>MDTG01288935.1_pt1 | contig 22680 bp, 27 predicted proteins | sample 811421 | NCBI WGS metagenome assembly MDTG01 (sample SAMN05326645, study PRJNA326480) | marine metagenome | isolation source: seawater | place: Pacific Ocean: South East | collected 2011
AGATTCTACTAATTAAAGTAAAAAAACTAAATCTGGAAGTTGAGGAAAGAAGATTCATATATAATCTTAATAAAGCCATAAATATTTAGTGAATTATCATTTTTTATATTACATACTCATTAAACTAAATGCCAAAAAAAACAGAAATTGATCATTATACTGACAAAGAAGCTCTTGATTTTCATGTAAAAGGGAAGTCAGGCAAAATTGAGATATCTTCCTCTAAACCATTAACTACTAAACGAGATCTTTCTTTAGCTTATTCACCGGGTGTTGCAGCTCCAGTTAAAGAAATAGCAAAAAATCCTGATCTTGCCTACGATTATACAAGTAAAGGTAATTTAGTTGCTGTCATCAGTAATGGATCTGCAATTCTAGGCTTGGGTGACTTAGGCGCATTAGCATCTAAACCAGTAATGGAAGGAAAATCTGTTTTATTTAAAAGATTTGCAGATATTGACTCTATCGACATTGAAATTGATAATAAAAATTCTGATTCTATAATTGATACAATAAAAAATATAAGTGGTACATTTGGTGGTATCAATCTTGAAGACATCGCTGCTCCAAATTGTTTTATAATAGAGCAAAAATTAAAAGAAGTTTTAGATATTCCTGTTTTTCACGATGACCAGCATGGAACAGCAATAATTACTACAGCGGCCTTAATTAATGCTTTAGATATTTCTAAAAAGAAAATTTCTGATGTAAAAATTGTTGTTAATGGTGCTGGCGCATCAGCACAGGCTTGTGCAAATCTTTTTAAAAGTTCTGGTGTAAAAAATGAAAATATAATTATGTGTGACAGTAAAGGAGTTATCTACAAAGGTAGAAAAAATATCGACCAATTTAAATCTGCGCACGCTATTGAAACTAAATTAAGGACTTTAAGTGAGGCAATGAAAGGTTCTGATGTTTTTTTAGGTCTTTCTGCAAAAGATGTGGTTGATAAAGAAATGATTAAATCAATGGCAAAAAATCCTATTATATTCGCTTGTGCAAATCCTGATCCTGAAATTAAACCTGAATTAATAAAAGAAGTTAGAGATGATGCAATTATAGCTACTGGTAGATCAGACTATCCTAATCAAGTAAACAACTTAATCGGTTTTCCATATATTTTTAGAGGCGCGCTCGACGTTAGATCAAAAGCGATCAATGAAGAAATGAAAGTTGCTGCAGCAAAAGCCATAGCCCTATTAGCAAGAGAAAATGTGCCCGATGAAGTTGTGTCTGCTTATGGTGGAGATAGACCACGATATGGAAAAAATTATATAATACCCTCGACTTTTGATCCAAGGCTAATAAGCGTAATTCCAGCTGCTGTTGCAGAAGCAGCTATAAAAAGCGGCGTTGCTCGAAAAAAAATAGAAGACTTTGACTTATATAAAGACCAACTTTCCAACCGTCTAGATCCTTCAATGTCATTAATGCAGGGTATAAATGCAAAAATTAGAAAGAACCCGAAAAGAGTTATTTTTGCTGAGGGTGAGGATGAAAATATGCTTAAAGCAGCAATAGAATTTGGGAGAAACAAACTGGGAAAACCAATATTAATTGGCGCGGAAAATAGGATTAAAGAACAATTAAAAAAAATTGGATTAGATGAAAACTATAAAATTGAAATTATTAATTCAACAGACAAAGATAAAAGAGAAAGATATGTGAAACATTTATACAAAAAATTACAAAGAGAAGGACTATTAGAAAGGGATGTGGATCGGTTAGTTAGAAATGATCGTATTGCATGGGGATCTTCAATGATCGCATGTAAAGATGCTGATGCAATGGTAACTGGCAATATCAGGCACTACGCGGCTTCAATTGAAAAACTTAAAAAAGTTGTGGAAGCTAGAGAAGGTGAAGAAATATTTGGTATGACAATGATTGTTTCAAAAGGAAAAACTATTTTAGTAGCAGATACAAATGTTAAAGATTTTCCATCATCAAAAAGATTGGTGAATGTTTCTAAGTCTTGCGTACGAGTTGCGCGTTTATTTGGTTTCGATCCTAAAGTAGCTTTTTTATCTCATTCTACATTTGGAAAACCTATTTCCAGAAATACAAAACATGTTAGAGATGCAATTGAAATATTAAAAAAAGAAAAAGTGGATTTTGATTTTGATGGGGAAATGCAGCCAGATGTAGCTTTAAATCCTATTTATCAAGAAATTTATCCATTTTCAAAAATTGTTGGTAAAGCAAATATTTTAATTATGCCCGCTTTACACAGTGCAGCAATTTCAACAAAACTAATGAAAGTTTTTGGTGGTGGCAAATTGATAGGACCACTGTTGATAGGATTAGGATTGCCAATTGAAGTAGCGCCGTTAAGAGCTAGCACTTCTGAAATTCTAAATCTAGCTTCGATTGCCTCTTACTCATCAGGAGTAATAGATTATTCCAATTAAAGTTTATTTCGACTTAATTCTGTAGCTAAATAAATTGAAGGAAAAATCTTTTCAACATCATAAATTTTGTTCGCTTCATTAATCACTTCTTTTTTTTCTTCGGCATTCATTGCTATACCAAAAATATAAATATTTTTGTTTATTGTCTCCAGCGTATAATTTCTTGCTTTAGTTTTTTTATTAAAAATTAAAGCTGTTCTTAGTTGACTTGTGATCAGAATATCTTTTGCTGTACTTTTAAAGTTACTTTGACCTTTAATAGTAATTGCATTTTCTACAGCTCTCACGCCTTTTGTTTCCCATGCCATTTTAGTTATTTTAATTTTTTCTTCTGGTTCATCAACCTTGCCTGTTAAAAAAATTCTACCGTCTCTAACTTCGCTTTGAATATATAAAAAATATTTTTTGTTAGCCAATGTCATTCTAGCAGTTAAATTTTTTTGCATTATTGTGTCATCAATTTGCATGCCTATAGTTCGGGGATCAAAGGTTATGTCCACTCCCGCACCGAACCTCCCAACTGATGAACAAGATGTGAATAGAATAATTAATATAATACTAATAAGCTTTTTCATTTTTTACTTTTAAACATAAATTATATATTTCTTTTTTATTAATTTTTTCTGTTTCTAAAATTAACTGAACAGTATCTTTAAGGCTATATTTTTTTAGATATTTTTTGGCTTTGTTAACAATTTTTTCTTTATCTAAAATTTTTTTTTCAGCCTTTTTTTCCGAAATTATTATGGTTAATTCACCTTTTATTGTACCATTAAATAATTTCATATCATCAATATTTTCTCTAAAAAATGCCTCATGTATTTTTGTTAATTCTTTTGTAATGAGAATTTTTCTCCCTTGATAGTGTTCTTTAAATTTTTTTAAATAAAAGTTTATTTTTATTGCAGGTATGAAAAAAATTTGTGCAAATGAATAACTCGATAAAGGGGTTAATATTTTTTTTAATTCATTATCTGTCTTGGGTAAAAAACCATAAAATAAAAACTGCTCTTTAAATCCAGATATACTCATAGCTGTTGTTATCGCTGATACTCCTGGTATTGGAATAATATTAATTTTATTATCGATGCATTGATTAACTAAAACACGCCCTGGGTCCGATAATAATGGTGTTCCCGCATCTGAGATTAAAGACAAAATTTTGCCCTGATTAATATATTCAATAATTTTTGAAGCTTGTTTTTTTTCATTAAACTTATGATAAGAAATTAATCTTTTTTTTATTTTGAAGAAATTTAATAATTTAAGTGATCTTCTGGTGTCTTCACAAAGAATTATGTCTGATTTTTTTAACACATCAATGGCTCTTAAGGTTACATCATCAAGGTTTCCAATAGGTGTAGAAACGATATATAAGCTATTAGAGGATAATTCCATAATATGAAAAATAAATTTATTTTACCATTAATTTATATAATAATTTTTTTTAATTCTAATCTTTTAAGCGAGGAAAGTGATAAAACTTTAAAAGTTGGTTTACTGGCCCCTTTAAGTGGAAATTATAATGAACTAGGAAGCTCTATTTTATATTCTTTACAGCTTGCTCTTGATGAAATTGACAATAAAGATATTTTTATTATTCCAAGAGACTCTGGCTTCAATGATGATGAAAAACTTGATGCTGCTATAAAAGATATTCAATCACACGGAGTAAAAATTATTATAGGACCAGTAACACATCAGGAATTTGATATTGTAAAAAAATATAATGATTTAGTTTTTATTTCTCCCTCTAATATTAATCCTGATTTTGCTAATAATGTTATAAGTGTGGGAGTAAGTTTAGAGTCTCAATTGTCCGCATTAATTAAATTTATTAAAAAACAAAAAAAACTAGAACTGTAATAATGTATCCAAAGAATAATTATTCAGAATTGATTGAAAGAAAAATAAAAAAATTAAATTTAAATAATATTAGAACATTTAAATATAGTCCTAATCCTGAAGTTCTAACAGGAGAAATCGAAATGTTTACTAACTACTCCCAAAGAAAAAAAAGCTTACAGCAGAGAAAAAAAATTTTTGAAGATAAAGATGATGAGCAGTCAAACAAAGAATTGGAAAAATTAGAACAATTATATACTTTAGGAAATGTTAATTTTGACTCAGTTATAATTATCGACTTTGGAAGTAGTCTAAAAAGTGTATTAACATCACTTGTATATACAGATGTTGGACAAGATAAGGTTTTATTTACAACTGTTAATCAGTGGTTTGATAAAAGTATATTTTACGAGAACTCAATAAAAAATTTATACTACCCTTCTATTAACTATAAAGAATTTACAAAATATAACGAGAATTATTTCAAAAAATTTAATAAATACCCTAATGAAATTTCTATTTTAACTTACGACGCATTAGGTCTTATTTATTACGCTTGGAAAAAAAATGGGAAAATTAGTTCTGTAAACGATTTTTCGTTCAAAAATAAGATTAAAGGCAAGATAGGAACTTTTAGTTTTAAAGATAAAAAGGTAATACAAGAATTAGATATTTATAAAACTGATAAAAATAGATTTATAAAGTTTTAATTTTTTTTTTTAATTTCTTAAATGCAATAAATCTATGATCCATTTTAATTTTATCTAATTTTCGCATCTGACCAAAAGTTTTATTTTTTCCATTTGGAATAAAAATTGGGTCGTACCCAAAGCCATTTATCCCTGTAATTTTACTTGAAATTTTACCTTTAATTTTTCCTTCTACAGAAATACAATCTCCATCAGGTTTTTTATATGAAAGGCTGCATACAAATACAGCCGATCTATTTTTTTTTTTTTTCATTTTATTTAAAATGAATTTCATAGCTTGACGGAAACTACCTTGTTTTTTTGCAAGCCTAGCTGAATGAATGCCTGGTATATTTTTTAGTACGCTGATACACAAACCTGAGTCATCAGAAACAACAGGATAATTTACAAATTTCGAGAAAAATTTAACTTTAAGTCTAGAATTTTTTATAAAAGATTTACCTGTTTCTTTAGGACTCTTAATTTTTAAGCTTTTAGGCGATATTTTTTTGTATTTTTTTGAAATCAAATACGCAATTTCCTTAAATTTTCCTGAGTTATGAGTTCCTATTAAAATTTTTTTCATTTCAACCTAGTAATTATTTAATTCAATATTATATAGCAGTTAGATGTTTGAAGATAACAAAAAAAATAATGCGGAACAGCACTCTGCGGAGCAAATAGACACAGATAAAAAGTCTAATTCTGTTAAGGAATCAGACGTGCTCAAAGAAACAAAAGAAATAACAATCGAAGAAAAACTAAAGACGACGGAAGAAAAGTTACTTAGATCATTGGCAGAAATCGAAAATCAAAGAAGAAGATTTGAGAAAGAGATTAAAGATGCATTCGAATTTGGTTCATTTAATTTTGCTAAAGAGAGCTTGGCTGCTCTTGACAATCTTCAAAGGGCTAAGGAGTCAATTAAGAGTGATGAAAATTTTAAATCAAATCAAGATTTGGAAAAATTTTTAGAAAACATTACAATTATTGAAAAAGACTTAGTTTCTATATTTAGCAAAAATAGAATAAAAAAAATTGATACAAAAGATAAAAAGTTTGACCCTAATATCCACCAGGCTATGTCAGAAGTTGAAGACCCAAATGTTAAAACAGGTACTATTATTCAAGAGATACAAGCGGGCTATATGTTGGGCGATAGATTATTAAGACCGGCATTGGTAGCTGTTTCAAAGAGAAATAGTGTAAAAAATGAGGAAATTGAAGATAAAAAATAACCTAAATAGCCTTGTAGATGAAAAAAAAACACCCATATAAAAATCAACAAAAGGATTTAACTAAATGAGTAAAGTAATTGGAATAGACTTAGGAACAACAAATTCTTGTGTCGCTATAATGGATGGATCACAAGCTAAAGTTTTAGAAAACGCAGAGGGCGCCAGAACTACTCCTTCTGTAGTTGCTTTTTTAGAAAATGAAGAAAAATTAATTGGTCAACCTGCAAAAAGGCAAGCTGTTACTAACGCGCAAGATACTATTTTTGCAGCAAAAAGACTGATTGGTAGATCTTTTGAAGATGAAACTGTTAAAAAAGATGTTGGCAAGGTTCCTTTTAAAATTGTTAAATCAGATAACGGTGAGGCATGGGTAGAAGGCAAAGGAAAAAAATTTTCCCCAGCACAAATTTCAGCTTTTATTTTGCAAAAAATGAAAGAGACAGCAGAAAAATATTTAGGCCAAGCTGTTACTAAAGCAGTTATAACAGTACCTGCATATTTTAATGATGCTCAAAGACAGGCTACAAAAGATGCTGGAAAGATAGCGGGGCTCGAGGTATTAAGAATTATTAATGAGCCAACAGCAGCTGCTTTGGCTTACGGTCTTGATAAAAAAAATGGTCAAAAAATTGCTGTCTATGATTTAGGTGGTGGAACATTTGATGTTTCAATTCTTGAAATTGGCGACGGTGTTTTCGAAGTTAAGTCTACTAATGGCGATACATTTCTAGGTGGTGAGGATTTTGATGATGCTATTGTAAATTATTTAATTAATGAATTTAAAAAGGATAACGGTATTGATTTAAGAAGTGATAAACTTGCGCTTCAAAGATTAAAAGAAGCAGCGGAAAAAGCAAAAATTGAATTATCGTCTGCTGCTCAAACCGAGATTAACCTTCCATTTATTACTGCTGATAAAACTGGACCAAAACATGTTAATTTAAAATTTACTAGAGCAAAATTAGAAGCCTTAGTGGCAGATCTAGTTGAAAGAACATTAGACCCTTGTAAGACAGCTCTTAAAGATTCTGGTTTTTCAGCAGCTGAAATAAATGAAGTAGTTTTAGTTGGGGGCATGACAAGAATGCCAAAAATTATAGAAACAGTAAAAAATTTCTTTGGAAAAGAACCTAACAAAAGTGTTAACCCTGATGAGGTAGTTGCTATGGGCGCTGCTATACAAGCGGGTGTACTACAGGGTGATGTCAAAGATGTATTGTTACTAGATGTTACCCCTCTATCACTTGGAATTGAAACTTTAGGGGGTGTATCAACTAAGCTAATAGAAAAAAATACAACTATTCCCACAAAAAAAAGTCAAGTTTTTTCAACGGCTGAAGATAATCAACCAGCTGTATCTATTAGAGTTCTGCAAGGTGAAAGAGAAATGGCTTCAGACAACAAAATTTTGGGTAATTTTGAACTTGTAGGTTTGCCTCCTGCTCCAAGAGGAACTCCTCAAATTGAAGTAACTTTTGATATAGATGCTAACGGTATTGTAAATGTTTCTGCAAAAGATAAAGGAACCGGAAAAGAGCAAAAAATTCAAATTCAAGCTTCCGGTGGGTTATCTGAAGAGGAAATTCAGAAAATGGTTAAAGAAGCTGAGGCTAATAAAGAAGCAGACAAAAAGAAAAGGGAGTCTGTGGATGCTAGAAACCAAGCAGATAGCTTAGTTTTTTCTACAGAAAAAAGTTTAAAAGAACATGGAGATAAAATTTCAGCTGAAGAAAAAAAAGCTATTGAAGATGGGATAGCAGATCTTAAAAAATCTTTAGAAGGAACTGAAATTGAAGATATTAAGAAAAAAACACAGAGTTTAATTCAAGTCTCTATGAAGTTAGGTGAAGCAGTATATAAGAGCCAACAAAAACCTGAAGGTAGCAAGGCAGAAGAATCAAAAGATACTAAACCCAATGACAAAGAAAATGTAGTTGATGCTGATTTTGAAGATGTAAAAGAAAAAGAAGAAGATAAGGAAAAAAGCGCCTAAGTAAATAATTTTAAGGAGACGTCCCGTGGCTAAAAGAGACTATTATGATGTCTTAGGTGTTACTAAATCAGCATCTAAAGATGAAATTAAAAAAGCTTATCGAAAACTTGCTCTAAAATTCCATCCAGATAAAACTAAAGGTGACAAAGCTTCAGAGGAAAAATTTAAAGAAGCTAGCGAAGCTTACCATATTCTCTCAGATGAAAAGAGGAAAACAAATTATGATCAGTTTGGCCACGCTGCTTTTGAAGGAGCTAGTGGAGGCGGTCAAGGTTTTGGTGGTTTCGATACTTCTTCCTTTTCAGATATTTTTGAAGATTTCTTTGGTGACTTTGGTGGTGGCTCCTCTAGAAGGTCAAGCAATCGTGGGAACGATTTAAGATACGATGTTAATATAAGTTTAGAGGATGCATTTAAAGGTATAGAAAAAAACGTTAAATACACAACTTATAAAGCATGCTCATCTTGTTCTGGTAGCGGCGCTGCAAAAGGTTCTAAACCTGTTAAATGTAGTTATTGTTCTGGAAGAGGAAAAGTTAGAACTAACCAGGGTTTTTTTACAGTTCAACAAACATGTCCTCAGTGCAGTGGTTATGGTGAGACGATTGGTAAACCATGTAACACTTGCAGTGGAAATGGTAAAATTCAAGCCAATGAAAACGTAACTGTTAAAATTCCAAAAGGTGTTGATGATGGCACAAGAATAAGAGTTTCTGGAAAAGGAGAAGCGGGATCCAAAGGTGGTGCAAGTGGAGATCTTTACTTATTTATTTCAATAGATAATCATGAAATTTTTAAAAGATCAGAAGAAAATCTATATTATGAATTACCTATCTCTTTTGCAGATGCGGCTCTTGGAACCTCTGTAGAAGTGCCGTCTATTGATGGTGGAAAGTCAAAAATTAAAATACCACCCGGAACACAACATGGTAAACAGTTTAGATTAAAAGGAAAAGGTATGCCTATTTTAAGAAGAAGTATTCCTGGAGACTTATATATTAGAATTATTACTCAAGTGCCCAGCTCTCTTTCAAAAAGACAAAAAGAGATATTAGAAGAATTTAATGAAATTGAAAATACTAAGCCCGATCCAATAATTAAAAGTTTTTTTGAAAAGGCTAAAAAGTTTTGGAAAAAATCCTAATTTAAATGCAAACAGAGCAGATAATGTCAGCAATTTTTTTAATTGCAATATTGACTTTAATCTTGCCTGGTTTTTTGTCTACTAATAACAAGTTAAAAGAATTTCTAAAGAATCTATCTATTTGGGCTATAATTACATTAGTTATTATTGTAATAATTTATTTTGTAAAATAATGAAAAAAATAAACTTATCTATTACAGGCTGTAAAGGAAGAATGGGTCAACAACTCATTAAGTCGTCCAAAAGTAATAAAAATTTTAAATTAGTTTCATTAACAGAAAATAAAATAATTAATAAAAAAATTTCAGGCATCAAACCCGGTCTTAATAATATCACGTCTTTTAAAAATACAGATGTAATTATAGATTTTACTATTCCAAAATGCACTCTTGAAATTTTAAAAATTGCTGCCAAACTCAAGAAAAAAGTTGTGATTGGTACAACAGGTTTTTCTAAAAAAGATGAAAATTTAATAAAAAAATTTTCAAAAAAAATTTCAATTTTAAAAGCTGGAAATATGAGTCTTGGGGTAAACCTTTTAATGTATTTAACAGAAATTGCATCTAAATCTTTAGGAAATAATTTTCTGAGTAAAGTATACGAGGTTCATCACAAACATAAAATAGACTTTCCGTCTGGTACGGCATTAATGCTGGGCAAAGGAATAGCGGTTGGGAAGAATAAAAATTTTTATAATTTAATTGGGAAAAAATATTTAAATAAGAAATTTTTTCCCTATTCAAAAAAAATTAATTTTAATTCTATTCGAAAAGGTGAAGTAATTGGAGAACATGAGGTTAGATTTTCAAGTGGAAAAGAAACTGTTAAACTTAATCACGAATCTTTTGACAGATCTCTCTATTCAGAGGGTGCTCTAACTGCTGCCATGTGGCTTATGTCCAAAAAACCAGGGCTTTATTCAATGCGCGATCTTTTAAACTTTAAGTGAATACCAAAAAAAAATCTGAAATCATTATAAGGGAATTAAACAAAATATATCCCAAAGTACCAATTCCTTTAAACTACAAAAACACTTTTACTTTATTAATATCTGTATTGCTTTCTGCTCAATGTACTGACGTAAATGTTAATAATGTTACGAAAAATATTTATCCAAAATATAATCAGCCAAAACACTTTTTAAAAATAGGAAGAAAAAAAATTGAAAGATTAATAAATAAAATAGGTATATTTAGAATTAAAGCTAAAAGTATTTATTATCTTTCAAAAACACTTGTTGAAAAATATAAGAGTAAGGTTCCTAAAACATATGAAGAGCTTGAGAGTCTTCCTGGTGTAGGTCATAAAACTGCAAGCGTAGTAATGTCTCAAGCTTTTGGTTATCCAGCTTTTCCAGTGGATACTCACATTCATAGATTGGCACAAAGATGGGGTTTAACAAGTGGAAAAAATGTTGTTCAAACAGAAAAAGATTTAAAGAAAATCTTTCCAAGAAAGTATTGGAATAAACTTCATCTACAAATTATTTGGTACGGGAGAGAATATTGTAAAGCTAGAGAATGTTATGGAACTACTTGTAAAATTTGTAAAAGCTGTTATCCAAATAGAAAAAAACTAATTATAACCAAGAAAGCATAATTAATGAATATTTTAGGCATAGGAAATGCGATAGTTGATGTAATCTGCAAAGTCGATGATGAGTTTCTTGCTAAAAATAATTTAGCAAAAAGCAATATGAAATTAATTGATGAAATAGAGTTTAAAAAATTACTAAGAAATCTTAAAATTGAAGAAACAGTTTCAGGGGGATCTGTGGCCAACTCAATTGTTGGTTTATCACAACTAGGAAATGAAGTAGGTTTTATTGGAAAAGTGAATGATGATGAACTTGGTCAAAAATACGAACAAGGCTTAGAAAAGGAAAAAGTAAAATATTTTTATACTAAGAAGAAAGAAGATTTATCTACTGGAACGTGCCTTATACTCATAACGCCAGATTCAGAAAGAACAATGTGCACTTTTCTTGGAACGGCTGGAAAAATAAATAAAACTGATATTAATACTCAAGCTATAAAAAAAAGTGAGATAACTTTTCTTGAAGGATATTTATGGGATGAAGGTGAGCCCAAAGAAGCGTTTAATGAAGCTATTAGTTTTTCAAATAAAATAGCTATGTCTTTATCTGATAAATTTTGTGTTGACCGTCATAAAAAAGACTTTTTAAACTTAGTTAAAAATAAATTAGATATTACTTTTGCAAATGAACAAGAAATATTGGAGTTAATTGACGCCAAAAGTATTGAAGATGTTGTTTCTTTTGGAAAAAAGTTAGATAAAACTTTAGTTATAACTAGATCAGACAAAGGTAGCGTAGCAGTTTCCCAAGGTGTAGTAACTGAATGTAAGAGTCAAAATAATCTAAAAATCGTTGATTTAACTGGAGCAGGTGATTTGTTTGCAGCTGGTTTTCTTCATGGCTACATAAACAATCTATCAGTTAAAGAAAGCTTGCTTAAGGGTACTGAAATGGCTTCAAAGATAATTCAGCAAATAGGTGCAAGAATAAATTAAGTTTTTTTTCTTTTAAAACTTCCTTTTCCTTTTTTTGCTTTAACAATCCGCTTGCGATACTTTGTTGTAAAAAGATCTTTTGCTATTTTATTTCTTTTTTTCATATGTAATATCCATTTCTTTTATTCAAAATGAAATTTTCGTCTGAAAATTTATCATTAATTTTCTTTCTTAATCTATAAATATGTGTCTCAACTGTATGAGTATCTGCATCGTCTGAATAGTTCCACACAACCGTTAAAATTTTATTTTTAGAGATTGGCTTTTTAAGACTCAAAAATAATTCTAGTAATTGAATTTCTTTTTCAGTTAAAATTATAAAATTTTTATCTTTTATTAATTTTTTTTCATTTTTGTCTAATAAGTATTTTTTTATTTTAATCGCCGAATTTTTACTAAAAATTTTTTTTACAGCAGCTTCTTCAACAATAGAATTAATTTCATTTAACGTAGTTGGTAATTTTAATATCCCTGCATAATTATTAATTTTATCACTTTCGCCTGTAGCCAATATTTTAATTAAGTTATTTTCATCAAATATACTCAATTTTTTACTATCAACTAATACATCTTTATGGAGTATTACCAAATCTAAATTAATTTTATGTTTGTATACAGAAAGTATATCTTTATACAAATTAAACTTTAAATAAGATTTAAGTTCAATTAGTGTTGAAGTAAAACTGCTTGGACCTAAAATTAAGACATTTAACAAATGCATATATTAATAAAAAATAAAAAACTTATATTTAATAACTATAGAATAAAATGTGCTGTAGGTAAAAGAGGAATTGGCAGAAAAAAAAAGGAGGGCGATTTTATTACTCCAATAGGCCTATTTAAAATTAAGTTTGTTCTTTACAGAAAAGATCGAATAAAGAAGCTTAATACAGTTTTAAGAAAAATAAGGATAACCAATAAAATGGGTTGGTGTGATGACTCAACATGTAAAGAATATAATAAACTTGTAACTACTCCATTTAAATATAGTTATGAAAAATTATCAAGAAAAGAAAATGTTTATGATATTGTTTTAGTGTTGAACTACAACATGTCTCCAACTGTAAAAAATAAAGGAAGTGCAATTTTTATTCATGTAGCAAAAAAAAACTATAGAAGTACTGCTGGCTGTGTCGCTATCAAAAAAGGCGAGTTATTGAATATACTTAAAGATATAAAAAAAAATACTAAAGTAAAAATTATTTAAAATCGCGATCCAAAGATAGAGCTTCCAATTCTTACAAAAGTTGACTCATTTTTTACAGCCTCTAGGTAATCAGCGGACATCCCCATACTAAGCTCATGCAAAGCAAAAGTCTTGTTTAATTCATTTAGATATTTAAAATATTTTTTTGTATTATTATCATTAGGTGGTATCGCCATTAGACCTAATATATCTAATTTTTTTTCTATAACACAGTAGCTATAAAAAGCATCCAACTCATTAATAGGCATTCCTGATTTTTGACTTTCATTTCCTATATTGACTTGAATAAAATATTTAAGCTTTTTATTTTCATTAATTTGTGTTTTGGACAGAATGTCCGCTAGTTTTTGGCTATCTAAAGAATGAATATAGTTAAAAATTTTTACAGCTTCTTTTGCTTTATTGCTTTGTAATTTACCAACCATGTGTAAATTAATCTGCCTTCCAACTTTATTGAAATCAGACCATTTAGATATAGCCTCTTGGACTTTATTTTCACCAAAATGATTATGTCCATAATCAATTAAAGGTTGGATGTGACCAAGTGAAAATGTTTTACTTATTGCAACTATATTTACAGGTTTAATTGGTTTTAATGTTAAAATATTAGATTTTATTTTATTAAATCTTTCTATTATTGTGCTCATATGATCGCTTTTAAAAAAAAATACTTTTTAATTATTGAAAGCATAAAACATATCAGTATTAGAAAAATAAAAAAATATAATAAATTTATAATTATTTACAGAAATCGAGGAATTAATGAAAATTTAAATGATCTAATTAAATTCCGAAAAGAATGTAAATTAAAATTGATAGATTTTTATGTTGCTAATGATATGACGTTAAGTATTGCCCTAAATTCAGATGGAATCTATTTGTCTTCGCACAACAAAAGTCTGAAGGTATTAAATAAAAAAAAGCCTAATTTTAAGATAATCGGTTCTGCGCACAATATAAAAGAAATTTATTGTAAATTAAAACAGGGGTGCAGTTATATTTTGTTGTCTAAATTATTCAGAGTCGATTATGATTTAAAATCACCATTTTTAGGATTGATTAAATTTAATAATTATTCAAAAAAAAATCCTAATATTCTTGTTCCTTTAGGTGGAATTAAAATAAAAAATTTAAATTTACTAAAAATTGTAGACTGTATGGCCTTTGCACTTTTATCTGAAATAAAAAAAAAGCCGGCTGATATTATCAACCGGCTTTTTTAAATTTAACTAAACGTTAATTAAAACGCCATAGCTACTGAAAATACCGTTTCCGATACATCTTTATTTTCTGTGTAATCTACGTTTTCGTGGTTATTCATAGCTACTGCAAGTGTCATTCCACCCATAGTGTAAGCTGCTTGAATACCTGTAGACTCTACTGGGAAAGTTTCAGTTGCACCAGTTTGTAATGATGGATCAGATTTCTCATCTTCGTATGAGATAGAGAATTGATCATTTACGTTAGCAGCAATTGACATTTTTCTTGCGTCAACTGATTCTAATACGTCAGTACCATTACCTAAAGCTGTTGCTATATAACCTCTAGAATAACCTACAGTTGCTGGACCGAATGCATACGTTAAGTAGTAAGCACCAGACTCTGGACCTTGCTCAGTAGCACCAACAACACCATCGTAATCTAGGTAGTCAGCACCAATTTTTAAACCATCAATAGGAGCAGCATCAACTCTGTAGTGAGTTGCTGATTGTCCCATAGCAGCTGTTTGCGCAAACGGATCAGCAGAAGCACCACTATTTGTTGCAGCTGTGAATGTTCCTACGTTTGCAGCACCACCGGCTTTATAACTTGCATTTGCGTTTGCAGCCATTGAAGGAGCGTAAGCAACTTTTGCAGTTATTCCAAATGGTAATAAGTCAGCAGGAGTGTGGTATTGAAGTGTGTTAACACCACTTAAGTTAAAGTTATCTAACATGTTTTCATCTAAAGAAGTATCAGATGGTCTTGCGATTACTGATTGAGAAGCAGCATTTACTGATTCTATTCCACCTTCAGATATGAATACACCAACTGTACCTAAGCCAGTTGTTACTGTTAGTTTAGCATCATCTTGTACTGTTGAACCGTCGATATCTTGAGCGTAGTTCCAAGACCAACCGTTATCTAATTCACCAGAAGCTGATAAGCTAAATTCGTTAGATACACCTAAACCTTTTCCTTTTTCCTGTGCACCAGCGCTTGCATCACTTGAAGTGATTACGTAAGACGCTTTAGCATCACCAGTAATTGAAAGATCACCAGCATTTGCTACAGAAAAAGATAAAGTTGTTAATGCAACTAACATATATTTCATTATAGTTTTCATTTTATTATCCTTTGTTTTATTGTTATTGATTAATTTAATTTAAATTAATGATTGGAAATTATTACAAATCAGGCTTCACTTTTGCTTTTTTTACTAAAAACAACGCTATTTTTACCAATAGTGACATATATACAACACTTAATACTCCCGAATTTATTGAGAAATTTGAATATAAGGTAGAAAATTACTAATCTTAGATTATAAACTATATTTTTATGAATTTTGCCAAAATTTTTACATTATTTTTAATCATTTTATTTTTTTTTAATTCCTGCGGAGGATTTAAATATACGTCTTCGAGAGATACACCTGTAAAGGGATCAGAGAGAGCTAGGAAAAATATTGAAGAAGGTAGAGGTATTTCTATTGGTAACGCTATGAAAAGAGGGGGTACGAATTACGAGTTTAGTTCCTCTAACCCTATGTGGAGAGCGTCTTTAGAAACATTGGATTTTTTACCTCTTTCTGTAGTTGACTATTCCGGTGGCATAATAGTTACAGACTGGTATTCAGACGGATCAGATTCTAAAAATTCAATTAAAATTTCTTTAAGATTTTTATCAAACGAAGTGAGATCTGACAGTTTGAAAGTAACTATTCATAAAAAAAGTTGTACGACTAATACAGGATGTAAAATATCAATTCTTGATAAAAATAAAATTGTTACAGAACTGCATTCTACTATAATTAAAAAGGCTGCTCTCCTAAAAGAGAAAAAAAAGAAGTAAAAATTAATGGAGAGATTTAATTTTCAAGCTATTGAAAAAAAATGGCAAAAAATTTTTTCGAAAACTAACCTTTATAGAAAAGACGGCGAAAAATTTTATTGTTTAGAAATGTTTCCCTACCCATCAGGCAAGATACACATGGGTCATGTTAGAAACTACACAATCGGTGATGTGATCGCTCGCTATAAATATCTAAAAGGCTACAACGTACTACATCCTATGGGTTGGGATTCATTTGGTTTACCTGCAGAAAATGCGTCTAAATTAAACAACCTTCATCCAAAGAAATGGACGGAAAAAAATATTCAAACAATGAAGTCTCAACTTAAATTGCTGGGTCTATCTATTGATTGGAATTTAGAAATTTCAACTTGTGATAAAGAATATTACAAACATCAACAGGAAATTTTCATAGATTTTTACAAAAACGGTTTCATTTCTAGAAAAGAAACTTACGTCAATTGGGACCCAGTTGAAAAAACAGTTTTGGCAAATGAGCAAGTTATTAACGGAAAAGGCTGGAGATCTAATGCTATTGTTGAAAGAAAAAAATTATCTCAATGGTTTTTTAATATAACTAAGTTTTCAGATGAACTTTTAAAAGATTTAAATTCTTTAGATGGTTGGCCAGAAAAAGTTAAATTAATGCAAAAAAATTGGATTGGTAAATCATATGGATGTGAGATAAAATTTGATATAACCGACAATAAAGAAATTATAAATGTTTTTACAACAAGACCTGATACAATTTTTGGAGCTAGTTTTTTAGCACTTTCTGTCGACCACCCTCTTCACAAAAAATTTTCAACAAATCCTGATTTTAAAAAATTTAAGGAAGAATGCAGTAAAACAGGTACTACCGAAGAAGCGTTAGCAAATGCTGAAAAATTGGGTTTTCACACTGATTTATTTGTTAATCATCCATTTTTAAAAAAAAAAATACCAGTTTATTTTGCAAATTTTGTTTTAATGGATTATGGAACAGGTGCTATTTTTGGCTGTCCTGCACATGATCAAAGAGACTTTGATTTCGCTAAAAAATATAAATTAGAAATAATTCAAGTTGTAAAAGATCAAAAAATTAATACTGATTTAAAAGAAGCTTATACAGGAAATGGTAAATTAATTAATTCAGATTTTTTAAATGATTTGGATATTGTTGAGGCTAAAGAGGCAATAATAAAAAAGATAGAAATTAAAAAAATTGGAAAAAAAAGAATCTTGTATCGTTTAAAAGATTGGGGAGTTTCTAGACAACGATATTGGGGTTGTCCAATACCGATGATATACCTAGAAAATGGGGATATAGTTCCTGTAGAGAAAAGTGAATTACCAATAGAATTGCCAGATGATATAGATCTTAATGCGGCTGGCAATCCTCTTGAAACGCATCCTAACTGGAAAATTACTAAACAAAAATCTACTGGCAAAAAGGCTGTAAGAGAAACAGATACTTTAGATACGTTTGTCGATTCTTCTTGGTATTATTTAAGATTTTGTTCACCAAAATACACCAAGTCACCATTTGACAATGAAAAAATAAATTCTTGGATGCCTGTAGATCAATATATTGGAGGAATTGAACATGCAATCCTGCATTTACTTTATTCTCGTTTTTTTTCTAAAGCACTTAATAAATGTAATAAAAAAATAAATATATCTGAACCCTTTAAAAATCTTTTTACACAAGGCATGGTGTGTCACGAGTCATACAAAGATATTAATGGGGATTGGCTTTATCCTGAAGAAGTTGAAAAGATTAATTCTAATACTGTATTGAAAAAATCAGACAAAAGTAAAGTAATTGTTGGCCCTGCAGAATCAATGTCCAAATCCAAAAAAAATACAATAGATCCAGAAGTTATGATTAATCAATACGGGGCAGATGCGGTTAGATTGTTTATATTATCAGACAGTCCACCTGAAAAAGATGTTCAATGGTCTAATACTGGAGTTGCTTCTGCAAATAAATTTTTGCAAAAGATTTGGAATTTAAATTGCTTAATATCTTCTCGAAAAGAAAAAGAAGCTCAAAAAGAAGAAGAAAAAAAATTTATTATGGGAGTAAACAGTTTTTTGAATAAAATAGATAACTCAATTAAAAATTTTAGGTTCAATGTTTCAATTGCTTTATTCTACGAAGTATATAAATTTCTTAGAGATTATTTGGAAAAAGAAATTAGCAATAAAGTTTTGAAAGAAAGCGCCATAAACTTGATAAAACAAATGATACCACTTACTCCACATTTTGCACATGAATGTCTAGAACTAATGAATTGTATTAATGTAAATACTTGGCCTGAGATTTCAGAAAATAAATTTGAAGAAATTAAATTACCGGTTCAAATTAATGGAAAAACAAGAGATATAATTTCAATACAGGAAAACACGGCTGAAAATGATATAAAAAAGATTATTTTAAACAAATCTAAAGCAAAAAAATATATCGAAAATAAAAAAATAATTAAAATAATCTTTGTAAAAAATAAAATAATAAATTACATAATTTAAGCAAATGAAAAAAAAAGTTTTACAAATTGCTATTTTAATATTCGTAACAAGCTGCGGCTTCAAAGTTATAAATCAATCTGATTTATTAAATTTTTATATATCAGATATAGAATCATATGGTAGTAAAAGAATAAATTACAAAATAAAAAACAAATTATTAATAATTAATCAAGATGATGATAAAAAAGAGATCAAATTAATCTTAAATACGAAAAAAACAAAAACAATTAAAGAAAAAAATATTAAAAATGAAATAACAAAATACCAAATAACATTTAATATAAATGTTAGTATTAAAGATGAAAATAATTCAATTTTAAAAGAGTTTAATGTTTCTCATAGCAATTTTTATAGTGTTGCAACACAATATTCTAAAACGTTAAATAACGAAAAAAAAATAATTGGATTAATGTCCAATAAATTAACAGATAAAATCATAGATAAGTTAATAATTAAATTGAATGATCTATAAAAGTTACTTAGTAGAAAAAAATTTAAATTTGCTTAACACTTCCTTATGTTTATTCTTTGGTGAAAATCTGGGCTTAAAAAATGATTTTAAAAATAAAATAAAAGCTGAAAACACTAAAAAAGAAATCGTCAATTTAAATCAAGAAGAAATTTTGAATAATAGTGAATTTTTTTTTAATGATATAAATAATATTTCTCTTTTTGAAAAAAAAAAAATATATTTTTTAAACAATACTAATGACAAAATTTTAGATTTAATCTTAGAGATTCAAAGAAAAATTAGTGATCAGAAAATATATTTATTTTCAGAAATATTAGATAAAAGATCTAAACTTAGAAACCATTTTGAAAATTCAGATGCTTGTGGAACTGTTGCTTGCTACGCGGATAATGAAATTACTATAAAGAAACTTACATTGGAAAAATTAAAAGGGTTTAGCGGCTTATCAGCTCAAAATATTAATTTGATAGTCGATAACAGTAATAATGACAGGATTAAATTAAACAACGAAATAGTTAAAATTACTACTTTTTTTCAAGATAAAAAAATAACAACAGATAAACTAGAAAGTCTTTTGGATATTAGGCTAAACGATGACTTTAATATATTAAAAGATGTAGCCTTAATAGGCAACAAAGTAGAAACAAATAAATTATTGAGCGATACAATAATTGAGAGTGAAAAAAATATTTTTTACATAAATATAATAAATCAAAGATTATACAAACTTTTAGAGCTATTTAAAATTTCAGATAGTAAAAACTTTGAAAATTTTATTTCAAAAATTAAACCACCTATCTTTTGGAAAGATAAACCGCACTTTATAGAACAAGCAAAAAAATGGAATTCTAAAAAAATTAAATTTGTACTTGAAAAAACCTATAGTCTAGAATTATCTATAAAAACTAATGCAACAATTAATAAAGATATTTTAATTAAGAAATTATTAGTAGATATATGTGATTTAGCTAACGCTTAGTAAGCAAATTTGATATTAATTCAAACTGCTCTAAATACTTATATTCAACTGTTATTTTACCTGAATTATTTTTTTTATTTGTAATATAAATTTTTAAACCAAGTACTCTTTCAATATTTTCTTGAGCCTTCAGAATATTAGAATCTTTATATTCTGTTTTGCGTACACCTCTTTTCGCTTTTGCAATAAACTCGACTCTTCTTGCACTGTAATTGTTACTCACAATTTCTTCAGCTATTTGAGATGCATTTGCTAAACCAATTAATGGACGCGCTTGTCCGGACGTTAAGGTACCTTCTTGAATCATTGATATTATATCTTTAGGTAGTGTTAGCAATCTAAGAGTATTGCTTATATGACTTCTGCTTTTAGACATTAATTTAGAAATGCTGTCATGGTCATATTTAAACTCATCTGATAATCTCTTATAACCTTCAGCCTCTTCTATTGGATTAAGATCATCTCTTTGAATATTTTCTACTATAGCTACTTCTAAAGTTTCAACATCATTAAGATCTAAGATTGATACAGGTACTTCATGCAGCCCTGCTCTTTGAGCGGCTAACCATCTTCTCTCACCTGCAATTATCTCATATTTATCGGGATCACCTTTTTTAGGTCTAACAACTATTGGCTGAATTATGCCATTTCTTTTAATAGAGTTCGATAGTTCTTCTAATTTTGATTCATCAAATATGTTTCTTGGTTGGTAAGGATTTCTACTAAGATCGCTTATAAGAACTTTATTTTTATCAACCAACTTTGAAGTATTTTCGTCTTTTGGTTGGTCATCTCCAAATAATGCTGATAAACCTCTTCCTAAACCCTTTTTTTTTGCAGCGTTCATACTGCACTCCTAGGATTGTTCTTCTCTATAAATTCTTCTGCTAATTTTAAATATGATTTACTTCCAACACAATTTTTATCGTAAATTACACAAGGCAATCCGTGTGATGGGGCCTCCGACAATCTTACATTCCTTTGTATTACAGTTTGGTAAACTTTATCTTTAAAATATTTTCTAGCTTCATTATCAACTTCTGAAGATAATTTATTCCTTTTATCAAACATAGTTAAAAGTATACCTCTAATTTTTAAGGACGGATTTAAATTTTCTTTAATTCTATCAATTGTTTTAACAAGTTGTGTAATTCCTTCTAAAGCAAAAAATTCTGTTTGTAGAGGTACTAATAATTCATCTGATGCAACTAGTGACATTATTGTTAAAAGACTTAATGATGGAGGGCAATCAATGAATATGTTATCATATTTTCTAAGTAGCTCTTTTTTTTCCTTTACTAGTATTTCTTTCAAAACAAATGCTCTTTTAGAATCATGGGCTGTTTCTACCTCAAGACCAGATAAATTTACATGTGAGCCTATTAAATCTAAATTTTTAATTTCTGTTTTTTGTATTGCGTCCTTTAATGTAATTTTTTTAATTAAAAGATTGTAAATATTATTTTTTTCATCAGTATTATTTTTCCCCAGACCTGTTGTTGCATTACCTTGAGGGTCTAAATCTATAACTAGATTAGTTTGACCCATAATGGACAGTGATGTTGCAAGGTTGATAACAGTAGTAGTCTTGCCTACGCCACCCTTCTGGTTTATTACTGAGATTGTTGTAGTCATTATTTAATATTCATAATAATTATTCTAGAATTACTATTTGTTACACTCTTTTCCAATTTATAATCGTATTTTCTAATTTTCAAAGCTTTATTTATTTCTTCCTGTGCATTTTGACCCTTTAAAACTATCATTTTATGTGGTTTTTTTGCAATTTCACGTGAAACTTGTATTACATTTTCTAATTTCTTAAAAGCTCGGCTCACTACATACTCGGTATCAATTTTTTCTTCATATACATTGCCCTCAATATCTACTTTAATAGATAATCTTTTACTTATCTCTTCTAAAAATGCTCTCTTAACAGGTGATTTTTCATACAATTTCACGTGAAAGTTTTTATTCTCATTAAAAATTGCTAAAACCAAACCAGGAAAGCCAGCACCTGAACCTAAATCTGATAAAGCACCTTTTGAAAAGTCTATAAATTTAACTAATTGAGCTGAATCGAGTACGTGCCTATGCCAAACATCAACTTCAGTAGTCTTAGATATAAAATTATGCTTTTTATTTGCGCTTATTAAAGCATTTATAAAAATTTGGAGCTTTTCTATGGATTTAGTTGAAAAATGAAGATTGTTTTGTAGAAATTTTATGACTTCTTTATCATGCATTACGCAGTAGCTTTAAATTTAAGCTTTTTAATATGAGACAATAGAATTATTACAGCTGCAGGAGTAATACCATCTATTCTGATAGCCTGGCCTAGTGTCTTAGGTTTAATAGAAACTAGCTTAGACTTAACCTCGTTAGACAAACCACTTAAATTTTCATAATTTAAATTTTCAGGAATGATTACAGACTCGTCTCTCTTGAAAGATTTAATATCTCGCTCTTGTCTCTTTAGATAACCCATGTAATGAGCATCTGTTACAACCTGCCTTTCAATTGCACTAGAGAACATGGGTATGTCATTAAATATTTGCCTTATTTTTGCCATATTTACTTTTCGTTGACCCATTACCTCTAAACA
>MDTG01125979.1_pt1 | contig 22674 bp, 24 predicted proteins | sample 811421 | NCBI WGS metagenome assembly MDTG01 (sample SAMN05326645, study PRJNA326480) | marine metagenome | isolation source: seawater | place: Pacific Ocean: South East | collected 2011
CAAGCTCATCGGTCTCTTCTCGGATCTTGTCGATAATTTTATCAAGTTCAATCCAATCAAGACCTATTGCTTTTGCTTCAATTTGAAGCTTTATCGATTCTTCAATAAGATTTTTTGACTTCATCTGAGAAATTATATAGTAATATAGCCAAATGAGTAGTACACGTGAACAAGAGCTTACCGCATGGCTCAATGATAAAGGATATGATGGTTCATCGCTTTCTGTGTTATCAGCTGATGCAAGCTTCAGACAATACTATCGAGTAAATAAAAATGATATCTCTTATGCTGTTATGGATTGTCCACCTGAAGATGAAAGTTTAGATTCATTTTTAAAAATCACAGAAAAATTACAAGTTGCAAAACTTAACGTCCCTGAAATATTTGATTGTGATTCAAATAAAGGTTTTTTAGTTATCACTGATTTAGGAAACGATTTATATTCAAAAAAATTAAACGATGAGACGGTTTATTGTTTGTATACAGATGCATTAGAGGCAATTGTAAAAATGCAAACTAAAGTTGATTGTACTGGCTTACAAGATTTTGATAATTTTTATGAAGTAGAAAATAATTTATATATAGACTGGTTTTTAAATAAACATCTTAATATAGAATTAGACAATGTTACATCCGAACAGATAAATACAGAATTTAAAAAAATAAATAACATTTTGAAGTCAATTCCGAAAACATTTGTTCATAGAGATTTTCATTCTAGAAATCTGCTTATAACTGATCTTAATAATCCTGGTATTATTGATTATCAAGATGCCGTGATAGGACCTGTAACTTATGACTTGGTATCTCTTCTTAAAGATTGTTATGTTACTTGGAATGATGGTCTAGTTGAAGATATGCTTGAGAGCTTTTTTAATAGAATGAAGTCCAACAAAATAAATAATATTTCAGACTTTAGATATTGGTTTGAGATTACAGGATTGCAACGTCACATTAAAGCTATTGGGATATTTTCTAGACTCAACTATCGTGATGGTAAATCTGGTTATCTCCATGACATACCAAGGACCTATGCGTACATGGATAAAGTTTTAAATAAATACAAAGAACTTGCCACACTCAATGAAATTTTTAGTAACCTAGAAATAAATAATAAAATATCACAATGAAAGCAATAATTTTATCATCTGGGAAAGGCACAAGAATGATGCCTTTAACAAAAGATATGCCTAAGCCAATGCTTGAAGTAAATGGAGAGCCCCTTATAGCACATAAAATTAAACTACTAGAAGATGCATCCATAAATGAAATTTTTATAAATGTAGCTTACAAGAAAGATGTCATTATAAATTATATAAAAAGCTTAAATAAAAATATTCATCTCATTGATGAAGGTGATGAGCCTTTAGGGACGGCAGCTGGTATTAGAAATATAGTTTCCCAACTAAAAGATGAGAGTTTTATTGTCATTAATAGTGATGTTTGGACAGATTATCGTTTAGATCGACTGAAGAAATTGGATCTTAATGATAATTTAGCTCATATCGTATTGATTGAAACACCTGACTATCTAGCAGGTGATTTTGATGTCAATGGTGAGGATATTACAACGGGTAAAAAATATGTCTTCTCAGGAATAGGAAAATATCACACCAAGCTTTTTAAAAAATATAATTGCAAGGATTTAGGAGATATTTTAAGAGCTGAAGAAAAAATAAGTTTTAGTATTTATGATAGGGAATGGATGGATATAGGAACGCCAGAACGCCTAAAGCAGATCAAAGAACTAATATAGATCCCCAAGTGATTAGAAAAATACCCACTACTCTTCTGTAGGCTAACGGGTAGTTATAAGAGAGTTTTTCAAATAAGACAAATATAGTTAGCACTATTACCCACAAAATATTCATCACACCTAAAGCAAATAGTGTAAGCATTAATGCCCAGCAACATCCAACGCAATAAAATCCATGCTTATATCCAATTATAAATGCGCCAAGCTTTCCATCTTGCCAGTTATTGGTTAAAAAACTTAATGGCGACTGACAAACATTTAAACAAGCATCTTTATAGGGTGTAAATTGATATATACCTGCCATGATTAAAACAAATGCAGCAAGATACATACTCATGGGTTCCATCATCATGTTAAGTAATCCATTAGTATGTAAAAAATATTGAGGCAAAGTTATAAATAAACTAAAAAGCACCCAGCTTGATAGATAACCTGAAAGCAACACCATCGGAGAAATTGACTCTTGCCCTTGTATTTTTTTTCTAGAATTGAGTGTCGTATATAACATTAACATAGGGAGTATAGAAGGGGTCATCATGGCCACCATCATTACAGTCCACATCATAAACAGTAAAAAGAAATCACTAAATACCCACATGTTACCCATTGGGGGCATCCAAGTTAAAATCTCAGTGATGATACTTGACTCTTTATTCATATTCATGGATTTATCCATATCCATTGAACCTTGCATGTCATCTTTTTTCATGTTCATGGAGTCATCTGACATATCCATGCTCATCGTTGATGGGTTATCAATGAATGGAAGTGTATTCATGTGCCAACCCATTCCAAGAATATAGAGCCATGAGAATAATAAAACTATGCCCACGCCTAAGTAGACAATCATTCTATCTTTAAGTGGAGCTTGTAATGAATTGCTGTTCATAAGTTTCCCATAAAAGTATGGCCTGCATCATTTATACAGGCCATATTAAAAAAAATCTGAAACTATACTTCTATAGCTTGCTGCTTGTTCGCACCATCTCTATAAACGAAAGGTGAGCTCAAACCATTGCCGCCTTTCCATGAATGGCTAATGCCATGATCATTATAAATAAGCTCAGAGGCTTTACTTACAGTGATTGGAAATGGTGGTGCAACTGCTAGAGGTGTATCGTGGACAACAACAGGGCGTCCATTTGCGCCAGCTAGTTGTTCCATTTTATTCTCAGCAATTCCTCCTACAACAACACGTCTCATTGGAGGATTTACAATATATGTAATTTTTGCTCTTTTAGTTGGTAAAAATTCACGAGGAGCTCCCGCTTTACCTTTTCCTAAACTAGCAATGACTCCCAAGTGTCCGCCATGAACACCATGATAAGCCTCTCTCAATGCATTGAATTGTTCATCAGTGGCTCTATTATCGATATATACAGCCATTTCGAATTGACCTTTAAGAAGATTGTCTGGTGCATTTAGCCACATAGATACATTCATACCGCTCACATCAACAGTACCGATGTGACCTTTTTCAATATTCCATGTTAAAAATGCTTTGCAATATCCTTTGGTAGGATCCAAAAGAAGAAGACATGGACAAATAGTGTCACATGTACATGATTCAAAATATGTACCTCGTATGTACATTTCATTATCAGCTTTAGCGGCATTAGCATCATCTGATCCAAACATAGACCCGATGATAGGTGTAGCTGCAGCTACAGTTCCTAAGCCTTTAAGGAAACTTCTTTTAGAATCTGAGAGTTTTTTATTCTCTTTTTTCATATTATTTTCCATTTAATTAAATAGTTTGTACTATATTAGTAGATTCTAATAGTGTACTACCCCACTACTAGTATAGGTATAATTAAATTCAAATTCAAAAACTATTTCCTACTTATGGACAATTAACTCACCAAAAAGTAGCCCTTATAGTCAATAAGATATCTAAATTAAAACGAATAATGTCTTAATCCTTAAAATAATTGTGATAAAGTAAGAGATGTAATTACGACTTAGGGGGTCAAATGAGACATATAAAACTTCTATCTGTACTATTACTTACAGGAATCATCACAGCATGTGGTGGTAGTGGAACATCCGCACCATCAGAATATATGGTGAAGATTTATCCAATTGAAAATGATTTCGATCGTTTTGAAGAAGTTGGTCCTGTATCATCTCGCGATGCATGTACAGCTAAGGCTATGGAAATGAAAGCAGCAGCTTACGAATGCCAGCCTAAATAAAAAAATTTACGTCATTTAATTTCGTAAAACTTAAAACCGTTAAATTCTAGATTTAACGGTTTTTTTATTTGTAAATATCTTTAATGAATTGTTGTGCGTGTTCATAAAGCTCCATAGAGATAGGACCTGCTTTATCGGATATTATATTATTGTCCAATTGGGTAATTGGGACAACTGGGTTAGTAGAGCTTGAACAAAAAATTTCATCGGCAGATAACAATAGATCTTTGTGAATATCACATTCTTCGAAATCTAAATTATTTTGCATAATTAAGTCAGTTAAGAACTTTCTTGTTATACCAGGTAAAAGCTTATTGCTTAATCTTGGGGTTTTTATTACACCGTTATCTATAATAAAAACATTACTTGCTGAGCCTTCAGTGAGATATTCATCTCTAAGTAGTAATGCCTCATATGCATCATTAGTATAGGCTTTGTTTTTAATGAGGACATTGGCTAGAAGTGAGGTTGATTTAATATTTGATTTAAGCCATCGATAATCTTCTTCAATGATTGCTTTTTTACCTAGTTCAATCGTGTTTTTATCATAAGGTTTATAGTTTTCACCCATAATTAAAATAGTAGGTTCACATTCTTTAGAATAAATATGATTTCTTGTTTTATCAACGCCACGAGAAATATGGATGTAAATATAATGATTTATATAATCATTCTTGTCTATAAGAGAGTTGATTATCTTTATAAATAAATCATCATTGACTATAGATGGATCGATATTGATTAATTCCAAACTACTTTTCAAGCGATGTAAATGATTCTCGACATAAAAAATATGTTTATTATAAATAGGTATTAGTTCATAAACACCGTCACCAAACAAAAATCCCCTGTCTAATATTGAAAGTGAGGTTTGATGTTTTGAGGAGTAATTCCCGTTTAAGTAGACAGCTTCTAAGTTTGACATTATAGATCCATTAGGAATGAATCAACTGTCCTTCTATAAAGTGAGCCTTCATTTACGCTTTCAAGTGCAGTTAACTTATAAGTTTGTATAATTTCATCATTCAACTTTACGTGCATAAAACCAATAGTGTCATTTTGGTTGATAGGAGCAGTCAGTTGCTTATCAATTACATACTGATATTTTAAATTCTTTTTTTGACGTCTTGGGATAGTTACGGAGCTATCTTGTTTTACTCCAAATTTAACCTCAGATTTATCACCTCCGTACACACGTGCTTTAGATATTTCTATATCTTTTTTAAATAACTTGTGAGTTTCAAAAAATCTAAAACCATATTCAAGCAGTGTACGGCTAGATTGGATGCGAACGTCTGGCGTTGGAGCTCCCATTACAACAGCAATCAATCTTCTGTTACCTCGTTTTGCAGAACTAGCAAGACAGTATCCAGCAGCATTGGTAAAACCAGTTTTGATACCATCAACATTGTCGTCAATAAAAAGGAGCTTGTTTCTTGAATACTGTTTTATATCATTAAATTTAAAAGATTTGGTAGAGTACAATTTATACAACTTTGGAAAATTCGATATTAATGAACGAGAAAGCAGAGCAATATCTTCTGCAGTTGTATATAAGCTATCATTTGGAAGGCCCGTTGCATTTGTGTAGTTTGTATTCACCAATCCAATGTTTTTTGCCATTTGATTCATATATATTGCAAACGTGTTTTCATCTCCTGATATGTGTTCTGCAAGAGCAACGCTTGCATCATTTCCTGATACAGTAATAACACCTTGTAAAATCTCTTTAAATTTTATCTTTTTGCCAACCTCAATGAACATTTTTGATCCGCCTGTCTTCCAAGCTTTCTTGCTCACCAAAACATCTTCACTTAGTGAGACATTATTTTCATTAAGCTCTGTAAATGCTAGATAAGCCGTCATCATTTTGGTGATACTTGCAGGTGGTAGAGTCAAATCTTTATTAGTTGAGGCCAAAATCATACCGCTCTCAAAATCCATTAACACATATGCTTTTACATTTAAATTTGGCGCTGGTGGAATAGGAGATGCATAGGCAGGGTTTCCTAAAGTGATAGCTATGATGAAAGAGTATAGATATTTGTACATATAGTTATATTATCATAACAAAAATTACTGTGATTGAGTTTTTATTTTATCGGCCAGTGTATACACAGCAAGCGCATATAATCGACTCCTGTTGTATCTAGTAATTGTATAGAAATTATTATGTCCGAAACTGAATACATCATCGTTACCCTCAATTCGTTTTATTACAGATAGCTTTTCATTTGAATTGATTTTCCTTGGAGCAATGATTTTAAGATTCGAGTAATTCTTATACGATGTGTGGGGCTTATATGTTTTCTTGGAAAGCTTTTCGAGAGTTGATTTATTAATATCAACTGATAAGTCTGTCAATATAAGGCCATTTCTTAACCATCCATTTCTTTTTAAGTAATTAGCAACGCTACCAATAACATCGGCGTTAGAATCCCAAAGATCAGCGTAATTATCACCATCAAAATCAATGGCATAATTTCTATAAGAGCTAGATATAAATTGTGGCTTTCCTAATGCTCCAGCATAAGATCCTTTGATAAAGGCAGGATCAAGATTATTTTCTCTGCAAAGGAGTAAGAAATTTTCAAGTTCTGATCTGTAAAACTGCTGCCTTCTTCCTTTGTTGGGCCCAAGTGATAGAGAGGCCAAAGTATCGAAAGTTTTAAATGTTCCTAAGTTTTTCCCATACCTTGTCTCAATACCAATTATGGCAACAATTATCTCTTTTGGAACTCCAAAGCGTTTAGATGCTCTATTTAAGTCTTTAGCATTTTCTCGCATAAATATTTTTCCGTTTTGAATATTGTGCTTATTTATAAATAATTTTTTATAGTTTAAACATTGCTTTTCTTTTGGTTCGCAACCATTCCATGTAAGTCTTCTTTCAGGAGCTTTCTTGAAAAGTTTTTTCAACTTTTTCTCTTCTTTAATCTGCTTGAATAATTTTTTTAAACTATCTTTTTGATAATTATGTTTTTCATACATCTCATCTATGAACTTATTGACAATATCCGAGTTATAAGAATTGCTAGCTAAAAGATTCGAAGAGAACAGTAATAAAAATAGTACTACATAGTATTTCATTATTTCCTCATAAGCCTTTGGTGAGATTTAATTGACATGATAATGCCAAGCGCAGCAAAAACAGTTAACATAGATGTCCCCCCATAGCTCATAAATGGCAATGGTGCACCTACAATTGGCAATATTCCAACAACCATGCCTACATTAACCAATACATATAAAAAAATAGTTAATATTAGTGTTGCAGACAATATCCTTGAAAAATTATCTGTAGCTTTAATAGATATACTTATCCCTCTTGCAACTACAAGGGCGTAAAGTGTAATTAATAAAAATACTCCTATAAATCCAAATTCTTCACCAAAGGCAGAAAATATAAAATCTGTATGATTTTCTGGAAGAAAATCTAACTGCGACTGAGTTCCATTCATATAGCCTTTTCCAAAAAGACCTCCAGAGCCTAGAGAAATTTTTGATTGCGCAAGATGATAGCCAGATCCAAGTGTATCCATGTTTGGACTAAAAAAAGAGAGTATGCGTGATTTTTGATATTCATACATAAATGACCATAATACTGGTATTGCACCTATAATGAGCCCGGTTCCTAAAAAAATATGAGCGATCTTTATTCCTGATAAAAATATTGCTATAGCGCCCGAGCTGGCAATAAGAAGAGCTGTTCCAAGGTCAGGTTGCTTTGCAATCAGTAAGGCTGGAACAACTATTATAATAACTGCTATAGAGAGATTTTTTAACTTTGGTGGCAATGCCTTATCAGAATAAAATGATGCGATCATAAGTGGAACAAAAAGTTTCATTAATTCGGATGGTTGAAACCTTAAAATATAGAAGTCAAGCCATCGATCAGCAGACTTTCCTACCCCAAAAAAAATTGTAAGCACCAATAAAATAATTCCGATAATATAAAGCAAAGGTGAAAATAGTTTAAAATTATCTGGATGAATTTGGGCTAGAAGAATCATAGCTGTTAATCCGATAGCTATTCTTATTAATTGTTTGATTATTAAATTGATGTCTCCGCCTGAGACACTAAATAGTGTTGCTAGTCCGATGATGACAATCATCATAACTAGTATAAATAATTTGAGATCTATTTTAAATAAAGCTGAAAGCCCAGAGAATTGAGTAGAAGAGTAACTCATCTTTGTGCGACCTTTTCTTTAATATTTTTAAAATAAAAATTGATAATGTCTCTAGCTATTGGAGCAGCAACTGCAGAACCGCTTCCTCCATTATCAACAATGACAGCCACTACAATTTCTGGGCTCTCGAAAGGAGCAAAGCTTGTGAAAAGAGCATGATCTTGTAAAGATTTTTTCCCCGTTTTCCCTTTATCAAGATTATAAACCTGTGCTGTACCGGTCTTACCGGCAAACTCAATTCCTTCAATATTTTTTAAGTGTGAGGCTGTTCCCATCTCTCTGTCATATACCACTCGCCACATGGCCTCATTAACAATATGCAGACTATCAGTATCAATGTTAATGGTATTTTTATTCTCACTATATTTATAAGATTGCTCTATCTCATTGTTAATACTTTTTAAAAATAAATGAGGTATGCCACTCTCACCCCCGCTAGCTAGTAATGAAGTAGCGTTAGCTAACTGTAGTGGTGTCGTTAAAAAATAACCTTGACCAATGCCGACGTTGAGTGTCTCTCCTGGGTACCATGGAGCTTGTTTGGATTGATTTTTCCATTCACGTGACGGTAACAAGCCTTTTCTTTCTCCATATAAATCAATAAATGTTTTTTCACCAAATCCAAATTTCTTGAGCTTATCATGCATAAGATCTATACCAGATGTTTCTGCAAGTCGGTAGAAAAATACATCACATGAAGATGCGACAGCTGATGATAAATTAACATCCATATGTCCATCTTTTTTCCAACACTTGAAAGGTCTTTTATAATTTTTTAATTTATATGCACCAGTGCAAGCAAAAACTTTTGTCTTATCTATAATGCTTTCTTCAAGTGCTACAATTCCAAAAAATGGTTTGATTATAGATCCTGGCGGGTATTGACCGAAAAGCACTCTATTGAAAAGAGGTTTTGATTTATCAGCGAGAAGTCTTTTATAGTCTTTGGAGGAGATGCCATTAGCAAACAGATTATTATCATAACCAGGATGACTTACAAAAGACAAAATATCTCCATTATGAGGATTCATTACAATAATTGTACCCTCCTTATTCTCAAGTAAATCATATGAATAGTTTTGAAGCTTGGCATCAATGGTTAAATAAATGTCCTGACCTCTGAGCGCAGGTTTTTTCTCTAGAACTCTTATGATTTCATTGTTTGCATTTGTCTCGAGCTTTTCGTAACCAGGAGATCCTGAGAGAAGGTTTTGATAGAATCTCTCAACACCTATCTTACCGACACTAGTCATTCCATCTTTTATTTCTACAACAGAGTCATAATCTTTATCTGACAACTTTCCAGTGTAACCAATTAAATGTGACATAGCTTCCGGATAAATGTATCTTCGGTTAGATTTAATGATAAGTTCCATTTCTGGAAGAAGGTACTGATCCACTGATAGTTTTGTGAATTCCTCAATTGATGTATTTTCTTTCAAAGTGACCTCTTTAAGTTTTTTATTATTAAATTGACTATTGAGGTCCTCTTTTTGCGATTCACTAAGGCCAAAAACTTTATTCGCGTTCAAAATAAATTCTTCTTTGGATGAGATATTTTCTTTTTTTGCAACAATATCGAAAGTATCATAGCTCTCTGCAAGTACCTTCCCATTCCTATCAAAAATGTTTCCTCTTATTGGTTCTATGGGCCTTACCCTAATTCTATTATCTTCAGATTTTACGGTATAAATCTCATGATCTGTAATCTGAATCTTATAGATATGGTTTAGGTAAAATATTGATAATAAAAATACTATAGCAACTGCGATTAAAGCTCTAAATTTATGTGCTGCTCTATTTTCTGTCGCATCATTAATGTATTCCCAGCTAGTTTTTTCTTCAAACCTTTGCTTTTTTCTGATAGTCTCATTGCGATACTTACTTGCCATATGTGTATTATAAGTAAGATTATTAAAAGAAAAACTAAAAATAAATAAATGGTGCTTAAATATGAACTTAATACCTATTTTACTCGGCTTAATAGGGCTAATTGCTGCTTACGTTCTCTATAAGGTTGTAAAAAGTTATCCTGCTGGTGATAAGCAATTAACAGACATTTCAGATGAAATTCATATTGGTGCTATGGCATTTATGAAAAAAGAGTACTCAATCCTTTTTGTATTTTCGCTAGTACTTGTTTTTGGTATTTATCTAGGGTTAGGTCTCAGCAGTACTGTTGCATTTATAGTAGGGGCAGTAACGTCCTCAGCCACGGGTTTTATAGGTATGTACACAGCTACGAAAGCTAATGTTAGGACGGCTACTGCCGCACAGAACTCTGGTGTTAGCGATAGTTTGTCGGTAGCTTTTTTTGGTGGATCAATTATGGGTTTGACAGTAGCAGCAATGGGGCTACTTGGCCTAGGTTTGCTATATATTCTCTATGGTTCTAATCCAGAAACTGTATCTACGATTCATGGTTTTGGTATGGGAGCATCGACTGTTGCATTATTTTCTAGAGTTGGAGGTGGTATATTTACTAAATCTGCCGATGTCGGTGCTGATTTAGTTGGTAAAGTTGAGAAAGATATTCCTGAAGATGATCCAAGAAATCCTGGGGTGATTGCGGACAACGTTGGAGATAATGTTGGAGATGTAGCAGGAATGGGCTCTGATATTTTTGAATCATATTGTGGAGCTATTATTGCAACAATAGCTATCGCATCAACCATGATGCAAGCTGACTTAATTCAATTAGGAACGAGAGAGACTCTTATGTTTTTACCATTGTCTTTAGCATCACTCGGTTTGATTTGTTCAATCATTGGAATATCAATTATAAAAATTTTGGCTAGTAGAAAAGGAAGTGATGAGACAAATATCGCTAACTCACTCAGAGGTGGGACATTCGCAGCAGCTATTTCTTTTATAATTCTTGCCTACTATTTAATTGTTTACCTTGGGGTTACAGAAAATGCATGGTATGCAGTGCTATCAGGAACAATTGGCGGGATTATCATAGGGCTAGTAACAGAATACTATACGGGTGGAGCACCAGTAAGAAAAATAGCTGCGCAAGGACAAACTGGTTCAGCAACTGTAATTACAACGGGTTTATCTATAGGTCTTCAATCTGTAGTAATTCCAATCTTAACTCTTGTAGTAATAATTTTCTTATCCAACTATTTTGCAGGATTATATGGAGTAGGTATTGCTGCTGTAGGTATGTTAGCAACTGTTGGAATAACTATGGCGATAGATGCATACGGACCAATAGCTGACAATGCTGGCGGTATTGCTGAAATGGGTTCTCTAGGTCCTGAAACTAGAAAAATTACTGACAGCTTAGATGAAGTAGGCAACACAACTGCTGCCATAGGCAAAGGTTTTGCTATAGGAGCGGCTGCATTAGCTGCGCTAGCAATAATAACTGCATTTGTCCAAGAAGTTAATCATGGTCGTGATACGCCAATCCAACTTTTGCTTACTGATACAAATGTTCTTATAGGTTTGTTTATAGGAGGCATGATTCCTTTTCTTGTTGCGTCACTTACTATTACTGCTGTTGGAGATGCAGCATATAGTATGATTAATGAAATAAGGAGGCAATTTAGAGAGATACCGGGATTAATGGAAGGTACAGGAAAACCAGATAATCAAAAATGTGTCGAGATAGCCACAGAAGCAGCATTAAAAAAAATGGTCTTACCGGGTGCTATTGCTGTTTTCTCACCAGTTATAGTTGGTCTGGTATTTGGACCTGAGATGTTAGGGGGACTACTAGGTGGTGGACTTGTAAGTTGTATTCTGTTGGCGCTAACAATGTCAAATGCTGGCGGAGCATGGGATAATGCCAAAAAGTATGTTGAAAAAGGTAATCATGGTGGTAAAGGTTCTGATGCGCACAAAGCCGCTGTTGTTGGGGATACTGTTGGAGATCCATTGAAAGATACTTCAGGACCATCAATGAATATTTTAATTAATGTTATGGCAATAGTAAGTCTTGTCATAGCGCCATTACTTTAATTAATAAAGGAGAATATATATGAATGTACTTTTTCTAGGTGCGCCGGGCTCCGGCAAAGGAACTCAATCAAAAAAAATTGAAACTGAATTTAACATTCCTCAAATATCAACAGGTGATTTGCTCAGAGCTGAAACAGCATCTGGATCAGAGATGGGAGAAAATCTTAAAAAAATTATGTCATCCGGAAAGTTTGTAAGCGATGATATAGTTCTTAAGTTAGTATCAAAAAAAATTACATCAGGTGATTGTAAAAATGGGTTTATCCTAGATGGTTTCCCAAGAAACATATCTCAAGCCTCTAGTCTTGACGCATTATTAAATGACTTAAGCATCTCAATAGAATATGTTTTCTTAATTGACGTGCCTACAGATTTAATTATAAAAAGATGCGTAGGAAGAATAACTTGTGATACATGCGGTAAAATAGAAAATGAATATTTCTCAGATTTTAGAGAAGGCGATTCATGCGGCGAAGGTATTTACGTGAAAAGAGCTGATGATAATGAAGAGACAGTGACTAATCGTCTAAAAGTATATTCTGAACAAACAGAACCCATAATTGATTTTTACGAAAAAAAAGGAATATTGCATAGAATTATTGGCGGAGAAGACGGACCTGAGAGATTGACTGAAGAGATAGTTTCAATTATAAAAAATTGATTAAATTACTGTTGTCATAAGAAAATGCTATAATTTACCTCTATGAATCTGTTTAGCAACTTCAAACAAATATCATTGATAATCTTGTTACTTGCATCTCAAGATGCCACTTCAGGCATAGTAAACTTTATTGACTCACTCTCCTCAGCAGTTGAGGAAAAACTATCAGAAAAAGGAATTAAGCCCTACATCATACCGCTTCATCAAGGTCGCCTGATTGACAATGAAGAGTTCCAAAAAATTGATGTAGGATTATCAAAAAAGCAAGTAATCTATCTTCTTGGAAAACCGCCATTAGAAAGCCCGTTTTTAGAGAATCAATGGAATTATATATACTTCAATAATACTGATGTAAAAAAACAAAAGTCCGTCTCCATCCATTTTAAAAATGAAAAAGTCTTTGAGATATTAGTTAATAATGAATCTTTTAAGAAACTTGGCTTAGAAAATTATAGTCAGGTTACTCTGGACAATGCTCCCCTAACTAAAACAAAAAAAAATGAACAAATAGCTTATGCTCCTATAATAGTTAGTGCTGTAAGTGAGGAGCTGATAGGTAACATAAGTGAACTCTGTAATGTTAACGATTTCAAAACATTTGCTGATATTAAAACTTTAAACAATGCTGATGAATCTACACTAGAGATAAGAGCTGATAATCAAAGCCAAACTGAAGAGCAATTCATTGCAAAAGGAAATGCAGAGGCAGAGAGAATAAACGATTTTCTTAAAGCAGATACTATATCTTATAATACGAATGCTAAAAACCTAAAAGCTTCGGGAAATACAAAATACTTCAATCAAGATATTACTATTTATTCCAATAGTGCTACTTACAAAAATAGCTTAGATGAAATCAATTTCTCAAAAGCAAAATATTATAAGACAGATAAAAGTGGCTCTGGTAATGCTGAAGAAATTTTTATCAAAAAAAATAAAGATATAATTTTGGAAAAGGGCTCATATACAGCCTGTAGCTTAAATGATCCTGATTGGGAACTCACATCTACAACTACTGAGCTTTACAGAGATATAGATAGAGGTCATGCATACAATATGGTACTGAAATATAAGAATATTCCTGTCTTCTACACGCCATTTATGAGCTTTCCTTTATCTGATAAAAGGCAATCTGGACTTTTGACACCATCATTTGGTTCTGCTGGAAATGGCGGAACTTCTCTAGCAATTCCATATTACTTTAATTTAGCTGAAAATTATGATGCAACTGTCGAGATTACTTCATTGAGTGATAGGGGTATTCTTTTTGATAATGAATTTAGATATTTAGATAATGAAAGTTCTTCGTTATTAAACTTATCTTTTTTAGAAAACGATGATGAGCATGGTGATGATCGTTACTTATATTCAATTACTGATAAGCGCCTACTATTCAATAATGTACAATCATCTGGAACAATATCACAAGGCTCAAATATGTATAGTTCCATTTCATACAGCAGGGTATCTGACTTAGAGTATTTTGATGATTTTGGAGATTCCTTAAGCACGACAAGTCAGTCTAGTGTTAAAAGAGACATACGACTATATGGAGAGAAATATTTCAGAAATGGAATTATTGATTATGAAATTTCATCACTTTCATACCAGCCATCACAGCCAGGAGTTTCGACTCAGTATAAAACGAGTCCTTCCCTAAAATTAAATATTAGTAATTTTAGTCAAAATCAAGCTATTAAATATAACTTAAAGACAAGTATTGAAAAATTTAAACATAAAGATAACTCAAAAACAGAAGGTACAAGATATTTAGCTTACCCAAGTATCGAAATGCCTATTAGAACAGAAGGGTGGGAGTTAATTCCTAAGATAGGTCTAAGATATATTGATTATAATCTTAATAATAATGGATCTGAAGAATCCAAAACTACGCCAATAGCGAGCTTACATGGAAAATTATATTTTGAAAAAAATGTGGGTAATAATTTGTTTACTATGGAACCAGAGGCTTATCTTTTATATATTCCAGTAGGCAATCAAGATGCAAATCCAATCTTTGATAGTGGTCTATCAGAATTCAAATACTCATTATTTGCTGAAAATAAATTTTATGGGGAAGATAGACTAAATGATGCAAAACAAATGACTCTAGCATTGACTCACAGAATCATTGATGAGGAATCAGGTGAAGAATTATTTACCGGTACACTTGGGCAGATCATATACTTTGATGATCGAGATGTTCATTTAGAAAGCAATAAAAAATCCCACTCCGATGCTTCGAATATTATTGGGTTAATGAATGCCAAAATAAGTGACTATAGCTACTTAGCAATAGGAGCAGTTTATAATCCACATACTGGACATGGAATGAGGAACACTGCTAGGTATCGTTATGATGCAAGCACAGGTTCAAGGAACAAATTATTTAATGCTGATTATAGATTTAATAGAGGTAAAGAAGAAGAAATTGATTTATCCGGAGTCTATTCTTTTAATAAAAGTTTTTCAGTAGTAGGAAAGTATAATTACTCTTTTTCTAACAACAGAAGCAATGTTGAGGACTTGATAGATACCATGTTTGGTGTAGAAATTAATAGCTGTTGCTATGCATTAAAAGTAGTTGTTAGAAACTATTGGACTGGGACTGAAAAAGATAATGTTTTTTATCTTGAGTTCCTTCCTAAAGGCCTTACATCTACAAATAATGCAACGTCGAACCTGCTTAGAGATGGCATACCGGGCTATCAAGATAAGGTTGATTATGAATAAAATAAAAATTTTAATTATATTAGCTGCCTTGTCTTCGTTTAATATAACTCATGGCTTGGAAGATAAAATCGTAGCAATAGTAAATGATAATGTGGTATTAAAATCAGAACTAAATAGCAAATTAGCTACAATTAATTTACAGGGTGTAAGCCGATTAGAGGTTGTAAAACTAAAACGAGAAGTCCTTGACCAGCTTATTGAGGAATCGTTATTAGTACAAGCCGCTAATAGACTTGGAATAAATATTTCAGACATAGATATTCAAAATAGGATTAGATTAATTGCTCAAAATCAAAATCTAACCGTTCTCCAGCTTAAAGAAGCGGTCGAAGCGCAAAACATCGATTACATAGAATATCTTGACAACCTCAGAAAAAGAATACAAATTGAGGAACTCTATAGAACTCAGTTTACTAGTCGCGCATATGTTTCAGAAGAAGAGGTGCGGAGTTATTTAAAAAATAATAATAATTTAAAAGGTACTGATAATTATATGAGTGTAATTGAATACCTCATAGAAGATGAAAATAATGAACTAGATTCTGCAAAAGTGAATATACTTGTTCGAAATATCAAAGTAAACGGTCTTGAAGATACTCGAAGCAGATATCCAAACTTGAAGATAAATGTAACTGATATAAATGATGTCCTTTTTGAAAGCCTTCCTGATATATACCAGAATAATTTGAAAATATTAGATCAAAATAGTTATACTAAGCTTTTTAAAACAGGTAAGGGATACACCTTCCTTGAGGTTATTAATAGTTCGATGCTTTCTGAAGAATATAAGGTTAGTCATATACTAATGAGAACTAATCCTATGGAAAACCTAAAATCATTAAAAGAAAAATTCTATAAAATCAAAAGCGATGCCATGGAAGAAAACAATTTCTCTGATCAGGCACAAAAGTACTCGCTTGATAAAGCTTCTGCAATCAATGGTGGTTCTCTTGGATGGATCAGTAAACAACTTGTGGTCCCAGAATTTAGAAAAATCATGATTGATATAGATGTAGGAGAGATTAGTGAGCCATTTAAGACTCAATTTGGTTGGCATATCTTATATCTAGAAGATAAGAGAATTAAAAATATAGCAAATGATATAGTTAAACAACAAGTAATCTCAATTTTAAAAGAAAGAAAGGTTGAGGTGGCAAAAAAAGAATGGTTATCTAAATTAAAAGACCAAGCTTATATTAAAATAATCGAATGATCATGAAGATTGCAATCACTGTGGGTGACCCAGGTGGAATTGGACCTGATATTTGTGTATTAATGTCAGAAAAGCACATAAAAAAATACCATATTATAATTACCGATCCTAAGTTACTAATAGATAGTTCAAAAAAGTTAAATAAGAAAATATATATAAATGAACTTAGAGATATTGATGATACTCCAAAAAGTGGAAATCGTCTTATCAACGTTCTTCCGGTAAAATTAAATAAGAAAAATAAGCCTGGTTACATGGATCCTGATAACGCATCTTTTGTAATCAATACAATCGAAACTGCAGCAAGAGGATGCCTTAACCATAATTTTCATTCAATGGTAACTGGTCCAATATCAAAATCAATTCTAAACAGAGGCGGCTTTAAAATATCCGGACATACAGAACTGCTTGCTAAAATATGTAAATCAAAATCAATTATGATGCTCATGAATAATAAATTAAAAGTAACATTGCAAACTATTCATATACCCCTTAATAAAGTACCAAAACAAATTACAAAGATAAATATTATAGAAAAAATAAAAATAATTAATAATGATTTGAAAAATAAATTTGGAGTCAAAAAACCAAAAATACTTGTCTGCGGTCTTAACCCACATGCTGGAGAAGAGGGTATATTGGGAAAAGAGGAGATTAATATAATTAGACCAGCCATTCAATCTCTGAGAAAATCAGGTATCCTTGTAAATGGACCCGTTCCAGCTGATACAGCTTTCATTGATAAGTACATAAAAGAGTATGATCTCATACATACAATGTATCATGATCAAGGCTTACCTGTTATCAAGTATGATAATTTTAGCAAGACTACAAATGTAACCTTGGGTCTTCCGATAGTTAGAGTGTCGGTTGATCACGGAACAGCAACAGACCTTGTTGGTACAGGTAATGTTGATATATCAAGTTTTATTCAAGCTCTTAAAGTAGCGAGAGATATTTCTAAAAGTGCGTCATAAAAAGAAATTAGGTCAGCACTTTTTAGTTGATCAAAACATTATAAATAAATTGGTCAAAACTATTTCACCCAATAAAAAAGATACAGTAATTGAAATTGGGCCTGGTAATGGAGCCTTGACTAAGTTCATACTTCCTGAGGTTAAAAATGTATATCTTATAGAAAAAGATATTGATCTGATTAAGGATTTAGATTTCATGCTAAAAAGTCATGTAAGCAGTAAAATTATAAATCAAGATGTTTTAGAATATGACTTCTCAGTTTTTGAATACCCATTTAGAGTTATTGGAAATCTTCCATATAACATATCAACTGAAATAATATTTAAGATATGTAAGGTTAAAAATATAATTGATATACATTTTATGTTACAAAAAGAAGTAGTAGATAGAATAGTATCTGAGCCAAATACTAAAGTATACGGAAGGCTGAGTGTTATGACACAAGCATATTTTAAAACTAAAAAACTGTTTGATATTTCTGAGAATGTATTTATGCCCAAACCTAAAGTAAAATCATCATTTATAAGACTGCTTCCTAGACAATCAGTTTTTAAAAACGAAAAACATGAAGAAATTTTTTATAATATTGTTAAATGTTCATTTGAAGGAAGGAGAAAGATGATTAGGAAGTCACTCAATGAATATTTAAGTGGTGATGACTATGATAACATTAAAATTGACTCAAAACTTAGAGCTGAAAATTTAACTATTAATGATTATCTCCTAATAAGCGAATATGTTTGTCAGATTTAGCTCATACATATTATTATTTAATTTCATATACCATTACTATGATTTTTTTCTTTGGTACTTAGGAGATCAACCAATTCAAATCGAATATGCTTACTACAAAGGCATGTATGCATTCGCCTCTGCTATGATATTTATCATATATATACATGTAATGTTGTTTCCAAGAAATAATTTAGACACACCAAGAATTCCATCTTTTCCACCTTTAATCATGCTTTTCTCACTAAACTTTGGTTTACTTATAGGAGTATATAATTTGTATATTATACAATTGTACAAACTTCCAGAATTTCTTAATTACTTAAGATCTATAGAAATTGGTTCAATCTTTATATTATTATCATTAGTACTAATTTATTTTTCTATCCAATCTTTTAACAATCATCAAGAAGATCCAAATCCTACAACCAAATCGAATATATTAATAACTTCAGGAATATTTAAATATATACGTAATCCCATGTACTTGGCACTGACGCTATTTCAATTTGGGGTAGGTGCATCACTAAGTTTTATTCATATATGTCTAATGTCATTTGTAACGATAATTTTACTACATTATTTTGTAGTAAAGAAAGAAGAGAAGTATCTTACAGATAAATTTGGAGGTTCATATATCACTTATCTCAATAGTACAAGACGTTGGTTATGAAGTTAGATACAAATTGAAATTAATTTTAGTGATTATGGTGACTATGGTCATGTTCATGATTAATGTTTTTAGCGTTGTCTTGTCTTAAATCAACAACTGTAAACTTCAGCATGAATCTTCTTTCAAGAGAGTCTTGAGCAATCATAAGAACTTGTTCGCCTGCTTTTACATTACGGCGAGGCCCAATAAGCATAAGATGTGCTCCTCCCGGCTTTAATTCGATACTAGATTTTGCAGGTACAAGAATTTTTTTAACTTGTTTCATTTTAGCAGAACCAGATTTGTTCTCCGTTATATGCATTTCGACACTATCATAAACAGGACTGGTGAAACGATGAAACTCTACGTCTTTGTCAGATGTATTTGTAAATTTTACATAGCCAGCATTTACAGAGGCATTTGCAGGTGCTAGAGGTATTGTTGCACCAATAATATCTAATTCGCCCTGCGTATCTCTACTTGGATCAATACCACTCATAAAAGCCATTGAAGAAATACTGAACGTTAGTAGCATTAATAATGTATAAATTCTCACTGCTGTGAATTATTACATACTAATATATTTATTTCACTTGATATTTATCTAATATGAAATATATTTTTGTTATGAATAAAGATCTCTTAGACATACTAATTTGTCCTAAATCGGGTGGTACCTTAGAATATGATGAAAAAAATAAAGAACTGATATGCAAGGAATCTAATCTAGCTTATCCTGTTATAGACGGTATACCTATTATGTTAGTTGAGAAAGCGAGAGAGATAAACAAAGGATAATAATATGGCAAATGGAAAAGTAAATACAAAAATAAAAGATATGAATATTGAATGTACAGATTCAAAAAGAAAAAAATTATATGATTTTCTTGATAAAAGATTAGTCTTATACTTTTATCCAAAGGATATGACTCCTGGATGCACAACTGAAAGTATCGAGTTTAATGAAAGTCTTTCAAAAATCAAAAAACTTAAAACAAATGTAGTAGGTGTATCAAGGGATAAAATTAATTCACATGAAAAATTCATAGATAAACATGGTTTTAAATTTCCTCTTATTGCAGATACAGACGAAAAGTTATGTAGATCATTAGATGTGATAAAAGAAAAAAGCCTCTATGGCAGAAAATATATGGGCGTAGATAGATCCACATTTATAATAGATGAAACTGGTAAAATTCTTCACTCGTGGAGAGGTGTAAAAGTAAAGGGTCACGTAGAAGAAGTTTTAGCTAAACTCAAGGAGTTGTAATGAAATTAATTGCATTATTATTATTCATAATGATTGTTTTAACTCTGATAAATGGGTTAGTTTTTATGAAAAAACTTATCAAATTACAAAAGGAAAACAACAATCTACTTAAAGAGATTGCAAATAATAGAAATAATGATACAAAAGACAATAATGCGCCAATGCCTCATACTGAATTGGAAAAATATAAGACCCAATTTATGCAGAACCCATATCAACCGCCAAAATGAATGACAAAACAATATTCGAACAAATAATAAATAGAGAGATACCAGCTGACATTATTTATGAAGATAGCTTGTGTATTATTATTGAAGATATTAGTCCTCAAGCCCCTGTTCATTACTTAGCCATCCCAAAAAAATTGATCAAAGGAATATCAGATTTAAATGATACTGAAGATAAAGAGATTCTGGGACATATTATGATTTCAATTAGAAATCAAATGATAAAAATGAATATTAAAGATTACAGACTAGTTATAAACAATGGAAGCGAAGCTGGACAAACTGTATTTCACTTACATGTACATATCCTTGCGAATAGGACTTTAGGATGGCCTCCAGGATAGTTACTACTTTTTAAAGAAAGAGAAAAACTTGTCTAACATATCTTGAAATGGATTAACTCTTAGTTTTTCAGACTCAACACTTATCTCATCTATACATTTTACCGATCTTGCTGCATAAGGCCCGTGAGATGTTTCTTGATAAAGGGCTATTAAATCAAATCCTTCTTCCAAGGTATGGCCTATTTCAAAGTTTTCTTCTCTTGACTGAACCTGCCCTTTCATTAAAGTTGGCATTAATGCTAAATAAATTGGTTCGCAAGTATTATCTTTTGATCGCATGACAATTTTTTCATCATGAATAACTTTTGAGTCTAATTCAATCATTGAATAATCGCATTCTCTAAAAAAGTCATCTAATCCTTCGGTACTTGTTCCAAGTTTTACTCTCACACATATTTTTATCGTATCTTCTAGTTTACTTTTTATGGTTTTAAAAAAGTCTAATCCATTAGATATATCGAATGACATTATTTCGGGTGAAATTTCATTTCCAAATGCAATGTACCTATCCATATCTGAACCATCTGTATCCAAGTAAATTGATGTAGATAAATTTCTTTTTTTTGATTGCTCCCTAAATAATTCAATTCTGTTTTTTGCAATTTCTTCTCCATCACTATAAAGAACTCTCGCAATATCAACACCGTCAGTCCATTGCCTTGCAATGCCTGCCATTAACATTGTTATTAATTCCTTTTCATTATCTGTTGATGGCCCTAGAGTTGCAATTATAAGGCTGAGTCTATGTCTCTCATTTGATGTCATAGGATTAGTATAGCAGATTAAGTTACTAAAATGATATAATGACTCATGACTCTAGAAACCCTATTTACATTAAAGTTATCTTTTTTTATCTTGGGGTTTATTATTTTTCTAATCTTAGAAACAATTTATCCCAATAGAATATGGACCTCAAAACGATACAAAAGAGTAACTTTTCATACTGCATTAGCTATTTTTAATACGATACTTATGAGAATACCTATGCTCTTTATTCTCATGCCTGTTTTGCTGATAGTCACTGAAAGCCAAGGAGGTGTATTTTATGATCTGGGCATTTTAAAATTCATCTTTAGCTTTCTAGTGCTTGATATAGCTCTATATTGGTGGCATAGATTTAATCATACAAATAAATTCTTATGGAAATTCCATTATGTGCATCATGTTGACACTCACATGGATGTTGGCACTTCCCTTCGATTTCATATTGGAGAGTTATTTTTGTCTACATTATATAAAGCAGTAATCATCTATTTATTTGGTATTACACTTTCTGAATTCCTATTTTATGAATTATTATTAGTACTATCGATTCAATTTCATCACAGTAATATAAAGTTGGCTGAACATACAGAGTCTATGTTATCAAAGGTTATTGTTACTCCTAAATATCATACAAATCATCACACAGTAACAAAGAGGTCACGAGAAGCCAACTATGCAAGCATCTTTACTATTTGGGATAAAATATTTCTTTCTTATAAAGATGCTACCGATAAAGAAAGATTAGAAATGGGATTAGAAAATAGAGAAATGGAGCTTAAATTCTTATCTAATATTTGGTATCCATTTAAAAATATTTGGTATCCATTTAAAAAAAATGTTGACAGCCTCTAATACTGATGTTTATATATACGTACGCCTAATTTGAAATCAGCTTGCAGGCGTAAAATAGCTAAAGCGATCAGTAACCATCACTTGCTTTAGCGTGATGGTTTTTTTTTGGCATTTGAACTCTAGATTGTGTGCCA
>MDTG01011680.1_pt1 | contig 22673 bp, 19 predicted proteins | sample 811421 | NCBI WGS metagenome assembly MDTG01 (sample SAMN05326645, study PRJNA326480) | marine metagenome | isolation source: seawater | place: Pacific Ocean: South East | collected 2011
CCGCAGGATCTCCGCCGCCTGGATCTCGATGTCCGACGCCTGACCGTGTCCTGCCTCGCCCATCGCGGGTTGGTGGATCAGGATGCGGGCGTTGGGCAGTGCGAGACGCTTACCGGGAGCCCCCGCCGCCAACAGCACCGCTGCAGCCGAGGCTGCCTGGCCCAGCACCACGGTCTGGATCTGCGGGGACACGTACTGCATCGTGTCGTAGATCGCGGTCATCGCCGTGAACGAGCCGCCGGGCGAGTTGATGTACATGATGATGTCGCGGTCGGGATCCTGCGACTCGAGCACCAGCAGCTGCGCCATGACGTCGTCTGCCGAGGCGTCGTCCACCTGGACACCCAGGAAGATGACGCGGTCCTCGAAGAGCTTGTTGTAGGGGTCCTGACGCTTGTAGCCGTAGGCGGTGCGCTCCTCGAACTGCGGGAGGACATAGCGACTACCGGGCATCTGCATCGTCGAGGGCGAGGCCTGCGGGAGGCGAAGGTTCGGGGTGTTCATGCGGATTCTCTCTCTTCTGCCGTCGCTGCGTCGATCACTGCGCCGCGGGTGAGGTGTCGGTGCCGCCACCGCCACTGACGTCGGCAGCGTGCTCGCGGATGTGATCGACGAAGCCGTAGGCCAGCGCCTCCTCGGCGGTGAACCAGCGGTCGCGGTCACCGTCCTCGTTGATCTGCTCGACCGACTTGCCGGTTTGCGCGGCGGTGATCTCAGCGAGGCGGTTCTTCATCGATGTGATGAGCTGCGCCTGCGTCTGGATGTCGCTCGCCGTGCCACCGAAGCCACCGTGCGGCTGGTGCAGGAGCACGCGGGCATTGGGGGTGATGTAACGCTTGCCCTTTGTGCCGCTTGTCAGCAGCAGCTGGCCCATCGATGCGGCCATTCCGATGCCGACGGTGACGATGTCGTTCGGCACGAACTGCATCGTGTCGTAGATGGCCATACCGGCGGTGATCGAGCCACCGGGAGAGTTGATGTAGAGGTAGATGTCCTTCTGCGAGTCCTCGGCGGCCAGCAGCAGGATCTTCGCGCAGATCTCGTTGGCGTTCTCGTCGCGCACCTCTGATCCCAGCCAGATGATGCGGTCCTTCAGCAGCCTGTCGAAGACGCTCGTCGCGACCAGTGGTTCAGCCATGTGTGCTCCCGTTTCGTTGCGTGAGATCGAATCTACCGGCGGGGTTCGCGCGACCCGCTCGTGTTCGCCGTGGGCAGATCGTGCTGCGCGGGGCGCGCACGCGCTACCCCAAGAAACGACGGATGCCTCGACCGATGTGGTCGAGGCATCCGCTCAGTGGTCTTACTCGGCGTCGGCCTTCGTCGACTTGCGCGGCGCGCGCTTCTTGGGAGCCGGCTTCTCTTCGGCCTCGATGATCTCGTCGGCGTCGGCGGCGGCATCTGCAATGCCCTGCGCTTCTTCGACGACCTCTTCTTCGGCCTCTGCCTCGTCCTCACCGAGGATGAGGTGCGCCGACAGGTCTACGGCGGCTCCGGTCGTGTCGACGATCTTCACGTCTCGAAGGGCGTGAACAAGAGCCTTGCTGCGGGCAACTTCGCCGACCATGGCGGGCAGCTGGTTACCCTGCTGGATGGCGTTGACGAAGTCCTGCGGCGACATGCCGTACTGCGCAGCCGACTGGATCAGGTACTGGGTGAGCTCATCCTGCGACACCTTGACGTCGTAGGTTTCGGTGAGCTTGTCGAGGATCATCTGCGTGCGGAACTGCTTCTCAGACGCTTCGGTCACCTCTGCGCGGTGCTCGTCATCCTCCAGACGTCCCTCACCCTCGAGGTGCTGGTGCACCTCGTCTTCGATGAGTCCGGCCGGCACGGGGATCTCGACCTGCTCGAGGAGGAGGTCGACGAGCTTGTCGCGGGCGGCAGAGGTCTGCTGCAGGCCCGACTGCTGCGATGCGGTGGTGCGCAGGCTTTCGCGGAGCTCCGCGATCGTGTCGAACTCGCTCGCGATCTGCGCGAAGTCGTCGTCTGCCTCGGGCAGTTCGCGCTCCTTCACGCTGGTGACGGTGACCGCAACTTCAGCCTCTTCACCGGCGTGATCTCCACCGACGAGCTTCGAACGGAACGTCGTGTCTTCACCTGCGGTGAGGGATTCGATTGCCTCGTCGATGCCCTCGAGCAGTTCACCGGAGCCGACCTCGTAGGACACGCCTTCGGCGCGGTCGATCTCGGCGCCCTCGATGGTGGCGACGAGATCCAGCTCGACGAAGTCACCGGAAGTGGCGGGGCGGTCGACGGTGATGAGCGTGCCGAAGCGCGCGCGCAGCTTGTCGAGTTCGGCATCCACCGCGGCCTCGTCGACCTCGACTGCCTCGATCTCGACAGTGAGACTGTCAAGCGCGGGGAGCGTGACCTCGGGGCGAACGTCCACCTCGATCTCGACCTTCAGGTCGCCCGAGAAGTCCTTCTCGTTCGGCCACTCGGTGATGTCGGCGCTCGGGCGACCGATAACGCGGAGCTCCTGAGCTTCTACCGCCTCGCGGTAGAAGCGGTCGAGTCCGTCGTTGACGGCATGCTCGAGAACGGCACCCCGACCGATGCGCTGATCGATGATCGGCGCAGGCACCTTGCCCTTGCGGAAGCCGGGGATCTGGACATCCTTCGCGATGTGCTCGTAAGCGTGCGCGATGCTCGGCTTGAGTTCGTCGGGGGTGATCGAGAGCAGCAGCTTGACGCGGGTGGGGCTGAGCTTCTCGACAGTGCTGGTGACCATGCCTGTGTTGTTCTCCTCGTGCTGCACCGCACCGAAGCGCGGTGGAAGGTCTGGGTGTAAGGCCGTGACGTCGGGGCGACAGGATTTGAACCTGCGACTTCCCGCTCCCAAAGCGGGCGCTCTACCAAGCTGAGCTACGCCCCGGGCGGGATCTCACGCGCTGTGCGACAGACGGCCCACAGAAGTCTAGCTGACGCGCGGACCGACGTTGCGGGGGCCGACCTTCTCGCCGCCGTAGGACTTCTTCCTAAGGAAGGACGATCGGCCCGGCATCCGTCCTACCCAGGCGATTTCACCTACCTTCACGAGGCCCGGTTGGGCCGCGGATGCGAGGACGGGTCGCGGTGCCCTATAGACTGTCGGATGCTGCGGCTCCGGCCGCTGCGGGGGCGTAGCTCAATGGTAGAGTCCCAGTCTTCCAAACTGGTTGTGCGGGTTCGATTCCCGTCGCCCCCTCCATCGCTCTCACGTGCGGCCGCAGGCCGTGCGGGAGAGCGATCGTGCGTTCTGCGGGAAGCGAACCCGCAGGGTGGGCCCACGCCGCCGGAGGCTCCGCGCGCCGCGCAGCGGCGTGTGGAGTGGCGGTGGGGACGATTCCCGTCGCCCCCTCCAGCTAACGGCAGTCTTACTCCCCCGCGTCCCGGGCCTCGCGATGCGCGAGGACACCGGCACGGTAGACCTCGGCGTTACGCAGGATGCCGAGCTTCTCCTCGTCCGTCAGTTCACGCCGCACCTTCGCGGGGACGCCGGCGACCATCGATCCGGGTGGGATGATCGTGCCGCCGAGAACGAGCGCTCCCCCGGCGACGAGCGATCCAGCGCCGATCACGGCGCCGGAGAGGATCACGGATCCCATACCTATGAGGCATCCGTCTTCGACCGTGCAGCCGTGGACCACGGCGTTGTGTCCGACCGAGACGTTCTCGCCGATGACCACCGGGCTGCCGGCATCCACATGGACCGAAACGTTGTCTTGCAGATTCGAGCCGGCGCCAACCGTGATCGAGGCGCTGTCGCCGCGCAGCACCGCGTTGTACCAGACGCTGGACTCGGGCCCGAGTCGAACATCACCGATCACGCGCGCACCGGCGGCCAGAAACGCGGACTCGTCGACTTCGGGACTCAGCCCGGCGACGGAAAGAACGGATGCGGAATCTGAGGTCATGCTCCGACAGTAGATCAGCGCTACTCGGCCCGGCCAGCCGCAGTACGAGGGATTCAGTCCTCGAGGTGTGTCACGCGGCCACCGAGCAGGGTAGCTCGCACCGGCATCGTGCGAAGATCCGACTCGGATGCTGTCAGCGGGTCTTGGGCGCACAGGACCAGGTCCGCAACAGTCCCCGGTTCGATGCGACCCGGGGCGGCGGATCCCCCGTGTGTCGACGCGGCCAGTGCGACGCGGGCGTCGATGGCCTGCTCGACCTGCCACGGTGGACGTCCGTCGCGGGTGCGATAGATCGCCGATGCCATCGCCGCCCACGGGTCGAGCGGCGCCACTGGGGCGTCGGACCCGAAGAGCAGATTCGCGCCGGCGTCCACCAGTTCCCGGAAGGGATAGGGACGCGCGATCTGGGCAGACCAGATGGTGTCGGAGAGATCCCGGTCATCGAGGGCATGCTCGGGTTGGACGCTCGCACCGACACCCAACCGCGCAAAGCGGGGGATGTCGACGGCAGCAACCAACTGCGCGTGCTCGATCGTTCCTGTCGCGCCGGTTGCCGCGAAGGCGTCGAGCGCGTGGGTGTTCGCCAGGTCGCCGATCGCATGGATGGCGCAGGAGATGCCGTGAGCCGTGGCATCCGTCATGAGCGCGACAAGGTCGGCGGGCGGGATGGTCAGGACCCCATGATTGTGCGGGTCACCCGGATACGGATGCGAGCACGCGGCGGTCCGGGTTCCGAGCGACCCGTCGGTGATGACCTTCAGCGGGCCGACCGTGATCAGCTCGCTGAGGCGCTCGCCGCTCTGCCACCCCGTCTCGATGAGCCGGCTCAGCTGCGAGGGGTAGGTGCCGAACTCCACGCGCAAGGAATCGAAGCCAGCCGCGACACGGCGAGACCAGGAATCCGCATTCCAGGCCATGTCGAGATCGATGATTCCGACAACGCCGCGCGCCGCAGCATGCCGGGCGAGGTCGGCGACAGCCTCGTCGGCGTCGTCGGGGCTTGCGGCAGCCAGCCGACGCGTGATCTCGAACGCCGGCTCCTCGCGCAGCATCCCCGACGCATCCGGGGGCGTGATCTGCTCACGAGCGAAGGCAGCGGAGTTCAGCCACACGCTGTGCAGGTCCGCGTTGATCAGGTAGGTAGGAATGGTGCCCGTGGCCGCATCCAGCATCTCGAGCGTCGGTTCATCGGGCCAGAAAGCATCCCGAAAGCCAGCGCCGACCCGGATGCCACGACCGAGCAGCCTGGCGCTCGACATGATGTGTGCGGCATGGTGCGCTGATTCGGCACCACCGAGCGGCTCACGCTGTCGAGTGAGGGCAGCTGACACCGTGTGCACGTGGTGGTCCCACAGGCCCGGGATCAGCCACGCACCGCCGGCCTGCAGCACCTCACCGACCGGACGAACAGCGCCGGTAGGAGCAAGATCCGTGACGCGGCCACCCTCGATGAACACGTCATACGCGCCCTCGACCGGCAGAAGTTCGCTCCCCGGCCCCGTGATCCGTGCGCCGACGATGGTCGACACTGTCGCGCCCACGGCACTCATGCGCGAGCGTCATTCGCGCGGCGCATCTCTGCGGCAAGCGGCGGATTGTGATGCGGACCGTCATCCTCGAGCTCACGGATGATGTGGTCGACGAGCTCGACGGGCCGGTTCTGGCTGAGCTTGCGCTTGGCCGTCACCGACGTCGGTGTGAGGCGAAAGCCGACGGTGCCGCGCTCGAGTCGCTCGACGAAATCAGCATCGTTCGGACGCTCCCACAGCATCCGAGGCTCGGGCATCGGGGTCTCGAAACGCGCAACCAGACGGTCGAGCACCCGTAGATTCTCGTCGGTCGACAGCAGTTCCGGCGCTCCCCGCAGGTGCACTGTCACGAAGTTCCAGGTCGGCACGCTCGGCCGGTCGCCGTACCAGCCGGGCGAGATGTAGCCGTGCGGACCTTGGACGATGATCAGCAACTCGCGAGCCCCGAGGTCGTGGATCAGGTCGTCGGGCTTGCCGACGTGACCGACGACGGTGAGATCGTCACGAGTGTCATCCAGGAGCACCGCGTAGTGGGAGGCGACGAGACCGTCATCCGTCGAACTGACCAGGGTCGCCCACGGATTCTGCTCAACGATCCGTCGCAACTCGCCAACGTCGGTCATGGCGAAGCTCGGATTCTGCCGCATGCATTCAGCCTAAGGTGGTCGGATCCAGGCTCACGCCTGACACCTGGGGCACCAGTACAGCTTCCGCGACGCGGCCTCTTCGACCACGATCGCAGTGCCACAGACCCGGCAGGGCAACCCGGCGCGGTGGTAGACCCAGTGACGGTCGTCGCGGTGGGCCATGGCGCGACGATAGGCGTCAGGATCGAGGTCATCCATTGTCATCATTTGGCCGGTCTCAACGCCGATGGCGAGCAGCCGGGTCCAATCGCGCCAGAGTGCTCGCACCGTCTCTTCGGGCACGTCGCGCCCCGGGGTATGAGGGTTCAGCCGAGCCCGGAACAGGAGTTCAGCTCTATAGACATTTCCGATTCCGCTGACGACCGACTGGTCCATCAGCAGCAGCCCGATGGGCGTCGGGGCGCGTCGCACGCGCGCGGTGAACAGCTCCTCACCCTCGGCGAGGTCGTCCACGAGCGGATCCGGTCCGAGCTTGGCGAGCGATGCGGCGACCTCGTCCGGCGTCTGCAGCTCGCAGGCTGTGGGTCCCCGCAGATCGGCGCAGGTCTCGTCGGTGAGCAGCCTCAGACGAACTTGGCCGACCACTGGGGGCGGCCACTGACCCTCCTCATCGGGCAGCCCGGTCGTCTGCTCCGACATCCGCACGTGACCGCGCGCGCGCCGGGGCGCGCCGATCGAGGTGAGCGAGTTCTCGCCCGCGGCATCCATGATCGGCTCGTCGATCACCGTGCCGCGCTGGTTGGTCTGTCCCATCCGCCCGTTCGCGGAGGCGATGGTGGGATCGGCGTCGATCACGCCGGCGAAGTCCCACGCACCGTACATGCCGAGGTGCACACGCAGCCACAGGTCACCATCGAAGCGCAGGAACATCTGCTTGCCGACCGCACGCGCCTCGAGCATTTCCCGGCCTGCGAGCGCTGCGGCCCCGTCGGCAAAGCGACCCTGCGGGCTGGATGCCTGCACAGCGCGACCGACGAAGTTGCGAGCGAACTGCCGAGCGATCCGGTGAACGGAATGACCCTCGGGCATCAACCAGCTTCCGGGTCGAACGAGTCGGTCGCGGCGGTGTTCGCGACATCCCGCGGGTCGGGCAGGAGCGACCCGTCAGCCTCGTACGCGGCGATCTGGCCGATGCGACGCACGTGACGTTCCTCGTTCGAGAAGGGCGTCTCTATGAACCGGTCGATGAAGGTCACGACCTCGCTGAAGGAGTGCTGGCGCGCTCCGATCGCGATGACGTTCGCATCGTTGTGCTGCCGGGCGAGCTCGGCAGTCGCAATGCTCCAGACGAGGGCTGCGCGGATGCCGCGCACCTTGTTCGCAGCGATCTGCTCACCGTTGCCTGAGCCACCGAACACGATGCCGAGAGCCTCGATGCCCGCACTCTGATCGGCGACGACGCCGAGGGCGGCACGGATGCAGAACGACGGGTAGTCATCGACGGCGTCGTACTCGATAGGGCCGTGGTCGATGACCTCGTGACCCTGCTCGGCGAGGTGGTGCTGGAGCTGCGTGGAGAACTCCATACCGGCGTGGTCGGTGGCGATGTGGATGCGCATGGTTCCCATCCTAGAAGCGACTGACGTCACGTCTGCGGGGTGTCGTCCTCAGCGGGTTTCGGCCGCCGCTCGCGTGTCACGAGGGACGCGTCGCCGGATGCCTCGTGGTCGGGACGGTCAGGCCCCTTCGGCTGGATGCGGCCCGGCTCGAGGGTGCGTGCAACGTCGTCAGCATCGACCACGTCGATCTCCTGCGTCGCTGTCGTGTACCACTCGGTGAGCTCGGGATCCGTCGAATCAAGCCACGCTCCCGCACCCTCGCCCGAGCCGACCTCGGTGGCGTCGAACACGAAGTCATCGCCGTGTTCGGCGATGCCCTGCCGGACCCCCTGCGCGATCGCTGCACGAGCGAACTTCCGGCGGAGCACGTACGGGTCTGTGCGCAGTTCCTTCGCCCACGCGATCATGATTCCGATGATCACGAGCGCGAATGGCAAGGCGGTCACGATCATGATGGACTGCAGCCCCTGCAGCGCTGTCGCACCGCCGACCACCAAGAGCGCCGCAGCGACCCCACCAAGCAGCACACCCCAGGTGATGGTCACCCACGAGGATGGCTCCGGCTTCCCGCGCTGACTCATCGACCCCATGACGATCGAGGCGGAATCGGCAGAGGTGACGAAGTAGACGACGATCGAGATGATCGCGACCACCGAGGTCAGGGCACCCAGTGGCAGTTCCCCGAGCACTCCGAACAGCACGTCCTCGGGTTGGGCGAGCTCGCTGAGCCCGACTCCCTCTTGCTCCATCCACATCGCCGTTCCGCCGAGGGTCGTGAACCACACGAAGCAGACGGCCGAGGGAATGAGGATGACGACGGTGACGAACTCGCGCAGCGTCCTGCCGCGCGAGATTTTCGCGATGAAGATCCCCACGAAGGGCGACCACGAGATCCACCATGCCCAGTAGTAGGTAGTCCAGGACGCCATGAAGGATGCGGCATCCTCACCTTCAAAGGAGTTGCGCGACATCATGATGCCGAGGTCGCTGAAGAAGGTCACCAGGCCCGACGGCAGCAAGGTGACGATCAGCACCGAAGAGCGTGACGATGATCGCGAAGATGTCGATCACGCCACCAGCCCAGCCGTCCACCCGGCGGCCGAACAGGGGCTCGAAAATCCCGGAGATGAGCGGCGCGCGACCACGCCGGTACGCGCCGTAGGCGATAGCGGCGCCGACGAGAGCGTAGAACCCCCACGCCAGCGGGCCCCAGTGGAACAGTGTCTGCGCGAGGGCTGTCTCCATGGCATCAGTCGTGCCCGGCTCGACGGTGAAACCATGCGGTGGGTCGACGAAGAATGACAACGGTTCCAGCGGACCATAGAACAGCAGTCCGATCCCCATTCCGGCCGAGAAGAGCATGGCAATCCACGAGATCGTCGAGAACTCGGGTTTCTCGTCGTCAGCACCGAGGCGCACCCCGCCTGTGCGGCCATAGCCGATCACGAGCATGAAGCCCAGGACGAGAACGGCGAGCGTCGAAAACAGCCAGCCGAAGTTCGTCGTCACCCAGCCGAGCGCGGTGCTGCCGACGAACTGTAGACTTGCCGGCGACACGATCGCCCAGATGATCACCGCTGCGACGAAGACGCCCGCCGTGAGAAAGACCGTCACATTCGTTGAGGATCGGCGCCCCGTCTGTTCAACACCGATGCCGGGGATCAGCGCCGGATGGATGCCGCGCTCGAGCTCTGGGGTGTTGACCTCGCGGAGCACTCGCTTGACAGGTCCGTTCGTCCCCGCACCGTCATTGGTCCGCGCCATCGAGGTCTCCCTGATTCCGTGTGCACTCACTCGTCAGGTAAACGTCGGCTCAACGCTATACCGCCTCCTGCGCTGGTCGCGCGGCTGCGAGGAGGTCGCGGCGTAGGCTTGGGGGTTGTCGCGCCCACAATGCGCGAGGCCGTTTCGCGGCATCCATGAACCCCTCACACACTTGGGAGCATCCGAAAGTGCCTGGAGAAAACCTCACCCGCATCGAAGCGCAGGAGCGTCGCGGCGTCCTCGACACGCAGTCTTATGAGGTCGAGCTGGATCTGACCACCGGCCCGGAGGTGTTCCGGTCGACCTCCACCGTGCGCTTCACCGCCACCGAGGGCGCGTCGACCTTCATCGACCTGATCGCCCGACGCGTCCACTCCGTCACGCTCAACGGACGCAGCATCCCGGCCTCGGCGTTCACCGACTCCCGGATTGCGCTCGACGAACTCGCGCTCGAGAACGAACTCGTCGTCGTCGCCGACTGCGAATACACGAACACCGGCGAAGGCCTGCACCGGTTCGTCGACCCCGTCGACGGCGAGGTCTACCTCTACACCCAGTTCGAGGTGCCCGACTCGCGTCGCGTCTTCGCCGTGTTCGAGCAGCCCGACCTGAAGGCGACGTTCCAGTTCACCGTGACCGCTCCCGCGTCGTGGAAGGTGATCTCCAACTCCCCGACCCCCGAGCCCGTACCCAGCGGCGAGGGCGTCGCAACGTGGGAGTTCGAGCCGACGCCGCGGATCTCGTCCTACATCACGGCACTGATCGCCGGCCCCTATGAGTCGACGTTCTCCGAGTTGACCAGCGCCTCGGGTCGCGTCATCCCGCTTGGCATCTTCGCGCGCAAGAGCCTGTGGCAGTACCTCGACGCCGACTACATCTTCGAGAAGACCCGCCAGGGCTTCGCCTACTACGAGGACAAGTTCGACTACCCGTACCCGTTCGCGAAGTATGACCAATTGTTCGTCCCGGAGTTCAACGCCGGAGCCATGGAGAATGCGGGAGCAGTCACCTTCACCGAGGTGTACGTCTTCCGCAGCAAGGTGACGGATGCCGTCAAGGAGCGCCGCGTCGTCACGATCCTCCACGAGCTTGCCCACATGTGGTTCGGTGACCTCGTCACCATGAAGTGGTGGAACGATCTCTGGCTCAACGAGTCGTTCGCCGAGTGGGCTTCGACGATTGCGACGGCCGAGGCCACCGAGTGGACCGAGGCCTGGACGACGTTCAATGCGATGGAGAAGACCTGGGCCTACCGCCAGGACCAGCTCCCCTCCACCCACCCCGTCGTCGCCGAGATCCGCGACCTCGAAGACGTTCAGGTGAACTTCGACGGCATCACCTACGCGAAGGGCGGGTCGGTGCTCAAGCAGCTGGCAGCCTGGGTCGGCATCGACGAGTTCTTCGCCGGTGTCGGGGCGTACTTCCGCAAGCACGAGTACGGCAACACGGAGCTTCGCGACCTGCTGACCGAGCTCGAGACGACCAGTGGACGCGAGCTGACCGAGTGGTCGAAGAAGTGGCTCGAGACCGCCGGCGTCAACACCCTCTCCCCCGCCATCGTCGAGGGTGCAGACGGCACGATCTCGGCGTTCAAGATCGTCCAGACGGCCCCGTCGGACTACCCGACGATCCGGCCCCACCGCCTCGGCGTCGGCTTCTACGACCTGCAGAACGGTGAACTCGTCCGCACCCACTTCACGGAGCTGGATGTCGACGGAGACCTCACCGATGTTCCCGAGCTCGTCGGCCTGACCCGCCCCGACCTGGTTCTCCTGAACGACCACGACCTCGCGTACGCGAAGATCCGCCTCGACGAGCGGTCGCTGCAGACGGCGATCGACCATCTCTCGAAGATCTCCGACCCGCTTGCCCGGTCACTGGTGTGGGGTGCCGCGTGGGATCAGACGCGGGATGCCGAAGCCTCGGCGTCCGACTACATCGACCTGGTCCTCGGCAACATCGCCTCCGAGACCGAATCGACCACGGTGCGAACGACTCTCGCGCAGCTGCAGCTGGCGGCCAACTCGTACGTGACCCCCGACAAGCGCGACGCGTCGCGTCACAAGGTCGCAGATGGGCTGTGGGCGCTCGCGCAGGCAGCGGATGCCGGCAGCGACAGCCAGTTGCAGTTCGTCACCGCGTTCGCGAGCGCGGCTGCAACCCCCGAGCACTGGGAGACGGTGCGCGCCCTGCGCGCCGGAGAGATCACCCTCGATGGGCTCACGATCGACACTGATCTGTCGTGGCAGCTGCTCGTGTCGCTCGCCGCGGGCGGAGTGATCACCGAGGGCGTCATCGACGAGGCGCTGGCTAGCGACAACACCGCCAAGGGCGCTGAGTTCGCCGCGCAGGCCAAGGCTGCGCTGCCGACGCCGGAGGCGAAGAACGCGGCGTGGTCATCGCTTGTCGACTCGGATCGCCTGCCCAACACGCTCGTACGCGCCGCAGGTCTCGGCTTCACGCACCCCGCCGGTGTGCTGCTGCTCGACGAGTTCGTGGACCAGTACTTCGCGATGTTGCTTCCCGTCTGGGAGTCGCGCACGTACAAGATCGCCGAGTACCTCGTGCTGGGCCTGTACCCCGCGCCGCTGGCAAACGCGAAGCTCCGCGACGCGACACGCGCGTGGCTCTCCGCCAACGGGGAAGCGCCAGCGGCGCTGCGCCGGCTTGTGGCAGAAAACCTCGCCGGCGTGGAACGCGCCCTTGCGGTCCAGGAGCGCGACGCGCTCTGACGTATCAACGCGGGGGAAGCACCACTTCGGTAGTACTTCCCCCGCGCTCGTGTCCGCCTTGCGATGGATGTTTCTTGGCGGTGACCTCCGTAGCGTGGAGGCATGATCGTTGCAGAGCAGCTCACGAAACGCTACGGCGACAAGCTCGCCGTAGACAATGTCTCCTTCACCGTGCCGCCGGGGAAGGTCACCGGGTTCCTCGGCCCGAACGGGGCGGGCAAATCCACCACGATGCGGATGATCGTGGGCCTTGACCGTCCGACCGCTGGTCGCGTGACCGTGAACGGCGCGCGGTACCAGTCGATGCGGGCGCCTCTGACGGAAGTGGGCGTTCTCCTCGACGCGAAAGCTGTTCACACGGGGCGGTCCGCCCGTAACCACCTGCGCGCGATCGCTGCAACCCACGGTTTCGGTCGGGCCAGGGTCGACGAAGTCATCGAACTGACCGGTATCGCCTCTGTGGCCGGTCGCCGCGCCGGCACCTTCTCGCTCGGTATGGGACAACGTCTGGGGATCGCAACCGCACTGCTCGGTGACCCGCACACGTTGATCTTGGACGAGCCGGTGAACGGTCTGGATCCCGAGGGCGTGCGGTGGGTACGGCAGTTCGTGCGTTATGTCGCGGGTGAGGGACGTACGGTGCTTTTGTCGAGTCATCTCATGAGCGAGATGGCACAGACAGCAGACCGCATCGTCGTGCTCGGACGCGGCAAGGTTCTCGCCGAGGGTGATCTGCCCGACCTCGTTCAGGAATGGACGAGCACAGCCGTGACAGTGCGATCGCCTCGGCTGACCGAGCTCATCAGCGAAATAGAAGGATCGGAGGTCACCGTGACCTCGAACGAACCGGAGCTTGCGACGATCACGGGGCTGACAGCTGCACGCATCGGCGATCTTGCCGCGGCTCGCGGCATCCCGCTGCACGAACTCACGCCCCATGCCGGTTCTCTCGAGGATGCCTACCTTGCTCTCACCGGCGAGGCCGTCGAGTACCGGACGAAGGAGATCGCATGACCACCGCCACTGCCACCCCCACTCGAACGGTCGAACACGCCGGCACGCACCGCCTCAACGGTGCGAACTTGCTGCGCAGCGAGGCGATCAAAGTGACAACCCTGCGCTCCACGTGGTGGTCGCTCGGGATCGCTCTCGTTCTCTCCCTGGCGATCTCGTGCCTCATTGCAGCGAGCTCCCGGGACTTTCCGAACCCACTGCCTCCCATCTCGGCGATCCTGTCGCCGACACAGTTCACGATGCTCGTAGCCGGCATCCTCGGTGCGATCGTGATCACCGGCGAATACTCGACCGGCATGATCCGTTCGACGCTTACCGCGGAGCCCCGCCGCGGAGCCGTGCTGATCGCCAAGGCCGTGGTCATCGGAGTGATCATGGCCCTGGCCACAGCCGTCACCTACGCCGTGGCGATCGCAGCCACCGCGCCGTTGCTGGCCACGGGCATCGACTGGGGAACGCCAGCGGACTCGATCATTCCGCTCTCCTACGGGGTGCTCTCGATGGTCTCGTTCACACTGTTGGGACTCGGCGTCGGGTTCATCGTGCGAAACGGCGCCGGCGCCATCGCGATCACCGTCGGCATCCTGTTCGTTCTTCCCATCGTCTTCCAGTTGTTCTCGCTCGCTGGCGAGAGCTGGCAGTGGCTCGTGGATCTCGGCGCCTACCTGCCGATGACCGCAGCTTCGACGCTCACGGCCGTTGGAGCCACCGACGTCGTCGCACCCCTTCTCACGCTCATCGGCTGGGCGATCCTCCCGTTGATCGGCGGGTGGGTGCTGCTGCGCAGCCGCGACGCGTGAGCGATGAACCGGGGCGGTCCGAACCCGGCGACAACGCTGAGACGAGAGTCCTAGGATTCTCGTGATGCGCCAGTTCGAGACCGCCCCGGCACCCGCGACCCCGTGGGAGAGCTTCCTCGCCATACTCGGCGAGATCGGCGGCACGCTCCTGCAGGTCGCGATCGTCCTCGTGAGCGCCGTGGTGGTCGTCTGGGTGCTGCGACTGATCATCCGTCGGGTCGTTCGTCGGGTGGTCGAAGGCGCCAAATCCCGCGCTCGCGTCGACGACACGCAGGCGCTCGAACGGTCGCCGTTGGCATCCGTTCGCGTCGTGCAGCGGACCCGCACCCTCGGGTCGATCCTGCAGAACATCGTGAACGTCACCGTCGTGATCGTCGCGATTCTGCTGATCATCCTGATCCTCGCGGGACCTCAGGTGATGGGCTCGTTCACGTTGCTGAGCGCGGCCATCGGGGCCGGCCTCGGTTTCGGCGCACAGAACATCGTCAAAGACGTGCTCAACGGGATCTTCATCGTCGCCGAAGACCAGATCGGCATCGGTGACGTCGCTGACCTGGGGCTTGCCACCGGCGTCGTCGAATACGTGAGTGTCCGCATCACCCAGGTTCGCGACGTCAACGGCACGCTGTGGTTCGTGCGCAATGGCGAAATCACCCGCATCGGCAACATGTCACAGGGATGGTCGCGCGCAATCATCGACCTCGCCGTACCGGTGAATGCCGATGTCGACGAGGTCGAACAAGCGATGCTGGATGCCGCGCGCGCTCTCGCACAGGAGCCGAAGTGGCGCAGCCGCATCATCGAGGATCCCGAAGTGTGGGGGCTGGAGTCGGTCTCGGGCGACGCGTTGGTCATCCGGATCGTGATCAAGACACGGGCAGGGGCGAAGGACGACGTCGCGCGCGAACTGCGCATGAGACTCAAGCGCGCGATCGATGGGCTCGGACTCACCCTGCCGCAGATGAACTCCATCATGCTGTCCGGTCTCGAGACGGCCGGCAGGGTGCGTGGCGCCAACCCGCCCCGGACCAAACCCACCCCCATCGCGCAGCCCGGGGTTCCGGATCGGCCCGTGTGGCGAGCCAAGCGAACGAGTAAGAAAACGGATGCCGACTCCGAGGCATCCGGGGAAGCAGAGCAGTGAGCACGCCCGAGCAGCAGTCGTTCTATGAGGCAGTCGGCGGACATGAGACGTTCGTGCGCATCGTCGATGGCTTCTACCGCGGGGTCGCCGGTGACCCGGTGCTGCGGCCCATGTACCCCGAAGAGGACCTCGGGCCGGCGAAGGAGCGCCTCTTGATGTTCCTCGAACAGTATTGGGGCGGACCGACGACCTACAGCCAGCAGCGGGGTCATCCCCGCCTTCGGATGCGGCACGCACCCTTTCCGGTGAATCCTGACGCACGCGACCGATGGCTCGCACACATGCGCGCCGCCGTCGACGAGGTCGGATTGTCGCCCCTGCACGAAGAAACCCTCTGGGACTACCTGAGTCGTGCCGCGCATGCCATGGTGAACACGTTCGAACGAACCGAGATCGGGCCCGGGGCTGGCGGTCGCGCAGACATCCCGCTGACCTCCGAGAACTGACACACACGACGACGGTATTCCACGACAAGGGAGTCGCATGACCGAAGCATCCGTTCACCGAACCGACGTCCTCGTGATCGGCTGGGGGCTGGCTGGACTCGTCGCCGCCGCAGAGGCAGTCGCGGCGGGCAAGCGTGTCACGATCATCGACCAGGAGCCACGCACCAACGTCGGTGGGCAGGCGTGGTGGTCTTTCGGTGGGCTGTTCTTCGTCGACTCGCCCGAGCAGCGGCGGATGGGCATTCGGGACAGCATCGAACTGGCACGACAGGACTGGTTCGGCACAGCGGGTTTTGATCGGGCAGAGGACGCCTGGCCACGCCGCTGGGCCGAGGCCTACCTCGAGTTCGCCGCAGGTGAGAAGCGCAGCTGGCTGCGCGAACGCGGCGTGGGATTCTTCCCGGTCGTCGGCTGGGCAGAGCGCGGCGGCTACACCGCCGGCGGTCCCGGCAATTCCGTGCCCCGCTTTCACATCACGTGGGGAACCGGCCCGGGTCTTGTCGCACCCTTCCAGGCTGCACTCGAGGATGCCGAGCGTGCCGGAACACTCACGGTGCTCCCCCGCCACCGCGTGACCTCCCTCACGCTGCGAAACGGCGCCGTGACAGGAGCTGCCGGCGACGTGCTGGCGCCCTCCAGCGCCGCCCGTGGTGTGGCAACGTCGCGGGACGTCGTCGGCACCTTCGAGATCGAGGCTGGCGCAACGGTCGTCGCATCCGGAGGAATCGGCGGCAACCACGACCTCGTGCGCCAGTGGTGGCCCGAGAGACTGGGAGCAGCTCCCGCCGACATGGTGGCAGGCGTACCCGCGTACGTCGACGGATCAATGCTCGAAGTCACGGAGACCGCGGGGGCGAACCTCATCAACCGCGACCGCATGTGGCATTACGTCGAGGGCATCCAGAACTGGGACCCGATCTGGCCGCTGCACGGCATCCGGATCCTGCCGGGCCCGTCCTCGATCTGGCTCGATGCAACCGGCGCGCGCCTCCCCGTTCCGCTGTTCCCCGGGTTCGACACGCTCGGCACCCTCGCGCACCTTCGAGCCACCGGCCACGACCATTCCTGGTTCGTGCTCTCACAGCGGATCGTCGAGAAGGAGTTCACGCTCTCGGGCAGCGAACAAAACCCCGACCTCACCGGCAAGGATGTGCGACTGCTCCTGCGATCGCGGCTCGGAAAGGGCGCTGCCGGTCCCGTCCAAGCCTTCCTCGACCATGGCGCCGACTTCGTCATCCGCGACGACCTCGACAGCCTCATCGAGGGCATGCGGGCCCTGCCTGGCGGCGAAGCCCTGGATGCCGACCGGGTGCGTTTCGAGGTCGAGGCGCGAGACCGCGAGATGGACAACGACTTCACCAAAGACGCCCAGGTCGCGATGCTGCGCTCGGCTCGCGCCTACCGCGGTGACAGGCTCGTCCGCACGGCTGCCCCGCATCGCATCACCGACCCCGCTGCAGGACCTCTGATCGCTGTCAAGCTGCACGTGTTGACGCGCAAGTCGCTCGGCGGCATCGAGACCGACCTCTCCGGGCGGGTTCTCGGACCCAGCGGCGAGCCGATCGCGGGCTTGTTCGCCGCAGGCGAGGCCAGCGGGTTCGGCGGCGGAGGCGTGCACGGTTATCGCGCGCTCGAAGGGACCTTCGTCGGAGGATGCCTGTTCTCCGGTCGGGCAGCCGGGCGAGGCGCGGCTGCGACCGTGTGACCGATTGCTGCGTCCAGCGTCAGGTCAGTCCGCCGTCAACCGAGCGACCGTATGCTGACGGTTCGTCGCGGACCATGACCGGCGTGTCGCGGTTGAGGCTCTCGCCGCGGAAGAACGACTTCGCGCGCGGGAAGAGGAACCACAGGAACATCAGCAACACGCCGAAAGCGAGTGCGCCGACGCCGAGAACGAACGTGCCGCCGACACCGAAGAGCACCGTATAGCCGTAGTCGACGTTGTACATGTCGATGGCCGACTGGACGAATGCGTAGGTCAGCATCAGCGCACCGAGCAACGGGAACAGGAACTTGTAGAAGAAGTTCCGCCGTGAGGTGAACAGCTCGCGACGGAAGTACCAGACGCACGCATAGCCCGTGATTCCGTAGTAGAACGCGATAGCGAGCCCGAGCGAGAGGATCGAGTCCTGCAGGATGCTGTCGCTGATCAGCGTCATCCCGACGTAGTACACGACCGCGACGATCCCCATGACGAGGGTCGAGAACGATGGCGTCTTGAAGCGCGGATGCACCGTCGCAAACCTCCTGGGGAGAGCGCGGTAGGCGGCCATTGCGAGGGTGCCGCGCGCTGTCGGGAGGATCGTCGTCTGCGTCGACGAGATCGCAGACACCATGACCGCGACGACCAGCACCCACCCGAGCGGACCGAGAAGGCCGTCTTTGATGGCGATGAAGAAGTCGTCGGCGTTGGCTTCGTTGCCAAGGCCCGTCGGTCCATCGCCGAGCCCGGCATACATCATCGCCGCGATCGTCACCGCAACGTAGGTGAACAGCAGGATGACTGTCGTGAGCAGTGCGGCGCGTCCGGGGATTCGCCGGGGATCCTTCGTCTCTTCATTGAGCGCCAGCGTCGTGTCCCAGCCCCAGTAGATGAACAGGGCGAGCAGGATTGCCTGCACGAAGCCGCTCCAGTCGCCGATCGCGAACGGGCTCAGCCAGGACCACTCGAACGGAGTCGGATCGGGTGCGCTGCCTGAGAAGAAGTGCCAGAGGGCCGCGACGATGAAGATCGCGAGTGCGAGATACTGCAGGCCGAGCAGGATGTTCTGAACCCTCTCGCCGATCTCGACACCGCGCCAGCTGACCCACGTCATCGCGACGATGAAGACGACGCCCGTCGCGGTGACCAGCAGCGCATTGTCGGCAAGGAGAGCGTCCTGGGGGCTTCCGACGATGCCGTCGACAAGCGCCCAGAGATAGATCCCGCTGATCTGCGCGAGGTTTGCCAGCACGACCATGCCGGCCACGGCGACTCCCCAGCCGCCCATCCATCCCACCCACGGACCGAAGGCTTTCGTTCCCCAGGTGAACGTGGTCCCGCAGTCGGGAATCTCACGGTTGAGTTCCCGGTACGCGTAGGCGATGAAGAGCATCGGCACGAACGCCAGGACGAAGATTATCGGCGCCTGCGCACCCACCGCGATGACGATGAACCCGAGCGTTGCAACCAGCGAGTACACCGGCGCCGTCGATGCCAACCCGACGACGGTCGATCCCCACAAGCCCAGCGTGCCGGCTGCCAACCCCTTGCCCTCGGGTGCCGTGAAGGTAATCGGTGCAGTCGCCATTCCGTCACCGTAGGGGCACGGCGAATTCGCGGTCAAGCATATGCTTCGGCCGGCCCTCAGCCGAGGAGGCCCCCGGCCTGCGGCCCGCGCGGGTTCATCCCGGATCTGCGCACCAGAACGTGCCCGCGGCGAAGAGACAACCGCACCCATGCACCGGTTTCGCGCATCGACACACTCTCGACGTCTGGCCCGAGAAAGCCAAGCACCTGGGCGACGAATCCGACGCCGCGCGGTAGTCCGCCGAGGCCTGCATCCGGCGCTCCCCACACCGCTGCACGGATCTGACGCACCACATCCTCACCCGCATTCGTGGGGACCGACGTCGCGACCTCCTCCATGCCGCGGTGGGCAGCCGCGGCCAGGTCGGTCGAGGCGATCTCACCGGTCACCGTCCAGCCCGACACCGGCGGGGAGATACCGGCCCAGGCCGCGCGCACGCCCGCGTCGGGCAATTCGAGTGTGACGCCGTGCGCCCGCAGAGAAGCGCCGTCGACGACCAGGTCGCATACGAGTTCCGGGTCGGCGGCGAGAGCGCGAACACCCAGAATGGTCGGCGCGGTATCCAGGATGCCGCGTGGCGCAATGGGTGCGCAGGACATGACGAGGATGCCGCCGCTTGCCCGTAACCGCACGGCGCCGTCTCCGACGCGCGCTGCGCGAGAGGCAAAGGTCTGCGCGTCCACGGCGGTCTCGGGATCGGCGAGATTCAGGGGCGTCGACATCCGACCTAAACTACCAAGCGGAACAGCTGCCGCGGCCGCGGCGATACCAGCAAGCTACGGGAGAACCGATGACCGACGGCGCCACGAACACCCCCAGGGAGGTCGTCGAAGCCGATCCGGTAGCTTCGCTCCTTGCCGTTCTCACGCTTTCCTTCAGCGGTGCCCGGACGACGGAGGACATCTTCACCGGCGTCTCCCAGTCGATGCCGCTCGGACGTGTGTACGGCGGCCAGGTGCTGTCCCAGTCCATCGTGGCGGCATCGCACACGCTGCCGCCCGGACGAACCGTCCACTCGATGCACGGGTACTTCCTGCGACCGGGAGACTCCTCTGCGGGAATCACTTTCGCGGTGGATCGGATCCACGACGGGCGATCATTCTCGACCCGCCGAACGCAGGCGTACCAGGATGGCGTGCCGATCTTCTCGATGATCGCCTCATTCCAGGATGAGGGCCCTGGCGTGGAACACGCGGAGCCGATGCCGAGCGGCATCCCTCACGCGGACGAGCTCCCCGACCTCGAGGATCACCTGGTCGGTCTGCATCCCATGAGCAAGCGCATGTTCACCGACCGGCCGCTCGATGTGCGCCATGTTCCCGGCCCCATCTATCTTCACGTGGAAGGCGAGCACGTCCCTCACCAGGCGGTGTGGCTTCGTACGCGCCGATCGCTGCCCGACGACCCCGACCTGCATCGCGCCGCGCTCGCTTACCTGAGCGACATGACGATCCAGGAGTCGGTGCTGCGCGCTCACGGCGTCGCCTGGTCAACCCCGGGACTCAAGGTTGCGAGCCTCGACCACGCCATGTGGTGGCACCGGTTCGCGCGGGTCGACGAGTGGTTGCTCTACGTTCAGGAATCACCCAGTGCCCGTGGAGGCCGGGGTCTCGCTACCGGCAGAATCTATTCCTCGGAAGGAATACTGGTGGCGAGCGTCGCGCAGGAGATCACGATCCGCCTGCCGCACGACCGCGACTGACCTGCTTAGCGTCTGGTCTGAGCCCGCTCAGCGGCGGTGTCCGTATCGCAATGGTTCACCGACGTAGGGTGCCCAGGCTTCCTGTTCGACCTCGCTCAGACGGACGGGCCTGCCGGTTTCGGCATCCACCTTCACAACAACCGTCGTTGCACGCGCGTAGATCTGCTGGCCGTCCGCGCCGGCGGTCTCCAGGGGGCTGCAGACCTCGTAGCACACGTCGATGCTGGAACCGCCGAGCCTGCCGAACCAGAGCTGGACGTCCAACGGATGCCGCTGGTAGGGAACAGGGAGCAGGTACTCGATCTCCTGGCGAGCAATGAGCGTCAGGACGCCGGCGTGCAGACTCGAGTCCATGACGGCCGTTGGCGGTGCACTCTCGCCGGCGCCGGGCCGCCAGAACGCGCGAACCCGCGCCTCTTCGAGGAGCTTGAGCATCGAGGTGTTGTTGACGTGATTGAATGCGTCGAGGTCGCCCCACCGCAGGTGGATCGGTAGGTGCAGCCGAGCCCCGCCGGGCACACTTGCTTCGGTCTCGCTCATTGCCGGGTCAGTCGCGTGTGAGCTTGCGGTACGTGGAACTCGCGCGGTTGAGCGCATCCGGCCCCAGGCGCTCAAGCTTGTTCTTCTCGTAGGCCTCGAAGTTGCCCTCGAACCAGTACCACGCATCCGGGTTCTCGTCGGTACCTTCGTAGGCAAGGATGTGAGTCGCGATGCGGTCGAGGAACCACCGGTCGTGGGTGATGACCACGGCGCAACCCGGGAACTCGAGCAGGGCGTTCTCCAGAGACTGAAGAGTTTCGACATCAAGGTCGTTCGTCGGCTCGTCGAGCAGCAGGAGGTTGCCGCCCTCCTTGAGGGTGAGTGCCAGGTTGAGGCGGTTCCGCTCACCACCAGAGAGGACGCCTGCCTTCTTCTGCTGGTCAGGTCCCTTGAAGCCGAACTTCGACACGTAGGCACGCGAGGGAATCTCCGTCTTACCGACCGTGATGATGTCCAGCCCGTCGGACACGACCTCCCACAGCGTCTTTGTGGGATCAATGTTCGAGCGGGACTGGTCGACGTAGCTGATCTTGACCGTCTCGCCGATCTTCAAGTCGCCGCCATCGAGCGGCTCAAGGCCGACTATGGTCTTGAACAGCGTCGTCTTACCCACACCGTTGGGGCCGATGACACCGACGATGCCGTTGGGAGGAAGGCTGAAGCTCAGTCCATCGATGAGGGAACGACCGTCGAACCCCTTCTGGAGCTTCTTGGCTTCGATCACGACGCTTCCCAGGCGCGGCCCCGGCGGAATCTGGATCTCCTCGAAGTCGAGCTTGCGAGTGCGCTCGGCCTCGGCGGCCATCTCTTCGTATCGAGCCAGACGAGCCTTCGACTTGGCCTGACGACCCTTCGCGTTCGAGCGAACCCAGTCGAGTTCCTCCTTCAGCCGCTTGGCAAGCTTCGCGTCTTTCTTGCCCTGGACATCCAGCCGCTCGGCCTTCTTCTCGAGGTAGGTCGAGTAGTTGCCTTCGTAGCCGATCAGTCGGCCGCGATCGACCTCCGCGATCCACTCAGCGACATTGTCGAGGAAGTACCGGTCGTGGGTGATGGCGATCACAGCACCTGCGTACTTCTGCAGGTGCTGCTCGAGCCAGAGCACGCTCTCGGCGTCGAGGTGGTTCGTCGGCTCGTCCAGCAGGAGCAGGTCAGGCTTTTGCAGCAGGAGCTTCGTGAGGGCGACGCGGCGCTTCTCGCCACCCGAAAGGAGCGAAATCTGCGCGTCCCCCGGGGGTGTGCGCAGCGCATTCATCGCCTGGTCGAGTTGCGAATCGAGGTCCCACGCGTCTGCCGCGTCGATCTCTTCTTGCAGCGTGCCCATCTCGGCCAGCAGGCTGTCGAAGTCAGCGTCAGGGTCGCTCATCAGGCCCGAGATCTCGTTGAACCGATCCAGCTTGGCCTTGACCGCGATCCCGTCTTGGATGTTCTCGAGAACGGTCTTGGATTCGTCGAGCTCCGGCTCCTGCATCAGGATGCCGACACTGAACCCCGGGGTAAGGATCGCCTCTCCGTTTGACGGGGCGTCAAGGCCCGCCATGATCTTCAGGATCGTCGACTTTCCGGCACCGTTGGGGCCGACCATTCCGATCTTCGCTCCCGGGAGGAACGCC
>MDTG01260471.1_pt1 | contig 22669 bp, 21 predicted proteins | sample 811421 | NCBI WGS metagenome assembly MDTG01 (sample SAMN05326645, study PRJNA326480) | marine metagenome | isolation source: seawater | place: Pacific Ocean: South East | collected 2011
AGGTTTAGGTATATTTCTTGGCCTTTCATGGCAAGTCGGACTTGCTACTTTAGGTATATTTATCTTAATGATTACATTATTTAGGATAGTATCATTAGCTAGTGTTAGTGCATCAATAGCTCTACCTTTAATAATGTTTATAAGCTTTAAAGAATCAATTATTTCTCTACCATACTTAGTTATTTCATTATTAGCTATGACTTTAGTAATATGGAGACATCGAGAAAATTTATCAAGGCTAATGAAAGGTAAAGAGCCAAAGATCGGGCGGTTATAAAAGTTCAAAGCACAATTTTATCGCAAAAGCTTTTAAACATATATTTTGGATCATTTGATTGGGTAATTGCTCTGCCTATGACTAATTTTGATGCTCCCATCTTAAGAGCTTCAGATGCATCTGAAACCCTAGATTGATCGTTAAAATCTAACCCCAATGGTCGAATCCCAGGGGTTACAAGCTCGAAAGTCTCAGGGTATATTTCTCGCAGAAATTTAACTTCTCTAGGGCTGCAAACACATCCACCTAATCCAGCCTTCGAAGCAATTTCAGCTAGGTGCTTTACACGCTGATTTATTGATTGGTCAATTAATAAATCAGCGACAAAACTTTCTTGTGTCCAACTAGTTAAAATTGTGATTCCAAGTAGTTTTGGTGGAATTAAATTCGCTTTAGCTGCACCTTCTTGTACAGCTTCACTAGCCATTTTAAGAGCCTTCAAACCTGCGCAAGTATGCAAAGAAATAAATTCAGCGCCTGTTTGTGATGCTGCAAAACATGCTCTAGAGACTGTTGTAGGAATATCATGAAATTTAAGATCTAAAAAAACCTTTTTTCCCTTATCTTTTAAAGTATTTAATAAATCTGGACCTTCACTAACAAATAATTCTAAACCTACTTTTACCCAGATCAGATCAGGTATGTTTTCAATAAAATTGAGAACATCACTCTTATCCATTCCATCTAAGGCAATAATTATTTTTTCACTTGGATTATTTGTTTTCTTCATTAAAAATATTAAATAGAAACACGAAGAAATTTTTTCTTTCCTACTTGAAGAATCTTTCCAATGAGATCATCTGGTTTTTGAAACTCTAGATCAGGATCAGATATTTTTTCTCCATCGATTTTTACGCCTCCTCCAAGAATTTGTCTTCTTGCTTCGCTACTACTAGAACACAATTCCATTTTACTAAACAAATAAAAAGCTTTAGCTGGAAAATTCACTTTAGATATAGTAGCTTCTGGTATTTCTTCAAGAGTATCTTTGCTTCCTAAAACTAATTTTTCAGAATTAGATTGGGCTTTTTTTGCAGCCTCAATGCCTTTAAAATTGGATGTTATTTTTAAAGCCATTAATTTCTGTAGCTCTCTTGGATTGGAACTTAAATTATCTAAATTTTCATTAGTTAGTAAATTCAAATAACTTAAAACCAACTCATCAGGAACCTTTTCCAATTTTGAGTACATAGCTAATGAATTTTCATTTATACCTACAAAATTATCTAAGCTTTTACTCATTTTTTGACTTCCGTCCAAGCCAATTAATATTGGTAATAACATCCCAAATTGAGGTTTTTGTCCAAAAGCTCTCTGTAAATCTCTACCCATCGCTATATTAAATTTCTGATCAGTGCCACCTAGTTCCAAATCAGAATTGATAGCAACTGAGTCATATCCTTGAAGAAGCGGATAAAGGAATTCATGAAGAGAAATCGGAGTTCCAGATTTATATCGATTACTAAATTCTTCCTTTGCAAGCATCTGACCTACTGTTGAGTTAGAGAGAAGTTCTATTACTTTGGGCAAATTAAGATTTTCAAGCCACTCACTATTCCATCTGATTTCTAAGCGTCCAGACGTTGAAAAATCGAGCAATGATTCTTGCGGATCTTTTCCGCGACCTAATTGCTCAAGGTAATTCAAAGCATTTAATTCGACTTCATCTTTTGTCAGTTGGATTCTGGTTTTACTTTTACCAGTTGGATCTCCAATCCTCGCAGTAAAATCTCCAATAATGAGAACTGCCGTGTGCCCTGCATCTTGAAAGGCTCTTAATTTTCTGAAAAGAATACTGTGACCTAGATGTATATCAGTTCCTGTTGGGTCAATGCCAAGTTTTACACGTAAAGGTTTATTTTCTATGGATGAAAGTTCTAACCTTTTTATGAAACTTTGATCTGCATCTTCAGAATTGCTACTTGGGAATAGCTCAACTAAACCTCTGGAGATCCAATCAGGTAATTGATTTGATTTATCGTACATAATTTAGTTATCAAATAGGTTATGAATCATTTATCCAATTCTGATTTCATTCTTTCTAATGTTTTATTCATTTGATCAAACATTTGATCAGGAGTTATTCCAAACTGCCCCAATTGAGTTTTCAACTGTTCTACTGTCATTTTTGCCTGAAAATCCTCTGAAAGCTCAAAACGTTTCATAAAAACTTTATATCTCTCCATTAAATTTTCCATAGTATCGATAAACATTACTTTGCCTTCCCTATCAAATTTCCCGTAATCTGAACCTAATTGCATCAGATTCTGATAATCAGTGAAAAGTTTTTTTGCCTCTTCCTGGACAATCTCGGATTCAAAAAAACTCATATCATAATCTCCCTTAGAAAGCTAAGTTGATCAACTTTGGATTCAACGACTGTTTGTGATTGTATCACTTAAATCTGAGACCGAGTTTAGCCTATTCTTACCTAAAAACATTTTATTAGGGAGTGTAAATAGCCACACCACTAAAAAATCAAAATTCTTACTCAGGTAAATAAAACTTACTAACGAAAGCCAAATCCTTTAAAAGGTACAATTAATAAGCTAAATTCAAAATAATTTTTACAAAAAAATATAGAGCCAAGCTTTTCCTTTAATAAAAAATTGAATGAAAATCATTTTTTTAACTTACATTTTAACCTTACAAAAATGAAGAAATTCGAACGACAGTATAATTTATTTAACAACAATGATATTAATTTTTCAAACAATCATACTTTTCAAGATATAAGCGTCGATAGGAAAATGATTGAAGATTGGCACAAGAAAATTATTAATCATCAATCTCCCATTTTCAAATTCGGATTTAAGAACACAAATCAACCTTTACTATTTGAATCAAGTTCAAAAAATTCAAATAAAACTTTCAACCCAATAGAACTTACTCCTCTTCCCTTAAGTTTTTGGCGATTTCCCAAGACAATGCATGAAGGGCCTGCTGTTTATTTCGTAATGGATAAAATATTTAATTCTGACGAAAATATAATTTTATATATTGGCGAAACAGTCGCATCAGAAAAGAGGTGGAAAGGTGAACATGACTGCAAAAGTTACCTCTTAAATTATTCGGAGACTCTACAAAAAGCCAATGTGAAAACAAACCTAAATATTCGTTTTTGGCTTGATGTACCAATAAAAACAATGGAGAGAAGAAAATTAGAACAAAAACTGATTCAAACTTGGCTTCCACCTTTCAATAAGGAAACAAGGAGAATATGGGCAACACCATTTACTTCTCAAATCAATTAGAAAAAATTGTTATGATCAATGTAAGTAATAAAATTAAATGCAAATCTCAGCGGTCTCAAAAGAAATTAACGAATGGTCAGGATCTGTTCTCCTAGTTGGGGTTTTGGAAGGAACAATTGAAAATCAATTAAATTTATTTAAGAGATTAATAAAAGATACTTTTTTGAACCAAAGGTTTACTGATACAAAGTTTAAAGGGGAGAAAAATCAAAAACTTTCTATTGAATTCATAGAGGGCCAAATAAAAAAAATAGTATTTGTAGGACTAGGAAAGGCCGAACATCTTCGCATTGAGGACTTTCGAAAAGCGGCTTCAATGGGAACTCGTCAAGTTGTTAATTATGAAACAAAGTTAGGAATACTTTTCCCTTGGGATGCATTTGATAAATCCTCAGCTGCATTTGCAGTTGGGGAAGCAATTAGATTGACTTCTCTCAAAGACCTTAGATTCAAATCAAAACCAAAAGAATCAAGTTCAATAATGGAAGTTGAACTAATAGGTTTAGATAAAAAATTAGCTGAATTAGCAATCGCGGAAATCAATCCAATTTGTGAAGGTGTCAAATTTGCTAGAGAACTTGTTTCGGCTCCACCAAACTTTCTAACTCCACATCAGTTAGCAAATGAGGCTAAAAAATTAGCAGATGATTACAACCTTGATTTAAAAATCCTTGACAAAAATGATTGCGAAAAGCAAGGCATGGGAGCCTATTTATCAGTTGCGAAAGGATCAGATCTAGAGCCTAAGTTTATACACCTACAATATTCTCCAAAAATCACCAAGAAGAAAGTAGTGTTAATTGGCAAAGGCTTAACTTTCGACTCTGGTGGATACAACTTGAAAGTCGGTGCCTCTCAAATAGAAAAAATGAAATATGACATGGGCGGAAGTGCTTCGGTTCTTGGAGCCGCAAGAGCCATAGCAGAACTAAAACCAAACAACATTGAAGTTCATTTCATAGTTGCTTCTTGTGAAAATATGATAAATGGATCTGCATTACATCCTGGAGATATAGTTAAAGCTTCCAATGGAAAAACTATAGAAGTAAACAATACTGATGCAGAGGGAAGATTAACTTTGGCGGATGCTCTGGTTTATGCCTGCAAGCTTCGGCCTGACGCTATCGTCGATCTTGCAACTCTAACGGGTGCATGCGTCATTGCATTAGGAGACGAAATTGCTGGGTTATGGACTGATAATGATCTGCTTTCTGAACAATTAACCATAGCCGCAGAAAAAGCAGGAGAGGGTATTTGGAGGATGCCAATGAGAGATTCATATAAATCTGGAATTAAATCATCTATTGCTGATTTGCAAAACACAGGTCCAAGACCAGGGGGATCAATTACTGCCGCCTTATTTCTAAAAGAGTTTGTTAGCTCAAGTATTCCATGGGCACACATTGACATAGCTGGCACATGCTGGACTGAAAAAGATAGAGATATCAATCCAAAGGGTGCAACGGGTTATGGAGTTAGAACTCTAGTTAATTGGATAAAAGAATTGAGTTCTAGATCAGATTAATTAATTAAGGTAGATAATAAAGATAGTAATTAATTAAAAAAAGTTTTAGTTTTCATATTCGCCCCAAACCTTGTTTAGTCTATTATCTCTTCCACAACTAGCTCTGTAAAAATTATATTTAAGTGGATTTTTTTGTGCATAATCTTGATGATATTTCTCAGCTATCCAAAAAGTTTTAGAATTAGCAATATCAACTTTTAGTTGATCAATGGGTATATTTAAAGAAAGAGAGATTTTTTCTTGACTTTTTTTAGCTTCATAATTTTGCTCTTCATTAGAAGTAAAAATAACAGGCTTATATGAATCACCTCTATCACAAAATTGTCCATCACCGTCAAAAGGATCAATATTAATCCAATATTTTTCTAGTAAATCTGTATAACTAATCACATTAGAATTAAAACTAACTTTAACAACCTCTTGATGACCAGAATGATTTTGGTACGTGGGATTTATTAAGTCTCCCCCAGAATATCCGCTCTCTACAGAGTTGACACCATCAAGTTTTTCTAGATCATGCTCTAAACACCAAAAGCAGCCTCCTGCAAAAATAGCCTCTTGTGATTCTGCATATACTTTTTGAGGAGAAGTTATTAAAATTTGCAAGAGCAAACAAATTAATATCAGTCTTTGTAATTGTTTAATCATAGAAATCATTTTACTACTAAATCTAGAATATCCTTTGAAGCTCTATCTGTAACTCCAGGCTTTCCTAATTTATCTTTCAATTTTTTGTAGCCAAGGATCATATCTTTTCTAATCGAAACATCTTCTAGGATTTTTAATGCAGTATTAAAAATCTTCTCAGTTTTAAAATCTTCTTGTATAAATTCCGGAATTAACATCTCATTCAAAATAAGATTAACTGGCGAAATATAATCTACATTAAAACGTAATACAAACCTTGCAAAAAAAGCAGTAACTCTACTTACTTTATATCCCACAATTTGTGGTACTGAATTTAAAGCTAATTCCATATTAATGGTTCCAGACTTAGCTAAAGCAAGATGAGCTGCCGAAAATAAAAATGGCTTTAAATTGTCAACTTCATGAGAGAAAATGACTCTACCCTCAAGACTAAATTGCTTTAAATAATTATTTAAGATTTCATCGAATTCTCTCAATCCAGAGGGTATAAACACAGTAATAGAATTATCATTCTCCTGAAGGAGTTTAGCTGCTTTTAGTAATGTAGGTAAAATATATTTAAGTTCCTGTTTTCGAGATGCTGGAATTATAAGTAGAGGTTTCTTTTCAGACGTTAATCCTAATTTTTTTAAAGCTTCTTCTCTACTTGGGATATTGCTATAGAAATCCAACATTGGATGACCTACAAATTTTACATTTCCTCCTTTACGAGAATAGAAATTAGCTTCTTCTTCAAAGATAGCTAAGATTTTATCAGTAAAATCTATTAAATCAGTTGTCCCCGAATCACCCAACCTCCATGCCCATTCTTGAGGTGCTATGTAATAAATAATTGGAATATTAGGAAATTTCTTTTTTATTTTTAACCCAAGTCTAATATTGGGGCCCATATAGTCAATTAAAACAACTGCATCCGGAGGATAAGAATTTAAGTATTCTTCAATTTTCGCTTGTGCATTTAACGTTGGGATGACATAAGGAAGAGCTTCTAAAAAGCCAATTGCCCCAATTGAAGAAGTATTTGATATTAACTTTGCCCCGGCTTTTCTCATCCTTTCACCACCCAATGCAATTATGTCTAATTTAATTTGTCTTTTTTCTGCATTATCCTTTAAAGCCTTTATCAATAAACTTCCCTGTAAGTCTCCAGACACCTCACCAGTACTTATTAACAATCTCATAATTTACCTAGTTGATATAAGATAAGGGATTGGGCCTCGTCGTCCTTTGGTGATAGAGAGTTCTAAAAACTTACATAACCTTGAAGAAGAGTGAAGTAATTTCTCTTTTCTAGCCATTTTTAAAGCATCAGAAATTATATATTCAGATTTAAACAATAAGTTCCAAATTCTCTTCAATTGAAGATATTCTTCTTTATTTTCTGTATTAAGATTTTTTCTTTTAATTCCAACTTTATTTAATCCTCGCATTCTTCCAGGATGTCCTTCAGCTAAACAGAATGGAGGGACATCTCTATCCACCCTTGTCATGCCTCCGATCATAGCCAAATAGCCAATATGAACAAATTGATGTATACCCAAACAACCACCAATAACAGCTCGATCCTCTACAACAACATGACCTGCAATTTGAACGCTATTAGCTATTACTACCTCATTTCCTATTTCACAATTATGTCCTAAATGTGAATAGGCCATCAACAAATTGCTACTTCCAATAATAGTTTTCTCTCCTTGAAAAGTAGCCCTATTGATAGTAACGCATTCTCTAATAATATTATTATCTCCAATCATCACATCAGTAAAATCTCCTTTATATTTCAGATCTTGAGGTTCTAATCCAATACACGCACCTGGGAAAATCTTGTTGTTGGAACCTATTTTCACTCTCCCCTCAATGATTACATTTGGTCCTATCAAAGTATTTGGACCAACACTCACATCTGGACCAATTACAGCACCTGAACCAACTTGAACACCATGACCAAGTTCAGCCTTCGTGGAAACATCTGCAAAATTATGAATATTAACTTTATTTTCTCCAATTAAGTTTTCAGATAATTCAAGTTCACTCATTACTTTAATCCACAAGAGAGAACATCAAATCACCTGAACAAACTAATTGATCATTTACTTTTGCTTCAGCCCTCACTTTCCCAAATCTCTTCCTTTTGATACTGATCAACTCACAAGAAAGCAATAATTGATCTCCAGGAACAACTGGCCGTCTGAAACGAACTGAATCAATCCCAGCAAAAACAAAAAGTCCCTTTGGAAGATCAGGCATTTGAGAAACAATTAAGCCACCAACCTGAGCCATTGCTTCAACTATTAAAACGCCTGGCATTATTGGTCTCTCAGGGAAATGACCTTGGAACTGAGGCTCATTAAGAGTGACATTCTTTATTGCCACCGCTTTCTTACCCGGCTCATGTTCTATGACTCTGTCAACAAGAGCGAAAGGATATCTATGAGGCAAAAGCCCCATTATTTGCTCGCTATTAAAAACGAGAGATTGAGAAGAAGAAATGTCAGTCAAGATTAGTTTTAATTAAGTTAATGCTTTTTGTAGTGAAGCAGCAAATTCATTATGAAGAGCATGAGAACCTTTATAGACAATAATTTGCGCTCTGGGTAATCCAACACAAGCTAAATCTCCAATCAGGTCAAGTAATTTATGACGTACTGGTTCGTTTGGGAATCTCAGAGGTGGATTCACCCAAGAATTTCCATCACAAACAAGTGCATTCTCAAGGTCCCCTCCCTTTATCAGACCAGCTTTCTTTAGTCCTTGTAACTGATCACGAAAGCCAAAAGTGCGAGCAGGGGCTATTTCTTTAACAAAGTTATTTGGAGACAGCTCAATAGAAAACATTTGCTTTCCTATTGCTTCATATGGGAAATCTATCAACCCTATTAATTTCAGGTTTTCAGATGGCGTTGCACAAATTACACTTTCTCCTTGATTGATTAAGATTGGAGACGTTAGTACTGGTCTTGGTTTAGGAGAGGTAGCTGAATTAACCATTCCAACTTTCTCTATTTCATCAATCCAATCAATCGCAGAGCCATCAAGCAAGGGGATCTCAGTTCCAGTGATTTCAATGTGAACATGAGTTAACCCCACGCCAATTAAGGATGCCAACAAATGTTCAACAGTAGATATTGTTTTGCCGTTGAAATCAAGTGTCGTACATAAAGGGGTGTTTCTTACTTGCGAAATATCAATAGTAAAAACCTTACTAGCCTCCTCTGAAAAAGAGAAATGAAAACCAGGTAATTCTGTTGGTTTGATAAGTACATTGCATTTAACACCTGTATGCAATCCAACGCCATTTTTATTAATTTCATTCCCTAGCGTCCAACCTTGTTCATAATCAACTGGGAAAGAAAACACTAGAATTTCCAACCTATACCGATGTTGTATCTCCAATTGTCGCTGAAATCCTGACTTGCAGCCTCAATCCGAATTGGCCCTACAGGTGTATTAATTATGGCACCAGGACCAACAGAAAAGCCAGTTCCTGGTTTATCAAGTAGTTTACCTGGTTTTCCTGGGACCTCTGATTGAGATCCAAAGTCAGATCCTGCATCAATGAAGAAAGCCCCAGAAACTAATCGCCAAACTGGAAATCTATATTCCGCTGTTGCCTCTCCATAATGTCTTGCAACTCCTAGGTCACAAGAGCTCCATCCTCGAACAGAACTAGTTCCACCCAAACAAAATGCTTCATAAGGAGGTAAATCGCCAAGAATTGTTCCCACTTTTGCCTGAAAGCCTATCGCTTGAGAACAATTTGATTTTTCACCGGGTTTTGGACGACATCCTTTATGAAACTTCAACCAATTAACTGGATAAAAACGTGAATAACTGACTCTAGATCTATTAAAAGTTGGTGAATTCTCCCCTATACTAATAAATTGTTCTGTACCAATATTTAAATAATTTCCAGAAGTTGGATTCCTAGAACTATCTAAATTGTTATAAGTAACTGCACTTTTAAAACTCACTAAAGTATTTTCAGTAGCGCAATTATAAGCCACACAAACAATCTCATTTTTAGGTACTGTATTATCACTTAAATTAGCTGAGGCCACTCCATAAGGTCTTTTATCACCAGAGTAATCAATTGGTCTCACTTTCTGGAAATTTGCGCCTATAAGTACACTCCAAGGGACCTTTTTTAGTGGTTCTCCACCATTTAAAGGTCTAGCGAATGAGAATCCTCCTCCTGTTCTCTCTAAAACCACAGAGTCACCCTCATAGTCAAACCAGCTATATTGAGAAGCACTGGATTTCGCTTCATTAATTGAAGCAAATGGACCTAAATTTATTGATGAGTGAGCTTTATTAATGTCATAACTAGTTGAGGATGTATTCGACTCATATCTATCTACGACTCCTTTAATACTTCCACCATTTTGACTCTTAAATTCTTGAGGAACTTCTCTACTTAAAAATAAAGAAGTTCTAAAAGATGTTCTATGTTTATCATTTTTTATCCAGGGATCATATAAAGATAGGTTTAAAAGTGCTCCATATTCGCCATAGGTAAGATTCATATTTGAAGTCCAAGACCTCCCAACCAGATTAGACTCTTGTAATCCAACCTGTCCAAATACACCTTGACCTCCACTATAACCGATACCTCCTGTCAAAGAACCAGTCCTTTGCTCTGTTATTCCTAATACAATAATGATATTTCCAGGTTCAGATTTAACTGGTTTAAGAGTTACCTTAACATCATTAAAAAGTGAGGTTGAATATAATCTTTTAATATCTGACTCAAGCGTATTTCTATTAAATACATCTCCAACTTTTGTCATTAATTCTCTCTCAATAACCCATCTCTTTGTTTTACCTTTAATTACTCTTCCTTTTTTATCTTCAGTATTTCCATCTTCATCAATAAAATTAATCTCGATACCAGAAATATATCCCTCCTGAATATTAAGTTCAACGACTCCATCATTTGTTAGACGTCTTGGACCAGATATCCTTGCTAATGAATAACCGTTAGAATTGTACCAATCTTTAATCTCTTTTATCCTTATCTGAAGAACATTAAAATTCAAAGTCTTCCCATAATCTTCACTAAATATCTCTTTTAGCTTTGAATTTGATATTTGTTTTTCAACTGGCATTATCTTTATCTGATTCAAGATAGGATTAGGCTCAACTTTAATCAAAAGTTGAACTCCTAAAGGACTCTCTAATGATTCAATTCTTGCGCCAGAGAACCAACCTGAAGAATAAATTCTATCTAAGTCCTTCTTTACATCTTGACTAGTAACTTTACTTCCAGGCCTTATAAGCATTGCATCGTACGCAATAACTTCTAAACGTTCTTTATCAGGATGATCTTCCAATCCTTCAATAATTATCTCTGAAATTAATACTTTTTTTTCTTGACTTATAGTCTTTTCATTTTTTTGAATTGTTTCTTCAGAAATTAGAAAATTATCAAAATTTAAATTAAATTGACCACTTCTAAACTGATCTATATATTGAAATTTTTCAGCCTGTCTATTTTCAAAAGATAAATGTTTTTCACCAAAGAATATTTGAGATGCTTTGGTCTCTTCAAAAAGGCTAATAAAAGGAATTACGAAAGCAATCGCATATAAACGTTTGCTTATTAATTTAATATGAGTGTTGGCGTGTCTTTTGAACATAGATTTCAAACGAATTTAAGTTAGTCGAGGGAATTACTACCAGAGAATAATTTGCTTAAAAAGAATGAGAAGAATCTTTTTCTATACGCTTCAGAATCTCCTCATAAGCATCAATAACACCTCCAAGATCTTGCCGAAAGCGATCTTTGTCAAGGATACGTTCCTTAGGATCAGCAATCTTTTTATCCCAAAACCTACAGTTGTCTGGACTAATCTCATCAGCTACAACAAGTTTCCCTGAGGGATTTATACCAAATTCCAATTTAAAATCGACCAACAATAGATCCAGTGAATCAAAATAATTTTTTAAAATTTTATTTACACTCCTTGTGATTTTTTGTATCTCTAATAGTTGGATATCGCTTATTAAGTCAAGAAACTTTAATCTCCCTTCTGTAAGTATTGGGTCACCTAATTCATCATCTTTGTAGTACAAATCTAGTAATGGAGGACTTAATATTGTCCCCTGATTAATTGGCGTCTCTCTGCAAAGCGATCCAGTAGCGATATTGCGAATAACAACTTCTAAAGGAATTACATTGATTTTATCAGCAATCATAAATGTTTCTGAATGAAGTTCTAAAAAATGCGTTGGGATTCCATTCAATTCAAGCAATTCAAAAAGGGCCGCAGAAATTTTACAATTTAAACGTCCTTTTCCATCTATCGATGATCGTTTTTTTGCATTAAAAGCGGTAGCGTCATTCTTGAACTCAATTAAAACCCTTTCTGGATTGTCACAAGCAAAAATTCGTTTCGCCTTTCCTTCGTAAATTAGCGTTCCTTGGATATGATTCATCAAAGTCTCTCATATCGAATTAGTATAAATAGAGAGTGCTATAAAAATCACCTCAATCAAAATAAATTGATTTAAAAACTAAAATTTAAACAAGTAAACAATTTTTCTAAACACAATTTATTAACTATTAATTAAAAGCTAATTAAAATTTCACTGAAACTATTTTTTGAATCAAGAGAGAAAAAAACCATGACAAAAGATCAAAAAGCTAGAGGATTAGGCGAATTAAAAAGAATCTTGATAGTTGGGAGTGGTGGGAGAGAAAACTCAATTGCTTGGGCTCTATCAAAAAATATATCCATTGAACAAATTTTTGTATGCCCTGGCAATGGAGGAACCTCCAAATTTGAAAAATGCATTTGCTTAAATCCAGAATCTCAAGATGAGAAAACAATTATTTATGAATGTCAAAGGCTTAAAATTAATTTAATTATTATTGGGCCCGAGGTCCCTCTAGCAAAGGGTTTAGCCAATAAAATGCGTCAAGCTGGATTAACAGTGTTTGGTCCGTGCCAAGAAGGCGCTCAATTGGAAGCAAGTAAAGACTGGGCAAAAAATTTAATGATAGAAAATAATATTCCTACCGCAAAGTATTGGGCAACAAGCTCAAAGGACGAGGCACTGGAAATCCTACAAAAACACAATAGGCCACTTGTTATCAAAGCAGACGGACTCGCCGCAGGCAAAGGGGTAACTGTTTGTGAAACCATCGATCAATCTAAGAATGCAATTGAAGCAGTATTTGGGGGTAAGTTTGGTTCTGCAGGAAACAAAGTCATCCTTGAAGAAAAAATTGAAGGACCAGAAGTTTCTATTTTTGGTCTATGTGATGGAGATAAATTAATCGTTCTTCCACCAGCACAAGATCACAAAAGATTACTTGAAGGAGACAAAGGGCCAAATACTGGTGGCATGGGAGCCTATGCGCCAGCACCCCTAATAAGTAAACAAGACCTTCATGAATTAACTGAATTAATCCTAATCCCGACACTTGAAGGTTTAAAAAAAAAGAAAATACAATATAAGGGTGTGATTTATGCGGGGTTAATGCTTACTGAATCTGGGCCAAAAGTTATTGAATTTAATTGCCGTTTTGGTGACCCAGAGTGCCAAGCCTTAATGCCATTAATGGGAGAAGAATTTGCAGCTGTACTTTTTGCATGTGCTCGAGGTGAATTAGAAAAAGCCCCAAAGCTTAAATTCAAGGATTTATGTAGTGCTTGTGTAGTTGCAGCATCCAAGGGATACCCTGAAAAGACTCAAACAGGTCAGAAGATAACCATCAATACTGAATCAAATTCCTCTTTCCAAGTTTTTCACGCTGGGACCACAATCGATCGATTTGAGAATATAATTACCTCAGGAGGTAGAGTACTTTCTGTAGTTGGTCAAGGAAAAAACTTCAAAGAAGCTTTCGATTTGGCCTACGTCAATCTAGAAAAAATTAAATTCCAGGGTATGCATTTTCGCAAAGATATTGGTTATCAAGTAAGAGATATTTTGAACTAAAAATATTACCAATGAGAAACAAGAACCGAAACATAAATAATACTCTTTCAAAAAAAGAAGAAAACTTTTTTATCAATGATTTAAATATATTAGAAAAAATATTTTCTTGGTGGTCAGGTTTCAACCTAAGATCAAAGCTTCTAGCTATTGGAACGCTTGTTGTTAGTTTTATTATGACACTGATAACATTTTTTGCTCTAAGTAGTATACAAAAAGATGCTGGCATGAATGACACCAGATATGCAAGGGATTTAGGATTATTATTATCAGGAAACGTTACAGAATTAGTTGCCAATAATCAAACAAGTGAACTTTTTAATGTCTCTGAAAAGTTCTGGCGTTCTAGTAGGAATTTGAGATACATATTCTTCACTGATACAGAGGGTTTTGTAAAGTTGGGCATCCCGGTAAGTGCAACCAATTCAGAAGATGAAGGTGCGCTACAACTCACCAGAAAACTTCAACTACCCAATGAATTAAAAAAACACCCTCAATTTCCATTAGTCAGACAACATTCAACACCTCAAGGGCAAGTAACTGATGTTTTTGTTCCAATGATTTGGAAGGGTGAATATTTAGGAACATTAGCTCTTGGAGTAACACCAAACAAGAAAGCTCTTGCTTCAGCAGCTCTAACCAGAGAAATTACTGTGGCTGTTTTTATTTCTATTTGGGTTTTAGTAATAATTGGAGCTGTGTTTAATGCCTTAACAATCACAAGGCCAATCAGAGAATTAGTTGTTGGAGTTAGAGAAATCGCCAAAGGCAATTTCAAATCCAGAGTAGAGCTCCCAATGAGCGGAGAGCTTGGAGAACTTTTGAATGGGTTTAATTCAATGGCATCAAAGTTAGAGGACTACGATGCGGCAAATATTGAAGAATTAAAGGCTGCACAAGTCAAACAACAATCACTTATAGCCACTATGGCAGATGGAGCTCTTCTTCTTGATGAGCTTGGAAAGATAGTCCTAGTCAACCCAACTGCCAGAAGATTATTTCGCTGGGAAGGTAGAAACCTCGAAGGTCAGAAGCTTTTAAATCAAATTCCTGATTTACTTATAAAAGACTTAGAAACTCCGATAACATCACTTTTAAATAATTTTGGAGATAGTGATGATATACGTTGTAATCTTGAAGAGCCACCAAGAACACTTAGGATTGTTTTAAAATCAGTTAGAGACACAACTGGTGAGAACATAAAAGGTATTGCCGTGACCGTACAAGATCTTACTAGGGAGGTTCAATTAAATGCAGCTCAAAAAAGATTTATAAGTAATGTTTCACACGAATTAAGAACACCATTATTTAACATAAAAAGTTACGTTGAAACACTATATGATTTAGGAGAGCAACTTACTAAAGAAGAGCAAAAAGAATTTCTAGGTGTTGCTAATTCAGAAACTGACAGGCTCACTCGATTAGTTAATGATGTTCTTGACCTCTCCAAGTTGGAGTCTGGAAGAACGATTCAATTAGAACCACTAAGTATAAAAGAAGCTATGGAACAAACTTTAAGGAATTACAAACTTAATGCTGAAGATAAAAATGTCAAATTAACCCTCAATATAGAAAGTAATCTGTCTTATGCTTTAGGCAATTGGGACATGTTGCTTCAAGTCCTTGATAATCTTGTAGGCAATGCACTGAAATTTAGTAAAGATGGAGGAACAATAAATTTAAAGGCTTACACATGGCCGGATATATGTGTTGCTTCCCCTGTTGACTTGGAAAATAAAGCTCCACATTGTGAGATATTGTCTCCCATGCCAAAGATCAGGATAGAAGTTTCTGATACGGGATGCGGAATTTCTGAGATAGATCAACAAAGAATATTTGAACGTTTTTACAGAGTTGAGGATTCTGTGCATACAGAAGTTGGAACTGGATTAGGCCTCTCAATTGTTAAAGGTATTGTTGACAAACATGGAAGTGAAATAAGAATGGCAAGTGAACCAAATATTGGCACTACGTTTTGGTTTGAGCTTCCTCTTGAAGACTCTGATGCTGATCAATTATTATTAAAATCTGCGAGAAAGGGTTGGGAATTAGAGAATGAAATATCTAAAGTTTAATTAAATTATTTTTCATTCGAATCAATGCTTTTAAATACACCAGGGATCTGATCTTCATTATTGATACGATGAGGAGCCCCACTAAATATCTGTTCAAAATTAGAAAAAGAATCTTTAATCTCAGGGCCTTCATTAGTAATTATATATTCTCGAATCCTTTTATCATGCCATGAACCTCTCATCTTAAAAACATTTATTGCTCTAGCCATTTCACCTCTTATTTCAACATATTGTAAAAGTAAAATCGTATCAGTTATTGTTGATATATGTGAGTCAGTGATTGAGTGACTTCCCATAAATTCTTCTGCAGTATTTGTAAAGAATCCAGCTATTTCTTCCTGTTTTGCATAACCAGTTACTCCAATAACGAACTGCCTAAATGCATTTAGGCTTACACCTCTGGCTAATGCTGATAGAGAGTCAATTGCCATTCTTGAAGGTTTGTATTCACCAATCTCTGACTTGATAATTTGCAGATGATCTTCCAATCCAGTTGATTCTGGATAAGCACAAATAATCTTTAATAACCCCTCTGACTCCATTTTTTCAAAATCAATTCCCCAACTGGTTGCATTTCTAAGCAGTTGTGCTCTTGATTCCTCGTAAGCAAAAAGTATTGTTCTTTCTTTATGAATATAAGCGTCTTCAACAAACTTAGAAACCAGCATTGTTTTTCCAGTACCAGTAGCACCAGTCGCAAGGATGATTGAATCTTGAAAATATCCTCCTCCACACATTTCATCCAAGTCGGGGACCCCAGAACTTATGCGAATATTCGATGACCTCTGAGTCAACCTCATGGCCCCCAAAGGAAACGCAACTATCCCCTGAGATCCCATCGTGAATGGGAATTCACCCTTCATATGTGTAGTTCCTCTTAATTTCAAAATCTCTACGGTTCGCCTTCTTTTTTCTGCTTCTAAAACATTCCTCAGGATTACAACATTATCAGAAACAAATTCTTCAACACCATATCTAGCAATTGGGCCATATTCATCTATTCTTTCAGTTGTCATAACAGTAGTCACACCTATTTCCTTAAGTCTTGCTATTAATCGAAAAATCTCTCTTCTGACGACATAAATGGCATCATACTGCTGGAAAACTGCAGTCATTGAGTCAATAGCAACTCTCTTAGCTTTAAATTTTCTAATCGCGTAACTGATTCTCTCAATTAATCCTGACAAATCAAAGCTTCCGGCAACATCTTGTCCATCAGGATCAGGAGATGCATCTAAAATAAAAAGTTTATTTTGATCAATTAATTCCTGTAAGTCCCAACCAAAACTCGCAGCATTTCGAATGATATCTAAAGGGGATTCTTCAAAAGTGACAAATACGCCAGGTTCATCAAAATTGCATATTCCATGATGAAGATATTGAAGAGAAAAAACTGTTTTTCCTGTTCCTGATGTTCCGCTAACAAGGGTGCTCCGAGCATTTGGCAATCCACCATGACAAATATCATCAAAGCCCTCAATTCCGGTTGGAAGTTTTTGAACTTGCATTTTTGCTAAAATCTTTTAATTAGAGAACCCTAATAGCTCTTGTATATAAAACATAATAATAAAAAAGCAAAAAACTCTTACTTAATAGGTTCGACTTAAGAATTCATTCACTTCTTGTTTTGATAATTCCATTATTTATCGGAAGAATAAAACATATCTTGATCAGATAGCTCATCATACAAAAGGTCTAAACCAATTAAAACCTTTTCTCTATCGGATAGATCTCCAATTATTCTTCTGACAGGTGGAGGTAAAATCTTTGCAAGAGTTGGAGTCGCAAGTATTTTATCCTCTTCAGCTAATTGTGGACTTTTTAAAACATCAATAACTTTAAGAGCATATACACCCTTAAATTCACATTCTAAGATTTCTCTCAATGTGTTTAAAGCTCTCATTGAGTTTGGCGTATTCCCAGCGACATAAAGCTTGAGAATATAGGTCTTTCTTGCATTCATTTTAAACCTCCGAAAAAAACGAGAGCACATCACCCTCTATTAAATCTTGACTAAGTAACCAATAAAAAGCCAGAATATCGGTTTGTTTTTCGATTACGTATAGGGCTTAATCGATGTTTAATTAAAAGAGACAAAAACTCTTTTAAATTTATTTCGAGCCTTAGCGTGTCACTCAATAATCATGGCTGATAAAAAATCATCTCCTACGAAAGAAACCTCTCAAACAGAATCTTATGCAATTGTTGAAGCATCTGGAAAGCAATTTTGGCTGGAATCCAATCGCTACTACGATTTAGATCGTTGTCATGCTGAAATTGATGACGTTTTGACTATTGACAAAGTTCTTTTAGTAAAAGAAGGCAAAGATCTAAAACTCGGAAAACCTTATGTAAAAGATGCAAAAGTTGAAATCAAAGTCTTAGAACACAGAAGAGGTCCAAAAATAATTGTCTACAAAATGAGACCTAAGAAAAAGACAAGACGTAAGAATGGTCATCGTCAAGAACTTACGAGAGTTCTAGTTAAATCGATCTCGGTTGGTTCAAAAGCAAAAAAATCAAAAGAAACTAATGATCCAAAAAAAACTGCTAATAAAGTAGAATCTGATTAAATTAAAAAAATCACATAACACATGGCACACAAGAAAGGTACTGGTTCAACTAGAAATGGAAGAGACTCCAATTCAAAAAGATTAGGTGTAAAAGCTTATGGTGGCGAGAAAGTAACAGCCGGCTCTATTCTTATTCGACAAAGAGGAACATCAGTTCTTCCTGGCATCAATGTAGGCAGGGGAAAAGATGATACTCTTTTCGCCTTAACTGATGGATTAGTTCATTTTGAAAGTATTCGTAGAGGTCTAAGAAATAGAAAAAGAATTAATGTCTCTAAATCACAAGCAGCTTAACTTTAATTTATTTTTTTAATGCCTTATAAGCACGTGTAGTGATTAAAAACGGGTGAAAGACTTCTAGAAAATTTGACTGTAATGTACTAAAAAATTTTTCAACAAGATCTGGATCATCAAAGTGAAAAGGATATTCTCCATTTTCCCCTTTATAAAAATACCAATTCATGAGTGCTATTCCACCTGGAGAAAGTTTTTCCAAGAAAATATCTAATTGTTTTGATGGGTCTGGAAGATGCTCTAACACATCTAGACAAATTACAGAATCAAACATCACATTACATGTGCTCTCTAAGTCTCTATGAACTGAAATCTGATCGTTGATACCCAATTGCCTAGCCCTTTGCTCTACAAAACTTCTATTTTGGGGGTTTAGATCTACAAACCAAACATGTTCAACATCTGGCAAGCTTGAAGCGGCGAGAGCGTGCGTACCAATACCTCCTCCAAAATCCAAAACTTTTCCATGAGCAAATTTTTGTTGTAGCCGCAAAGTATCCGCTATGTAATTAGAACTGTTTAAATGCCATGATGCTAAATCAATTAAATGAGCATCTCCTACTTTTTCTTCGTAAAAATCATCTGCATCATTTTTGTTAAAAGCGCCTGGATGTAGAGCTGCTAAATCATCAACACCCTTAATCAATCTTTGATCAAGCTGATCTTGATTAATACGTAGAAAATCAACAAGGTGCTTTTTTAAACTAAAGCCGTCTTCAAGAAAATTAGAAATACTTAGATCTAAATTGCTCATATTATTTGGCTCACTGAAAACAATGAGTTATAACTTTAAATGTTCAGGGTTACTTGAACAATCTTTTCATGTGAGCATCAACCTAAATATTAATTTTGGAAAAGCCTTTTGGATTCGTTGTTATTAATAAGCCCGCTGGGCTTACTTCTCATGATTGTGTAAATAGACTTCGAAGAGTATTTGGGATCAAAAAGGTTGGTCATGGAGGGACTCTTGATCCTTCAGTTACAGGAGTACTTCCAATAGCAATTGGGAATGCGACAAGATTGATTTCTTATTTAGAAGGTTCAAAAGCTTATAGAGGAATAATTCAGTTAGGTGCAACGACCAACACTGATGATTTGGAAGGAGACGTCATAGAATCAAAAAGCTGGCCAATAATTAGCGATACCAGATTAGATAAAATTCTAGATTATTTCAGGGGTGAAATATTACAAAAGCCTCCCATCTTTTCCAGCGTTCACTTTAAAGGAGAAAGAGCATATAAAAAAGCAAGAAGAGGTGAAAAATTTAATTTAACACCCAAAAAAGTTACAATAAATAAATTAAATTTAATAAGTTGGTCACAAAACAGTGGAGAATTAATAATTTGTGTTGATTGTTCAAAAGGCACATACATCAGGTCTTTAGCTAGGGACATTGGAGATCATATTGGATGTGGTGCTTATTTGAAAAAATTACACCGTACAAAATCTTATAGTTTTACTGAAAATGATTCAGTATTACTTCCTGAAAGATTAGATTTTTATACCGAAGATGTTAAGCCGAAAATTATCAAACCTAATAATTTTCTAAAACATCTTTCGTCTATCAAATTAATTTCTGAAGATGAGTTATATCGATGGAGATCAGGAAGAAATATTAATTTTCATAATAGTTCTGAACGCTTATTTTTACCTATTGAAAAAGGGAATTATAAAGCCAAAACTAATAATAAAAATATATTAATTTTGGATCAAAAGGATGAGATCATTGGCGTAGCAAATTTAGAGGAAAGCTTAGTAATAAAGCCGAAAGTTGTTTTTAATGCTATCGGATAAACATTATTTCATTTAAAAAAAAATTTATAATTACAGTTAGCTCTTTTTTAATAAGACTTAATTTGTACTCCGCTATAAAAATGTTTTAATATCTCACTAAAACCATAGCCTCTCTCTGCCATTGATTTAGCGCCCCATTGGCTCATCCCTACTCCATGACCAGAGCCAAAACCTTTAACTTCTAAAAAATAATCTGTTGGGATTAGGGGAAGTGCTTGAGGAGAAGAATCTTTATCTAATTCAATTCCAGAAATCATTTGATGTTTATCCTTACGATATTTAAGATCCTTTATTTCATTATTGTAAAATTTCAAATAGATTTCAAATTTAGTACTTAGTAATTTAAATTTTTTCCTGAAACTCTTACCAGAAATATTTTTAGTTCCATTAGGACCATGCAGTCTTATTTTCAAAACTCTGTCGGTATTACTTCTTTCAATAACTTGAACGCTTGTCACCCCTCCTAACTCAGGAAATTCTCTTTCTAACTCTGAAGAATTAAATTTATTTAACCAACTGTATTTAGGACCATTTTGATCATAATCAATAACGCTTATCAAGTAAGGTAATTGATATTTCCACACCTGACCACTATTCTCAGTTCGACCACCAGAGCTACTGTGAAATACAGCACTTATCAGCTTTTTTTTATAGAATAATGCGAGTGAATTTGTGCTTCTAACTGCTTTTGTGATTTTTGGTGTTTCGGATTCAAGTCCTAAATATACTTGACTAGCTTGTGTTGAATGAACATCAAATGATTTTTGATTTCCTAGAAGTTTCAAGGCATAAGTTCTTGCAGCGATTGCCTGTGATTGCAGGGCTGCAAGTGGGAATTCTTTAGGCATTTCACTGCCAACTACACTTTTTAAATATTTTTCTAATTTTAAATAATTAATAACTTGAAATTTATTGTTATTTAGTGAAACTCTTAATTCCCCAGCATATCTTCTATTTTTAAACCAAATTCCACGTTTATCATTATTTTTGATAATTAAATTAAAGTTTTTTGGTAGTTCATTCCAAGTATTATTTTTATCATTAGTAGAATATTTAGCCTTATTTTCACTATAAATCAAATTTATAGATTTAATTCTTCTTTCATCAGATGATATCCCTTTAACAAAAATTGATTTATCTCCATCTGCTCTAAATCTTGCTTTATTTTCATAACTTAATAAGACGCGCATTATTGGCTCTTTGGCCGCATTCACCTCTGAAGGAAAGATGAAAAATAAAGATAAACAAATTATGATCCATCCCGACTTACTTTTAGGTGATGCGCTCACAATAAAATTTGGATTTAGGTACTAATTCTGCCTATAAGAAAGAAGATCCACCAGTGGTCAAAGCTATGAATGGCACCATGATCTAAAAGGGAAAAAACTTGCAAGTCACTTTTTTAGGAACAAGCTCAGGGGTTCCAACTCTGACTCGAAACGTATCAGCAATGGTACTAAAGCCTCCACAAAGATCAGATTTGTGGTTATTCGATTGTGGTGAGGGTACTCAACATCAATTTATAAGAAGTAATCTCAAGTTATCTCAAATAAAAAAAATATTCATAACGCACATGCACGGTGATCATACATATGGGCTACCGGGACTTTTAGCAAGTATTGGATTGGCTGGGAACAGCTCTGGCATTGAGATTTATGGGCCAGCACCTCTTAAAAATTTTATTGATGCATGCTTATACAACAGTTCAAGCAGGTTGTCTTACTCATTAAAATTCCACAAAGTTGAAAATGCTGCAGTACTAAAGGAAACTTTATTTGAAGATTCTGATTTCGAAGTTAAAGCGGCTCCCCTTAATCATCGAATACCCTCTTTTGCCTACAGAGTAAATGAAAAATCCAGACCAGGCAGATTCGACATAAATAAGGCAAAATCTCAAAAAATACCTCCTAGCCCAATATATGCAGCTCTTCAAAGGGGGGAAGAGGTTCGTCTAGAAGACGGTCGGATTTTCTCTGGGAAAGATTTCTGTGGCCCTCCAAGGCCTGGTTCAAGCATGGTTTATTGCACAGATACTGTTTATACCGAATCAGCAATTGAAATCTCAAGAGAGGCCAATTTATTGATTCATGAGGCAACATATGCTGATAAAGAAACTGAAATGGCTTTTCAACGCGGGCACTCAACTGCAACCATGGCGGCTCAAATTGCAGCGAAAGCAAATGTTCAACAACTAATTTTGACGCATTTCAGTCCCAGATATACCCCTGGGAATGAAACAAGTCCTAATGATTTGCTTAATGAAGCAAAAGCCATTTTTCCGAATACCC
>MDTG01053044.1_pt1 | contig 22666 bp, 20 predicted proteins | sample 811421 | NCBI WGS metagenome assembly MDTG01 (sample SAMN05326645, study PRJNA326480) | marine metagenome | isolation source: seawater | place: Pacific Ocean: South East | collected 2011
TAAAACAAATCCCTTTTTAATGGCTGATCCAGAGGAATGCAAATATGTTTTAGACAATGTTCCAAAAAATGTTGGTCTTTTGATTGACGTTGCGCATGTTAAAGTATCTTCCAAAAGTCTGAATTTTAGACCAAAAAAAATGTTTGATTTGAATTCTAATAGAATTTTTGGGTATCATTTGAGCGATAACAATGGCCTCAAGGACTCCAATAAAAGCTTCAACTCTAATTCGTGGTTTTGGAAATATATAAAAAATGATAAAAAATATTATTCTATTGAAGTTTATGATAATGATCCAAAAAAATTGCGTAAATTACAAAAATTGGTAATAGAAAAGTTAGTTTGAATAATTTTTGATGATTAATAACTTCTTAATAACTTTACCTGCTAAAATTGACAAAATCCTAAAGAAAATTAACCAGAATGAACATGGACTAGTTTTTATAACTGATAAGAATAAAAAATTAATAGGCTCAATCTCAGATGGAGACATAAGAAGATCTATATTATCTGGTTATGATATTAAAAAAATTATTTTTGATAATTCAAAAATTATTAACAAAAAAATTGTATATCTAAAGTCTGATACAAAATTAATCAAAATTCTTAAAATTTTGAATGAGGGTTTTAATGGAAAAAAAATCAAATGTATTCCATTAGTTGATAAAAAAAAAAGAGTAATTGATATATCTACAAACGAAAGAGCAAGACGATTTCCAGTCGCAGAACCTTCAATCGGCGAGATGGAAATCAAAAATATGATGCAAATACTTAAAACTGGGTGGATTTCTTCACAAGGAAATTTTGTTGTAGAATTTGAAAATTTATTTAAAAAATATTTAGGTGGAGGTCATTGCATTGCAGTCTCCAGTGGAACTACAGCTTTACAAGTCGCTATTTCATCTTTTGGTTTAGGTAGAAATGATGAAATTATATTACCAAACTTTACTTTCGCAGCCACAATAAATTCAGTGATAAACGCAGGGTGCAAACCAGTTTTAGTAGATGTAGAAAGAGAAACTTGGACTATAAATTTAAGAGAAATAAAAAAAAAGATTACTTCAAAAACTAAAGCGATTATGCCAGTCCATAATTATGGACAGCCTTATAGAATTGATGAATTAAAAAAATTTGCTAAAAAATATAATCTAATTGTAATCGAAGATTGTGCAGAGGCTATTGGAGCAATTTATAAAAAAAGACTAATAGGTTTAGATGCAGATGCATCAACTTTTAGTTTTTTTGCAAACAAAACTATTACAACAGGAGAAGGTGGTATGGTAGTTTTTAAAAATAAAAAAATTGCTGATAGAGCAAGAATTTTAATCAATCATGGCATGTCACCTATTAAAAAATATTATCATGATTATGTTGGAAACAATTTTAGGATGACAAATATGCAAGCAGCAATAGGTGTTGGTCAGATTAAAAGAATTAAATCACTATTGAAGTTGAGAAAAAGAATATTTCAAAATTATGACAAAGCTTTTAAGAAATTTAAATCAGTCGAATGTCTTCCATCAAACAGTTGGTCCACAAATTCTTATTGGTTATATACGCTTATTATTAAAAATATTAATGAGCACAAAAGAGACAATCTAATAAGAAGATTAATAGAAAAAGGTATAGAATGCAGACCAGGTTTTGGACCATTAAATATTATGAAACCTTATAGAAAATATTCTAATGGCAGCTATCCTGTCTCAAAATTTCTCTCTTTTAGCTCAATAAGTTTGCCAACTTCAGAATTAACATCTTTAGAACAAAATTATATTATTAAAATATTCAAACAAGAGGTAAATTTTTTAAAAAAGTGATTGCTTTAATTCCTGCAAAAAAAGTTTCTACAAGGCTTAAAAATAAAAATCTTGCAAAATTAAATAACAAACCATTGATTTGGTACACAATTAATGAAGCAAAAAAATCTAAAAGTATTTCAAGAATTATTGTTTCTACCGATTGTGAAAAAATAAAAAAAATTTCAGTTAAATATGGTGCTGAAGTTTTATTTAAAAGACCAAAAAAATTTTGTTCTCATACGACTTCATTATTAGATGTTTGCAATCATGCAATTAATTGGCTTAAAATCAATGAGAAACAAAAAAAAGTTCATTCTTTGGTAGCATTACAACCAACTTCACCATTAAGAAAATATTATGACATTGATAATTGTGTAAAAATTTTTAAAAAAAAAGGAGCAGATCTTGTAACCACTTTTTGTATTGCTAAGCCAAAAGGTTGGTATAAGGAACTTAATAAAAAAAAAACTTTTAATAAATTTTTATCAAAAAAAAATTTAGCAACACAAACAGCAAAGAAAAATTTTTTATTAAATGGTGCAGTTTATATTTTTAGTGAAAAATTTTTAATTAATCGAAGATCAAAAAAAAATTATGCTTACATAATGCCAAAAGAAAGATCAATAGATATTGATGATATTGTTGATTTCCAGCAGGCTGAAATTTATTTAAAAAAAAGAAGATGAAAGATCTATGAATAAATTAAAAGATAATATTTTGATTTGTTTTAATAATTTTTATGTTGTTGAAAACTTACAAGATGTTATCAAAAAGTTATCAAACTCATACTCAATTACCTTAATTTTTACAAACAAAAATCTTAAATTAAATAATAAAGAACTTGATAACTTTAAAAAAAAATTAAACTTGCAAAAAATGATTGTTTTAGAATTTTACGATGATGAGAAAAAGAGTAAATTAAAATTTATCCAATCATTATTTAAGGTAAAAAAAACTCTGAATAACAATGATTTTAAAGGTTGTATAATAGATAATAACTTACCAATATGGCTTAAAGTGATCACAGATTATTTTAAAAAAAAGCAAAAGAAAATTATTGGATTCAAGCATGACTCGCTTTCTTTGGATACTTTAAAAGTAAGAGAATTTTTATTAAATGGGGATGTGAATAATATTTTAAGCACCTCCCACAAGTTACGCTTTATATCGGGTAAAGCTAAAAAAAATGAAAATAAAAAAAAATTCTCGGTAAAAAAAAAGTTGTTCAATTTATATAATCTTTTTTTTGAAAGATATCTTATTCCATTTTTAATTTTTAGAAGAACATTCCCATTCACCCAACAAGATTTAGCGACTGGCTTTGATGATAAAACAATTGATAATGTAATTTGTTTTTTTTATACGGGCTATATCTTTTGGGGTTCTTATTATGGTTTCGACAAAACATTTTATGTTTCATTTGATAAAAGATGTAATTGTTCAAAAGATGAAAAGAAAAAACTTTTGTTTGTGGCTAGTCTTTTGTGGGAAAATAACGAAAACTTACTAGATATACAAATCAATAGAATTGTCAAATTTACAACAAAGATTTTGAGAGAAAATAAGAGTATTAATCAGTTGGATTTTAAATTTCATCCAGCCGAGACACAGAAAAACGTTATTTTGATTAAAAAGAAAATTGAGAAATTATCTTTACCCATAAAATTAAATTATATTGGTAATTTATCCTTAATCGATAAATCATGTGATTACTCTGTTGCATTTGGAATGGTAAGCTCAGCATTGTTTTATGTGGCAAATTCCTGCAATGCATGTAAGGTTTTTTGTCTTAAATCGATATCTGTTCACTATTATAAAGAGTATTATTTAAAACTATTTAATGAAAATATTACCTTTTATGATGATATAAATGATTCTCAGGAAAATTTAGAAAAACTTTACTCAGAAATGCTGTTTGATAAATCAATTAAAAAAAATGATATTTATAGTACTATTAAAAATATTTTAAATTAGAAAAATGTATAAAGTGTCTTTTGAATACTCTACTTAAAAAAACATATGAAAAATCACAAAAATATTATCTTTGACATAATAAAAAATCATAAAAAAGTAATTCAAGAAACTAACCTCAAAGACATTAATAAGATAATTAGCTTACTTTTAAAAGTTATCAAAAAAAATAATACAATTATTTGGGCAGGAAATGGAGGTAGTGCTGCAGAATGTCAACATATGTCTGCAGAATTAATTGGAAGATTTAAGATAAATAGACGTCCTTTAAAATCAATTTCCTTAACTACTGATACATCGGCAATAACTGCTATTTCAAATGATTATGGATACGACAAAGTTTTTTTACGTCAATTAGAGGGATTGGGAAATAGTAAGGATGTATTAATTGTATTATCAACATCAGGCAACAGTAAAAATATAGTCAGAGTTTTAAAATATTGTAAAAAAATTAGCATGAAAACTATTGCTTTTTTAGGCAATAAAGGTGGAAAATCAAAAAAATATGCAACATACAAAGTCGTAATTAAATCTGGTAACACAGCAAGAATTCAAGAATTGCATCAAATATTATTTCATTATATTTGTGAAATTATAGAGAAAGAACTATTTAAAAAATGAAAAATTTAATCAAAAAAAAATTATTTGTATTAATTGTTTTATATTTTTTTGTTTTTCAAACGAACACAAATGCATACATTGATCCTGGAACAGGCTCTTTTATTTTGCAAGCAATAATAACTTTTTTTGCAGCTGTAATATTTTATTTAGGTTATCCAATTAGGATTATTAAACAGTTTTATAAAAAAATTTTTAAAAAAGATGAGGTTGAAGTTAAAAAAGATTTAGATCAAAATAATAAAAGTGAGTAACCAATTAAATCATAAAACTATAATTGGCTTATCATTATTATTAGTCTTTAAATTTTATTTTTATACTAGAGGATATTTTTTTTCTAATTTTCTAGCTATTAATCTTTTATATCAATGTTTAATTCTTTTTATTTTAAATATTTTGATAATCTACGTAAGTTTTAAAATTTTAAATTACTTCAGAGAAAATTATTTTGTTTATAATTTTTTATCAACTGTTTTTGTATCTTTAATAACTGTATATACAATTAAAACATTTTTTTATTTTACCAACATAATCTCTTTTAAAGAATTCATATTAAAATTTGTGTTATTTAATGTTGATATTTCTTACTCTATTAAAATAATTTTAATTTTTTTTATTCCTTATATTATATTTTTTTTTGTATTTATTTTTTTTGAAAAAAAAAAAAATTATTTAAGATTTTTGTCAATTTTAGGTTACCTATTTTTTATAAATCTCGTTTTTACTCTTAGCTCAAATATTTATCATCAATTCAATAAATCAGAGATTAAAGCATTTGAACCATATGAATTAAATGATGTTGATTATAGCTCTGAAAGAAAAGTAATTTGGGTAATTTTTGATGCCTTTGATCCCAAATACGCTTTTGACAACAAAAAAGTTAGAATGATAAATTTTGAGAATTTAAGAGAAAAATCAATTTATTTTAGTAATGCAATGAGCTCGTCAGACGGGTCTCTTATTTCAATGGTAAGTAATTTGGCTGGAACTGACTTGAAGGGTATTGCAACAAATAAGAGTTCAATTCAAATAATAAATTCTGACGAGCAAATTATATACTTTAACAAACAAAATACTATTTTTGGAAGACTTAATAAAAATAATTTATCTTATGAGGTTTATAGTTCTAATTTAGATTATTGTAGCATGTTACAATTAAGAAATTGCAAAGCAAGAAAATATGAATTTGAAAATTTTTCAGACAAATGGTATTCGGGTATTAAATTGACTTATCCAATTTCTTCTCAATTAAAATTATTTTTCTCTATATTAAGTAAAAAAGATAATGAGATAAAAAAAAAACCTGAAAGAAATTTTTCGTTTAATGATATCAATTTTGAAAATTACAAAAATCAATTGCAAATGATTAAAGATATTGATGGGGTTGGAATAGTTGACATAGAAATTTTCAAGAGATTTTTAAACTCGGACAATTCTCTGTTATTTGTACATCTATATCTGCCGCATACTCCAGCTGACTATATAAAAAACAAGTTATCATTAATTACAAATAATATTACTGAGGATTATTATCTCAATTTGATATACGCAGATTATATTCTTTCTAGAATTATTAATGATATTAAAAATCATGATAATTTAATGTTAGTTTTAAACTCTGATCATTGGTATAATTCTGGAGCAGAGATTGATAAAAAACCCAGGCCTGTTCTACAAATTTTTAAAATAATAGGTGAAAAAGAAGAGAAAAAAATTAATAAAAAAATATTTACTTACCAGACACAAGAAGTGATTCATCGATATTTAAAAAAAGAAATTAATAAAAATGAGGATATTTTAGAATTTTATCAGATTGATAATAAATGAATTAAAAATTTATGAAAAAACTTTCTATTATAATAACTGGAAGAAATGATGATTATTATGAGGATTATATAATTAAAACATCTTATGTATTAAATAATACTCTTGAGACTATATATAATAATAAATTAGAAAAATATTTTGAAATTATTTTTATAGATTGGGGAAGTCAAAAACCTTTATATGAAGTTTTATTTATAGAAAAAAAATATAGAAAATCTATTAAATTTTATTATGTACCGAAAAATATTGCAAATAAAGAAATAGACTACAAAAAAAGAATTAACACTTCAAAAGCCCACAATGTTGGTATTCGTAAATCAAACTCAGAATTTTGTCTTTTATCTCATTCAGACCAAATATTTCCATCCTACGTTCTTAAAAACTTAAAAAATTTTATAAGCGGAAATCTCATAAATAAAAATATTTTTGATAAATCATATATTTATATTCCTAGAAAATATTTAAGTTTTGATTTTTTTAAAAATTTTCCTTCAAATATTATGGCCGAAAGATATTTTAAAAATATAAATTTTTCTCTTCATAAATGGAAAAATCCAAGTTTTTTAGTTGGTGGTGGATGGGGTGGAATTTTAGCAAAAAAAAAAATTTTTGAGAATTTAGAGGGCTTAAAAGAGGATTATTATATAAGCAAAAATGAGGGTCAAATTAGTCCTGATTTAGAATATCATCAAAGAAGCTCATCAAAGTTCGATTCAATTGATGCATCAAATTTTGGAATTTTCGCATATAGATTCTTTGAAAAAGATAATAATAGAGAAAAAAATTTAGTTAAAAGATTATTTCCAAATGAAAAAAAATATAAAAAAAATTCGGATTGGGGCTTAAATAAAAAAAGTATTAAAAACAAGAAAATTCAAAACAATAAAAGAATAACCCATAAAGATTTTGACTCAAAAAAAATTTCAAAAACTATAGATATTAAAGGTGATTTAAAATTTATTGCAGCTACTTCTAGTAAAAATCATTTATACAACTTGAACCTTGAAATCGTATATTTATTTTACATTATTAAATATTTTAAAATTTATGGTTATTTAGAGTTTTTTACTGAAAATGACAGAACTTTTAGAATAATTTCCTCTTTATTTAATGGAATTGAGGCATATAAAGTTAAAATAAAAAAAAAAATTAAATCCCAAAAAGTTTCTAGTGATTTTCAAACTCTTAACTCTCTGAAAAATACTAGGATAGGATACACAAAAGTTTGTTCATATAATAATTATAATGATTGTATGGACATTTTCAAATTTACTTCACCTGAAATGAACAGCTTGCTAATAAAGGTTGATATTAATTCAAAAAATTCATCAGCAATTATCAAAAAATTAAATACAATGAAAAGTAAAATTTCATTTATTCTAATTAATAAAAATTTTAACATAAGCAATAAATTTGATAAAAACTATGAATTAATAGTTGATAAAAAAGATTTTTCTTTTTTAATTAATAAAAGAATATATAAACCGAAGATGAAAATTCTTTTTGATAAAATACTTAAACAAGAGAATAAGATCAAAGCGTTATATACTTTATATATTAACATCAATAGATTTAGAAAAATATAATTATGAAAAAGGAGCATACATGTATTTTAACTACAACAATAAATGTGCCTTACTTTTTACAAAAATTATTAAAAAATATAAAAAAGTATAACCATACAAACTCATACGTGGTTGTGATAGCCGATAAAAAAACACCCTCAAAAGCAAAGAATTACTGTAAAAAATTATCAAAAAAATATAGCGTAAAAATAGACTACCTAGATGTCAATTTTCAAAAGAAATATTTTAAAAAAGATAAAAAGATATTCAATTTATTTCCTTATAATGATGCATTACGAAGATTATTAGGTTCAATATATCTACTAAGACAAAATCCAATTCCTGAAAGATTAATTTTTGTTGATGATGATAATTATATTTTTAACAACATGGATTTTATTAAAATGCATTCTGTTGTAGGTAAAGTTTTAACCACAAAAGTTGTTAAAAATAAATTTAAATTCCCAAATTTATATAAATATCTTATTACAAATGAAAAACTTCCACTATTTCCAAGAGGGTTTCCTTGGTCAAAAAGAAATACAGACTCATTTTTATTAAATTTTAACTCAAAACAAAGTGGAAAAGTTCTTGCTAATTGTGGTTATATAATTGGTGATCCAGATATTGATGCAGTTTCTAGACTTTTTTGGAAAGTTGATATTAAAGAGATTGGTTACAAAAAAAATTTTTTTATAGGTAAAGGAAATTATTTTCCGTTTAATGATCAAAACACCGCCATAAGTAAAGATTTATTTAAAATATATTTTAAACCACTTTCAGCAGGAAGAAATTCAGATATATGGACTAGTTATCTTATTTGTAAATTATCTCATATTCATAACGATCTTATTTCCTATGGCCAACCGCATCTAAAACAAGTGAGAAATATACATGATAATTGGAAAGATTACGAATTAGAAAAAAATCATAACATTTCAACAGACATATTTATCAAAATAATTGATCAAGTAAAAATTGCGAAACAAAAAAATTATTTTGAAACTTTTTATGAAATTGTCAAACGTTGTATTTCTGCAACTGAAAATGAAATCAAGAAAAATTTGAAAATGCAAAAAAAAAACACTATTAGGCATTATCAATCAATTAGTTCATTTGAGATCAGAAAAAGAAATATCTCAAGTTTGAGGTATATTAAAGATTACTTTAATGGCTATATAGCCTGGTTAAACGCAATTAAAAAAATTTGAAATAAAAAAAAATTATCATTAAATGATTTAAAGATTTATTTTATTTAATACTTTTAAAAATATATGAGTTATTTGATCAATTTCTTAATTTCTTTTAAAAATTTAATATTAATATCAACTAATGATTTTGAAATTACTTTTTACTCTGAAAATAAGAATTATCAAAAATTCGCTTTACCAATTATTAACATTATTCTTAAAAGTTCAAAAAAAAAAGTTATTTATATTTCATCAGACATAAATGATAAAATCAATAATGAAAGAGTACAGAATTATTATATTGGAAATGGAATTATCAGAGATATTTTTTTTTTGATTTTAAAAGCTAATACTTTATTTTTAACTTTAACTGATTTAAATTTTCATTTTATAAAAAAAACAAAAAATATTAAAAAATATATTTATTTTTTTCACTCTCCAATAAGTACCTTTAAGTCTTATACTGACACTGCTTTTGATAATTATGACGTTATACTATGTAATGGTGAATATCAAAAAAAAGAAATAGAATTTAGAGAAAAAAATATTGGAAATAAAAAAGATTTAATCGAATTTGGTTATACTTATTTTAATTATCTAAAAGATGTCTTAAAAAAAAAAGACTCTATTGATAGCGATGAATTCTTGATTGCGCCATCATGGAATTTAAATGAGGAAAAATTTATCTCTGAAAAAATTTTACTTTTAATTGAGAAATTGGTTGAACTCAATACTTATCGAGTTAGATTTAGACCGCATCCAGAACATTTCAAAAGATCTAAATTTTTTCTGGAAAATATAAAAAAAAAATTCAGTGATAAAAACTTTATTTTTGATGATCAAGCTGAACCATTTGATTCTTTAAAAAAAGCTAAATACTTAATTACTGACACCTCTGGTATCGCATTAGAGTATTTACTTATATTCAGAAAACCTGTCATTTATTACCAATCCAAGGACAAGATACATAATAACAAAATAGATTTTTTCTCTGATTTTACTGCCATTGAGGATCAAATAAAATCAAAATTTGGTTTAATTTTAGACATAGATAAATTAGATAATATTGATGAACAAATTATGTTATTTAACCAAAGATTTAAAAATTTTGATGAGGAAATAAGATCCTTTTTATCAAAAAATTTTTACAATATAGATGGAAATGATGAAATATTTAAAAAAAAGATTAATAGAATAATCAAAATTTAATTATGATAGATGTTTTATTTATTACACCAAATAACTCAAAAGGAATTTATCAAAAATTATCGACTAGTTTTTCTGCAATTGAAACTCCCACATGGAGTTTATTATTAGCAGAGTCATGCCGATCGATTGGGTTTAAAGTAGCTATATTAGATACTGTAGCAGAGCAATTAACTGATGAACAGACTTATCAAAAAATTTTGGATTATAAGCCAAGACTATTATGTTTTGTTGTTTATGGACAAAACGTGAATGCTGGGACAACAAACATGAGTGGCGCAGTAAGATTATCAAATTTTTTGAAAAAAAAAAAAGTTAGTCCTTTAATTTCATTTATAGGTTCGCACGTCCAGTCTTTACCTGCTCAAACTATCAAAGATGAGAAAAGTATCGATTTTGTTTTTACTAATGAAGGAGTTTACTCTTTAAGGGAAATTTTATCCTTAAAAGAAATTACGCTTGAAAAAATTGAAAATATAAAAGGTATTTGTTTTATAAAGAGTGGTAAGCCTTTCATGACACCACCACAAATTACCGTTCCCCAAAGTAAAATGGATGTAGATCTTCCTGGTTATGCATGGGATTTACTACCTTTTAGATCTAAACCTTTAGATTTGTATAGATCCCCTATGTGGCATGCAGAATATGATGAAAACAAAAGGACTCCTTATGCAGCAATACAAACATCATTAGGATGTAGATTTGGTTGTAACTTTTGTATGATTAATATTATTAATAGAAACGATAATAATGAAATCGGGGTAGCAAGTGATTATAGTAATATGAGATGGTGGTCTACAGATTTTATAATTAAAGAATTTGATAAGTTGATTAATTTAGGGGTAAAAACAATAAGAATTGTTGACGAAATGTTTATGTTAAACCCAAAATATTATATCCCGTTATGTGAAGAATTATCGAAAAGAAATAAAAATGATGAATTAAGAATGTGGGCTTATTCTAGAATAGATACAATTAAAAGATTGGAGACTTTAAATTTAGTTCGAAAATCTGGTATTAAATGGTTATGTCTTGGTATCGAAAGTTCAAGTAAAGAGGTTAGGTTGGAGGTTTCAAAGGGAAAATTTGAGGATGTTGATATTAAAGAAGTTGTGAAAAAAGTTCATGAAGCTGATATTGATATAATGGCTAATTATATTTTTGGACTTCCAGGGGATGATATGAAAAAAATGCAGGAAACATTAGAATTAAGTATTGAGTTGAACACTCTTGGTTGGAACGCTTATGCTGCAATGGCTTTACCAGGTAGTCAACTCTACAGGGATGCAATTAAAAAAAGATATTCTTTACCTAAAACCTATGAAGGATATTCTTTCCACTCATATGAAACACAACCACTACCCACAGAATTTTTAACTCCTGCTGAAATATTAGATTATAGAGATAAATCATTCATCAAATATCACTCCAACGAAAAATTTTTAGAAAAAATTAAAAAAAAATTTGGAGTGAAAGCGGTCAATAATATAAAAGAAATTAATAAGATTAAATTAAAAAGAAAAATTCTAGAGGAAACCTCAAGATGAATAAAGCAGTATTTTTAACAAAGAAAGCTAAACAATATAGGAAAGACCTTTTTGAAAAGTTTTTATCATTAAATGAGGGTCATCCAGGGTCAATTTTTTCAATGATGGATATTCTTGTTACATTGTATCATTGTGATTACTTAAAATTTAATAAAAAAATCAAAAAATTTCAAAACAATTTGTTGATTAGTAAGGGTCATGCCACCTCAGGATCATATCCTATTTTAAAAGATTTCGGAGTAATTAGTGAAAAAGATTGGAAAAACTGGGGCACCAAAAAAAGATCTAATTTAAGAATCTTCGGCAACAATGATATTCCTGGTATTGACGTAACTAGTGGATCTCTAGGACATGGTGTTGGTATTGGTGTAGGTTTAGCATATTCATATAAAATAGAAGGAAAAAGAAATGAAGTTTATGTTATTATTAGCGAAGGTGAGCTATATGAAGGTTCAACATGGGAGGCTTTATTATTTGCCTCAAATTATAATCTTTATAATTTAAACATAATAATAGATATCAACTCTTTAATTATTTTAGGCACAACTGAAAAGTGCATGAAATTAAACTCTATTAAGGAAAAAATTAAATCTTTTAATTTTGATGTTTCATATTGTGATGGTCATAATTTTCAATCAATTATTAAATCTCTAAATAAGAAAAAAAAAAATTTAAATCCAAAATGTATACTGGCTAAAACAGTAAAAGGAAAAGGTTTAAGTTTAATGGAGGGTAAAGCAAATTGGCATTATTGGAATAATTTAACTGATAAAGAGATTGAGAAATGCCTGGGAGAGTTAAAATAAATGCTTCAAAGAGATATATTTATTGAACAAGTCAGAAAAAAAATGAAAAGAAATAAAAATATTTATTTTTTAAGCGCTGATTTTGGTGCTATTGCCCTTGATAGGTTGAGAAAAGATTTTCCTGATAGATTTATTCATTGTGGGATTTGTGAACAAGCTATGGTAGATATGGCAACTGGTTTAGCTTTAAATAACAAAATAGTATTTGTTTATGCAATGGCCCCATTTCTATCTTTAAGAGCTATTGAACAGATTAAATGTGGACCTGGTTTAATGAATTTACCAATTAACATTCTTTCAGTTGGAATTGGTTTAGGTTACGCAGATTCAGGTCCAACACATTACGCTACTGAAGATTTTGCATGTATTAGAACTATAGTCGGCTGTTCCGTTTACACTCTTTCAGGTCCTGAACAATCAAAATTATTAGCAGATTATGTCATTCAAAAACCTCATTTTACATATATCAGATTTGATAGACACGAAACTACAAACATCAAACTTAATATATCTAAAAAAGATATTATGAAAGGTTTCACTGTTCATGGTAAGCCCTCAACAAATAAGATATTACTAATTTCTCATGGCAAAGTTTCACATATTGCTTTAAACGCATTAAATTTAAGTCCAAAAAAATTTTACTTCATTGATCTTTTGAGATCAAAACCCATACCTGAGGATCTAATAAAATTTTTATCTAAAAATAAAGGTATTATAACAATTGATGAACAATATGTTGATGGAGGACTGGGCTCAACTATTTTTGAATTTTGTTCAAATAAAAATATCTTTAAAAAACTAAAATCGATTTCTCTACCTAATGAATATATTTATTTAAATGGTGGTAGAAGCTATCTCCTAAATAAATTTAAATTTTCTTATAAAGGTATATTAGAAAGATATAATCAACTAGTAAAAAAATGATTATAAGTAAAACACCATATAGAATTTCTTTTTTTGGTGGTGGCACAGACTATAAAGAATGGTATTCAAATTATGGTAGTGAAATAATTTCAACCTCAATAAACAAATATATTTATCTTTCTTTAAGAAAACTCCCCCCGTTTTTTAAAAAAAAAAATCGTGTTATATATAGCTCAATAGAGGAAATTGATAATTTTAATCAAATAAAATTATTTCCTCTAAAAAAAATTTTATTATATGAAAAAATTAATAATGGAATAGAGTTCCATTATGATGGTCAAATGCCAGCTAAGAGTGGTGTTGGATCTAGCTCATCATTTGTTGTAGGTTTGATAAATTTATGCTCGTGTATAAAAAATAAAAGTTTGAGTAAATATAAATTAGCCAAAAAAGCTATCTCAATTGAAAAGAATTTACTTAAGGAAATTGTTGGTATCCAAGATCAAATCGCATCTTCTTTTGGAGGATTAAATTACATAAAGATAGATAAAAAAGGTCACTTTAAAGTTAAAAAAATTTTTAAAGACTCAAAAGATGAAAAGAAATTAAATGATAATTTGGTATTACTTTATACAGGTATTCAAAAACTTAAGAGAGAAGACTTAAAAAAGTATGTTAAAAATTTAAAAATTAAATCCTACGATTATATGAAACATATTTCTGAAATTACTAAGGAAGCCAAAAAATTGCTGATAAATAAAGATTTTGAAGAATTTGGAAAATTATTGGATATATCCTGGCAAATAAAAAAAAAATTAAGCAACAAAATATCCAACTCTTCAGTAGATGAGATTTATAATTTCGCAAAAAAAAATGGTGCTGTAGGAGGAAAAATTTTAGGTGCAGGTGGAGGAGGTATCTTTTTATTTTATGTGCCAAAAGAAAAAAGAAAGAGTTTTTTAAATAAAATGAATTTTTTAGTAAATGTTGATTTTCGATTTGAGAATGATGGTAGTAAAATATTATTTGCAGATAAGAATGAGAAATTTTGATTAAATATGAAAATTAAAATTATTAAACCTTCTTTTTTTAGGGATAAAAGAGGAGATTATTGGACAACTTGGAAAAAAAACTATTTTAAAGGATTGAAGTTTAATCATGATAAATTTTCAATCTCAAAAAAAAATGTTTTGAGAGGTTTTCATGTAGACTTTAAATCTTGGAGAATGGTGACATGTATTTTTGGGGAAGTTATCTTGTATATTGTAAATTTCGATAAAAAATCAAAAAATTATCTTACAAAAAAAAAATATTTACTTAATGATAAAAATAAAAAAATTCTTTTAATTCCACCAAATTATGCAAGTGCTCATTTGTGTGTTTCGAAAAAGTGTGTATTTCACTATAAATTTTCTTACGAAGGTAGTTATCCAGATGTAAGAGATCAAGTGTCTTTTAAGTGGAATGATCCAAAATTGAGAATAAAATGGCCTATTAAAAAACCAATTTTAAGTACAAGAGATAGAAATTCAAAAAAAATTGATTAAAAATTTAAATTTTTTAATTATTTAACGACTCACAAAAATAACCTATTTAGCTGATCAATGAATTCTTGTTTATCAAAGAGGAAATTTTTTTTGACATTAAAATTTCAGGAATTTTTTTATTTTTATTAATTAAACTTCTTATCTTTGAGCCACTTATGCTAATATTACAATTATTAAATTTACAATTATTAGTTATTTTTTTCCTTTTTTTACAATAATAAGGTTCATTTTTAGAAACAATATTGATTTTTATTTCATTCTGGTATTTTTTACAAAACTTCTGAGATTCGTAGAGCTTAAAAAAGTTTGAATAGCCAGCGTGATCTCTTCCAATCCACATATGCGTACATCCATAATTTTTCCTTACAATTGCATGTAAAAATGCCTCTCGAGGTCCTCCATATCTTGGGTAAGAATAGAAAGGAAAACAGAAAACTTTTTTTTTCATATTTTTCGCAACAAGTTGGTTCGTTTTTATTATTAAATTATCTTTATACTCACCTTTTTTATATTGTCCTACTAACGGATGAATTAACAAAGTATCAAATTTATCAATTAAATATGAGTGTATCCATTGATGAGCATTATGTGGAACATTTCTCGTATGAAATGCAGCAATAGTCTTAAAACTTTTTATTTTTCTTTTGTATTGGTACGGTGATACAAAATTTTTAAATTTTGTATTTTTGTAAAATTTCTTTATTTTAAAGTTTAAAAAAATATAATTTTCGTTAAAAAATTGTTTAAAATACGAATGTTTTTTAAAATTTTTTCCAAATATTTTTTTTCCAAAAATTTCTTTGTCAAAATGAAAATATTCAATTTTATTGATAATTGCGATTTTTTGAGATTTATAAACTAATATTAATTTCTTATCATGTTTAAATTTCAGATATTTTGATTTATTCAGACCGAATGTTATTGGAAAAGGAAAAAAAAAATTCCTAAATCTTTTTTTAAATAAAATAGATTTCAATTCATCCTTATTAACAAAATTTTTTAAAGGAAAAAAAAGATTATTCTTTAAATTAAAAAGATCTGAATATTGTTTATAATTTAAATTTAAAATCTTCATAAATTTTTTTAAGTACAAATTATATTTATATTGAATTTATAAAAAAATTAACCTATTGATAATATTATTTTTACCAATGAGCAATCACATTGTAATACTAGGTTTTGGGGTAATTGGAACAGAAGCCCTATATCATTTATTAAGAAAAAAATTAAAAAAAAAATTATTAATTTCAATAGTAGAAAAAGATTTTTCTAACATACCAGGAGGTGTTGCTTATAGTAAAATTAAATCAAAGTATGGTTTTTTTAATAATCCTTTAAGATTATCTAATTCTGATTTTATTAAATGGATTAAAAAAAAAAATGATAAAAAAAAAATATTTGATTTTGCCACTAATCAAAGTAGTTTTGATCTAAGTAATTGGGTAAAAAATAATTTAAATAAAGATTTAAAGATCAAAGATCTAAACGAGATTTATTTACCCAGATTCTTTTATTCAATATTCTTAAAAGAGAAAATATTAGACTCTTTAAGATTATCAAAAAAAAATAAAAATGTAATTCTTAAATTTTACAAGGGTGAAATTAACCAAATTAAAGATAAAGAATATATATATTGTTATGCAAAAAAAAAATTAGTTTTAAACGATGTTAAGATTAAAGAAAAAAATTTTATATTTAAAGATATTAAGCAAAAAAAATTTGGTTTTTTAAAATCAAGAAATTTAATTATTGGCAATGGAATTTTACCACCAAAGAATATTTATATGGATAAAAGTTTTTATAATAAAAATTATATACATGATTTTTACACAATGGGGGGGACAGAATACCTTTTAAAAAAAATTAAGAATCTTTCTAAAAGATTAAAGAATATTAAATTAATTTTCATAGGCAATAAAGCTGGATTATTAGAGCCCATGCAACAGCTTGAAAAAACCTTACCTAAATTATCCTCAAAAATTAAATTAATTTCTATCTCCTCAAATAAACTTACTTTAGAAAAAGCTGAGCTATCTAACAATTATAAAGAATATAGATTTAGATCATTTACAAACACAAATATTCTAAAGATTAAAAAATCCTCTGATATTTTGAATATGCTTAAAAAAGAATTTAAATTTTCTAAGATTAAAAAATTCAGCAAGTATGATGTTTGGACATTAATATTAAAAAAAAAGATATTAAATAAATGTTTTACTAGGCTTTCAATTAAAGAAAAAGTTAATTATAATAACATTACTTTCAGTAAAATTAGAAATTTAACACGTTATACATACCCTGAAACTGTGAGGTCAAAAGATAGGATGATAAAAAAAAAATTACTTTATTTTTGTAAAGATAAGGTTGATAAATTATTAGTGAATAAGAATTTCATTGAAGTAGTTACTAAGAAAAACAAGAGATTTAAAGCTGATATTGTTGTTAATGTATCTGGACCTTCGCCTTTAGATAAAGCAGATTTTGAGATACCATTTATAGAATCATTACGAAAAATTGTAAAAAATTTCAATAATCGAGGATTTTATTCTAATAAACATTTTGAAGTAATTAAAAAAATTTATATTCCAGGTACTTTATCTAGTAACTTTAATCCCAATAGAAAAACAATCATAAGATCAATTACAGAAAATACTTTGAAATCAGTAAATCACTTCCTAAAAGTGAATAAAATAGTATGAGTCAAGAAACTATTAGTGATCAACTTTCTTGGGATGAGTTTTATAAGAATAGTAAAAATCTTAAAAAAATTAAAAAAGCTGAACCCTTTAATAGACTTATAGCACACTCTAAAAATTTTTATATTATCTCAGGTTATGGTGCCTTTACTCCTGGATATGTTTTAATCATCTCAAAAGAATTTATTCCTTCCTTTGGATTGATAAAAAAAAATTTGGTGGAAGAATTAAACTTTATGATAAGGGTATCTCAGGATTTTATTAAAAAGAATTACAATTGTGAAAGTGTTATATTTGAACATGGAATGTGTGCGTGTATAGGGGGCCTAGATAGAGCGCACCTGCATATAATGAGCATCAATAAAGCATCAAATTCAAAAACCTTAAAATCTTCAATTGATAAGGTATTATTCAATAGGAAAGCTGGAGTTAAATACGTTAAGTTTGGAAAATATAAGCTTGAAAATATTCATGATATTAATCAAATATATGAAACCCAAGAAATTGTTAAAAAATATAAAATAATCGGTAAAATACTTAAATTAAAAAACTTACAAAACCTTTCTCCTGAGAAGTGGCCATTTAATACATTAAAACATATATCTAAAGGTGGTCATTATGTTTTTTTTAGATCAAGATATAAAGATTCGAGTTTTTTAACCAAACATAATTTCCAAACTCAATTTGGTAGAGAAGTTGTTTTTGAAAATGAATTGATAACTAATAAAAATTTTAAAAAAAAGATTTTAGAGTTAAAGATTAAAAACCCAAATATAGTGCCATGGAGATGGCAAAACCTCATTTTTGAAAAAAATATTATAAGCACAATCAAGGATGCTAAAAAGACAATGGGTGTGATGCGATTAAATAATTTTTACAATTTTGAAGTCATTTAAATTATGAAAAAAAATATCTTAATAACTGGAGCAGCTGGATATATTGGTTCATATTTATCAACTAAATTAGTATTACTTGGCCATAAAGTTACTGCAATAGATAAATTTATGTTTGAAAAAAATTCTTTATCTCATTTACTTTTATTTGATAATTTCAAACTGATAGATGGTGATGTACTTGAAAAAAAACTAATAAAAAAACATTTGACGAGAAATGAATTTATTATTCCGCTAGCAGCACTAGTTGGTGCACCTTTGTGTAAAAAATTCCCAAAGATGACTAGAGATGTCAATTTTAACTCCATTAAATTTATGATTTCTAACTTGAAAAAAAATCAAAAAGTTATTTATCCAAATACAAACTCAGGTTATGGAATAGGTAAAAAAAATGCTTATTGCAACGAAAAATCTCCTTTAAATCCAATCTCGTTATATGGAAAAACAAAAGTTGACTCCGAGAAGATAATACTCAATTTTCAAAATTCAATTGTATTCAGACTGGCAACAGTTTTTGGAAGTTCATACAGGATGAGAACTGATCTACTAGTTAATTTTCTTGTAAGGGAAGCTACGCTAAAACAGAAAATTGAATTATTTGAGCCAGATTTCAGACGAAATTATATACATATTTCAGATGTAGTTGATGCCTTTATCTTTGCTATAAATAATTTTTCAAAACTTAAAAATAATATTTACAATGTTGGATTATCTGATGCAAACTTAACAAAAATCCAACTAGCAAAAAGAATTAAAAAAGTGGCAAAAAATACTAAAATAAAGATTACAAAAAATAAAAAAGATCCAGATAAAAGAGACTATTTTGTTAGTAATTCAAAAATAGAGAAAGCAGGTTTTAAAACAAAAGTTTCATTAGATAAAGGAATAAAAGAACTTAATCAATTATTTAAGATAAATGATTTCAGTAAAATAAAAAATAATTATTAATTTCAATGTTTATTAATCAAGCTGTTATTTTTTGTGGTGGCATTGGAAGTAGAATATCAAAAATTACAAAAAAAATACCCAAACCGCTGATAAAAGTAAATGGTTCTCCTGTTATAGAACATATAATCAAAAACTTCGCAAGATTTGGTATAAATGAAATTTTACTTTTATGTGGATATAAAAATATTTTGTTTAGAAAGAAATATCACAATAAAAAATTATTCGGTGTCAAAATAAAGTGCATTAATGAAGACAGACCTCTTGGAACATCTGGTGCTTTATTTAATTCAAGAAAATATTTGAAAAATTTTTTTGTTTTATCTAACGGAGACTCTTTTTTTGATATAAACTTAAATGATTTGATAGCAAGCTTTCATAATGAAAAAAAAGCAGTTTCATATCTTGCATTAAAAAAAGTAAAAAAAAAGTCTAGATACGATGTATTTTCTATCAATAAAAAAAATCAATTAACCCAGGGTAAGAATTCCAAATCTTTTAATATAAATTCAGGAATAGTTATAATGAGTAAAAAAATTGTAAAATATTTAGATAAAAACGGATCTCTTGAAAAAAAAATATTTCCCAAACTTATTAAAAAAAAAAAATTGTTTGGTAAGATTTATTACAATAATTTTATAGACATGGGAACTTATAAAGACCTAAATAAATTACCAAATTTTCTAAAAAAAATGTATTTTAAACCAGCATTATTTTTAGATAGAGATGGTGTAATAAATAAAGATATAGGTTATTTGTACAAGATAAAGGATTTTATTTGGAAACCAAATATTTTAAAATTAATCAAAAAGTATAATGATAATAATCATTATGTTTTTGTAATTACAAATCAATCTGGAATTGGTAGAGGTTTTTATAAAGAACAAGATTTTTATCACTTAACTCACTGGATTAATAAAAAAGTTAGGTCTAAAGGCGGAAATATTGAAGAATTCTTTTTTGCACCATATTACAAGTATTCAAAAAAAAAAAAATATAGACAAAATTATAATCTAAGGAAACCAAATATCGGAATGATAAAATTAGCTCTTAAAAAGTGGAACATAAATTTAAAAAAATCTTTATTAATTGGCGACTCTTATTCTGATTTACAAACAGCAAGAAATGCGAATATAAGATGTAAGATTATACCTTTCGAAAAAAAAGTTAAATTTTAAGTTCTAATTTCCCTCAAAAAGCTCTCCATTCTCAATGTTATAAATTTTATCACATTTAACTAATAAATCTTTATTATGTGTAATTATAATTACAGTTTTAGAACCCCTCAAATTATAAATCTTATCTAATATCTCTTTCTCAGTTTTATGATCAAGAGAATTTGTTGACTCATCAAATATCATGATGTCTCTATTCTGATATATTGCCCTCGCAATTCCTAGCCTTTGAGCTTGACCGCCAGAAAGTTTTTTTCCATTAGGTCCAACCTGTGTATTAATTTTTTCCGGAAGTTCATTTACAAAATTATCTAGTGAAGCAAATTTTAAAGCATTAATAAGTAAATTTTTATTTATTTCATTATATTGATGTCCAAAAATTACATTATCTAAAATTGAATTATCAAGAATATGGAAGTTTTGAGGCACATATGCAAAAGTATTTTGCCATTTATATTTTTCTTTTTTAATTTCTTGACCATCAATATTTATTTGACCTTCTGAAGGATCAATTAAACCCATTAAAATTTTTACTAATGTACTTTTACCTGAACCCGTTTTTCCAATAATACCTATAATATCATTTTTTTTTATAGTTAAATTAATATTTTTAAGAGTTACGGATCTATTTGGATATTTATAATTTAAATTCTTAATTTCTATTTGATCATTAAAATCAAATTTTTCAATTCTATCAAATATATCTTCGGATGAAATATTTGATTTTAAAATTTCATCTGATATTTTTTTTATCGAAATTCTATTTTGAATTAGACCTAACCTGATCATTATTAAGTTATTCAATGAGGGATAGATTCTCAATGCAGCTACTAAATATAGTAAAATTAGAGATATTACAGCATCTAATTTTATACTGTGCATACTTGAATAAATTATTGCAATACAGAAAAATATAATAATGATAAATTCTAAAATTTGTTTAGGAATTTTAGAAAAAATTTCGTAAAAAACTAATGATTTACATTCTCTTGTAACAGATTCATTAAATTTTTTTATATAAAAATTTGCTTTTTTATAAAGTTTGATTTCAATTATAGAATTTAAAATCTGATTTACTATTTTGGCTTTTTCCCCTCTCTCAAAAAATGATACTTTAACTTTTTTTTTAAAAGGCTTACCAACAAAAAAAATATAAATAATACCTAAAGAAAACAAAAATGAAAAAATTATTATTGAGCTTTTAAAATGAGCGACTAAAAGCATAAGTCCAATTAATATGATCAGAGAAATTTCCCTAATTAGAAATATTAAACTTCTTAAATAAGCAACTGAAGAGTTAACCTCACCAGTGATATTTCTCTGCAGGATCATAGGGTTGTTTTGTGAGTGAAATAAATAATTTTTAGATAAATATAATTTAAAAATATTTGTACTAAGTTTTATTTTTATATTGTTTAATAATTTTGCCTCAAACGTAATATATGTCAAATTTATTAATATTTTAAAAAAAAAAAAGGATAATAATAGGATAGATATGTAAGTATAAAGCTTTTCAGAATTATAAACACTAAATATATAATTATATAGATCAGAATTGAATTTTAATTGTTCTAAAATTAAATTTTTATCCATTAACAATGCAAATGTAGCAGGTATAATTCCAACACCAATTGTCTCAAGTAAAGCAACTAGAATAGAAAAGAAAAAATAAAAAAAATAGTATTTTTTATATTTTCTATCAACAACAGTATTTATTAAGGTTAAATTTGATTTGAGCATTTTAATCAATGCAATATAAAAGATATTCCTGCGTTTACAATTTTATTTTTTTAATATATTAAATTTGTACTAAATTTCATATAGTTAGTTAGAATTGATTAAGTAAGCAAATTATTTATAAAAAATTTAACTAACTTTTTTAAAATTTACCAAATGAAAAAAATATACAAAAATATTTTAATAAATTATGAAATTTTAAGAAAAAAAAAATACAAAGATAAAAGATTTGACATAAATTCTTATGATTTCTTTGACTATTTATTTGAAAAAAGAAAAA
>MDTG01071434.1_pt1 | contig 22666 bp, 26 predicted proteins | sample 811421 | NCBI WGS metagenome assembly MDTG01 (sample SAMN05326645, study PRJNA326480) | marine metagenome | isolation source: seawater | place: Pacific Ocean: South East | collected 2011
ATAAAATTTTATAAAAATTACAGGCCTTATTATGATTAATAAAAGAATTAAAGGCATATAAATAAGAACTTTGAACACTATAAGAATTTTTTTCATTAATGCTTAATGAGAATAATAACTAAAGTTTACTAGTGATATTTTTAATTTTTTTGCTACGTGCTGAGACTAGTCTCGCAGGATTACCATGATAAACTGACCACGATTTCAATTTTGTGAAAGCTAAACTAAGAGCTCCCAATGCTGTTCCTTCTCCAAATTCTGTTCCAGGTAAAATTACCGCGTTACTTCCAATTATACAGTGTTTCTTAATGATTATTTTTTTTGATTTTGAATATTTTTTACTTAAGTTCTTATTAAATGGTCCAAAAAAATCTTTTCCAGTATAATCATCAGTAAATGAATAAATTTTAACACCAGATGATATTGCGGAATAATTCTTTATCTCTATTCCTTTTTCACCTGAATATAAAAATACATGAGTGCCAATATGAACATAATTACCAATAATTATTTTGCTTCTTGAGTTAATCAATGAAAATGAATCAATTCTAACATTATTTCCAATTATTAGATTTTTTGGATTTGTAATTATGCAAGTTGAGTGCACTGAGCAGTTTTTTCCACACCTCACACCCAACTCTTTAAGTTGTTTATCTTTTAAATAATAATTGCTCAAAATGATTTTAAATTTGATTAATGCTCGCGTAAGAATTAAGAGTATTATTTTTTTTATTGGTCATTCTTCTTATGTCAAATTTCTTAATTTTTTTAATTTTTGACTTAGGCATAATACCAAAGCCCAGAGCAAATCTTATCTTTGAGTGTAAGTTTTGACTATTTCCATGTATCAGCATCGTAGAGAATAAAGCATAATTATTTTTAGGAATATTCATTGGTTTAGCCTTATTTAAATTTATTCCTGAAACAATTTTTTTTGGATGATAAACAAATCCCATCTTATGACTTGCTGAAAATTTTTTATTCACTGAGTTAAGTTTTTGATCTTTTGTCATTCTGATTTTTCTTCTTTTAATTTTATTGTCAGAAACTTTATGTGAAAATGGGATATATTTTAATGTATTTTTTAAATTTACATTCTTAATGGGGAACCAGACATTAATTCCATGCCTAATATATTTATGATCGCTGTAAAATGTTTCTCTATGCCAATCGATTGCTTCTGCCTCATTTGAATTCTTAAGTGGTCTTACAACTCTTAAAAATATAAGGGACTCAAATAATGGAACATCATTTTGAAGCAGTGATTTTAAAATCTCCTCTTCAGACTCAGCAAATCTTTTTTGTATCTTTAATTTAAAAATTTCTTTTTGACACCTAAATGCTAATTCTCTGAACTTTTTAAGTGGCATTTTACAATAAAAATTTTCTGATTTTTTAAAATATTTATTAATGATTTTGTTTAAATCTTTAATAATTGATTTGTCTTTAAATTTTGAAATAATTAAACCGTTATCTTTGAATTTATTCAATTTTACGTTTTTTTTATAATATTTTCCATTTTTCATATTATTTTATCTTTTTTCTAAAATCTTTTTAATATTTTCCAAACTTTTAAAATTAAGTTCATGATCTTTTAGTTTTATTTTGAACGAGTACTCTATTTCTGAAATTAATTCAATATGTTTTAAGGAGTCCCATTTTTTATTTGAGGATCTTGAGCTATTTTTTTTTGATATTTTTTTTATTTTAAAAGTTTTTTTAAAAATCGTATTTAGTCTATTTAATTCCATTTGAGATATTTATATTACATTTGTTAAATTTAAATTTGTTTGTATGAATTTCAAAAACAAATTTTTGACCTTTATTTTGTCTTTTTTTTATTTTTAAGTTATTTAAGAAATTTTGTGCAGGAAAATTTTTTTTATTTTTTTCGAAGTTTATTTTGAGTTTTTCTACGCCTTTCGATTTTAGTTCTTTTATAATGTAATTAAGAAACATGAATTCAGCTTTTCTTCCAATTATCCTACAGCTCATTAAAAAACTATCTAAGATTGCTAGTTTATTATTTTTAATTTTATATATGGCCATACCAGTAGTTCCATACTCTCCAAATTTATCTTTTAATTCAAACGTCAAAATTTTGTTTTTTTTTTCATTTAATTTTTTTAGTTCTGTTTTAACGTATCTCTTTGTAGTAAAGTTAAATTGATTAATCTTTTGGCACATTTGGTGAACTCTATCTAAATTAATATTTTTTCCTTTCATAATTTTCATTTTGATTTTAAGTGATTTCAAATAATCCTCATCTGATATATGAAGCTTTTTCGTTTTCCTTCTTTTATCTTCATCTTGTATATATTTAGTTTTTCTTAAATCTTCTTTAGTTTTTATTTTTTTAAAAAATAATTTGTTTAAATCAGATAAAAGACCGGGATAATCAGTCAAATTTTTAGGTACCTGCCATATAGAAATATCTGGAAATTTTTTTTTAACTTGATCTAATTCGTAAGGTGAGTCATCCAAAAATATCATTGCATTAGTTAAAATATTTAATTCTTTAGATATTTCTGCAATATTTTTTGTTTTGTTATTCCAATTACTTTTTATAATAGCAAAGTCACTAAATTTTAAAGGCATTACACCTTTTTTAAGATCAAAAAAATTTTTTAAATCATTAAAATTATTTTTAGTATTAAGAGCTAAAATTACTCCTGAGTCTTTCATTTTTTTTATTGCAGTTTGAATATCAAAAAAAACTCTTGATTTATAATTGTCCAGATCAAACATCTTTTTATTATCATTTTCACCTATTATTCCATCCCACAGAGTGTTATCACAATCTAAAATTAAAACTTTTTTTGAATATTCAAAATCTTGAACTAATAAAGGATAAATTTTTTCTACATATTTTTTATAAAAATTTAAATTGTAAAGAGATTTGAAAAAATAAAACTTTTGAAAATCTACTAAATTTTGTGATCCATATTTATAAAATAAATCATCAATATCACACAAAGTTATATTTTTTTTTATGTGTTTCTTTAAAAAAATATTTAAATTATTTGCAAATTTTTTATAAACTAAATCGCTTACATTATTTTGACTAAATGGTTTAAGAGTAAAATTATTAATTATAACATTTGGACAATCTGCAGTTATTTTAATCACTTTTTTAATATCTTCTTTTACTTTGTTGTTTAAAACTTCTATTTTTGATTGAGAAAAATTAAGAATTTTTGTATGAAAATTTTCCATTACATTAAATAAGTCCCAGAAAATGATGATTACATCACTATTTTTATGGATTTTAACGTCCTCAATAATATTATCGTATGTTCCTAACCTAATCTTACAGCTAATATTTTTTTCTTTGAATTTTTCTACAAGAACATTTTTTATTGGAAATACTGTTGAATTGGAAATTATTGAAATATTATAAACTTTTTTTTTCATTGGTTTTAATAATAATTTCTTAACTTTCTTTCTTTCTTTTTGAGTTTTGACCAATTATTTTGCGTATATTTATAAGATGATAAAAATTTATCTATTATTATATCTAAATCTTTTGTTGATATATTGATTGCTTGAGAAAATGTTACTCTATGCCATTTAGCGCTTAAAATTAAATTAAATTTATTTTTAGCTACATCAGTTAGAGTTTGTCCGAAGAGATGATTATTATCACAATTATATTCTAGACTGTTTCTTAAGCCTCTTCCCCTAATGTTCTTAAAAAAACTGTTACCTTGAAGCTCGCTATAAACTGTTTTTCTAAAATACTCTCCATTTTTTCTAACTTTATTCAAAAATTTTTCATTTTGAATTATTTTTTGAACTCCTAGAGCGGCACTTATACCTAACGAGTGACCTTGATGAGTGGTTGATATCTTTATCGCCCCAAGTTTTGTGTTTATGTAGTCTGTGATTTTTCTTTTGGTAATAACAGCGCTTACAGGTGAATATCCAGCTGCTAAAGTTTTTCCTATAAACAGAAAATCTGGTGTAATTCCATCGTAATCAATACAAAATGATTTACCGGTTGTGCCAGTGCCACACCACACTTCATCTAATATCAAATGAACATCATATTTATCGCAAATCTTTCTAATTTTTTTCCAATAGTTTTTAGCTGGAGGTACATCGCCAACTAACCCTCCCATTATCGTTTCAGCAACAAAAGCACAAACTTTCTTAGGTCCGATTTGAAGAATTTTACTCTCTAACTCTTGTGCTGATCTCTCTGCATATTCTTCATGTGACTCATTATCTCTTCTATGCCTATAAATATTATGTTCATTTATTTTTGCTCTAAATTTTGGGAAAAAATTTTTGAAAATTTTTAAATTCTTCCTATCCCCCAGAGACATAGCATCAGATCCAGAGCCGTGGTAGGATTGTTTTCGAGATATAATCCATTTTTTTTCTCTTTTCCCTTTGGCATAATGGTATTGATAGCTTAATTTCATAGAAGCCTCACATGCTTCACTCCCTGCACCACCAACGAAAAAGACTCCATCCAACTTGTTCTCAGCTCTTGACAAAATCAATTTTGCTAATCTTTCTCTGTTTTCATCAACAAAGTATTTGTAATCTATAAAAGGTATTTTTTTTAGTTGTCTAATCATTTGACTTTCTATTTCTTTATTTCCCCAACCAAGAATATTAGCTCCGGTGATTCCGGAAGTGCTATCGATGTATTTTTTTTTGTTTTTTGTGAAAAGGTAAATGCCGTGTCCTTTCACTATAGCCTCGTCTAGGAGTAAGTCAAAGTTTCGTATAAGATTTTTTTTTCTCATCGATTAAATATATTTTTTTGAACCTATTCTTTTATTAAAAAATGAAATTGATAAGATATTTTTGTTCTTAAAAAATATTAAATTATTTTTAATAATTTTTAACTCATTATTGTGATTTGCTGATATTAAACAATGTTTAAATTTCATTTTTTTATTTTTTTTTAAAATTTTTATTTCGGTCCCAGGTAAAAATTTATTATTATAGTTTCTATTATCATCAACTATATAACTCACATATTTTGCTAGATTAAATAAATGTAAATACATTATTGTTTGATGGCCAGCTCCGTAAATAATAATATTTCCATTTTTTTTTAATTTTTCGAAAAAAAACTGGATTTTTTTTTTTATTTTTAAAAAATTTGAAAAATATCTTAAGGAATAACCATATTCTTTTTTTTTAAAATTTCTCATATTTTTGTTCGTTTTTTTACTTAATCTCCCCAAAAATAAAATGCAATTTTCATATTTATATTTATATTCATCGCAGAAAATCTTTCTAAATTTTGTGGTGTTCATAAGATCTAGTAAACTGGACTTCGTGAAATACATTTTATGCTGTTCCCATAGCATATTATAATCAAAGTTTTTCAATGATTTTAAGCTGTCAGGAATTTCAAAATAAATATAGCCATTTTTAGGGTTTAAAATAATTTTTAAATTTTCAATAAATCTTTTAGGGTAAAAAAAATGTTCTATAATATGTCTTCCAATTATTAAGTCATATTTTTTTTTCATTGAAAGTTTTTTAAAGAATTTTTTATCATTAAAGTTTTCAATGTTTTCAAAAAAAACGTTTTGTGAACTAAAGAATCTTTTGTAGTTTAAAATTTCCACATTTAAATATCCTTTTTTTTTGAATCTTTCGGCAAGAGAACTATCTTTATAGCTTAAACATAAAATATTAGATTTCTTATTTAAAAATTTTTTTTGGATAATCTTAGAAACAAGTTTATCTAAATGTTCTTCTGGCTCATTTTGTTTAATTTTCTTATTTTTTGGAATAAGATCATCAAGACTAAAATTGTTTTTTACTTGAATTAAAGAACAATTCCTGCAAGAAAAGATATTGTAATTTTTAATATTAAATTTAATTTTTGAAGAGTTATAAAAGTTAGATATTGGTAGATTTTTTATATTCATAACATTTCTTAAATTTTTGTAATTACAATTATTACAGATCATACCCATAATCTTTTTTCAAAATAATTTCTAATCCTTCGGAAATTTTTGTAATTTTAAAATTTTTAAACAATTTTTTTTCAAATAAACTTTTGTACGTTTTATTAATTTTTTTTTTTGTTCGTTTTTTTGAGTTAAAAACTATTTTTTTTGTCAAAGTTTTTTTTATAATTTTTATGATATTTAAATAAGTACTATTTTCTCCACTTAGTATTATTTTGCCATAAAAGTTATTCTTCAAAATTTGATATATTTTAAGAACTAAATCATCAATAAAAATGAAATTTCTAATTTCTGTTCCATCTCCCCAAATATTAATTGGTTTTTTTTTGTGAAGTAATTTTAAAAACCCTGATGGACTGCTCTGGTAAACAGGTTCATTATGACCATAAACAATTGTTGGCCTAATGAAAATTAAATTTTTTTCAGGAACTACTAACTTTAATAACTTTTCTGCATAAAATTTTGAGATACTATAAAATGTATCTGGTTTTTCAGCACAAAGTTCATTTATTGATCTATGATTTATATCAACTCCATAAATAGCACAGCTGCTTATATATATAACCTTTTTAAGTTTTTTACCTACAATACCTTTTGCGATATTTTCAATGATTTTATTATTGAGAGTTAAAGTATCAAATTTATTTGAAACTGTCGATTTTATTGCTGAGCAGATAATTAATATTGAATTATTTTTAATTTTTGACTGTAAAAATTTAATTGAGTTTTTAGCTAAAAGATTTTGTTCTCTTGATGAAAATCCTTTTACTTTTATTTTTTTTTTTTTTAAAAAAATGAAAAAGATTTTTTCCTATATACCCATTATGACCTAAAATATAAATCGGTAGCATAATATTTAATTATTTGAAATTTTTACTTTTGGATAAATACTGATAAATTTTACTTTATTAGAAATTCTTTGTTTTAAATTTTTAATTATTCGGTTTGTGTGTAACCAAGCTAGCACAATTACATAATTAAATTCACTTTCACTCATTTTTTTCATCTGTAAAATCTGAGTATTTGTTTTAGGATAATACTTCTTAATTTTTAATTCATTTTCATCAAAAACTGATGAAATAAATTTTCCAATTTTAAAATAATTAAAAAATGTAATACTTGACCTTGACGCTCCAAATCCAACAATTTTGTTTCCTTTTGATTTTAATTTTTGTAACAAAGAGAAAATTTTTTTCTTTTCATTAATTAAATCTTCATTAAACTTTTCTAAATTTTTTGGTGAATTTAGTTTTAACCTTTGTTCGCTAGCTAATAACTTTTTCATTTCTGATTTATGTTTAAATTTTCCACCGACATGTTGTACGTAGCCAATAATTGACCCGCCTTGATAGTTGTTTCTTTCAACTTCAAATAAATCTAAATTAAAGGTTTTGAGAAAATTCTTCAAACATGTAACAGAGTGGTAATCTAAATGTTCATGAAAAATTGTTCCTAAAAGTCTTTTTTTTACGACATCTAATAAATAAGAAACTTTAAAAACAAATATACCCTCATTGTGTAAAATATTTTTAATTCCTTTCACAATGCCTCGTATGTCATCACTATGTGCAAATGAATTAAAAGAGGTTATAATTTTTGGTTTACCAAATTTATTTGAAATTTTGACACTATTTTCGTAGTTAAAATACCCCGTTATAGTTCTTAAGTTTGATTTATTCGCAAATTGAACAATTTTTTTTGAGGGATCAATGCCAAGTATATTTTTATAATTGTTCTTTTTAAAAATTTTTAGGAATGACCCATCATTACTGCCAATGTCTAATATCAAATCCTTTCTATTTAAAATATTTTTCTTTTTAATTTTAAGAAAAATTTTACTAAAATGTTCAACAAGTTCAAAGTTAAATTCACCTGTTTTAAATGAGAAATTTTTCCATAAATAATCAGGATTAACAATATGAATTAATTGAACGTGACCACATTTTTTACAAATATATAAATCTAAGGGCACTTCATAAAAATTTTTTTTGTTATTTTTGTTAACATATTTATCTGCTATCGGTGTAGATCCAATATTAACAGCTTTTTTAATTTTTTTACTCAAGCAAAGCCTGCAGCTTGATCTAGAGTTATACAGTTTTTTCAATTTAGAATTTCCAATTTTGAGATTTTGTTTTTTTTATATCAAATGGACCTTTAGTAGTTTCTTTAAAGACAAAATATTTGCTATGAAAAATAAAAGAATGGTAAATATTTTTTTCCATCTTATATAAAAATGGATATCCTGATTTGTAATCTCCAATCTTAAATTTTTGTTTGATTTTGCCATTATTATCAAAAATTATCACTGTTGCTTTTCCTTCAATTACGTGGAGAGTTTCCGATTTATTAAAATGCTTATGAGGTTTAACATAAGTTTTATTTGTATGTACAACTATCATTTCGTGAACACTGTCTTTTACAGATTTATGTAAGCACGTCCTATATTTTCCAGATTTATTTCTTGAGGCATTCTTTTTTAATCTATCTATAAATTTTTTATTAAAAGGATAAATTTTTTTACCTTTTATATATTCAACTTCATTATTAATTTTTCTCATATCTAATTAAAATATATAAATTCGTAATCACCTTTATAATTATTCGATTTGAAAATATGTTTCCACTCTATGGGTGAAAAAAAACTTTCACAAGTTAGCGCCCAACATTGTAAATTAAAAAGCTCCTCGTTGTTCCTATAACTCTCAACCATGATATAAGCACGTTTTCCTACTCTAGCAATTTCTTTTATTGCAGTTTCTATTTCTATCAAATTGAAATTATGTATTGTTCCTAGTGATAAAACTAAATCAAATGTTTTTTTATTATAAGGTAATTTTTTTTTGCAATTAAAGACTTTTAAGTTCTTTTTAATTTCTGTTTTTGAGTTTTTTATCGCATAACTAGATATATCCAGGCCTTTCACCAAAATATTTGGCAATATTTTTTTTATTTCGTATAATAAAAAGCCTTTTCCACAACCAATATCTAATATTTTTGAATTATTAGTTAATTTATATGTTTTAACTAATTTTTTTGCCGTTAGTTTCCAATATCCCTCTATAAATCTATATCCACCGTATCCAAAATTTCTTTTTCCATCCCAGTATCTTTTATCGTATTTTTTAGCTATTCCCATGCAGTAAACTTTATTTTGAAACATTCTTTTTTTATAGTTTCGTTTAGATTTTAAATGAAGGTGGGTGATAAAAGTTCTCTTTTTCATTTTATTTTACCTAAGTAAGTGCTCATTAAAGTTTTCTTTATTTTCCATAAATCGTTAATTTCGTTTATGTCACTTGAGACTTTTACCGTTATATCCTCTACTGCAAAACAAAAAAATTTTTTTTTATTAATTAATGTTTTTAATAATTTGGTTCTATGAGAATATTTATCAGGCAGCATAAGCAAGCTATAGGCAGCGATTCCATCAAAACTTTTTGAGTTTTTTACTAAATCCTCCAATACGGAGTAAGATTTTTCCATGCGATACTCGCTAGCACTTAGAAGATATTGATAAGAATTTTTTTTGCAAAAATCTCTTATAACTATATTCTGAACATGTTGTGGTGCTCTTTCATCAAGAAAAGGTCTACTAAAAATATATCCTCTAACCTTTTTCATGTTTATTTTATACCTGGAAATCTATAGTTCATACCAATTTCACTTATTTTTCTAAGTGTTATGGGTTTAAAAAACTCTGCTATTTTTTTATCGCCATAAGGTGAAAATAAACTTTTAAATCTACAGTTTAAAGACCATCTAGTCTCCGCTTCTTTATTTACAATATTTCCATGCGGAAGTGCTTGATTAAAAATTAATCCTTGTCCTTTTTTAATTTTTAACCAAATAATATCCTTTTTAATTTGATTAAAAATCGTCTCACTATTCTTTTTTGATAAAGATTTAAATCTTTTTTCAAATTTTTTATATTTAGATGATTTTAAAATATACATTGATTTTGTTTTGTAACAATTAACAAGGGGTAACCAAATTACAACCTCGTAAGGTGAGTCACCAGACCAAATATCAGAGTGTAATGCTAATAATGAACTATCATCTTGTGGCATTTGTATACTAAGATTAATCTTTTTTTGCATAACAAGTTCATTTCCAACAATAATGTCTAGCATTGATTTACTAGCCTGATAGTAAAGTCTCTTAATGGTTTCTGATTTATTTATTAATGTTAAAATTTTGAGTCTAATTTTATTTAAATTTTTCTGAGGATAATGTTTATGAAAATTGTCCAGTAACTTTTTAGGGTTTGTTTTGCTTATTTTAAGGTGTCTTTTTAAATATCGAACGATAACATTTTCTACTTCGCTAAGAATTTTTTTTTGTTTTATATCAAAAATAATGTAACCATTTTTTTCAAATTTATTTGAAATTATTTTTTCTTTTTTTGATAAAAAATTTGATCTCATTTTAGTAATTTTTTAACAATATTATTTGCAGTTAAATTGTTTTTTTTAAACAATTCTTCTTGCGTTCCATATTTATCTATGAATTTATCAGTTAATCCTATTTTTTTTACCTTAGAAGTGTCTTTTGGAGAGTGAAAATTTAGTGTTTCTAATATTAAACTTCCAAATCCACCAGATAAAACATTTTCTTCTATTGTAACAATTCTTTTCACTTTTTTTGTATATTTAATTAAATTTTTGTAATCGATAGGCTTTATGGTATTAAAATGTAAAACTCCGCAAACATCGTTTTGCATTGAATTAAATATTTCTGCAGCATCCAGAGCCAATTGCGCAGTTACTCCTGTGCTAATAATTAAATAATTTTTAGGTTTTTTTAAAAGCCTTGCCTTTCCAAACTTTATTTTATCCTTCTCCTTTGAAATAATTTTTTCGCCACCTCTTGCGATCCTTACATACAATGGGCCTTTTAATTTTACTGTATCTTCAATAAGTTTTTTCATCTCAATTGCATCGCATGGAGCTATTATTGACATATTAGGTAAAGTTCTAAGAATTGAAATATCCTCTATTGCTTGGTGTGTAGGTCCTAAAGGTGCATATACAAGGCCCCCGCCATTACCTATTAATTTTACTGGAAGTTTGTGTAAACACAAATCAACTGCAATTTGTTCGAAACATCTCCTAGTTAAAAATGTGGATATTGTATTTATATACGGCAAGTAGCCTTCCATGGCTAAACCGGCGCTCATCCCAACTATAGATTGTTCCGAGACACCCTCCATGTAAAATCTGTCTGGCATAGAGTCTTTAAACTTTTTAAGTACGCCTGGTCCTAAATCAGAGCCAATAAAAATTATTTTGCTATTTTTTTTTGCTAAACTATAAATTGTATCCAAACAAGTTTTTCTCATTATTTAAGACTTTCATTTATAAGAACAATTTCTTCTTTAGAAAAACTATTCTTATGGTGCCAGTAAGGATTATTTTCAGCAAATTTAAATCCTTTCCCTTTTATTGTATGACAAATTGTAACTGAGGGTTTTTTTGTTTTTTGTCTTAAAAATTTTTTTAAATTTTTGTAAATTTGACCTACATTGTGACCATTTACTTCTGAAACCTCAAAACCGAAACTTTTCCATTTTTCTTTTAAAGGCTCTAAATTTAAAACATCTTTGGTAAAACCATATGATTGTATTTTATTATAATCTATTAAAACTTTTAAGTTATTTAATTTATGTTTTGAAGCGCTCATTGCAGCCTCCCAAATAGATCCCTCATTTATTTCTCCATCACCAACGATTACAAAAACTTTATGTTTTTTTTTCTGAATTTTTGCTGCTAAAGCTATTCCAATACCTATTGGCATTCCATGACCTAGCGCCCCAGTAGAAGCCTCAACACCAGGTACTTTTTTTTCAGGATGTCCTCCAAGCAATGAGTTAAGTTTTCCAGTGCTTTTCAAAATTTTATGACTAATAAATTTCTTATCAGCTAAAATTGAATAAAGTGCTAAACAGCCATGTCCTTTACTCAAAATTAATCTATCTCTATTCTTTTTTTTAGGATTTTTCGGATCAAAATTTAAAATTTTGTCGTAAAGAACTCTTAGTATTTCTACTAAAGATAGAGCAGAACCGACATGTCCTCTTCCTCCTCCAATTAGACAATCTACAACATATTTTCTTAACAGTTTAGACCTTTTGTCTAGTTTAATTTTTAACTCCGGTCTCATTGAAATTTTTAAGATGTTAATTGTTAATTTTTTTTGTAAAAATTCTCAATTAAACTTGCCACATTTTTAATGTCTTTTTCTTTAATAAATTCATGAACAGGTAAAGACATACTTGTGTTAGCCATTCTTTCAGCTACTGGAAAATCGCCTCTTTTATATCTTAAATATTTAGCTGCTGTTTGCAGATGAATTGGTATGGGGTAATGTACTTTTGCATCCACTCCATTTTTAATTAAATATTTTTGTAACTTATCTCTTTTATTTACATTTATATGATATAGGTGAAAGACCTCTTTATAGTAATTAAGTCTCTCCACAGTCTGTACATTTGGATTCTTCTTAAAAACTTGATCAAAAAGTAAAGCATTCTTAATTCTTTTTTTTGTTATGTTATTTAATTTTTTCTTTAATTTATAGTTGGCTACAACTGCTTGAATTGTGTCAAGTCTAGAATTATAACCAAATATTTTACTATTATTTCTATTCATTAACCCGTGATTTCTTAATAAATAAATTTTATCCGCTAGTTTTTTGTTATTAGTTGCTACAAATCCACCATCACCCCAAATATTTAAATTTTTAAGTGGATGCATGCTGTAAGTGCAAATATCAGCAAATTTAATTAGGTGTTTTTTTTTAAATCTACAGTCAATACCTTGTGAGGCGTCTTGAATAATCTTTAATTTATATTTGTTAGCAATAGTTTTAATTTTATCTAGCTCGCAAGGTCTACCGGCCCATATAACAGGCATAATCGCTTTAGTTTTTTTTGTGATTGCGGCTTCAATTTTTTTTTCGTCTATATTGTAATCATTTTTAATATCAACAAAAACAGGTTTTGCACCAGCTGTTGCAATAGATCCTACAGTTGCAATAAAAGAATAGGGTACAGTTATTACTTCGTCTCCTCTGCCAATTCCTAAAGCTTTAAGACCTAAAAACAGAGCGTCTGTTCCATTGCCAACTCCAATAACATATTTTGAACCAGTCCTTTTCGCAAAGTTTTTCTCAAATTCATTTACTTTATCTCCTAATGTATAATCGCCTCGCTTAACTACTTTTTCTATTTCTTTAAATATTCTCGAATAATCTGAAAATTGCTCAAATAAATAATTATGATTAATTTTAAGTTTCTTAGTTTTTTTGTATTGTTTTGGTAAAAAATTTATTTTCATTTTACTTTATTTTAGGTTAATCGATTTCATCCTTTTAATATTAAAATACTTTTCATCTGTCAAAGAGTTAGGTAGTAAATTTTTTTCAAAAGCTTTTTGAAGATCTTCAATAGCATCTTTAATTGTAAATTTTGAGTCAAAATTTAGTGCTTTTTTAATTTTTTTTGACGATATATGATATGACCGATTGTCATCTGTTGGGAACATTTGTAGTTTGATGTCATCTCCAACCACTTCTTTTACCAACTTGGCTAAATCGAGAACGCTTCTATTTTCATACCCGGCATTAAATATTTCACCAGAAACCAAAGATTTATCTGCTTTTATAAGGGTTTCGTACACATTTACCATATCTTTGATGTGTATGTTAGGTCTTAATTGTTTGCCGCCATAAACACTTACAATTCTTTTATTATATGCAAGATTTGTTAATATATTTACTACAACGTCTAATCTTTGACGCGGGGAATAGCCGCATACTGTTGCTGGTCTTAAAATAATTGGAGTAAAAATATTTGACTCATATTTTTTTAAAATCTTTTCACATTCAGCCTTAAATTTTGAATAATCAGTAAGTGGTTCTAATTTTACCTCTTCGCTTATTTCTATATCGTCTTTCAATCCATACACTGATGAAGAAGATGCATAAATAAATCTTTTAACGTTACTTTCAACAGAAATTTTGACTAAAGGTTCAAACGGATCTAGGTTTATTGATTTACCTAGACTTGGATTTAGTTCAAAGCTTGGGTCATTAGAAATACATGCTAAATGAATTACCACGTCGTGACCCTGTATATTTTTTTTAAGCAAATTTTGATTTCTAATGTCCCCTTTTATAATCTTTAATTTTTCATTTCTTTCTAAAACTTCTTCTCCGTAAATCATTAGATCATAAACTGTAACTTCATATCCTTTGGATAAAAGATAAGGTGTTAATGCAGCACCAACATACCCAGCGCCACCAGTAATAAAAATTTTTTGCATGTTATTATTTATTTTAAGATATTTTCTATTGATTTAAGAATTTCCATTTTTTTTATTGGAATTTTGTTTCCAAAATTTGATACATTCTGGGCCGCGCATATAGATGAGATAAATAATGATAAATTTTTATCCATCTTTGATTTTAAACACAGTGAAATTATTGACAACATTGCATCTCCTGCTCCTACTTTATCTTTTACTTCAATTGCATAAGCCGGTGAAGAAAAAAACTTATTCGTTGAATGAGAATATAATTTAGATCCATCTGAACCTTGAGTTATAATTAAATTCTTAATCTTATTCTTTTTTGTGAGAATGTTCATCAACTTTTCAATACTAGATGACCTATCTCTTAATTCATGTCTTAATTCTCTTTCATTAAAAATTAAGTTTTCTAAATTCTTATAATTCTCTATTGTATGATAAGATGAGTTAGATGCATTTATTTGAGTGCAAACTGATAAAAATTTTGAGTTTTTACAAATAAAGTTAGCAGTACTTTTTGATATGAAACCATGTCCGTAATCTGTTACAATAACCAAATCAAAAAATTTTAAATGTTTTTTCAATTTTCTTTTAAAATTATTTTCATCTGATTTACCAAGTGGACTATCTGATATTTCATCCAATCCAAATATTTTATGATTATTAGAATTTTCAACAAATCGTGTTTTTTTTATTGTCTTTAACTTGGTATTTCCAATAGTTTCCAAAGTTATATTTTTTGGTAACCTTTTTCTAATAAAATTTTTATCTTTCTTTTTATTTCCGATTAACGTTAATAAAGTTATTTTTTTACAAAAAGAAGATAAGTGTCTTGCTATCGCAGCTGCACCACCAACGTAACTCTCTGAAGATAAATTTCTAAATACAAGAGTGGACTCTTTTCCCGCTTTACCAATAGCTTCACAAAAATTGTAATTATCTATAATAGTTTCACCTATTACTAATACTTTAATTTTTTTGAAACTTTCTAAATATTTTAAAATATCTTTAAATGTAAATTTATTTTTGATTTTGTTAATATGAGACCTTTGCGACTTAGAATAAATATCAAAAACTGAATTGATAATTGAACTTGAGCTGAAAGTAATATTATGAGTAAAATAAATTTTACCTTTATTCGCTTTTACTGCATTAATTTCTTTTTGAATATTTCCTGTTAAATCATCTTTTTTATTTTTATAATCTTTCCCCTTGCAATAAATATTAGGTTTAACTTTCTTTATAATTTCAACTGAAGTCGAACTTTTGTTTAAAATGACGTAATCTACACACTTGAGCGCAGCAATTGCATCTAGCCTAAGTTTTTCATTGAAATACGGTTTGTTTGGACCTTTATTGACATACTTATCAGGGGTTATAGAAACAATTAAAATATCCCCCTGCTTTTTAGCATCTTCAAAATGTTTAATGTGACCTATATGCAAAAGATCAAAAACTCCGTGACATAGCACAAGTTTTTTCCTACCTCTAAATTTTTTTAAAAAGTAAGATATTTCGTCAAATTTCAGTATTTTTTTTGACATCTTATTTATTTTTAAGCAATTTGAACCAGCTGAGAGTAATTTTCTTAATTTTTTTTGGAGTCCAAACTGGTGCATTTTTATAAAATTTAATATTTGCTAATAATTCCTTCACGCCATTTTCAATTTTAATTGTAGGCTTCCACCTAAGATCTTTTTTTATTTTGCGAATATCTGCTAGAGATCTATCTGGTTCTCCAGGTCTTTTTGGAATATATACTTTTTTTCCTCCTATTAATTTAGCAATTTTATTTACTGAAATTTCCTTCCCTCCAGCTAAATTATAAATTTCTCCATTTTTATTTGATAAAGCGGCTTTAAATAATGCTTTTACGAGGTCATAAACATGGATAAAGTCTCTTGTTTGTTTTCCATTTCCAACAATTGTAAGAGGCTTTTTAGCAAGTCTTTGCGCCAGAAAAACTCCAAATACCGCTCCATAAGCTCCAGTTGTTCTTGATCTAGGTCCATAACAATTAAAAAACCTTAAACTAATAGCTGAAAGATTAAAAACTTTGTGCCAATGCATTACGAGCTCCTCTCCTTGTCTCTTAGTTAAAGCATAAGGATACATTGTTTTAATTTCTGCATCTTCTTTAGTGGGAAATGATTTGGGTAATCCGTAACAACTTGCCGAAGCGGCATAAATAAATTTTTTAATTTTATTTTTTTTTGATGAATTTAATACATTTAATGTACCTAAAACGTTAGCATTAAAATATTTATTTGGATCTTCTATGCTAGGAACGATATCAGCAAGACCTGCTAGATGAAAAACATAGTCAACTCTCTTAAAATATTGATCAATATTTTTATTTTTAGAGACGTCGACATTATAAATCTTTAATCTTTTAGTTGAGAATTTATTTAAGTTTGATCTTCTACCGGTGCTAAAATTATCAAGAACAATTACTTCATGATTTTTAGCTATCAAAAAGTCAACTAAATGACTTCCAATAAAACCGGCTCCTCCTGTTACTAATGATCTCATCTTATTTAACCATTGCTCCGCACTTTGTAAAAAAACACTTTTCTACAATAGCACTTTTCATTTTATTATAAAGGTGAAAATAAATAATCTTTTCTTCTAATAGTAGTCTTTAAATCACCCATTAAAATTTTAATTTTGTTTTTTTGTAAATTAATTATTTGGAAAATTTTTTCTGTAAATGGTCCAGACGAAAATTTATACTTTTTATTAAGCTCAATTTCAAAAAATTCTTTAGACAAAAAACCTTCATCATTTTCTGAGTTTTTGCAATTTTCAATAAAAACCTCAATATCTTTTTGCGTATCTTTGAAACCGTTTAAAAAATACTTTAACCCTCTTGTAAACTTTAATGTGTTAATCTTGTTTGTACATTTTAAACTCTCATGATAACAGAAAAGATAGTCGCCCATTAAATTTAATTCTTTTGAGACTAATTTATTGTTTTTGAATTTTTGTATTTTTATTTTGGGTGAGTAAAACTTTAAGTTTTTATCAAGTTTATTTTTTAAATCTTTTTTCAAAAGACTTAAATTTTTTTTATCAAATTTTAAAATTGCCCACATTTTATTTCTTTTTAAGTTCTTTTTCTAACTCATCATATTCTTGCATTTTTCTTTTCATATAATTCATTGTTAATTTAGTTTTTTCTAAAATACCTTTTGGTGTTAAAACGTAAAAATAATTCATTTTATTTGGATTTTTTTTAAAATTTTCAATTTTGATTAGCCCTTTTGACTGTAATGCTTTTAGACAATAATTTAGTTTGCCCAAACTGAAGCCTAATTCTTCGGCCAATTCTCTTTGTGTAGACTCAGGTTTATTTTGAATCTTTCTTAAAATATCGAAATGATCTTGATTATTTTTCATTGTTCAAATTTTGAACATACTAGTGTTCAAATTTTGAACAGTAAAGAGTTATTTCAATAAAAAGTTATTTTTTTACACATTTTGTGCATACTTTAAAAATACAACTAAATGTAGTACGAGACGATTGAAGTTATTTTTAGGGTCTAACTAAATTTTTAGGTAGCTCATATTAACTTCAAAATCGAATTTATAAATTTTTCTTTTATTTAAATTAAATTTTTCTAACAATGCTAAAGTTTCCCCGGGCCATAAACCATGATTTATTTGGTCAAATACAATTATAGCGTCTTTCGACATTCTAGGTAAAAATATTTCTAGTGCTTTCTTTGTTGGTTCATATAAATCAAAATCAAGAAATAATAACGAAATTAGTGTGTGTGGGTTGTCTTTTAAAAATTTTGGACCTGTTTTTAAAAAATCGCCTTTTACTAAATTAATTTTATTCATTTGACTTAAAAATCTATTTTGATCAAATATTTTTTTTGCACTTAATAGCTCATTGAAGGTCCTTTGTCTTAAGTCACCTTTTTTCCATTTTAATTTACCTGATTTTGTATCTTTTTCGTTAATACTTGGAAATCCATCAAAAGTATCAAAACCTGTAATTTGCCTTAAAATACCACCGATAGGTTCATAAATACTAGATAATAGAGCCCAAGTAAAAATTCCATTTCCAGAATAAACTCCACACTCAATTATAGATCCTTGAATATTAATAATTTTTTTGAATAATTCTATACGAGCTAAAAATCGTGTTACTTCTTGTCTCCTAGCATATTTTGGAAATCCATCAACTAGATAATCTAAATTTTTATTAAAATTTTTGTTTAAATAGGTTTTTCTATTTTTTAAATAATTTTTATCTTTTTTAGTTTTAAAAGTATATATTTTTTTTTTCATTTATAATATTTTTTTAGCAAAGGCTTACCGGCTTTTAAGTTATAAGTAAATCTTTTGTTTAATACTTTAATATAATTTCTAGGATGTATCCCTTTGTCTGCTCTGATTATAGAAATATTTTTTTCACTTAATTTCTCACCTTTTTGTGTATCTTTAGATATATATATTGATCTTTTAAATTTGGAATTATAATTTGTTGATTTATTTCTAGAAAAAGTCTTTCTACCTAAAGTATCTTTCATACTTTTTCCAATTGTAACCATATGACGAAAGTCTGACGGTGTTAAAGAAAAATCTTTGTCAATGTAATTACCTTTTTTGTTCAATTTAAAATGTTTCTCAATCAACACGGCGCCCTGGGAAATTGCGCTTAAAGGTGCGGCTAAGCCTAAGGTATGATCAGAAAAACCAATTAAACAATTAAATTTTTTTTGTAAAGTTTTTATATGGTTCAAGTTACAATTCTTTAACTCAGCCGGATATTCACTACTACAATGTAGTAGAATAATTTTATTATTATTATTTTTTTTACATATTTTAATTGCCTCATAAATTTCAGAATAGGTAGCTACACCAGTGGAAAAAATTATTGGTTTTTTTGTTTTTGAAACTTTTTCAATTAAAGGAATGTGGTTAATTTCGAAAGATGAGATTTTGTATGCAGGTATTTTAAGTTTTTCAAGAAACTCTACTGAGTCCGTGTCAAAAACACTAGTAAAACAAGGTAACTTAATTTTTTTTGCATATTTGTAAATTTTTATAAAAAGATCTTTTTTAGTGCAAGATTTTTTATAGAGATCGAAAAGAGATTTTTTATACCATGGGCTTTTAGTGTCTTTGATAATGAATTCTTTATTTTTTAAATTTAGAGTCATATCAAGTGGTTCATAGAGTTGTAATTTTAAAAGATCAGCACCAGATCTTTTGACCGAATTTAACATTTTTTTTGCTAAAACAAATGATTGATTGTGATTTGCTGAAATTTCAGCAACAAAAATGGGTTTATATTTTTCTGACAATTTAATGCTGCCAATTTTAATTTCATTCATTTATACTTAATATACACTTATGAATTTTAAAGATATCTTAAATCATACTGAACTAAAACAAATTGAACAAGTAGATAATGACTTGTTTCTTAAAATATTAAAAATTAGAAATGAAAAAAAAATAAGAGAAAATATGGTAAACCAAGGCATAATTTCAGAACAAGATCATATAAAATGGTTTAATAATCAAATCTTAAACAAAACGAAAAAATTTTTTTGCATATACTATAAATTAAATTTAAATGGACTAATATCTTTAGACACTAATAACAAAAGTTGGGCATTCTACATCTCATCTAATTCAATAAAGGGTTTGGGTGCTATTGTTGAATATGTCTTCTTAAATAAAGTTTTTTTAGAACTAATTTATAAAAATATTTACTGTGAAGTTTTTGACTATAATCAAAGAGTTCTTAGTTTACACAAAAAATTTGGATTTCAAATAATTGCTACAAAAAAAAAGTTCTCTAAATTTTTAAATAAAGAGGCTAACTTAGTTCAACTAGAATTAAGTAGAGAGAGATGGGATAAAATAAAAAGAGCACTAGATAAAAAATTTATATAATATTTTTTTTGAAAATATTAATAATTTTTTTTAAGTAAACCACTGCATCTATTGGGTATTTACCAATAGCTGTTTCCGCTGCAAGTACTAAACCCGAAGCGCCTTGCTCTAGTGAACTATAGATATCATTTGCCTCGGATCTATTTGGAAACGGATGATAAATCATGCTCTCTAAAAAATTAGTTGCTATAGCAACTTTATATTTTCTATCTTTAAATTTTTTTAAGATTAATCTTTGTAATAATGGTATTTTTTCAACTCCTAAATACCTGGACATATCACCTCTATCTATTAGAAAATCTGAACCAACTTTTCTTATTTTGTTTAAATTTTCAATTGCTTGTTTGCTTTCAATCTTAAAAATTTTTCTAGAATTCTTTGGTAATAGCTTTTTAAAATTCTCTACATCTTTCTCATTATTAGTAAATGATAAGGCAAAAGTGTTGATTTTTAAATTTTTTGAAATTTCTATAGCTTTGTAATCTTTTTCCGTCAAAAAGTTTAGCTTTATATCTCTATTTTTTAAATGAACACCTTTATTATTTTCGAACTTTCCACTGCTAATAAACTTTAATTTTATATAGCTTGCACTCCTTTTTATTATTTGTGAAATAAGTCCTTCGAATCCGATTTCTAGAATATCGTTTTTTTTGAATTTTCTAATTACGCCGAATGGATAAAAATTATAATTTTTATCATTAAATTTTATTAAAAGAGTTTCACCTTTTTTAAACTTTTTAATCTTCTTAGCTTTAGTTCTTATCTGCGCTCCTTCAGTATCTAAACATATAGGAGTTTTAGTATAGCTTCTAATTTTTCTTACAATTTTTATAATTTGATTAGCTTCTACATGGGACATGTTAATTCTTAGTAGATCAACATTTTTTTGAGCAAATTTTAGGAATTTTTTATTCAATGAATTAGGTCCTAGTGTACAAAATATTTCAATTTTTCTCATTATATCATTTTTTTTTTATTAACTTTTCCAATATCTTTTTTGACCAATATTTATAATTTTTTGATGTTACTTTAAAATCATATTTTCTTGGTTTCTTAAATATTCTATTCATTCTTGGGAATCTACTTTTTTTTATTGTGTTCATCCAAATAATTATGTCTGGCTTAAAAATTTTTCTCTGTTCCGGATATGGACAGATGAAATCAGCTATGACATATTTTTTTCTCGAATTGTTTGAAAGTATCCTCATCCTGTTTACTTGTCTTAAAATTCCTTTTTTTGTGAAGTCCCAATCATTATATTTTCCTCTTATTTTGTCAGCGTTAAGCCACTTTGCCTTTAGTTTTTTTGTTAATTCTTTTGCAAGAGTTGTTTTTCCAGATCCAGGCAAACCCATTATTAAAATTTTTTTACTCTTCATTAAATTTATCTTAAAAAGGCATCTTATAATTAAAAAAATCTGCAGATTTTTTTAATTTGTAATTTTGATAAAACTCTACAAATAACTCTTGCATGTTTTCAGGCCACGTTCTCCAAACTTCAATGGGTGAAAGAGGTTTTTTTCGATGTATGTTATATCTTTGTATTTTGTAGACCTCGTTCAAATAATTTTCGTTTACAGTTAAATTAGTGTCTATTTTTTTTCTTATGAAATTTTTAAAATAATTTTTGCTCTTAACCAACTCTTCCATTTTAAATCCATCAGATCGGTCGCAATTATAAAATAATTGATTTTCATAGAGAAAGAAACTGTCTAATATATTTAAGAATAAATCAGGTAAAAATAATTTTTCAGATTTTTGCTTTTTCTTGATCTCTTTGAACTTTTTTTTTATTCCCATTCTTAATTTTTTTTCTCTTATAAACTCGACTATTTGATCTGGTAAAAATTGTTTCATTTTTTCTCTAACAATATTTTGATTTTTCTTCGATCCTTTTATCTTTTTTAATAAACTAAATTTTTTATAAATTTTAATTAAATCAATATTTTGCAAAATGGCATTTACCCTCTCACTTACTTTTGAGTTTGGAATTTTTTTATTTTTTTTATAAATGTTAACGTATGCCCCAAATATCAATGCGCTGTGAATCATTGTGATTGGGTGCCTTGTTAAATATGAAAATTTTCCCTTATAATTTTCAACAATCTTTTTTGCTTCAATACCATGATATCCATGACAACCTCCAAATATTTTTTCACCTTCTGTTGCCTTCTCAAATAAAGTTAGGCTTTCAATATATTTTTCTACTGAAATTTCTTTTATCCAGGAATTTTTATTAAATTCAGATGTATAACCGGGCCACAAAGGTGGGATAGATCTGCTTGACCTTAAACAAATTATCTTTTTATGTTTATTTAAGGCTTTAGTTAACCAAGCTGAAGCTGTTGAACCTCTTGTAGAAATATAAAACATCTTAAAAGTATCATACAATCTTTTTTTAGTTTTAAAAATTTTTTTCAGTGCATAAATCAAGCCAATTGAGCTATTAGTACTGGTCAGCTACACGTGTTACCACGCTTCCACACCCAGCCTATCAACGTA
>MDTG01049345.1_pt1 | contig 22665 bp, 20 predicted proteins | sample 811421 | NCBI WGS metagenome assembly MDTG01 (sample SAMN05326645, study PRJNA326480) | marine metagenome | isolation source: seawater | place: Pacific Ocean: South East | collected 2011
AACAAAAAAGCTAGATTAATGTTTACTGACGCCGATATGGCGATGGCGATGGATCCAGAGTATAGAAAAATTTCAGAAAGATTTTATAAAGATCCAAAATTCTTTGAAGACTCATTCGCGCGTGCTTGGTTTAAGTTAACACATAGAACAATGGGAAATAGAGAAAATTATATTGGCCCTTGGGCACCCAAAGAAGATCTACTCTGGCAAGGTAACGTTCCATCTCCAAAAAAGAAATATAATGTAAATAAGTTAAAAAAAATGATTTCAGCTTCTAGCTTATCTACTAGTGATTTAATTACCATTGCTTGGGATAGCGCTAGAACATATAGAAGGACTGACAAAAGAGGAGGAGCTAATGGTGCAAGAATTCGATTAGCACCTATGAAGGACTGGGAAGCAAACGAGCCAAAAAAACTCTCAAAGAATTTAAAAGTGCTTGAGAATATAGCTAATAAGACAGGAGCAACTATAGCAGATACAATTATTCTTGCAGGTAATGTCGGGCTTGAAAAAGCGATAAAGAAAGCTGGTTCTAAAGTCAAAGTTCCATTTAGTCCTGGCAGAGGAGATTCGTCCCAAGAGCAAACAGAATTAAAAAGTTTCAAGTGGTTAGAACCTCTGCATGACGGATTCAGAAACTATGTAAAAGCAGATTACTCAGTGATGCCAGAAGAACTTCTATTAGAACGCGCTTCTTTAATGGGATTGACCGCACAAGAAATGACTTGTTTGGTTGGAGGTATGAGAGTGCTGGGAACAAATCATGAGTCAGCAAAAGATAAAGGAGTTCTCACAAGTAAGGTCGGTACTTTGACAAATGATTTCTTTATTAACTTGGTAGATATGAAATATATTTGGAAACCGACTGGTAAAAACTCTTACGATATAATTGATCGTAAAACAAATAAAGTTAAATACACTGCTTCTAGAGCAGACCTAGTTTTGGGTTCAAATTCAATTTTAAGATCTTATGCAGAGGTGTATGCTCAAGATGACAACAAAGAAAAATTTATAGAAGACTTTGTTAAAATCTGGGTAAAAATTATGAACGCAGATAGGCAAGGGCATAGAAATTTAAACTAAAATGACAGAATTAACTTCTGGCATATTTAATGCCACAAAAAAAATCTACAATTCAAACAAAGGTTCGATTTTAAGAACAATTATTTACACTATTGGTCATTTTATAATCGCTATTGTTGTACTGAAAGCTGTGGCAGATGTAACATTTACAGAAGCAATGACAGACGCAATAGTTGAGCCTCTAGCAAATTCAGTATGGTATTTTGTTTTAGATAAAATATGGGTTTCCAAAGTTTTTTCAAAAAAAAAATAAAAAAAAACTAGAGTCTTCCTTTTAAATGTTCCTTTTTTACCCAACCGCTATAGTCACCAGTTTCGATTTTACACCAACTGTTTTCACATTTCTTAATCAGAAATAATCTACCCTTCTCAACTAAAGCCAAAGGTTTTGAATATTTAGATGATTTTTTATAAATTATAACTTCAGTCTTATTACTTATTGCAGCTTTTTTTTTCGATAATTGAGAAATATGAATCCAACCTGAATTATTCTCATGGTCAATTATTTTTCTAAAATTATATGATTTGTCGATAATTAAAACTGGTAAAAATTTTTTCTCATATGTTAATTTCACGGGGTACTCAAAGGATGGTCCTTGTCTTAAATTTACCTTGTCACTTCTTAAAGTTAAGTAATATTCATTCTGGGCATATAAATAATTAGTAATAAAGAAAATTAAGAATAAAGGAACAATTACTTTAGACATGCAGATAGTTATTTTTACATTTTGGATTTTTAGATAATTTTACTTTTCTAAAATTTGAATTAAGTGAATTAAATATCATTATTTTTCCATTTAAATCATTTTTTATATTTAGGATAGACTTAATGACTTCATTGGCTTGCATTGACCCAGCAATACCAGCAAGTGTTGTCATTACACCATCACTTTCACAATTTCGATTTTCTTCAGAAAGTTCAGGCATAAAACATCTATAACACGGAATTTTTTTTCTAAAATCAAAGTAAAATAATTGACCATCGAATTTACTGATTGCAGAAGATATCAATATTTTTTTGTTTTTTACACAATAATCATTTATTAGAAGTCTAGATTTAAAATTATCAGTGCCATCACAAATAATATTATAATTCCTTAAAATTTTATCAATATTTGAAGTATCCAATCTTTTTGTAAAAATTTTAACTTTTATTTTTCTATTTATTCTTGTCACAGCTTTTTTTGAAACATTAGTTTTAAATTTTCCTAAATCATTTTTTGTAAACAGAACTTGCCGGCTTAAATTTGACAATTCAATTTTGTCGTTATCAACAATACCTATACTTCCAACACCTGAGTATGCTAGATATAAAATTAAAGGACAACCAAGCCCTCCAGCACCAACAACCAAGACTTTTCCACCAAGAATTTTCTTTTGGCCAACCACACCTATTTTTTTTAATATTAATTGCCTATAATATTTTTGATAATCTGATTCTTTAATTGAATTTTTTTTCATTGGATAAAAATGTTTTTACAATTTTTTTTGCAATAACTGAAGCTATAAATTTTTTTGAGCTTTTATTAATCTTTTCAGTTTTACCATTTTTATCAATAATAGTAATTTCATTTTGATCTTTATTGAAACCAAAATCTGATTTTGAAACGTCATTTGCTATGATAAAATCACAGAATTTTTCTTCCAATTTTATTTTTGAATTTTTTATTATATTTTCTGTTTCGGCAGAAAAACCTACTAATATTTTTGGTCTATATCTATTATTAGTTCCAAGAAAACTTAATATATCCGAATTTTTTTCTATCTGAATTTCATTTACATTTTGCTGTTTCTTAATTTTATGTTTTTTAAATTCTCTTGGCTTAAAATCAGATACTGCAGCAGCACATACGGCAATATCAGCTGGCAAACTTTTCTTAACTGCATCTAGCATTTGTTTCCCTGATGTAACTTTTTTTACTTTAATATTTTTATCATATGAAATATTTGATGGTCCTGAGACTAAAGTAGTTTTGATACCGAGCCTTGATAATTCGAGAGCAATTTCATAACCTTGTTTTCCACTTGACTCATTAGTTATGTATCTTATGGGGTCCAAATATTCCCTTGTAGGTCCAGAAGTTACTACTGCCTTAATTTTTTTCTTTATCAAATAATTTTTATTTTTAAAAAATTTTTCTATAAATGATAAAATCTGTCTTGGACTAGACATTTTTCCTTTTCCAAATTCACCGCATGCCATCGTGCCTTCTTCCGGACCTATAAATTTATAACCATACTCAATTAAAGTTTTTATATTTTTTTGAGTAGCTTTATGTAACCACATTCTAACATTCATAGCGGGAGATAAAAAAGTTTCTTTGTTTGATGCTAAAATTACAGTTGATGCAAGATCATCGGCACCACCTCTGCTTAATTTAGATATTAAATTTGCAGTTGCTGGCATTACTAGAACTAAGTCTGCCCATCTGGACAAAGCGATGTGATCGATCTTCCCTTTTGTTTTTTCGTCGAATGTGTCTTCAAAAACTCTATTCTTAAGAAGAGAAGAAATAGATAGACTAGTTACAAATTTTTTTCCACTTTTAGTTAAAATTACTTTTATAGACCACTTTTTTCTTTGCAATAATCTAATTAAATCTAAGGATTTATAAGCCGATATTCCGCCGCCAACTATAAGTAAAATTTTTTTATTTTCTAAGCTCATTATTAATTAAAATACTATAAACAATCCTATTACAACCCCTAAAGATATTATAATTATATTGTTTCTCATATTTTTCATTTTTAATTCTTCAAGCTCAATATTTTTGCTTCCATCAACATATAAATTCAGTTTCCCTTCAGCAAGCATTTGAAGAGCTATATTAGCCTTATCCATCACATTAGGTAGATCTGGTATTTTTTCCAAAACTTCTTTTGAAATATTAATTGTTTCTTTAATTTTGGCCTCAGGACCTTTTTCTTTTTTTATCCACTCCTCTAATATAGGTCTTGATATTTCCCAAATATTAGCTTCAGGGTCAAGACTTCTTGCGACCCCTTCTACCGAGACCATAGTTTTTTGAAGTAAAAGTAGCTGAGTTTGGGTTTGCATATTAAATTTTTCAGTAATATCAAATAATTGTGCAAGCAAATTACCACCGGAAATATCTTTAATTGATTGACCAAATATAGGCTCCCCAATTGATCTTAAAGCTTGAGCAAGCTCATCCTTAGACGTATTTGCAGGAACGAGACCAGCTAAAAAATGAACATATGCAACTTTATTATAATCTCTTTGAATAAAACCAAATAGTATTTCTGCTAAATATTTTTTATTTTTTTTATCAAGACGACCCATAATTCCAAAATCAATCGGAATTATATTGCCTTGAACATCCACAAATAAATTTCCTTGATGCATATCAGCATGAAAAAAACCATCTCTAACAGCTTGTTTTAAAAAAAGTTGAATTAAATTCCTTGATAATTTTTTTAGATCTATATTTGCTTTTTTTAAAGAGTCTAAATCTCTTATAGAAATTGAGTCTACCTTATCCAAAGCTAATGTTTGTTTTGAAGTTAAATTCCAGTAAATTTTAGGAACTTTAATAAAGTTATCTTTTTTAGTATTTTCGTAAAGTTCACTAGCAGCAGCAGCCTCAAATCTTAGATCCATTTCAACATTAGTGATTTCTTTTAACAAAAAAATAACCTCAACTAACTTTAATCTCTTAGTTTTTTTAAATAGATTTTCAATTAAATAAGCAAGAAACATCAAAGCATCGAGTTCTTCATTTACAATTTTATGAATATTTGGTCTTAAAATTTTTATAGCTAACTCTTTTTCATTGTTATTAATTTTAACTTTTGCAAAATGTACTTGCGCAATTGATGCGGCAGCAACTGGTTCATCTATAGAAATAATATCTCTTGATGATCTTTCACCTATCTCATTTTTAATTATTTCCTTGGCGTAACGTGTATCAAATGCGGGAAGCTTATCTTGTAATTTTTCTAAGTTCTTAGCTGTCTCATTTCCTATTATATCTGGTCTAGTTGCCAAAAATTGCCCAAGTTTAATAAACGTTGTACCCATACCTTGAAGGGCTGTACAAAGTTTTTCTCCAGAACTTTTTTCAACTTTTTCAGTTTTAATATTTGAACCTAAGGAAAATATAAAAAAAACTAATTTTATAATTTTAGGTAGAGGCTTAATTTGATCTATTACTTCAACCGCGCCTGAAACTGATAATTTTCTAATAATTTTTAGTAAATTATAAATTTTTTTTATCATATTTATATTTTCCAACCTGAGTGAATTGCTACAATTCCACCTGATAAATTTCTATACTCAACTTCTGAAAATCCATTTTTTCTCAATATCCCAGATAATTCATCTTGTGAATAAAAATCTTCAATACTTTTCACCAAGTAATCATAAGGCGCAGAGTCCCCAACCAAATATTTTCCCAAGTAAGGTATTGTCTTAGAGTAAATTCTGTAAACTTTTTCTAATAATTCATTTTCAACTTTAGAAAATTCTAAACAAATAAACCTTCCACCTGGTTTTAAAACTCGTAAAGCTTCATTCAAAGATTTGTTAATATCTTGAAAGTTTCTTATACCAAAACTTACAGCATAAAAGTCAAATGTTTCATTTTCTAAAGGTATTTTTTCTGCAGGCGAACATACCCACTTAATATTTTTAAAACCTTTAAGTCTTTTCTTTCCAGCGCTTATCATGTTTATATTTGGTTCTACACATGTAACCTCACCTTCAAAATTTACTCTTTGCATAAACTCTCTTGCTAAATCTCCTGTACCAGAGCTCATATCTAAAAAATTGTTATTTATGGATGGATTAATCCAATCTATTAATTTTTTTTTCCACAATCTATGAATGCCCAGAGACATTAAATCATTCATCAGATCATATTTGTCAAATACACTATTGAATACTTTATTTACTTTGGTATTTTTTGATTGATTTAAATTTTTCATTTTTTATAAAGTTATATGCCAGAATTGCCCGAAGTTGAAGTTGTTAGAAGATCGCTTTCAAAATTTATAAATGGACAAAAGATAAAGAAAGTACATATTTTCAATAGAAATCTACGTTATAAAATTGATAAAAATCTTAAAATTTTTGTAGAAAACCAAAAAGTAATATCCACTAAAAGAAAATCTAAATATTTGCTCATAGAATTGAGCAATAATTATATAATACTATTGCATTTAGGAATGACAGGAAAGATTTTTATCCATGAAAAAAATACAACACATAAAACAAGCTTTTACTATGACAATTTTTTTCTAAAAAAACATAATCATTTTTCTTTTGAATTTAATAAATCAAAAAAGATAATTTATAATGATGTTAGAAAATTTGGATTTGTAAAAATTTTGAAAAAAAGTGAGGTTAAATCTTCTTCACATTTGCGTTTTTTAGGACCAGACCCTTTAAGTGGTAAATTTAAAAATGAATATTTGAAAAATAAATTATCGAAGACAAAAAAAAGTATAAAAAATTTTTTCATGGATCAAAAATACGTATCTGGAATTGGCAACATCTATGCTAATGAGATACTTCATTTAAGTTCAATTAATCCGCGAAAAAAAACATTTAAAATTAAAAAAAAATTAATACCTTATTTGGTTAAAAACACTAAATTGATTTTAAAAAAGTCTATAAAATATGGTGGCTCCAGTATTAAAGATTTCAAGGGAATTTCGGGTAAAAAGGGAGATTTCCAGGAAGAATTTAAAGTATATGAAAGAGAAGGATTGGAATGTAAAAAAAGAGGTTGTAATGGTAAAATAAAAAAAATTTATATTTCTAACCGATCCTCCTTTTTTTGCCCTAAATGTCAAAGTAATTAAACATTGACCCAAATATTTCAAAGAGATATATCTTCTTTTCATGCCAAATACAAAATCAGCTAAAAGAAAAGTTAAATTAGTAGCTAGACAAACTACTTTGAATAAACTTTGGAAAAGAAGGTGCAAAATAGCGATTAAAAAGATGGACGGAATACTTAAAAAAAATAGTAAAAAAGAAATTGAGTCATTCTATCCTAAGTTTCAATCAGAGTTAATGAAGGCCGCCAAAAAAGGCGTTATTAAAAAGAAAAATGCATCAAGAAAAATTTCTCGTGTATCTAAAAAATTAAAGAATCTCAAGAAATAGTTGCAATCAACAATTAGAAGTTGTTCTAAATTCAAATATTAAATTTTTACCTAAATCTAGAAAAATTACATTTGCAGTTGAATTATAATTTTTTTTTCTATTTGCACGTTAATAATACAACTTAAAATTTTTTTTTATTTTTTTTTAAAATACAACCCATAGAGATTGAATTAAAAAAAAATAACATATAAAAAAAAACTTCTTTTAAGAAAAATCATGGAAAAAAAATCTAATAAAATTTTAGACCAAGCCTTACCAGAGGAAAATCTTTTAGATTGGAGCAAGGTTCAGACAAATCTTAAAGACACTCTAGGATTGCAAATTTATACGAGCTGGCTAAAGAATATTAAGCTACTGAAGGAATATAATCATTACGTTATTCTTGGTGTTCAGACGAGGTTTTTCAGAGACTGGATAACATCTAGATACGCTGACAAGATTTTAGATGCTATTAAAAAGTCTAAACTGAGTATTAATAGAATTGAATTTAAAATTCAGGAAGAGAATATAGATAGCAAAACTGTATATTCACAATCCTTTAACAATAATGTTGCGGAAATTAAAGATTCCGTTTTAAATTATAATAGATTAAACCCAAATTTAAATTTTGATAATTTTATCGTAGGCGAAAGTAATAAACTTGCTTACTTGTCTTCCAAAAAAATTTGTAGTCAATTTTCTAGATATAATCCACTTTTTATTTATGGAGGAGTAGGTTTGGGTAAAACTCACCTAATTAACTCTATTGGCTTGGAATTACAGAAAGATAACAACGTGATGTTTATTTCTGCAGAAAGATTTATGTATCAATTTATTAAATCAATAAAAAAAAATGAGATGGTTAGTTTTAAAGATTTTTTCAGAAAAGCTAATGTTTTTATCATAGACGATATTCAATTCATAAGAGGCAAAGAGGGGCTTCAAGAGGAATTTTTTCACACTTTCAATAGCTTGTTCGATAAAAGCTCTCAAATTGTAATATCTTCTGATCGTGCCCCAAATAAACTTGATAGAGTTCAAGACAGAATAAAGTCACGTTTATCAGGAGGATTGGTAGTAGATATTGGAACACCAGAATATGAATTAAAATTAAAAATTTTAAAAAAGAAAATAACAGAGTTCGAGAATACTTTTAAAGAATATCCCAATCTAAACGAAAGTGTTATTGATTTTTTAGCAAAAGACTCCAATTCAAACATAAGAGAGCTTATAGGAGTTTTTAATAGAATCGTTGCTTTTAGCAAAATGAGTAAAAAACAGCTCGATGTTAATGACTGTAAAATAATATTAAAAGATGTTTACAGAAACAGTAAAATTATAACTATAGAAAAAATTCAAAATGTAACCTCCAATTTTTATAGTTTAAACCTTGAAGAAATGCTTTCTCAAAGAAGGTCAAGACCTTTAGCAAGACCTAGACAAGTGGCAATGTATCTTGCAAAAAAATTAACAACTAGATCTTTGCCTGAAATAGGAAGAAAGTTTGCCAATAGAGATCATACTACAGTTATACACGCTGTTAAAACGATAGAGAAACTTTGCCAAAATACATCAGAAATGAAAAAAAATGTCGAGGATATTAAATCCATCATTTTAAGCGATTAAATGCAATTTCAGATTAAAAGAGATACACTTCTAAAGTCACTTAATTACGCGCACAATATAATAGAAAGAAAAAATACTCTACCGATTTTATCAAACGTTCTTTTAGAAATTAAACAAGGAAAACTTAGTGTTGTTGCTACTGATTTAGATCTGGTATTTCAAGACGAAATTACTGATTTAAAAATTATACAAGACGGAAGCACCACAACATCCGCCACTGTCCTTCATGATTTGCTAAGAAAACTGCCATCTAATTTGGATGTAATATTTAGTTTAAAAGATGAAAACAGATTAAATATTACAGCAGAAAGTTCAAAATTTAACCTGCTTTGCTTACCCGTCGACAATTTTCCAAATTTTTCAAATAATTTTAGCAAAGATGCAATAACTTTAAATAAAAAAAATTTCTTATCACTTTTAAATAAAACTAAAATTTCTATGTCAAATGACGAAACAAGGCATTATTTGAACGGCATATATATTCATAATATTGAAAGTAAAGGCAAAATTTATCTTACTGGAGTAGCAACTGATAGTCATAGATTATCATCGAGCAGTATGCTTTTAGAAAAAACAAATGAATTAAAATCATTTATCTTACCAAAAAAAACAGTTTTTCAATTAAGTAATTTATTGGAAGATAATGGAAGTGAGCAAATTACACTCTATTCTAGTGATACAAAGATCCAATTTAAAGTAGGAAATTCCAAGATAACTTCAAAAATTATAGATGGTAAATTTCCAGACTATAAAAAAGTGGTTCCTTCAAATAATCAAAAAATTCTATCAGTAAATGTAAAAGATTTAATAAATTCTGTTGAAAGAGTAATTACAGTTTCTATTGATAGAAAAGAGGGTGTCAAAATTACTTTAGATAAAGATAATATACAATTCTTCGTTAATAGCTCATCTTCAGGAGAAGGAAAAGAAACACTTAAAGCAAATTATAGCTCAGAACCACTTACAATCAGTTTTAACTCAAGGTATCTACTTGATATTGCGTCAGCTATAGAAGACGATATAATCACAATCAAACTGAGCGATGCTGTTTCCCCAGTTTTGATACAAGATAATTCTGACAAATTAAGTTATTATGTAATTATGCCAATGAAAATATGAAATTTAGCCAGTTTATAAAATAAATTTTATTTATCTTCTATTATCCTTGTCCCTCAATGCTTATTTGATAAGCGACGTTACAGCGATTTTATATGCTACTAAAAAAATGATATAATAATTTTTTCAAATTAATGACAGATACTCAAAAAAACTCAAACCAAAGTTACAAGGCAGACTCAATTAAAGTACTAAAAGGATTAGAGGCTGTTCGAAAAAGACCAGGGATGTACATAGGTGACACAGACGATGGCTCCGGTCTACATCATATGGTTTTTGAGGTAGTGGATAATTCAATCGATGAAGCCATAGTTGGTTTTTGTAAAAATATAACTGTAACTATGCACAAAGATAATTCTATTACAGTAGAAGACGATGGTAGAGGAATTCCAGTTGATATGCACAAAGGTGAAAAAAAATCTGCAGCCGAAGTTATAATGACCCAATTACATGCCGGAGGTAAATTTGACCAAAATTCTTACAAAGTTTCAGGGGGACTTCATGGAGTTGGAGTTTCTGTTGTAAACGCTTTATCAGAAAAACTTGACCTAACTATATATAGAGATGGAAAAGAATATTTTATTTCTTTCAAAAATGGAAAAGCTCTTAATTCTATTAAATTCCAAAAAAAAACCAAACAATCAGGAACTAAAATAAATTTTATTCCTTCTAAAGACATTTTTTCCAACATAAAATTTAGTGTTGCTACTCTACAAAAAAAAATGAGAGAACTGGCATTTTTAAACAAAGGATTAAAAATAAGCTTAATTGATGAGACTCATGCTAAAACAAAGATCTACGAGCATAAATATGATGGAGGAATAGCTGAATTTGTAACCTTTCTTGATCAAAAAAAGTCATTATTAATAAATAAAAATGAAAAGGCGGTATTCAAAAAACCCATATATTTAAGAGGTGAGAAAAAAGATGTCATTGTAGACTGCTCTTTCCAATGGAATGCTAGCTATTCAGAAGAAGTGATGGCCTTTACAAATAATATTCATCAAAAAGATGGAGGTACACACCTTCTTGGTTTTAGAAGCGGACTCACAAGAATAATAAATAAATATGCATCTGAAAAAAATTTAAACAAGAAAAACAAAGTCGTTATAAGTGGAGAAGATATCAAAGAAGGTCTCACGGCAATTTTATCAGTTAAAATGCCAGATCCAAAATTCTCTTCTCAAACAAAGGATAAACTTGTAACTTCTGAAATAAGAAACATTGTAGAGTCAATAGTTACTGAAAAGGTTACTGTTTGGTTTGATCAAAATCCTTCAATTGTTCGTTTAGTTTTAGACAAGGTTTTACAAGCAGCAATAGCAAGAGATCTTGCAAGAAAGGCAAGAGATAGCGTTAGAAGAAAAGGATCACTAGAACTATCAGGTCTTCCAGGTAAATTAGCAGATTGCCAAATTTCATCAATGGAGGGTACAGAATTATTTATAGTTGAGGGAGATTCAGCCGGAGGATCTGCTAAGCAAGGACGAAAAAGGGAATTTCAAGCTGTACTACCACTTAGAGGTAAAATTTTAAACACTTATGTAAATGAAAATAAAAAAAGAAATGGAGCAAATGGTGCTCACGAAAACAAAACTTTATCGAAGATGATGTCGTCAAATGAAATTGTTACCTTAATAAATGCTCTCGGAACTGGCTCCACAAATTTTAATATTGAAGATTTGAGATATGAAAAAATTATTATTATGACTGATGCGGATGTCGATGGTTCACATATTAGAACCTTACTTTTAACTCTATTCAATAACAAACCTTTTAATGAATTAATCGAAAAAGGGCATTTATATTTAGCACAACCCCCTTTATTTAAAGTAACCAAAGGATCAAAAAGTTCTTATATAAAAAATGAAAAAGATCTAGAAAAATACATTCTTAAATCTGCAGAAAATGGATCAAAAAAATTAAATAAATCAGAATTAGAAAAATTTATTAGCCAAGAAAAACAAAAATTAAATATACAAAGATTTAAAGGACTTGGAGAAATGAACCCAGAAGAACTTTGGGAGACAACCTTAAATCCAGAAAATAGAACTTTGTTAAGAGTTGAATATTCCAAAGGAACAAAAGAAAAATCAAAAGAAGATCAAAATATTATTAAAATACTAATGGGGGACGAAGTAGCTCCAAGAAAAGACTTTATAACCGAAAAAGCTCTTGAAGTAGAAAACCTAGATATTTAAATAAATGAAATTTTCCGATCTCCTCAAATATGATGAGGACTTGCAGTTAGAGAAAAATACGGTAATAATTTTAAGATGGATTGCTCTAATTGGGCAATTAATAACAATATATATAGTACATTTTTACATAAAATTTGATCTCCCATTAATTTTTTGTTCCCTAACAATTTTTTTTGGAGGAGTTACAAACATATTTGTACAATTTGGAATTAATAAAAATCAATTAAATAATACAGAGTCAACGATACTTTTATTTTATGATGTTTTACAATTAGCAGTATTACTTTATTTAACTGGGGGTGTAACAAATCCTTTTATAGTTTTCCTTATCGTACCAGCTATAATATCATCAACATTATTAAACTTATCTAGTACTTTTTTCTTATCATTTATAACTGCAATAGCCTTATTATTACTCACATTTAATTATTTACCTTTACCAAATGATGGAAATCTTCATTTTCATGTACCTGATTATTATATTTTATCGATTCCAATATCTCTTACCATTGTACTAATTTTCTTAAACTATTTTGGTTTTCGTTTTGGATATGAAGCAAGAAAAAGAGGTAATGCCCTTAATAGGTTAGAACTTATTTTAGCAAAAGAGCAAGAACTAGAGTCAATTGGCCACCATGCAGCTGCTGCAGCACATTCACTAGGCACGCCTTTATCAACCATAACTGTTATTGCGAGAGAACTAAAAAAAGAAAAAAATCAAAACAAACAATTTAATGAAGATATTGATACCTTATTAAATCAAGCTAAAAAATGTGGAGAAATATTAAAAAAAATTTCCCAAAAAAAAATAGTCGACGATGATTATATGGCAAACATATCTTTGCAGGATTTGCTTAATGAGATAACGAGATCATTTGAAGAAATTTCAGAAAAGAAAATAAATTTAAATTTTACTAGTACAAATTCAAAAATTCCTATCAAAAGATCTCCCGAAATAACCTATGGAATTCGAAACTTTGTAGGCAACGCAGTTAAATTTTCAAGAAAAAAAATTGATATCAATTTAATTAGTGAAAATAATCAAACAACAATTGAAATTTCAGATGATGGTCCTGGATTTCCAGATGATATAGCTAAAATTATAGGTCAACCTTATATCGCTTCAAAATCAAAAAAACTTAAATCTAAATCTGGTTTAGGATTAGGAACTTTTATTGGCAAGACTTTATTAGAAAGAAAAAAAGCAGAAATTGAATTCTCCAAATCTAAACTTGGCGGAGCTCGAGTAGAAATAATTTGGAAAAATTCTGATTTAATAAGCAGATTATAACTATTTCGGTTCCTGCTGAGTCAAGCAATGAATTGTTCCAAAGCCCCATACTAAAACTGAACTATCTATTAGAACAACTTGCCTATTTTTAAAATGTTTTCTAAATATTTTCAAAACAATTTTATCTTTTGGATCATTAAATGATGGAACAAGAACAATTTTATTAGCAATATAAAAATTAAGATAACTTGCAGGTAGCCGAATACCATCCATAAACTTCGGCTTAGGCATAGGTACATAAATAATTTTAAATTTTTCTTCATTTTTTCTTTTAAATTTTTTAATTATTTCAATATTCTCTTTTAAATTTTTGAAATTTTTATCTTTTTTATTTTTTTCTGTTGCCATGAATATTTTGTTTTTACCCACAAACCTTGCTATATCATCCACATGTCCATGCGTATCATCTCCCTGTATCCCCTTATTAAGCCATATTATTTTTCTTGTTCCAAAAAATTTATTAAAAATTTTATTGTAGTCATTCTTTTTAAATCCCTTATTCCTTTGTTGAACTTTACTCAACAGACATTGCATAGTAGTTAAAATAAGACCGCTTCCATTAACATCAATAGAACCACCCTCAAGAACAATTTTCTTTTTTCTATATTTTGGTTTTATAACTTTAAATTTTTTAGATTTATTTACCTTCAAAAAAGCTTTATTGTCATTTTTAAAATTTTTGTATTTTGACCAACCATTAAATTCCCATTTAGATAGTATGTTTCTTTTCATTCTATCTTTAACAAATATCGGTAAAAAATCCCTTGTCCAAGCTCTATCAGTTTTGCAGATTAAAAGTCTTATATTTTTAATTTTGGCACCAGAAACTCTTAGAAACAATTTTGCTTTTTTTAAGTCGACCTTATCTTTGACTAAAATATTGACTGATTGAACTTTTGAAAGTTTAGTAATTATTTTGCTAAAAACCCATGGTATTTCACTAAATTTACCTGGCCAATCCATATGATTGTGGGGCCATGCTATCCAGGTTGACTTCTGCGGCTCCCACTCTGCAGGCATCCTATACATGCCATTTACTTCCTTACTAGGCATCTCTAGGGTTGTTTAATATGCCTTTATAATAGTCAATTCTTCTATCTCTAAAAAAAGGCCAATGTCTTCTTACATTTTCAACTTTTTTAAAATCAATATCACAAATTAAAACTTTCTCATTTTGTTTGGTGCTAGCAATTATATTACCACTCGGATCAAAAACAGTAGTGTTTCCCCAAAATTCTAATTTTTTAGAGCCCTGTCTTTCGACCCCAACCCTGTTAACAGCCGCAACATAAACCCCGTTTGCTATCGCATGCGCCCTTTGTATTGATATCCAAGAATTAAGTTGAGATTTTCCAAATTTCTTTTTTTCCTTCGGGTGCCAGCCAATCGCAGTTGGATAAAAGAGTATTTCTGCACCTTGTAAGGAAGTTAGTCTTGCTGCCTCTGGAAACCATTGATCCCAACAAATTAGAGTTCCAACTTTACCATAATTAGTTTTAAAGGATCTAAACCCAAGATCACCAGGAGTAAAATAAAATTTTTCATAATATTGAGGATCATCTGGTATGTGCATTTTTCTATATTTTCCAATTATTTTACCTTTTTCATTAATCACCACTAAGCTGTTATGATATATACCAGCAGTTTTTTTCTCAAAAATTGGCAAAATAATTACGATTTTTAGCTCTTTGGCTAATGAAGAAAAAATTTTTGTTGTTTTTCCTGGTATCTTCTCTGCTAAATTAAAATTTGAGTGTTTTTCTTTTTGGCAAAAATAATTTGATAAAAATAATTCTGGCAAACAAACTATTTTGGCTCTCTTTTTACTGGCTTCTTTTATTTTTTTAATAGCGGAACTCATATTTTTTTGAGTTTCAGACGACATCTTCATCTGTATAAGAGCTATTTTTGTTTTTGTCATTTTACTAAAATAATTTTTGGAAATTTCTTCTTTCCCTATTTTTCCAATTTTGACGGTGATATGCATCACTAGCAATTAAGGGCAAAACGCTAGTAGCCTCCGCAAAAACCATTTGTTCTTTTGTGGTATCCACCTTTCCCCAAGAACTTGCTTCTTTTAAAGTTGAACTACTGCATGCGCCATCCCTTGTATCTGCAACAGTTATTTGTATTGCGTATTTATGCATATCAACTTTTTTACCTAAAAGTTCAGCACAAACAACTGTATCTTGAACAAAGTTTTTTGGGACTCCACCACCTACCATCAATAAACCAGATGAATTCGATTTAAGCTTTATTTCTGTGAGCTCCCTAAATTCTCTAACAGAGTCAATCGTGATATGTTTACTGGGATTTTGTTCTTGATGCATTACAAGTCCAAAACCAGCTGAACTATCGGTAAAAGCAGGACAAAAAATAGGAACATTGTTATCGTAAGCTAATTCAATCAAGGAGTCTTTTTTCTTTGCGTTTTTCTTTAAATATTTCCCCATTTCTTTTATGAATTCCCTTGAAGTGTAGGATTTAGGAGGCAAAGCATTTGCTATTTCACATATCTTTTTATCACATGCTTGTAATTGCTCCTCATCGATATAAGTATCATATATTCTGTCTATATAGTTCTCTCTCAATATTTTATCGTCTTGAAACTGATTACCTTGATAATGTTTAAAACCTAAAGCCTCAAAAAAATCCATATCAACTATAGAAGCTCCAGTAGCTACAATAGCATCAACCATGTTGTATTTGACCAAATCAGAATAGAGTTGCATACACCCCCCAGCTGATGTTGAACCAGCAATTGTTAAAAATATAGAACAATTTTTATCCCTTATCATTTCATTATATATTTCAGCAGCTTTAGCAGTATCCCTAGATGTAAATGACATCTTATTCATGGACTCTATTATTTTTCTCGCGTCAAAAGACGTTATGTCTATATGCTTTACTTCAGATTTTAAAAGGGAATTTTTATTATGTCCTAAGGACGGACCTTTTTTTTTATTCATTAAGCAACCAAGTAATTGACTTTATCTTTACGATCGTACATCGAAAGAATAGGTTTGTCATCTACTTGATAAATCGCATCTGAATAAAAACCATTAAATTTTGTTCTAAAAGTTGTTCCGTATGCTCCAAGCTGACCAAGTTCGATATAATCGCCCTCTTTTATATTGTTTGGAAGAAGAAAAGGCCCCTTCATATAGTCAAGACTATCACAAGTAGGACCATAAAAATTAAACGCAGTTAGTTTTTTAGAAAGAGCTCTACCATTTTTTATCATTCTTGATGGCAATACAAAGTTTGGAACTCCTGCATCGAATAAAGATCCATAGGTCCCATCATTAATATATAACTTATTTTTTTTACGTAATAAAACTCTAACAATTGTTGATCCAGCTTCAGCTACAAGTGCACGGCCGGGTTCACAATATATCTCTGGCATTTTTTCTAATTTTAATTTTTTAAGACTTTCATTAATTTCACTCATATAATTTTCTAACGGCTCAGGTATAAGGTCTGGATATACAGAAGGAAATCCACCCCCGATATTAATTACATCTGGATTAATCTTTGTTTTTTTAATTATATTACCAATTTCAGAGATCCCTTTTGAAAAGGAAATTTTATGCATACATTGGGATCCTACATGAAAACTTAGACCAACTTTTTTACCATGTTCTTTACATAATCTTAGAAGCCCTAAAGCCTCGCTTGGCGAAGCCCCAAATTTTCTTGAAAGATCAATTTCTGCATGTTCATTAGACACAGCTGTTCTTACATATAAATTTAAATCTTTAGCATTACCTGTTGCCTCCAGAATTTTGAGCAATTCATCCTTACTGTCCAGAGCAAAATCTTTAACATTATATTGATAATATGCCTCCCTAATACTTTCTTTACTTTTAACTGTATGCATAAAATAAATTTTTACTTTATCGTCAATTTTTTTAATTAGTTTTATTTCATTAATCGAAGCCACATCGAAATTATTTATTCCATTATTAATAATGATTTTAATTATTTTTTCCTGAGGATTTGTCTTTACTGCGTAAAGGACTCTGCCAGGAAAATTATTTTTGAAAAATTCCACCGACTTTTTTATTGAGTTAGGTCTGATGCAATAGACCGGATTTTCAGGTTTTAAAGTATTGATTAACTCGTCAACACCACCAAATTTTCGCATCGTTTATGTGTCCCCCATATTTAATTACACATTATGCTTCACAAAAATTTATTAAAAGAAGCTCTATAAATTTTGTATATAAGGCTTTTTCACTTTATGTAAAGCTAATAATGACTTGAAAATTTAAAATTGGTGCATACATATAGGGTATGAGAAAAACGAATTTAACACCCCCAAGTTTAAAGATTTCCGAGTTTGAGGATAAGTCGCTACTTATAGTAGACGATGATGACCCTTTTCGTGAAAGACTGGGCCGAGCCATGGAAAAGAAGGGATTCACGGTAAGCACCTCAAAAACAACTGAAAATGCCATCAATTTAGTGAAAACTAAGGCCCCTCAGTTCGCCGTAGTTGACTTGAGACTTGATGATGGAAACGGCATTGATGTAGTAAAAGAGATAAAAACAACAGGCAAAGATAGTAGAATCGTGATGTTAACAGGATACGGCAATCTCCCAACAGCTGTAGCGGCTATAAAGGCGGGAGCGATAGATTATATGGCAAAACCGGTGGATGCAGACGATGTAGAGGCCGCTCTATTATCTGATCCCAATTCTAAAGCCAAACCACCGGAAAATCCCATGTCCGCGGATAGGGTAAAATGGGAGCATATAAATAGGGTATTTGAACTTTGCAATAGAAACGTTTCAGAAACAGCTAGACGTTTAAAAATGCACAGAAGAACCCTTCAAAGAATTCTTTCCAAACGGTCTCCACGTTAAAATTTGGTTTTTCTGAAATTTAATATTTTTGGAATTAGAATTGTTAAAAGAATTATTTTGAATAATTCTGCTAACAGAAAAGGCTGTACACCAACTAAAAAAACCTTTTCCCATCCTGTGAATTTAGCTAACCAAATTATACCTGATAGATAAATTGTACTTACTGCAAAAATTAACTTAAAAAAATTTAAAATATAATTATTACCAAATTTTAAAAAACCTGATAAAAATACTGCAAATAAAAAACCTAGCAAATAACCCATGGTAGGCCCCATCAAATAAACAAGACCGACTCCTTTTTCTGGGGTTCCAGCAAACACAGGAAGTCCAATAGCACCTTCTGCTATATAAAGTCCCACAGTAAATATACCCAACCTCCACCCAAAATATAATCCTATAAACAAAACAACAAATGTTTGCATTGTCATTGGTATTGGATAAAAAGGAATTTTTATTTTAGCAGAAACCGCAAGTATTATAGTTGCAAGAATAGCTAAAAATAAATTTTTAAATATTGTGTATTCTTTTAAGTTTTTAATAAGTTCCATATTTGTATTTTTACTTTTATTTTATAAAAAAAGCTAGTTATTTGTAAGCTTTATAAATATATCCTCTAAATCTCCATCATCAGTGTAAATATCAATTATTTCTGCATTTTCTTTAACTACGTTTATTATTTCATCAAATTTAAACTTATTCTTATCGTAGATTGCAGTAATACCCGAATCACTTTTTATAAATTTTACTCCTTCTAATTTTATTTTTTCCAAATTTACTAAGTTTTTTATCTTAAATTTAATTTTTTTACTTTCTATTCTTTGCAAAAGCTTTTCGGTTGTATCTAATGCTACAAGACTGCCTCTATTTATTATTGCAATACGGTTACACATTTCCTCGGCCTCATACAGCTGATGTGTTGTAAGAACTATAGTAACACCAAGTTTATTTAAATCTTTAACATTTGACCAAAGGTTCTTTCTTAATTCTACATCAACGCCTGCTGTAGGCTCATCCAGAATTAAAATTGGGGGTTGGTGAACCATAGCTTTTGCTATTAAAAGTCTTCTTTTCATACCTCCTGACAAAGATCTTGCATATGAGTTTGCTTGTTTATCTAAGGACACCATCTTAAGAATAGTTTCTGTAATTCTATCCTCTACCTTTACTCCGTAAAGCCCAGCCTGAAGTTCAAGTAATTTTTTTGGACTAAAAAAAGCATCTAAATTAACTTCTTGAGGCACAATGCCCAATGAAGCTCTAACTTGTCTTGGATTAGTGTCTAAATCAAAGCCCCAAACATTCACATCCCCAGAATTTTTAACAACAAGGCCTCCCAAAATATTTATAAAAGTTGTTTTACCCGCGCCATTTGGGCCCAATAAGCCAAAAATTTCACCTTGTTTAACTTCAAGATTAAGTTTGTTTAAAGCTAAAACAGGTTTGTTTGATCCTTTGATTTTTTGATAAACTTTAGTTAAATTTCTAGCTCTTAATGCAATTTTGTTCATAATCTAATATCATATTAGCATTATAAAAATTAATATATCATTAATTAATGAACAAAATTAAAAAAACGGATCATTTTTATTTAGTTGATGGGTCAGGTTATATTTTCAGAGCCTATTATGCTCTGCCACCATTATCTAGAAAAAGTGATGGACTGCCCACAGGTGCAGTAATTGGTTTCTGCAATATGCTCTTCAAGCTTTTAGAGGACTCCAGATCAGATGACAGCAAACAAAAGCCCACTCATTTTGCAGTCATATTTGACTCCGCCAGAAAAAATTTTAGGAATGAGATATATAAAGATTATAAAGCAAATAGGTCGGAAGCCCCAGATGACCTTGCTCCACAGTTCGAATACATAAGGAAAGCAGTTAAAGCTTTTAATTTGCCTTCGATTGAGCAAATAAACTATGAAGCAGACGATCTTCTTGCTACTTATGCTCAACAGATAATTAAACTCGGAGCTAAAGTTACGATAATTTCTTCAGATAAAGACCTTATGCAATTGGTATCTAAAGATGTGAGACTTTTTGATCCGATGAAAAGTAAAGTGATTGGAAAAAAAGAAGTTGAAGAAAAATTTGGAGTTAAACCAGAACAGGTTGTAGATGTCCAGTCTTTGGCAGGCGACTCCTCCGATAATATTCCTGGAGTGCCGGGAATTGGAATTAAAACTGCATCCGAACTTATCAAAAAGTATAAAACTCTAGATAATTTATTAAACAAAGCAGAGGAGATCTCTCAACAAAAAAGAAGGCAAACCTTAATTGAAAATAAAGACTCTGCTTTATTAAGCAGAAAACTTGTAACTTTAAAAAATGATGTTCCAGTAAAGGACAAAATAGAAAACTTTTTAATTAAAGATGTAGAAAAAAATAAACTATACGATTTTTTAAGAGAAATGGAATTTAATAGGTTACTTAGCCAAGCAATTAGCTTCTATGGTGAACCAACAGGAAAAGAACTTGGTACCGAAAAAAATAAAAAATCTAATAAAATTGATATTCAAAAATATGAAACCATTATTGACGAAACAAGACTTGATCATTGGATATCTATTCTTAAAAATAAAGATATTATAGCTGTTGATACTGAAACAAGCTCTCTAAACCCGATAGATGCAGATTTAGTTGGAATTTCATTTTGTCACTCTCCCAATAATGCATGTTATATTCCACTTAAACACATCAACCAGAAATGTTTGGAAAAAAGCCTTGTTCTAAACAAAGTTAAAAAAATTCTTGAAGATAGAAGTATTAAAAAAATTGGTCAAAATATTAAATTTGACGATATAATTTTAAAAAAAAACAACATTAATCTAGATCCACTAGAAGATACTATGCTTGCTTCTTATACTTTAGATGCTGGTATTAATAGACATAATCTTGATACTCTATCGTCTATACATTTAAATCATAAAACTATTTCTTTTAAAGACTTAGTTGGAACTGGAAAAAAACAAATTAAATTTGCGGATGTTGATTTAAAAAAAGCAACAGAATATGCTGGCGAAGATGCTGATGTAACATTTAGATTATACGAGCTTCTTAAACAAAGGTTAGATAAAGAAAAACTTAACAAAATTTACGAGTTATTTGAGATACCATTAATAAAAATACTTTCTGATATGGAAGTTAATGGAATTAAAGTCGATAGCATATATTTAAAAAAACTTTCAAAAAAATTCGAGGATAAAATCAAAACAATTGAACAGGAGATTTATAAATTAGCAAAAAAGAAATTTAATATCGCCTCAACCAAGCAGCTTGGAGATATTATTTACAATCAGTTAAAGATCAGAAATTTAAAAAGAACGAAAAAGGGAAGCCTAGCTACTAGCGCCTCAATATTAGAGGAACTTGCATTTAAAGGTCACAAATTTCCACGTTTAGTTTTAGATTGGAGACAATTATCAAAACTTAAAAACACTTATACAGATGCTTTACAAGAACATATAAATTTAAAAACAAAAAGAGTACATACATCTTTTCTGTTGGCAGCAACAAATACTGGCAGATTAGCTTCGAGCGATCCAAATTTACAAAATATTCCGATAAAGAGTGATGATGGCAGAGAAATAAGAAAAGCCTTCATTGCTGAAAAAAATAATATTTTGATTTCTGCAGATTATAATCAAATTGAAATGAGAATTTTAGCAGATATGGCAGATGTTAAAGCATTAAAAAAAGCTTTCATAAATAAGGAGGATATTCATAGTTTAACCGCCAGCCAAGTTTTTAACGTTCCATTAAAAAAAGTTGATACAAATCTTAGAAGAAAAGCAAAAACTATAAATTTTGGTATAATCTATGGAATAACACAATACGGACTTGCTAAACAAATATCAGTTTCAAATGAGGAAGCACTAGAATTTATAAATTCATACTTTAAAAAATTTCCTGAGATTAAAGATTATATGCAGACCACAGTAAAGTTTTGTAGGTCAAAAGGATATGTAAATAATATTTTTGGAAGAAGAATACATTTAAGAGGTATAAATGATAAAAATTTTAGCGTAAGAAGCTTTCAAGAAAGAGCTGCAATTAATGCTCCTATTCAGAGTTCAGCAGCAGATATTATAAGGATCGCAATGATAAAATTGAAAGAAGTGGAAAAATCTAAAAAGACTTTTGATGCAAAAATGCTTCTCCAAATCCACGACGAGCTAGTATTTGAATGCCCTGTAAAGAGTCAAAATAATATTGAAAAAATTGTCAAAAATACAATGGAGTCAATTTCTAGCTCTGAATATCATATGTTCTCAATTCCATTGGATGTAAACGTTAAATCAGGTAATAATTGGGACGAAGCACACTGATGCCTAAATTTTGACAATTTATTTTAAACTATTATAAATT
>MDTG01327518.1_pt1 | contig 22662 bp, 31 predicted proteins | sample 811421 | NCBI WGS metagenome assembly MDTG01 (sample SAMN05326645, study PRJNA326480) | marine metagenome | isolation source: seawater | place: Pacific Ocean: South East | collected 2011
AAGCAATTTCACTTCCTTTATCATCAGGTAAGTCGTTAAAATTATTTACTGAAATGGTAAATTCAGCATTTTGCAGGTATGGCATTTTTTTTCCTAATTTCTTAATAGTTAATGCTATCACGTTGAACTTAATTTAGTTAGAATGTCTCTATGAGTAAAATACAAGGACCTTAATGATATCCGTATTAAAATTTTTTATTATATTTTCTATCTTGCCTGTATTTACAGCTTTTGCAGAAAATGATTTAACTGCAGATTTAAAATCTGCACAGGAAATCGTTAACAATTTATGCATTGCATGTCACGCTGCCGATGGAAACAGTGCACTCTCAGTAAATCCTAAATTAGCTGGCCAACATGCAGCGTATATCACAAAACAACTAATGAATTTTAAAAGTGGTAAAAGAGATAATGCGATTATGGCAGGCATGGTTGCTAGCTTAACAAAAGAAGATATGACTAATTTAGGAATATATTTTTCAAAAAAAAATCTAACTTTAGCAACTGCAAGTACCAATGGCCCAGGTTCTTCCGGAGAGAAAATTTTCCGAGCTGGCATAGCTAAAAAAGGTGTTCCAGCATGTGCAAGTTGCCATGGCCCTGCTGGTCATGGGATACCAGATGTATATCCAAGACTTAATGCGCAACATTCAGAGTACACTGTTTCTCAATTAAATTTATTTCGTATTGATAAAAGAGCAAATGATTCCTCAAAGAGTATGCGAACAATTGCAAAAAAATTAACTGAGAAAGAAATGCAAGATGTTGCAGATTATATTCAAGGCTTAAGATAAAATTCAATCTATTTAACTATTTGCAACTTCATATTTTATATTTTGTCAAAAAATTCTATTTATTAAACTAAATTTTTATTTAATCATTTGAATATCTTAGCTAAAAAAGTAATGACTTTTTCTCAGTTATTGAGCTCAATGAGATTTGCTATTTCAATGCTATCAATTGTTGGAATAGCGTCAATTATCGGCACGGTTCTAAAACAAAATCAATCCTACGAATCTTATATTATTAAGTTCGGTCAATTTTGGTTTGATTTTTTTGAGGCATTAAGTCTTTACAATGTTTATCAAGCTTCCTGGTTTCTCTTAATTCTACTATTTCTAGTTTCTTCTACAAGTCTTTGTGTGTATAGAAATACTCCTAGAATCATAAAAGATTTCAAAGCTTTTCAAGATAATATCAAGGAGAGATCCTTAAGATCATACAAATATTCATTTGATATTCCATTTAACGACTTTAAGAAAAATGATTTAATTGAATTTTTAAATAAAAATCAATTTAAGGTTAAAGACAAAATAGTTAACGATAAAGATCAATTGATAGTTGCAAAAAAAGGTGATTATCAAAAATTAGGATATATTTTTACTCACTTTGCAATTATTATAATTAGTGTTGGTGGATTGATGGATGGAAATTTAATTTTTAAATTTCAAGAATCCTTAGGTACAAAGCAAATAGAATTTTACGATAAACCTATCTCTGAAATTTCAAAAAAAAGCTGGTTAGATTCTTCTAATTTTTCTTTTAGAGCAAATATGCTTTTAGTAGAAGGCGAAAGTCAGAGTGTTGGAGTAATTCCTGTAAAAGATGGTTATATGATTCAAGACCTCCCTTTTACTGTTTCATTAAAAGATTTTAATATCGAGCATTACTCCTCAGGCCAACCTAAGTCCTTTGAAAGTGACTTAATTATAAAAAGTAAAAAAAATGGTGAAACTATAAATAAAAAAATAAGTGTTAATAAGCCTTTGAATTATGATGGAGTGACTATCTATCAGTCTGACTTTCAAGATGGAGGAACAAAATTAGATTTGGCACTGCATGATTTTTACTCTTCTTCTAAATCTATTCCTATGAAAGCAGAAGTTTTCAAACACAATGAATTAATTATTGAAAATCAAAAAATGAACTTTGAGTTTGAAGATTTTAGATTATTTAATATTTTAGATTTAGAGTTTAATGATGAGACAAAACCAAGTAACGTTGGGCCTAATTATAGATTTAAAGTTAGGAATGAATCAGGTCAGGCGAAAGAGTATGAAAATTATCAATACCCGATGCTATTTGATGGCAGATATTTTTTTATGAGTGGAATGCGTAACTCACCTCAGGAAGAGTTTAAATTTTTGAGAGTGCCAGCTGATTCAGAGAAAACTCTAAATGGCTTTATTATTTTTAAAGATTTGATGACTGATGATAAAAAAATTAATGTAGCAATCAAAAGATTATCAAAAGAAAATATTTCGGACGCCAGTCAAGACATAAACAATATTGAGGATGGATTTAGAACGATATGGAAGAGTTTTATCGTCGGAGGGTATAATAATATTGCCTTAAATATTGATAGTAATGTCCCACCAGAAAATCAAGAGCAAGTAGCAGATACTTATATAAAAATCATTCGCTTGATAGCTAACAGAGCTATTTCAGATTATTTAGAAAATAATACTGATGTAACATTATTTAATTTTGATGAAATAGAGAGCTTTACTCAAGATGCACTTAATGCTTACAGTGACAGTTTTTTTTACGGAAGTAATTTTTTGGTTGAATTAAAAGATTTTGAACAAGTCCAAGCTAGTGGATTACAGTTAACAAAATCACCAGGGCAATTTTGGGTTTATCTTGGCTCTATAATGCTTGTAATAGGGATTTTTTGTATGTTATACATACAAGAAATAAGGCTGTGGATTATGAAAAAAAATGGGTCAAAAAACTTAATATTGGCGTTTGCTAGTAATAGAGATCAAATAGATTTTGAAAAATTTGTAGATAAAACAAAAAATGAAATTAAAAAGTTTTATTCAAATTAAGGATTTTAATGAAATTAAATATTTACAACTATAGCTTTACAGCTCTTTTATTCTTACTTGGAATAATTGCTTTGACAAATTTCCATAATTTTATGGATAGATATGAAGTAATTATTTTATTAGCGTCAGTTGTAGGATTTTCATTATTTGGAATTAAGTGGGATAAATTTAAAAGTTATTTTATAGCATCTTTTATTTTAGCTTTCTTGAGTATCTATTTGTATAATGGGGACCTTAATCAGTCAGAAGTAAATTTCTTTCTTAAATATTTTTTATCTAGTCAATCTTCAATAATGTGGATGAGTGCACTTTTCCCCCTAGCACTTTTAATATATTGGTTTTATATGTTTGTTAAGCAAGAATTTTATGGAAAATTTGCTAGTTTTTTGGTTTGGGTAGCAGTAACGTTTGCAACAACTGGTTTATTGGTTAGATGGTTTGAATCTTATTTAATTAGTATTGATGTTGGGCATATTCCAATAAGTAACTTATACGAGGTATTTGTTTTATTTTGTTTGATATCTGCCTTAATTTATTTATATTATGAAGAAAAATTAGAGACTAAAAAATTAGGATCTTTTGTAATGATTATTATAAATGTAGCTGTAGGTTTTTTGTTGTGGTACACCTTTACTAAAGAAGCAGACCAAATTCAACCCCTTGTCCCTGCATTACAATCATACTGGATGAAAATTCATGTACCGGCTAATTTTATTGGATATGGAGCCTTTGCAGTTGCAGCGATGGTTTCAGTTGCACATCTTTTGGCAGACAATAAGTTTTGGCGTGAATTTATCCCCTCAAAAGAAATACTTGATGATATGACTTATAAGCTAATAGCCATAGGATTCATTTTCTTTACTATAGCTACAATTTTAGGCGCTGTTTGGGCAGCTGAGGCATGGGGTGGTTATTGGTCATGGGATCCAAAAGAAACTTGGGCTTTAATTGTGTGGTTAAATTATGCTGCCTGGTTACACTTGAGATTGATCAAAGGTCTTAGGGGAAACATATTAGCTTGGTGGTCAATTGCTGGCCTTATAATTACAACCTTTTGTTTTTTAGGTGTTAATTTATTTCTATCAGGATTACATTCCTACGGGGAGCTTTAATAATTTAGATTATCAGTTAAAATGGTATTAATTTTTAAAACTTTCAATAAGCCAAAATGAGCAAATTAATATCAATTAATAATTTAAGTTTCAGTTACGGCAATTCTTTACTTCATAAAGATATAAACATGCAATTTGGTCGAGGAAAAGTATCCGCAATAATGGGTGGAAGTGGTTGTGGCAAAACAACTATATTAAAGCTAATCGCAGGACAATTGAGCCCTCAATCCGGAAAAGTTGTTGTGGACGATCAAATTGTTCATGAACAAGATAGAGATGGTATCTATAATATCCGAAGAAAGATGGGGATGTTATTTCAACATGGGGCATTATTTACTGATCTTTCTGTTTTTGATAATGTTGCATTTCCTATGCGAGAGCATACTAACCTTCCTGAAAATATTATCAAAGATTTAGTTTTATTAAAATTAAATGCTGTTGGTTTAAGGGGAGCGCAAAAAAAAATGCCCTCTGAATTATCTGGAGGTATGGCAAGAAGGGTTGCTCTAGCAAGAGCTATAGCCTTAGACCCTGATATTATTATGTATGATGAACCGTTTGCCGGATTAGATCCTATATCTATGGCGGTTATTTGTGATCTAATAAGAACACTTAATGATGCTTTGTGTGCTACTTCTATAATAGTTACCCATGACGTAGCAGAAACATTTTCTTTTGCAGATCACATATACTTTCTTGCTGATGGTGAAGTTGCCGCTGAGGGTAGCCCAAAACAACTGTTAGCATCAAAACTTCCATTTGTTAGACAATTTATTCATTCAGAAAAAGATGGACCAGTCCCTTTTCACGTCGAGGCACCAGCATATAAGGCCGATTTAGAATTATGAATAATCTCTTAAATTTCATAGCAAGTATCGGGTTTAGATTTAGAGAAAAAATGACTAGACTTGGAGCTGGTGCTCGATTATTTTTTTTAGTATTAATTTATTCAGGAGATAGCTTTAAAAGAATTCATCTTACAATCCGAGAAATATATTTTACCGGAGTACTCTCCTTAACAATTATAGTAGTATCCGCATTCTTTGTTGGAATGGTTTTGGGCTTACAAGGCTACTACACTTTAGAAAAATATGGTTCATCCGAAGCAATAGGTGTTCTTGTAGCACTTGCCTTAGTGAGGGAATTAGGCCCTGTTGTAACTGCATTACTATTTGCAGGACGAGCTGGAACTGCTATAACCGCAGAAATTGGTTTGATGAAAGCTACTGAACAATTATCAGCTATGGAAGTGATGGCGGTTAGTCCAATAGAAAGAATTATTGCACCCAGATTCTGGGCAGGTATGATAAGTATGCCTATATTAGCCGCAATTTTTTCTATGGTTGGCGTTTTAGGAGGTTATTTCATAGCAGTTTTAGTTATCGGTGTGGATGAGGGGTCTTTCTGGTCGCAAATGCAAGCAAATGTTGATTTTAGCAATGATATAGTTGACGGGGCAATTAAGAGTATAGTATTTGGGTTTGCTTGCACAATAATTGCATTATTTGAGGGTTTTGATGCACCTCCAACTGCGGAGGGAGTGAGTCGGGCTACAACCAGAACCGTTGTAATTTCATCACTTTCTGTACTTGGATTAGATTTTATTTTAACTTCTTTTATGTTTGTTTGATAATGATAAAAATAGGATAACTAAATTATGGAGAGAATTAAGCTAGACATTTGGGTTGGAATTTTTGTAATTTTGGGCATCACGGCTTTATTCGGCTTAGCAACAAAAGTTGGAAATTTAACTTCAAATAATATTAAAGATACCTATTTTGTATACGCTAATTTTGAAAATATAGGCGGATTAAAACCCCGGGCAGCTGTAAAAGCATCAGGTGTTGTAGTTGGTAGAGTAGAATCTATAGTATTCGATACAGAGGCTTACCACGCAGTTGTAAAAATAAAAGTAGATAAAAGGTATATATTTCCCAAAGACACTTTTGCTAATATTTATACAGCTGGCTTGCTGGGTGAGCAGTATATTGGTCTAGAAGCTGGCGGTGATATGAAAAATTTAGGGGACGGTGACTTAATTTCACAAACTCAAGATGCAGTAGTGTTGGAAAAATTAATCAGCCAGTTTTTATATAACAAAGCTTCAGAAGAAGATTAAAACTATGTTAAAAAAATTATTACTTTTAATTTCTATAAGCCTTTCATTGAGTCTCCCTGCAAATATTGCACCTGATGAGGTTGTTAAAAGAACTGCCGATGATGTCCTTACAATAATAAAAAAAGATAAAGATATGCAGGCAGGCGACAGAAATAAAATATATAAATTAGCCGAAGAGAAAATTTTACCTAATTTTGATTTTGAAAGAATATCTAGATTAGTTCTTGGCAAAGCATGGAGAAAAGCAACAAAACAACAGAGAACTCAATTTAAGTATGAATTTAAAAATTTATTACTGAGAACTTACGCAGTTGCTTTATCAAAATATAAAGACCAGGAGATTATATACAAGCCAATCCGAATGAAGTCTTCTGATGATGTGGTTACTGTAAAAACAGACATAGTACAAAGTGGTGCTCAGCCAATTTCAGTAAATTATGCCTTGGCAAAACAACAAAATGGATGGCTAGTTATTGATATTATTATAGAGGGTGTAAGTTTAGTAACCAATTATAGAAGTCAATTTGCAAGTGAAATTAGAAGAAATGGAATAGATTCATTGATTAAAGCATTGGCAAAAAAAAATGAGTCAAACGAGAAATAAATGAGTTCGATTCAATTAGATGAAAAAATATGGTTTCTAAAAGGAAATATTACCTTCAAAGAGATCGTAAATGTTCTAGACCAAGTGAACCAATATGATTGGAAAGAGTCGATACTATTAGATTTGAGTGAAATTAAAGAAATTGATACTTCTTTAATAAGCTTTATTCTTGAACAAAAACGCCAAGCAAAAAAATTTGGCAAAGAATTTAATCTTAAAAATAGCCCTCCATCTTTAATATTACTATCAAAGCTTTATGGTATTGAGAAACTTTTTTGATTTATAAAAAAGTATTTATTTAATCTCTCCTTTTGTAAAAAAAATGAAAACTGCTATTTCTTTTAAAAATGTTAGAAAATTCTACGGTGATCTTAAGGCAGTTGATGGCATATCGCTAAAAATCAAACAAGGAGAATTCTTTGGTCTATTAGGACCTAATGGAGCAGGAAAATCTACCATGATTAATATGTTGGCAGGTTTAGCTAGACCTTCTACAGGAGAAATTTCTGTGATGGGGTTTGATGTCCAAAGAAACTATCAAGAAGCACGCCATTCATTAGGAATTGTTCCGCAAGAATTAGTCTTTGATCCCTTCTTTGATGTTAGGGAAATGTTACGTTTTCAGGCAGGATATTTTGGTAAAGGTAAGGAGAATGATAGCTGGATTGACGAGATTATGGAGCGATTAGATTTATCAGATAAAGCATCAACAAATATGAGAAAGCTTTCTGGTGGAATGAAAAGGCGTGCATTAATAGCCCAAGCCCTTGTCCATAAACCTCCAGTTATTGTATTGGATGAGCCAACTGCTGGAGTTGATGTTGAACTGAGACAAAAGCTGTGGGAATTTATTAAAGATTTAAATAAAGAGGGGCATACTATAATATTAACAACTCATTATCTTGAGGAAGCTGAAGAGCTATGTAACTCAGTAGGAATGCTTAGTGCAGGTAAAATTGTAGCTATGGATACTACTAAAAATTTATTAAAAAAGTTTGCTACTAAAAATTTAAAGTTAAAACTTCACTTTGATGGCGAAAAAAAGTTACCAGAAAAAATAAATCATTTTCCCTATCAGATTGAGGAGGATGCCTACATTTTTAAGTTAAAGAAAATTACTGATATCAATGAAATTACTGAGGGGCTTAAAAATTCAACAATAGAGATTATTGATATGCAAACTGTTGATTCTGATTTAGAAGATGTATTTTTAAAGTTAACAAATTCAAAGAAATAACGAATGATTTCAAAAAAAATTCAACTTATTGGAACCTGGACATTAATTAAAAAAGAATTAATAAGATTTTGGCGAGTAGCTTTACAGACGGTTGCTGCACCAGTAATAACTGGGATATTATATCTAGTTATTTTTTCTCATGTTCTCCAAGATCGATTGGAGATTTACGACGGAATATCGTACACATCTTTTTTAATACCTGGGTTAATTATGATGTCATTATTACAAAATTCGTTCGCTAATAGCTCGTCAAGTCTTATTCAGTCAAAAGTCATGGGTAACATTATTTTTATTTTACTTTCTCCATTAAGTTATGTGCAATTTTTTACTGCTTTTATTATTGGAGCGATTTTTAGAGGATTATTTGTAGGTATTGCAATATATCTCTTAGCAATTATCTACGTTGATTTGCCTATTCAACATCCATGGATAGTTCTTATGTTTGCAATTTTTGGAGGAGGACTATTAGGGGCTTTTGGTATCATTGCCGGAATATGGGCTGATAGATTTGATCAAATGGCTGCTTTTGGTAATTTCATTATTATGCCACTATCCTTTTTATCAGGTGTTTTCTATTCCATACATTCATTACCTGATGCTTGGCAAACAGTATCCAAATTAAATCCCTTTTTCTATATGATCGATGGTTTTAGATTCGGTTTTTTTGGTCAATCTGACGTTTCACCTTACCTAAGCTTAACGATCGTTTTTTTCTTTTTTGTTGCTTTGTCATACGGTGCGATGCAAATGTTAAAATCTGGTTTCAAACTGAGAAATTAAATGATTTATTCAGAAGATATAAAAAAAATCATTCAAAGTAACATGGATTGTAAGTTCATCGATATACAAGGAGAAGACGGCGCGCATTTTGAGGCAACAATAGTGAGCCCCATTTTCGAAAATATGAGTACAATTAAACAACATCAAGAAGTTTATAAAGCTTTAAATGGAATGATGAAAGACCAAATACATGCTTTGTCAATTAAAACTTTTACAGAAAACCAGTGGAAAGAATTTAATAAAGGAGAAAATTTAGAATGACTATTGAAGATAAAATAAATAACCTTATTAGCGTAAATAAAGTTTTACTATTCATGAAAGGTAATCCTAAATTTCCTCAATGTGGGTTTTCCAGCACTGCATGCCAAATTCTTGATGCATCGGGAATATCATACGAGACCATTGATGTTTTACAAGACCCAGATATTAGAGAGGGTATTAAAACTTTCTCTAATTGGCCAACAATACCTCAACTTTATATTAATAAGGAATTTGTTGGTGGGGCAGATATACTTAAAGAGATGTATGAATCTGGAGAGCTTACCAAATTAACGTCTGGCGATTGAGTTGGATAAACTCATTATTAATGGGCCAAGTAAGTTAAATGGAAATGTAAGTATTTCAGGAGCCAAAAATGCTGCCCTACCAATATTGTCCGCTTCATTATTATCATCCCAAAATATCGAGTTAGAAAATATCCCAGAGCTTCAAGATATTAAAACCACAATAAAGCTACTTGAAGAATTTGGAGTTCGAGTATCTCAAAAAGAACACTCATTAATATGTAATGCAGAAAAAGTAAATAAATTTGATGCTCCATACGAGATGGTTAAAACAATGCGAGCTTCCATACTTGTTCTAGGTCCCCTACTAGCAAGGTTTAGAGAGGCTAGAGTGTCAATGCCAGGTGGTTGTGCAATTGGCTCAAGACCAGTTGATATTCATATTAAAGGATTGGAGGCAATGGGGGCTAAAATAACAGTCAATCATGGATATATTGAAGCCTCTTCTTCACATTTAAATAATGGACGGCTTCAAGGAGCTAAAATTTTCATGGATCAAATAACTGTTACTGGAACAGAAAATTTAATGATGGCAGGGGTACTAGCTAATGGAAAGACAATATTATATAACGCTGCAAGAGAACCTGAAGTAGTTGATTTAGGTAAACTTTTACAAAAAATGGGCGCTAAAATTTGGGGATTAGGTTCGGATAGAATTATTATTGAGGGTGTTAAAAAACTAAAAGGCGCAAAACATCAAATTATGTTTGATAGAATTGAAACTGGCACTTATTTAATAGCCGGAGCAATGACAGGTGGAGAAATTACTTGTCAAAACGCAGATGCTTCAAAAATGGAGTCTGTAATACAAAAATTATTAGAAGCTGGAGCAGAAATTAAAACAGAAAAAAATTCGATAACTGTTAAATCCAATCAAAAATTAAGAGCTGTAAATTTAACAACAGCTCCATATCCTGGATTTCCAACAGATATGCAAGCACAATTTATGGCATTAAATGCATTCTCGGAAGGAGTTGGAGAAATTACGGAAAATATTTTTGAAAATAGATTTATGCATGTTCAAGAATTGAGAAGAATGGGCGCACTTATTGATATAAAACAGAATACCGCTATCATTAGAGGAGTTGATTCTCTTCAAGGTACAAATGTTATGGCTACCGATTTAAGAGCTTCTGCAGGTTTAGTTTTAGCAGCTTTAGTCGCAAAAGGTGATACTAAAATAGATAGGATTTATCACTTGGACCGTGGATATGAAAAGTTGGAAGCAAAATTTAATAATTTAGGTGCAAGCATACGAAGGATAAAAGAATGATAACAATAGCCTTACCAAAAGGAAGAATTTTTACTGAGACCATACCAATTTTAAAATCGGCTGGCATAGTATGTTCTGAGAATCCCGAGTCTTCCAGAAAACTTGTTTTTAAAACAAATGATAAAAATATTCAATTGATAATAGTTAGAGCATCAGACGTTCCAACTTATGTTGAGTGTGGTGGTGCAGATATGGGTATTGCCGGTAAAGACGTACTTGATGAGTATCAAGGCATGGATATTTATCAACCATTAGATTTAAAAATAGGCAAATGCAAAATGATGGTTGCTTGCAAAAAAGACTTTGATTATATGGGCGCAATGAAAAATAAAATAAGACTTAAAGTTGCTACAAAATATTTTAATGTTACAAGTGATTTTTTTGCTAAAAAAGGATCGCACATTGACTTAATAAAACTATATGGGTCTATGGAGCTTGCACCAATTGTTGGTCTTGCCGATATTATTGTAGATCTAGTTAGCTCTGGAAAAACACTAGAGGCTAATAATTTGATTCCAGTTGAGCAAGTTTCTGATATAACATCAAGATTGATAATAAATAAAGCATCACTTAAATTAAACAATGAATTATTAAAACCAATGATCCAAAAATTTTCTGTGGCAGTTAATTAAAGTAATGGAAATTAAACGTTTAAACTTTTCTGATAAAAATTTCGAGAGCGCTTTAAAAAAAAGACTTGCATTCGATACTTTAAATAATAAGCAAGTTATAGAGGTGACCAATGATATTTTGAAAAAAATAAAAGACTTTGGCGACAAAGCACTTATTGATTTTACAAATAAGTTTGATTTATTAAATATTAAGATTTCTTCTGATCTTGAAATATCACAAAAAGATATAAATTTAGCATTTGAGAATATTGATTCCAAACAAAAAAGGGCATTAGAAGAAGCATCATCAAGAGTATTTGACTACCATAAAAAACAAAAAATAGAATCATGGTCTTATAAAGATACTAATGGGTCTTTATTTGGACAAAAAGTCACACCGTTAGATAAAGTAGGATTATATGTTCCTGGAGGGAAAGCATCATACCCATCTTCCGTTTTAATGAACGCAATCCCCGCAAAAGTTGCTGGAGTTGAAGAGTTAATTATGGTTGTTCCTACACCAAATGGACAAAGAAATGATTTAGTTCTTGCTGCTGCAAAAGTTGTTGGCGTTGATAGAATTTTTACTATTGGTGGAGCTCAAGCAATAGGTGCTCTTGCCTATGGAACTGAAACTATTCCAAAGGTAGATAAGATTGTGGGCCCTGGAAATGCCTATGTAGCTGAAGCAAAGAGAAAAGTATTTGGTGCTGTTGGTATTGACATGATTGCAGGTCCATCGGAAATCTTAATAATTTCTGATAAAAACTCAAATCCTGATTGGATTGCAATGGATTTATTTTCTCAAGCTGAACATGACGAATTGGCTCAATCCATCCTAGTAAGTGATGACGAATCTTTTCTAAATAAAGTAAATATCAGTATAGATAAATTAATAAAAGATATGCCAAGAAAAGAAATAATTAAGAAATCTCTTACGAATAGAGGCATTTTTATTTTAGTAAAAAATATTGAAGAGGCAGCTAATGTATCTAACTTTATTGCACCAGAACATTTGGAGCTAGCAGTTGATTCCCCGAATATTTTGCTTAAAAAAATAAAACATGCTGGAGCTATATTTATTGGAAGAAATACTTGTGAAGCTATTGGCGACTATTGTGCTGGCCCAAATCATGTTCTTCCTACTTCTGGTACAGCGAGATTTTCCTCACCTTTAGGAGTTTATGACTTTCAAAAAAAATCAAGCTTAATTTCATTATCAGAGGCTTCTGCTTCAAGCTTAGGGAAAATTGCTTCAACGTTAGCAAAAGGTGAAGGACTTTACGCTCACAGTTCATCAGCAGAATATAGAATAAAAAAATGAGTAAATTTTGGAGTAAGTCCCTGCGTCAACTCGATCCATATCTACCAGGTGAACAACCTAAAAATAACTTATTTTTAAAGTTAAATACCAATGAGAATCCCTATGGCCCAAGCCCGAGAGTATTATCGGCAATTAATTTAGCAAATACAGAAAATCTGAGGCTTTACCCAGATCCTGATAGTGTGGATTTAAGAGATGCTATTGGGAAATATTATAATATTGATGCATCAAATATCTTCGTTGGAAATGGTTCCGACGAAATATTAGCATTTATTTTTCAAGGATTTTTAAGTAATAGTACACCCATTCTTTTTCCTAATATTACCTACAGTTTTTATCCAGTGTATTGCAAATTATTTCAAATAATTTTCCAAAGTATTCCTTTAAATAGTAATTTTGAAATTGAGTTAAATGATTATTTAATTCCTAACGGAGGAATTATTTTTCCAAATCCTAATGCACCAACAGGTATTCCAATGCAACTGAGGAAAATTGATAAATTTTTAAAAAGTAATAATGATAGTGTTGTAGTTATTGATGAGGCTTACGTAGATTTTGGAACGGAATCCTCTATTAAGCTTTTAAAAAAATATGATAATTTAATAATCACTCAATCTCTCTCCAAATCCCGCTCATTAGCTGGAATGCGAATTGGATGTGCTTTCGCTAGTGAAAGTATTATTGAAGGTTTAAATAGAATAAAAAATAGTTTTAATTCTTATCCTATTGATAGGTTAGCTCAAATTGCAGGAACTCTGGCATTTAAAGATGAAACATACTTTCAATTAACCACAAATAAAATCATTAAAGCAAGGCAATTTTTGATCGATGAAATGACTAATATGGGTTTTAATAGCCTGCCCTCAGGAGCAAATTTTATTTTTACAAAGCATAAAGTGGTAAGTGCAGAATTAATATTCAAAGAGCTGAGAGAAAAAGATATTTTAGTTCGGTTTTTTGATTCACCTAATTCCATTAATAACTTTATTAGAATTACAATAGGAACTCAAGAACAAATGGAAGAGTTAATTAATAAAATTAAAACTATTGTCTAAAACAATAACTTAATTCTTTTAGAACTCTATTTAAGTCATGGTAAAATCAGTATTATGAACCGTTCGGCAAAAGTCCTCAGGAAAACAAAAGAAACCGACATTACAGTTGATCTAAATCTTGATGGAACTGGTTCATCTTCGTTTGACTCAGGTATTGGATTTTTAGATCATATGCTTGAGCAAATTTCTCGTCATGGATTATTTGATCTCTCAATAAAAGCTAAAGGGGACTTACATATTGACGCACATCATACAGTGGAGGATATCGGTATTACTTTTGGCCAAGCATTTGAAAAAGCTATTGGAGATAAGTTAGGCATTAGAAGATATGGTCATGCTTATGTGCCTCTCGATGAGGCATTATCGAGAGTAGTTTTAGATATATCAGGTAGACCAGGACTCGATTTAAATATTGATTTTACAAGGGCCAAAATTGGAGAATTTGATGTAGATCTTATTTATGAATTTTTTCAAGGATTTACTAATCATGCCAATATTACCTTGCATATTGATAATATAAAGGGTGAAAATGCACATCATCAAGCTGAAACTGTGTTTAAAGCTTTCGGCAGAGCATTAAGATATGCAGTAGAAATAGATAAAAAAATTAAGGGCGTTATGCCCTCCACTAAAGGCACACTTTAGCTTAAATCACATTAATTATGATAGCGATTATTGATTACGGTGTTGGTAACTTAAAGTCAGTTTATAATGCTGTTAATTTTATTTCCCCTAAATCAAAATCTATTGTTACAAGTGACCCTGACCAAATATTGAAGGCAGATAGATTAATTTTTCCTGGACAAGGAGCTATGCCAGGTTGTGTCAAAGAGCTAGATAAAAGAGGATTAAAAGAGGTTTTGATTGAATCTGCAAGACACAAACCTTTTTTTGGTATTTGTTTGGGATTACAGATGCTTTTTGAAATTAGTGATGAGGGAAATCAACAAGGTTTTGGTTTATTACCAGGAAAAGTAATAAAGTTTAAGGGTGATTATAAAGAAAGAATAAAAATACCTCATATGGGTTGGAACAGCGTAATACAATCCAATCAACATCCAATGTGGCGAAATATTAAAAATGGCAGTAAGTTTTATTTTGTGCATAGTTATTTTGCTGAGATAAGTAATGATAAAATAGTAGTAGGCCAAACAGATCATGGTGAGAATTTTGCTAGCGCAGTAGCAAAAGATAATATTTTTGCCTCTCAATTTCATCCCGAAAAAAGTGCAGCAGTAGGATTGCAATTATTAGAAAATTTCATCTCATGGAAAATTTAGTTTTATTATGTTGATAATTCCAGCAATAGACATGAAGGATGGTAAATGTGTTCGTCTTAAACAAGGCTTAATGGAAAAATCTACAATTTTTTCAGAAAATCCTTTTAAGATGGCAAGTAAATGGGTTAATTTAGGAGCCCAAAGACTTCATTTAGTAGATTTGGATGGAGCTTTTGCAGGAAAGCCTATTAATGAATTGGCAATAAAATCAATTGTAAAAGAGGTGGGAACTAATATTCCAATCCAATTAGGAGGAGGAATAAGAAGCTTAAATATTATAGAAAAATATATCGATAGCGGTATAGATTCATTGATTATTGGGACTGCTGCAATGACTAACCCAGGCTTTTTGCGTGAAGCATGTTTCGAATTCCCAGGGCAAATAATTGTTGGATTGGATGCTAAGGATGGAGATGTTGCAATAAACGGTTGGGCAAAACTAACTGGGCATAATGTGATTGATTTAGCGCAAAAATTTGAACAATACGGAGTAGAGTCAATTATTTATACTGATATAGGGCGAGACGGAATGATGACTGGGGTAAATATTGAAGCAACCGTAAAATTAGCAGAATCGTTAAAGATTTCTGTAGTTGCAAGCGGAGGAATTTCAAATATAAAAGATATTCGAGCACTTTGTGATGTTGCAAACATAGGAATAAGAGGAGTAATTACGGGTACAGCAATTTATGAGGGTACATTGGACTTTGAAGCCGCACAGCAATTAGCAATAGAGCTCACGGGTTAGTATGAGCTTAGCTAAAAGAATCATACCTTGTCTTGATGTTACTGATGGGCGTGTTGTTAAAGGTATCAATTTTGTAGAGTTACAAGATGCTGGTGATCCAGTAGAGGTGGCAAAAAAATATAATGAGCAAGGTGCTGATGAGCTTACTTTTCTTGATATTACTGCAAGTTCAGATAACCGAGGATTAATATTTAATATCATTGAGAATATTGCAAAACAGATATTCATTCCTTTGACGGTTGGGGGAGGCGTTAGATCATGTGACGACATAAGGAACCTTTTAAATGCTGGGGCAGATAAGGTGGGTATAAATACTTCTGCAATAATTAATCCAGAATTGGTAGAGGAAGCAACAAGTCGTTTTGGTTCTCAGGCCATTGTTGTTGCAATTGATGCTAAAAAAGTTGATGATCATTGGGAAGTATTTACGCATGGAGGAAGAAAATCAACGGGTCTAAATGCATTAGATTGGGCAAAAAAAATAGTGAAATTAGGCGCAGGAGAGCTTCTTATTACTAGTATGGACAAAGATGGCACAAAAACTGGATTTGATAATATTTTAAATAAGTCTATATCGGATAGTGTACAAGTACCAATCATAGCATCTGGCGGGGTAGGAAATTTACAGCATCTAGTAGATGGAATTAAAGACGGTGGAGCAGATGCAGTCTTGGCTGCAAGCATATTTCATTATGGAGAGTACACGATAGATGAGGCAAAATTATATATGTCTAAAAATAATATTTTAATGCGTCATGAGTAATCGGATTAAAAATTTGATAGATAATTTTAAATAAGGAATTAATACATTGAGTGATATTAAATTTGAAAAAAGAAAATCAGTTAAACAAGTTGAAGAGTCAACAGATTTAGCCCCAAAATTTGACTGTGATGGACTAATAGCTGCAGTAACTACTGATTTTAGTTCTGGAGAGGTTTTGATGCAAGGCTATATGAATGAAGATGCTCTTAAAAAAACAATTTCTTTGGGCGAGGCAGTTTATTATTCTCGCAGTAGAAAAATGCTTTGGCATAAAGGCAAGACAAGTGGACTTATTCAAAAGATAAAAGAAATAAGAATTGATGATGATCAAGATTGTGTGTGGCTTCGCGTAGAAGTTCATGGCGGCGCAAGTTGTCATGTGGGATATAGGTCTTGTTTCTACAGGAGTGTGCCTTTTGGAAAAAATAACGTAGCAACCACTTTAAATTTTGAAGAAAAAGAAAGAGTGTTTGATCCTGTGGAGGTTTATGGGAACGCTCCTAATCCTACAAAGCTTTAATCAGTTAATATGGATATTTATTTAATAGCAATTTAGTTAAAAAAATCTTGAATAACCCAAAGGCAGAACATAAAAAATGAAAGAAAATTTTCTTGAGAGCTTATTAGAGATCATAAAATCAAAAAAATATGATGACCCAAATTTATCTTACACAGCTTTACTTCATAAAAAAGGTTTAGACGAAATTTTAAAAAAAATTGGGGAGGAGGCCTCTGAAACTATTATTGCTGCAAAATCTGATAATAAAAAAGACGTAATTCATGAGATCGCTGATCTTTGGTTTCATTGCCTAGTTCTTTTGTCACAAAAAGATTTATCAGTTGAAGATATAACAAATGAACTAAAGAGAAGAGAGGGAACATCTGGGATAGAAGAGAAAAAAAAGAGGAATTAAAATTTATGGATATTAAAAAAAATGACTGAGTGTATTTTTTGTAAAATTGTAAATAAGGAAGTTCCTGCGTCGGTAGTTTATGAAGATGAGGAATTATTAGCTTTTAAGGATATTAATCCATTAGATAAAGTGCATTTGCTAATTATTCCAAAAGAGCACATTGAAAGCCTTTTAACTTGCAACCCTTCCAATAAAAATATTTTGGCTAAGATGTTATTATTAGCACCAAAACTTGCATCAAAATATGGCCTGAAGGGTTTCAGAACGATGATAAATTCAGGAAAAGAAGGCGGACAAGAAGTATTCCATATTCATTTTCACATGTATGGTGGAAGTGAAAATTTAGCAAAAATATAACAGGGAGAGAGTTATGCCAGGTATATGGGAGTTATTAATTGTTTTGGCTATTGTATTGGTAATATTTGGAGGAGGAAAAATAAAAAATATTGCAAGTGATTTGGGCGCTGCCATGAAAAATTTTAAAGATGGGGCAAAAGCAGAGCCAAAAAAAAAATCACCTAAACTGAAAAATTCAAAGAAGAAAAAATAATTTTATGCTTGATATATCCTTAGCTGAGTTAGTGGTAGTTCTGTTTGTAATTATAATTTTTGTTGCCCCAAAAAATTTACCAACTTTAGGGCGTGCCTTGGGAAGAATATTTAGAAATGTTAAAAAATTTATTGAGAATATTAAAAATGAAATAGACACTGAGGATAGATTAAAAGAGCTTAAAGAGATTGAAAAAGAAATAAGTAAAAGATCAAATAAGTTGTGAATTTAAAAAAAAATTTTTTTGAACAATTATTAAAATTAAGAATATCTTTAGTAAAATCTATTCTTATATATTTTGCAGTTTTGTTAGTATTGATTCCATTTTCAAGTGATATTTATTACTTTTTCTCTGAGCCTTTAATAAAACAATTATCAATTTTTAATGGCTCAATGATTACTACCAAGTTATCTGCTACCTTTATTATTCCGTTTAAAATAACAGCTGTGGTGGCATTTCTTATTGCATATCCATTGGTTTTTTATCATATTTGGACATTTGTTTCTCCAGGTCTCTATAAACAAGAAAAAATATTTGCTTATTACATCTTCTTTTTATCTTTTTTATTATTTATTTTAGCTATAATTTTTGTATATTTTTTTATATTTCCGGTAATTTTTAACTTTTTTATTACAATGACACCGAAAAATATTGAATTAATGATAGATATGTCAAGCTATTTAGATATGATAATAGGGTTATTTTTAGCTTTCGGGATTGCTTTTCAAATTCCTTTATTAATGACGGCTTTGGTAAAATTTGGATTAATTAAACATAATGTTTTTAAAAGCAATCGATCTTACTTCTTTGTTTTTTCCTTCCTTTTTGGAGCAATATTTACACCACCAGATATACTTTCGCAACTTCTTCTAGCTATACCGGTCTATCTTTTATACGAATTAGGGATATTATTCTCAAAAAATTATATATCAAGCTGATATTACGCTATAAGTATTAGTAAGTTTTTTGTATAATGGTAATTTTTATAGATAGGTTATTTTCTAATAAATATCTATTTTTATAAGGGTTTTTATGGCAAAAGGTTTTAAAAAAATTGATCTCGATCGAAGAAAATTTTTATTGACGGCAACATCAGTCACAGGAGCAATTGGGGTTTCTGCGATGAGTGTTCCATTTGTATCCAGTATGTTCCCAAGTGAAAAAGCAAAGGCTGCCGGATCTGCTGTTGAGTTTAATACTAATTTAGTAAACCCAGGCGAAATGGAAACTACTGAGTGGCGTGGGCAACCAGTATGGATTTTAAATCGATCAGAAAAAATGTTAAAAACTTTAGACAATATAACAAACCTTGCTGACCCAAGTTTAGAAGTTACATCTCAGCAGCCTAAGTATTGTCAAAACGCTACTCGCTCCATTAAACCAAATGTTTTAGTCGTTGTTGGTATTTGCACACATCTAGGCTGCTCCCCATCTCCAAAGCTAAATGAAAAAGGGGATATGGGGAATGAGTGGGAGGGTGGTTTTTATTGTGCGTGTCATGGATCAAGATTTGATCTGTCTGGCAGAGTTCATAAGGGTTCTCCTGCACCAACTAATTTAGTAGTTCCTCCTCATAAATACGTGGGAGACAACAATATAGTAATAGGTGAGGATCAAGAGGAAAAATCTTAGCATGGCAAATATTGAACACGATAAATCAACTGGACTTTTTGGGTGGATTGATGAAAGGTTTCCTCTTTCCTCATTTATAAAGAATCACTTAACCGAATATTATGCGCCAAAGAATTTTAATTTTTGGTATTTCTTTGGTGCCTTAGCTTTGTTTGTTTTTGTCATGCAAATTCTTACAGGAATATTTTTGACTATGCATTACAAGCCTTCTGCCTCAGAAGCATTTGCCTCGGTAGAATATATTATGCGAGATGTTTCATTTGGTTGGCTTATTCGTTACATGCATTCCACAGGATCATCACTATTTTTTGTAGTAATTTATCTCCATATGTTTAGGGGATTAATGTATGGATCATACAAAAAACCAAGGGAATTACTGTGGTTATTTGGAGTTCTTATTTTTCTTCTATTAATGGCCGAGGCATTCTTCGGTTATCTATTACCCTGGGGGCAAATGTCTTATTGGGGTGCCCAGGTAATCGTGAATTTATTTGCTACTATACCTTTTATAGGACCTGATCTCGCTGAGTGGGTTCGAGGTGATTACTTAGTATCTGATGCCACTTTAAATAGATTTTTTGCTTTCCACGTTATTGCATTACCTCTCGCTTTAGCAGGATTAATATTTGGCCATCTTATTGCTTTGCATGAGGTGGGTTCAAACAATCCAGATGGTGTTGACATAAAGCAATTTAAGGATAAAAAAACAGGTATCCCACTCGATGGCATTCCATTTCACCCCTACTATACGGTGAAAGACCTTATTGGGCTGTCTGTTTTTCTAATAGTCTTTGCCTCTATTGTATTTTTTGCACCTGAAATGGGTGGTTATTTCTTAGAGCATAATAATTTTGTTCCTGCTAATCCGCTTGTAACTCCCGATCATATCGCTCCGGTTTGGTATTTCACTCCATATTATTCAATTTTGAGAGCTGTTCCGCCAATTTTAGGTAGCCAATTCCCAGGAGTAGCTGCTATGGGCCTAGCCGTAATGATTTTCTTTTTGGTGCCTTGGTTAGATAAAAGCCCCGTTAGATCGATACGTTATAAAGGTATTTTATATAAAAAGTGGTTAACTGCGTTTGTGGTAAGTTTTTTTGTACTTGGATATTTAGGTACAGAGCCGTCAAATGTCTGGGGACAATTTTCTTCTATTATTCCTTTAATTGGAGGTGGAGATATTGCTACTTTTGTAGCAAGAATTTTTACGATTATTTATTTTTTATTTTTTATATTAATGCCAATCTATAGTAAAAAAGATCAAACCAAAGAGGTCCCAAAACGAGTAACTATGCCATGAGAAAAATTATACTTTTAATTTTATTGATCTCGTTTTCGTCGATAGCAATTACTGCAGAAAAAGTTGAGCTTTTAGAAGCTCCGGTGAACCTAGAAGATAAAAGTTCATTGCAAAGAGGTGCAAGGAATTTCATTAATTATTGTCTTAATTGTCATAGTGCCAGCTATATGCGTTATAACCAGCTTCAATTAATCGGACTTAGTAGTGAAACAATCAAACAGAACCTACTATTTACTGCAGATAAAATTGGTGATCCGATGGACATATCAATGCCTTATGAGGAAGCTAAAGAATGGTTTGGAGCTGCCCCACCAAATCTTTCAGTTACTGCTAGATCAAGGGGAGCTGATTGGATTTATAGTTACTTGAGGGGGTTTTATAGAGATCCTACACGAGAAATGGGTTGGAATAATACGATTTACAAAAATTCTGCTATGCCTCATATATTATGGGAGCTTCAAGGAGAGCAGATTTATAATGATGAATCACTTAAGCTAGTACTGAATAAACCAGGATCGTTATCCGTAAAAGAATATGATCAGTTTATTGGAGATATTACTAACTTTATGGTGTTTATGTCTGAACCTAATCAACAAAAGAGAAAGCAAATAGGTTATTATGTGCTCGGATTTTTATTCTTACTGTTAGTCTTGGCAGTTAATTTAAAAAGAGAATTTTGGAAGGATATAAAATAAAAAAACATGATGAAACTTTATTCAAACTCTGTAGACCCTTTTAGCCACAGATGTCGGATTGTTCTCTTTGAGAAAGGCATGGACTTCGATGTTATCGATGTCGATCTTCTAAATAAACCAGAAGATTTAACAGTCCTTAGTCCTTATTCAGATTTTCCTGTACTTGTAGAAAGGGATTTAGTTTTAACGGACGCAAACATTATTAACGAATACATTGATGAGAGATTTCCGCATCCACAACTTATGCCACCTGATCCAGTGATGAGAGCCCGAGCAAGATTATTTTTAAAAGATTTTGAGAACCAATTATTTTCTTATATGCCAGATTTAGAATCCTCAGATGATGCAAAAGTAGAAAATGCAAGGAAAATAGTTACTGATGTGTTAATCCAGATTAGCCCAATATTAGGGAAACAAGCTTATTTATTACATGATGAATATTCAATGCTCGATGTTGCAATGGCTCCCCTTTTATGGAGGTTAGAACATTACAACATTAATCTTCCTACTAACTGTGCTCCTCTCACAAAATATGCAGAAAAACTCTTTGAAAGGCAATTTTTTAATGAAGCCATGTCGCCTGCAGAAAATGCCATGAGAACTTGATTTCTCAAAATGGAGTCGACTAAACCGTATTTAATAAGAGCAATATTTGATTGGTGTATAGAGAGTAACTTAACCCCATACATATTGGTCAAAAAGTCAAAAAAAATTAACTTGCTTCCCAAATTTTTTAAAAATAATGAAATTGTCATAAACATTTCTCCTATGTCTGTAAAGAAACTTATAATTAAAAATGACCTAGTATCTTTTACAGCTAGATTTGAAGGAGTTCCTCAGGATATTTATTTCCCGTTAGATGATATAAAATCAATATATGCTTTTGAAAATGGAGAGGGGTTATTTTTTGATAGGATTTGTATTACTGGCAAGCAAGCGAAAAAAACGAAAAAATATGTACAACGTGAAATTAAAAAACCACACTTAAGAATTGTAAAATAATTAGATAAAACTGGTTCCAAAGAAAGAAAATTGATATAGTTACGTTTTTTCCGAATATGCCCTCTTAGCTCAGTTGGTAGAGCAACGCACTTGTAATGCGTAGGTCGTCAGTTCGAATCCGACAGAGGGCACCAAATCTTTTTAATTTAAGTAGTTATTTTTATTGACAAAATAAGTCAAACATACGATAATTTTGGGTTCGGTTGGGAGGGGTGGCCGAGTGGTTAAAGGCGACGGACTGTAAATCCGTTCTCTCTGAGTACGAAGG
>MDTG01349326.1_pt1 | contig 22661 bp, 28 predicted proteins | sample 811421 | NCBI WGS metagenome assembly MDTG01 (sample SAMN05326645, study PRJNA326480) | marine metagenome | isolation source: seawater | place: Pacific Ocean: South East | collected 2011
GCGTCGTTTGCGAAGTTTCTAATTTTCTTAATCATCTTCAATCTCGATGAGAGTGATAGATTAACTTCTTGTGCGATTATCTCGTCCAAGTCATCTCTTATAATTCGCAAAGCATCGAGAAGTTCGTCTTCTCGTGCGTACATTCTTTTCAACTCAGCAATTAGGCTAGGTAGTTTGGCGATAATTTCTGCTTCTTCTAAGGAAAAGTTGTCTCTTCCTGTCTTAATCGCATAACCGCCATCGAGTCGTTTTTCAACTTCCCATTTTTCTATTCCTTCAAACTGAGTTAAGTCAATTCTTTCGCTCACTCGGATTCCTCCTTAGGAGCAAAGTAAGATTCGCAATTTTTGACATCCTGTTTCTTTTCTTCGATAATGCACTTAATGGCATAATCGTATAGAAACGGACCAGCAAAGCTAGCCTGTCTGAAGTGCGTATCAAGCATAAGCTGACTTACCATAAATTCTCTTGGAATATGAATTCCGAGATAAACGATATGTTCAGCTTGCTCACGCTGATAGTCTAATAGACTCCAAGTAGTATCAACTACCTTTCCGTCTTTAACATTCCATGCGTGATTTACGGGTATAATACCCGCAGCCCAGCCTTCCCAATATTCTAGTTCAGGATGAGCCATCATGCTATTGTAGTAGCACTGTTTTATTTCAGGCTGGAAGAAGTGGCCGATTTGCTTATCAGTTAACTCAACATCCATACCCGTTAGCGGTGTCGCATTTTTTAAAAACCAGTCATAAATATCAGCAACGCGGATAGGGGCGTCTTTAGGTAAGTCGCCCCACATATTCGCTTCTCTGTACATTTTAGAGTGGGTTTTTAGATAGTCAATAATCCCCCTATGGGGGTTGACCTCTATATCCTCGGTAATAGTTTCCGTGGTCACTTATATGGTCCGAAGACCATGGAGCTAAATTCAAGCTCCAATTTCTCTTAGAATACGAGATACAATCTCGTGCTTCTTACCGAATGCGTTGATTCCCATACCTTTGGCCATTTGCACGACTTCTTTGTATGGCATTTCCTTAAACTCTTCACGAGTCTGCGGCATTCGCTTTGAAGGTCTTTTGACCTTACGGGTTGAAGCTTTCTTCTTCACCTCAGCAGGTGAGGGAGAAGCTCGCTTCTTAGGTTGCTTTGGCTTAGTGGCCTTAGCAGCCTTTTTTGGCTTAGCTGTCTTCTTAGTCATTCCAACCTTTTTGTCCATCAACGCGTTCAGGACTTGGTTGTTACGCTCAATGTTTCGAGAAACAGTGTTGTAGTGACGACGGATTTCACCTCGACGGCGATTATCCGTAGTCACTTGCAACTCGCTCAAAAGGCCTTCAGCCTTCTTATGCTCTTGCTTCTGCAAAGCAGTTAGCGCCTCAAAGACACCATTAACCTCCGGGATTTCTTGAGACCAACCCTGGACATCAACTGTCTGAGTGGTCTTTATCCCCTTTTCAGCTCCAAAGGCCATAGCAGCCTTCGTTACCTCTTCGTTATCACGAAGTATTTTCGCACCAGGATTTCTGGACACTTATTCTCAGCTCAGGACTTCTTTCGAATCCTAACTGCCAAGTAGTTTGTTCTGAGTATTGCTTTCGCAGCGATTTCACGAGCGTCTCTCATGTTATCAGTGCGATTGAAGAGTTTCCATCCACCTTCAGCAGGGTCATGGTTAGAGAGTACTTCGATGAGAATATCAGTCATTATTCTTCCTCATTGGTATCTTCCAAAGTAGTTAACCAAGCGTCAATAACTTGAGAGACAGAATCGGGCATATCACCAATTCGGTGCTCATTTCCTTCTTCGTCAATCACTTGAATAGTCCACGCAGTAACTTTCATTCCTCTTCCTCTTCTTCGTTGGCCCTCTTAGCTGGGTAGTATTTCAACTTGTAGTAGCCATTCCCTCTTGCCTCCATGTCATCAACATGGGGGGCAGAGTCTTTGTCGGTGGGTACGCTTAGATAGTGTCCCGTTTCATTTACACGGGAAGCCATCACGAACCCTCCTCTTGGGTCTGCAACTGATATTCTAGTCGAGACCTCTTCCTCACGCTCATCATTTTTAATTATGATAGATGCGCTATTATGGTGTTCAGTTCCCTCGTAACGCTCCCTTCCAGGAGTGTTTAGGTTTGCCGTCAACCATCTTTCTTCACCCTCTTCAACCAGTAGTTGCAAGTGGGTAAAACCAGTCCTAGGGTCTTTGTACATGACCCAGTCCTCGTCCAATTCTATGTTCACAATTATTGTGCTCACTTAGTAGGCTTACGCCTAGCGATTTCTTCGCTCATAAGGTCCCCAGTTAAACTCAGGATAGACCTTTACTTTACGGGATGTTCGTCGATTATATCTATCGAACTCATTTCCGTCAACAGCCTTAGACAACTCGTAAGATTTCATGTAGTCTTTTCGCCGGGCTTTACTTCCAGGCCCACCTACACTCTTTGTCGCTAAGGTCGGTTTACCTTTATCGACCCACTCGTCTAGTCGCATAGTAATGAGACCAGCAGGGTCATTTAGGATTGCAAACAAGTCTAAGTTGTTCTCCTCCCTGTAATAATCAATTAGCTCCAAGAGTCTCTCTGTCATAATGGTACTATGGTTGCGGTTATTATCTTGCCTTCCATAGACATAGCCTACGAAGCGAGAAAACCCGTAACCACGGTTCAGCATCATCAGATGTACTAACTCTTCATCAGTATACAGTTGCTGTTTAACGGCAATTGCTACCTTTTCACAAAACTTGTCACAAGTAGTTCGCTTACTTCCGACATGTACCTGAAATTCTTCGTTGCAAACTTTACAGCTTACAATTTTGGTTTTTGCTAGATACTTTGCTTTGTAGTGTTCTTCTGTACATTTCGGTGTACAGAATTTCTGATTATTGGTTTTTCGCGGAACAGTAGCTCCGCAGTGTTCACAGATTATATCCTGTGATAGCGTTTTCCAGTTAATTCGGTCCACTTATACTCACCATACTTTCTCAGGAGGAGTAAAGTTATCCAAGTCTTCGTACTTGATAATCTTACAGGGCCTTCCTTTGTGGTGAATCGTTCCAGGGAGTCGAATAATCCTTCTAGGGTCTCTAGTAACTTCGTAGTCAACTAGAATTCCCTCTCCCTTAAGTTCCTCAATATATTCAGTCTTAATCTTCTTATGAAGTCGCTGAAGGAATACTGAGGGTATTTTCCCACTTTGTCCACTCAAGAGAAATTCGTGAGAGGCTCTATGGTGTGGGGCAGCATAGGATAAATCCCAGCCATACCATATTACATGGAAGCCCTTTCCACCGCTGAATACGATAGTTAGGTCTTCAGGAGTAACGCCGAATTTACGACCCAGCCAATCAACAACTCTCTTAGTCATTTTAGCTGAATCATCAAAAGAATCCATTTTGAAGTCAACATCAAAATACAGCTCCTGTCCAAGGAAGTTGTTGTTGTAATGTCGCATTAGATTCTTTTTCTTGAACTTCTTTAGTCCCATTTTAGAAGTAGGGTCAGGCCCAACGCTTCTAGGATTGAGGAACTTAGAAGTCATGTAAAACACCTTAATTGGTTTCATCTCTCTAAGGCGTCTTAATAGTGCTTTTTTACCATGTTCGTTATTACGAAAGTTATCAAAGCACTTCTTCCAAACCAGCCTTTTAGCCTTTGGTTCCCAAACTTGGAAACGAAATTGTCTCCAACGAGATTCAGGAGGAAGGAACATATCATCGACAGTCATTTTGTCATATGTCATTCCCGCCTTCATTGTAATTAATTCATGCCTAGCTTGGTATTCTCTTCTATACTCAGGGGTATCTTCAAGAGAAGCCTGAAGGGCACGATTAAAACTCTCTAACAACAATTGAGCTGTTGTTTTATCGGGGCAATCACAATCATTCTGACCTGTTCTATCACAGGCAGGGTGGTGATTCTTTGGAAAATATTCAGTATAAAGTCCAGTAGCTAGAAAGGGATTTCGTAAAAATGACACCATATCAAATGAATGATGTTCACATCGAATATCTCCAGCAGGTGCTACAAGTTTACACCGATGACCGTCTTTTTTCACGGCCTTACATTTTGTGTTTCTTTCAGTCCACACTTATTAGTCCCTTAGGACAAGCGCATAGCTAGCAAGCTATCAATACGCGCGTCGATTCGCTTCTTCTCCTCTTGGGAAGCCCTTTCATCAGGCGTCCAAATATCTTGGAATCTGCTAGTCAGGCCAGTAACAACCTCTTCATACCTTTCGGTAGCAAGGTTAACTGTTTCAGCACCGAGGTCTTTCTCGGCCTTCTCCAAGGTTTTGATAACCTCGGCCTTCTTAGTGTTAAGAAGCTCTTCATCGATTTCTCCGTCTTGCAACATTTGACGCACAAGCTGGTAATACTTCGCTTGAGCACTTTGCATAGTGGAGATATACATTTTCTGAATATCCTCAATCTGCTTCTTAGATGAGCCATAGGTAAGACTACGCATACCTGAGGTATAGTGAGCAGAAATAGGGATTTCGCTAAGGGCTTGAGCATCTGCCACTGTCCACCAAGGGACGGCTCTATCGACCCACATAGCATCTCTATCATGAGTGTTAGCGGTCTCAGCAAATGCATCAATTACTGTCGAAAGGCTATTTAGAACCGGCAGTCGAGTCTTATTTTCATCATAGACGAAATAGACACCGCCACTAGAAGCATGAGGTAAGATACCTCCAAGCCTAGTGATAGTTCCTCTAACGCTCTTTCGCATTTTGTCATCATCAATGCACATAGATGCACTAACGAAAGCGTCTCTTAGCCTCTCTTGGGCTTGACGCATAAAACGACCATCGTTGGGCAGAGTTTCTGCCTTCATTGGTTCGATAACCACGCAGTTGCGCAAATTCTCGATTGAAGGATGGCTAGCATCTTCCCAAATATGGTTTTCATATTGTCTCATCCACTCTCTTGTAAAAGAAGTATTTGGAAACGCCTTACGAATACGGTAAAGCGTGTCTGAGACAACTTGTACGCGAGGTTGTCCGTCGATATATCCACGACGAACCCTTGTCAACGCATACTCTTTGTTACGGCGTAATGGAGTTACCTCCCATTGTACAGTATAACCGTACTCACCGTTTCTTTGAACCCTTAATTTCTCTTTGTTATTTGAAATAGGGCTTTCGGGGTCATCATAAACGACCCGTTTAGCTTTCGTGGTTAATGCACGAACAGCCAGTGAGAAAGCGCTCCCTCCATGCCGGGGGGATGGAATTAGGGGTTTGTATTGACTCCTAAAAATCGCTGCTCTCTCGTTATTTTCGCCGTATCGTTCCTCATCACCCTTTTCATCAATAGGAGCCATAGTATAGACTTGCTCCACAAGGGCACCTAGAGTTACTGCGCCATCATAGATAGCGTAGTTGACTAAAAAGCCAAGTCCAGGTAGGTTTTGATTGGCGAGCACAACTCCGTCTTGGGAGTTGGCATCTTCGATTTGAGTTTCGTTACTCATACCAACTTATGTGTCTCACATGAGACGACCAAAGAATCCAGTATTATCAGTAGCTGAAAATTCATGAGTAAAGGTGGAAGAATCATCTCCTACCATATTTCCTCTAAATTGGTCATAATGCACATTCAACTGGGATAGCATTCGGCGCACAGTAATGATTTCATTACATGTATTACCAAAGCCAGCATTGTACTCTTTTCTTCCAGGGTCATGGCTTAGTGAGCACTTAGAGTGCCTTTCAACCAAGTAAAGCCCAGGAGGGACTTCCTGTTCAACTTCTTCTTTAGCGCAGTCGCCTGAACAATGTCCGCCGTCAGTATACGATTCTTCATCAGAAGTAACCCTAATATCAGAATTAACTGAAATCAGTAGGGCAGGCATACTCGGCAGTAACAAGTCACATAGGATTTCTCCAGTAACTAGCTGATTGGGAGGTTCAGACAGGCGATATAGTTTCAAGTGCCCAATATGAATTGGTTTCACTTCGACATTTGGTCGCTCTATCTTGTTGTACATTTCCAAGTCAAGTGGTAATCTCGCTTCTATTTTCGCGTAAGACTTAATTGCAGGCCCAGTAGCAATTGCTCCTAAGCCAGTAGCCTCAACTCGTTCAAGAATCCATGAATCCTTGAATTTGAGCGACGAGATTCCTTGATAGTGCCCCCTATAAGCGCCCTTTACAGCTCGCTTCTTGGTTCTATCGCGAACCCTAAGAATTGATTCCATTTCATAGGCTTCGGAAGTTACGGGGACAAACTGTCGTCTGTTATTCACCGCCGACTCCTCTTCGTTAGGAGGGCGAATTGTCAGATAGTCTTCTTCTGTGTTCTCAGGGTTCAGTTGCAAAACGAACCCCTGAATAATAGGAAGATAAATTCTGTTTGAAACAGACTCTGTTGTGCTTCTTTGTATTCCACGGTGGTCAGGTCTTCGTCTGATTGTCTTGTCTTCAATATAGTTGGTCGATAGCCAACCAAAGACAGCAAAAATCTTAGCAGACTCAAGATTTCTGACATTAAATTCTATGTCGAAATCTTTTCGTGGACTTTTTGTGTTTGTTGTTAATTCAACAGGTTCGCAAGGGAGTTTTTTCTTCTCAGAAGAATTCCTATTGCTATCATACCAACTCTTAATCTTGGTTGGCTCCTCAACAGTTAGAGGAGTGTAGCGTTGTCCTTGCGGTACATTTGGTCCGTTGTTAACGCGATACAAATGTTCGACGCTGTTCAACATTCCTACATGCTCTTGAGTTGTAAGTTTATACGAGGCAGTTTTTGTTCTGTCAAGTAGTGCTCTCTCAATAGCATCATTAGCTAGTCTAGCATTTTCATCTGTAACTAGCTCAGTTACATCCTGTAAGAAAACAGGGTTGTTATCATTGTTTACAAAAACAGGATTGATAACACTTGTGGGGTCGCCTGCATCGGCGTTTTCAACCCACCAGTTTTGCGTGTTTCGTGTATATTCAGTAAATAGCTCTTTGACTCCTGGTATATTTGTCATGATGAGATGGTTAATCTTGTCTCTCACAGCTAGCTCTTGGAACTTTTGCACATTGCTATCATATTGATAGTATGATGAAGTACTTGTACGGCAGGTTGTCTGCTCGTTAACCTTTACTTTGTAGTTCCAGTGCTCTTGACTGTAAGTCATGGTTGAGTCTTCGGTAGCTATCGTTCTTACAACGAAGTTCGCACTGTTATGACCGTAATAATACCGGCTGTTATCGTCGGGTTTACCCCATGCGAGAACAAAGCCAGTAAGGCCATCAACTTCTTTTCCGCTTTCGCGTACCGCTACTCCATATCCATTGTTAGTAACTGCCCCATGGTTAGCCATCGAAATGACACATGACCGGGGGGCTAGTCGACTACCGTAAAATAGGGTAGGGTTATTCAGAAAACAATTAATTTCCTTCACTTATGTCGGTCTTAACGACCTTGGTTGCGGTTACCGAATATGCTTTCCAATCCTTCAAAACCACCTTCTTCTTCATCAGGTAAGTTTTCCTCAGACGGAGCTTCTTCGGCTTCCTTTTCTTGCACTGGTGGCAAGTTCTTGATAGCGTCAGCGAACAGGCTCAAATCCATCTCGCTTTCACTATTTGGCCAAAGTTGTAACTTTGGCATTGAATAAGTGACAGTCTTTTGGTCAGCTTCAGATAGCTTACTCCTTCTTTCACTCATTCTTCGGTCCTGGTCCTCAACCGCTTCTTCGCCAAAATGCCTCCCTAAGGTAGCAAGGCGTTCTTCCGCTAGGCGGACCGCTTCTTTCAGATATGCAAGATTCTTCTTAGTCATTTTAACTTCGAGAATCTCGACACTTTTCTTTTCCTCAGGATTGTCTCTATTCGAAACATTCTTCCTGTGGACCCACATTCGGGTAATCCGGTGTGTTACACGCTGTGACACTTATTGGCTTACAAAAGCGGGAAATCGTCAGGATTCTGACAGATGTGACAGTCTTCGTCACAAATTCCCGCGTCATGAAATTCAATTGTCAAGCAACCGGGTTCTATCAGTTGACAGCCCGTAGCTCCTCCACAAGTACACTCGTGGGGGTGAGGCATAGTTTCATCTTGAATAGCCTCAGCATGAATCGCTTCATATCGCTTAATCGTTTTAGCCATTTTCAACACATGTTCTCTCCGTCGCTCGTCAAGCGCTTTTCGTTCTTCCTCTTTAGCAAGAATTCTAAGTAGCTGCGCGGATAGATAGATGGTAAGGTCTAGTGCTTCCTCTAGTCCCATTTCGGTCCACGAGTCAGTCTTAGTACCCCATTGTGTTGTATCATCTTCTTTTCGAACTCCATGACCATAGCGTTCAACGCCAATAGCCATCCGTTCTTTAATCAGTTTCAATATCTCTTCATTGTCGTCTGTCATAATATCTCCTCCGAAACTAAGTGTTCTTTGGGAATTCCAGTTACAGTGCTAAAGGCTATGCTGACATCATTGATAGGCGACAGCTGCCCCATTTGCACATTTTTTTGAAGAAAGAAATCAGGATAAAGGGAAAAAGTAGCCCCATTAACTCCTGAAAACATGAAGTTGAATTTCTTAATTGTAATAGGAGTGGCTCTAGTGATAACCCATAGTTTCTCACTAGCAACTTCTAGTACACCGTCATACATTGTTGACACTTCAACTTCCACCATACAAGGAGGTTCTGACTCCCGCTCATAGTGTTTTCTAAGCACTTTGACTTTATGTACGGCTCCAGTGTGTTTATCATTCCTGGAAATCATCGACCCCTCATCAGGGCCATTTAGAGCGAAATCAAGAGGGGAGTAAAAAATTCTATTCCCATCTTCAAAGTATTCGCTCCGAATATAGACTGTATCATGTATTTCAATTCTTGAAGGCGCTATTGGTCCCTCGGTCACTTCATTCAGCCGGTCATTTATTGACACGGCTGAACACCTCTTCTAACGAACATATTGTAGCGAGTAGCCGCTTCAATTACTATTTGTTGCGTATTTCGAAGTACAGAAGCGCCATAGGGGCTGCAATAGTCCTTATTGATGATTCTATTAGTAACGCATGCAAATTCGTCAATATAAGTCCAAAACTGAGTCTTCCCGTAACGGGGGACTAAGGCAAGAAATCTTCTATCACAAAAATGCGGTAGTTGTGTTTGAATCCATCTTTCAATACTGTATACACGGTCTTCTTTTGGGTTCCTGTACGACAAAACTGTCGCGACAATCTCCCGGATAGAGTCCTTGGCCTGCGGAGGAATATTTCTCCACAAGGCATCGTCGTTTCTCCATCCTAGTCTGAGTATGTTATTGTTACTCACTTATCGCTTAGCTTAGAATTTTTCTAGCTAGCATTTCATCTTCATCAGTAACCTCAGAACCAAATTGACAGTAGGTAATATACCACTGCAAAATTTCTCCTTTCTTAGGCAACATAGGTCTAGAGACCTGTCTTTCTTGATGTTGATTGAACTCTGCATACCACTTGTTAAGGAATTTTTCCTCATACGCGGTATACGGAGAATATTCGAAAGTTAAGTCAAAGTTGTTGAAAAAGGCAGGCTTTTCACCTTCAGTAACTTTGAGGGGTCCACCAGTTTGGTTTTCTATGTCACTTTCAGTTATCACTCCATGTTGGAAAGTGATGTGATTGTATCTAACATAGCCCCAGTCATAGTAAACTGCGATATATTGCCTTCCTAGGTCGTCAAGTCCAACAGCCGCATGTGTAGCGGTCTTGTATCGGTTAACGACAGCTTCTCCAAATGGCCGATAAGGAATAGTCCCACTAACCAGTCCTTGGACTGAGTTATCAATCCAAACTGGAATTTGGCTATTCTGGCCTTCCTTTGAAACAGTGCCATCAGAATAGGCACCAATCGAATAAAATTGTTTAGTTTTAGGGTTGTACGACCAATATAAGGCGCCTCCCCTGTCTTTGGCCCTTCCGGCTCTATTCAACATGGTCTTGAATACATCCCATGTAAATTTAGCTTCGAAAACAGGCTTAATTCTTGTTGGGCTTTCAATCCCAAAAAATGGCACGACAGAAGTACTATTGTGGGTTTCACCCCAGCCGTATACATGCTCGTCTTTGTTCCAAGCGTAGCGTAGGCTAATTCCTCCGTCAGTCATGACATTGAAGCCGAAGGTATTGAGGCCACCTCTATTGTTGTAGCTCCATCTTCTGCTTCTCATTACCATTGTACCATATTTTTCGAGCATTTCTCTCTCATCTGTTGACGAAAGAACCATGCCCATATCACCAATGTAAAGCGTTGCATGTCGGTTTCTAGCAGGTGGGCGGTAGTCGCCAGGCGAGAATGCCGACAATTGCGCATGTATTACATGGCGTGATTGACTCCTGTACTTAGGAGCGTCAAAAACTACTTCACCTGTTGTACCTCCATCGAGGTTGTTAAAGATGATAGCAGTTCCATCGGGACCAGTTTCAGTAGTGAAATCGAATGAATTTCTGTCTCTTACTTCATAATTTGGTCCTGTTTGCCTTTGAGGGTTGGTAATAGTCATACCAGCTACTAAGGCAATCTGAGAGAAAGTTAGGGGTAGCCTATCAAACTCAACAAAGGCAGGCGAGCAGCCCAATCCCTGGGCAGTTTCCATGAGGTCACTCATTGGTTTTCCTCTCCTTTCTTAGTTTAGATTGAGCTTTTTTATGCTCTCTAGCTTTCTTCGCTAATTCTTTTGGTTGCACTCCATTAATCATTGAAAGTAGTGCCTCCAAGCTATCTGCTATGCGTGTTAGCTGACGATTTTGTTCTTCAGCAGTTTCTAGCAGATGCGATTGCAAGTCTTCAGTCTTACTCACTTATCGGTCATACCTCCATCTCTTCCCGGCAAACATAACAGCCCGCAGGGAGAGTATCGTGGTATAAACCAGCTTGTTCATTTTTGGTCCCATAGAGAGGATGTTCTCTAGCATTGATGGGTTTCCCATCTAAACTAGACCAAGGGATTCTCTCTTCTCCAGCACGGGAAGGAGACCAAGATAGTACAAGCTTGTATGTCTTTGAGTCAAATTCGGTAGTCACTACAAAGCGCTGACTAAAGCGCTCTCCTTCGACAGGCTTGGCTGATAAAACAACCGAAGCCCCCTTTTCGAATTCAACATCACCAAAATGAAGACCTTGAGAGAAGAATACTTCGATATACTCTTCTTCCATTAGTCCCACACTCGCTCTAACATTTTCACATTCAAGCGATTTGGCAGGTTAATTAGCAATACAGCATTTTCACCTGCGTCTTGAAATGAGAATACAGCAGGGTACGCTGTCTCATATTTGGTGAAAGTTTCTTTCAACTTTGACATATAGATTTCTTGGTTTTCATTAAACCAGGAGATAAACTCCTCTTGTGGCTTTAGTGTAGTAAACCAAGTCTCTAGTACTTTAGTGCCTATTAGGAACGCCCTGTCTCTAAGTATCATGTTAGATAGGTTTCCTTTGCACCAATCAACAAAGAGGTCCTCAGATAGAGTAACTTCAACAACAGGAGTGCTGATAACTACTTCTTTCTTAGAAGACTTGTTCTTCTTTGATTTGCCACTATGCCGTTTTAGAGTGCTATTAATCTGCTCATTACGGCTCTTAGGCGTATAAGGAGCCTTTGACTCCTTTCTGTGCTCTCGCAACTTGCGCATGTGGCACTTGTTGCAAGAAGGTCCGTCTTTGTGCTTGGTCTCTCTCCATTGAGAGGTTTCCGTAGCACCACAGACCCTGCAGACCCGTTCTTCTTCTGTTTTCGCCTCTTCAGACGGAGCAACAGATTCGGGCCTGGTAAACATAACGACCTTTTCGTGTAGGTCGTTGGTTATACAACGCTTGACAAGAGCGGAGGTCCATACGCCACCTCTCTTACCTAACCAGCCATTACTATTCACCTTCCTTGCGACGGCAGAATAGTTACCAAGTTCATTGTACCAGGTCTTCATCATAGCGATGCGGTCCTGTTCTATCCAGTTAGGAATCAAATCATCATCATCGACAACATCCCAGCCATAGACCTGGCTAGTATACTTTTTCAGTCGTTCCTTCTTTGCTTCCATAGCTGTTTTTGTAGCTTTAGCTAACTTTTCTTGGTATGCTTTCTTTGTATTTTCTTTTGGTGTTTCCACCGCTGCACCAAATAGTCCTTCGTAAGCGGCTTTTACTTGCTCTTCAAAGTCCTTTAGTGTGGTTGCAGTTATATGTAGGTTCAATTCTAGTCCCACTTATATCATTCAAACGAATGAAGGGTCAAAGTAATTCTTCTCTTCTTTTTCCACCTTTCTGTCGTTTTCACGAATCATCTCGGCGTCCTCTTCAGGTAGGATAATTACACCTACCAAAGAATGAAGTTCGATTATGTTTACTTTAACAGCTGTGGCATCTATCTTTCGATACCCAGCATTTTCAAGGTAATGTACAAAGCTAAGCATAGATGCTTGTATTGTAAAATCGATGAAATTTTGCATGTCTTTTCTCAAGATAGGCATTTCACCAATAACGGTAGCAAATATGTCTTTGGACTTTACATTGGGTCTTCTTTGGCGGAGCTGTCTTGCTCTATACCAAAAAATACATTCTCTTAGGAGAAGCTTTTCAACCATTTCTTTTCCAGGCTTAAACTCTCGCTGTTCAAATTTTTTCTTTAGCTCTTTATGACTCTCATCAGAGGTTAGCATAGCACCAGTAAGCTGCACTCCTTGTTGGAAGATGTTATCAAAACCCTTCACAACTTCGGGTGCGACTGTTTTACTCAGGTTGTTTCTTACAACCAAAAACGGTACACGCTCTCCATGAATAATCTCATAGAACCTTTTGCGATTATCCGCAGGGATTTCATCGCTGTCTTTGAGCCCCTCACCTTTGAGGTACTCATAGAAACCTAGAGTGCCGAGGGCGTCCTCGTGCCTTAAGATTTCCATATCCTTATCAACAATATTCCATGGTGTTGACACTTATTCCTCAGCACTTCTGTATTTTTGCCCAGCAAACAGGGCAACAGTGTGGAGGGGAAGGACCTAGAGAAGAATGTGCAGGCTCGCCACAGTATAAGCAGTTGAAATTGCTCATTTCTAGTGTGTCAAGTTGCGTTTTTGACTCAGTAGCCAAGTTAAGTACTGGGCCTAAGATTTCTTGGAGTTTCTCCTTTCGTCTTTCTGAGTGTTCTCTTCTCAAGTCCATACGAACTTCATGTGGAATATGTGTGTGATTTTTACACAGTCCACTTGAATAGGCCATATTACTACAACCTACTATCGTACATTTGATTCGGTCTTCGTTTAACCGAACCTGAAACCCATGGTGTATAGCACATAGTGGCTCACCTTGGGGGTTATTCTGTATAGCTGTTGGTACTTTTTTCTTGCACCCAGCTACATTGCATACCTTACTCATAGATAGGCCTCCCAAAACGGGTGGTTGTCAGTACAAGGCAAGATAGTTTCCCAGGTTTTCCAGTCTAGGAATTTCCAACCTTCTTCCAAGAGTATATCAGGTATAGCTTCAATATAGAACGAGTCTATATTATCAGTTAGCCAGTCTTCATCAGAACCAGCAACTCCTTTAACGCGAGTATTAGTATGAGTTTTGAACTCTAACTGCTTTTTGCATGCCTTTACTATATCTTTTATCTTCAAGGCACAATCGCGTTTTTGGTGTGCGTGTATAGGCTTTGTTCGGTTGCCTATCTTCGCTCTCAAAAGGTTTGTAGCGATAGCTACTATTTCCACTCGTCTAAGGTTATTCAAGTGTACTTTACCTTCCGGTTTAGGTTCGACATAGCCAGGTTCTTCCCATTTTTCTGTGGGTTTAACAATGACTAGCTCGAATCCCTTTTCTTCTTGAAGTCTCTCAAGAATTTCTTTACCGCTATGGTGTTTAACGAGTCTCAACAAATCAGTCTTCGTACTAAGCTCTTTGAATTTTTCTTGTGCTAGGTACGATGCTTCGATATACTCGAAACATAATTTAGCATATTCCTGATTTGCTTTACTCCATATCGCCATAGGTATCGGCTCTAGTAACTTATTCCCACCTACATGGGTGATGTTACCAGTGATAGAGTCCAATTTAATATCGGTCACTTATACGCATTATTCAGATTTAGCGGGGGGGACCCATTCATCTAAGGTGCGCTGTTTGCTTCTTGCCATGCCTTTGATATGGTCTGCAAGTTGCGTCTGTTTCGTTCTCCATCGCTTAAGGTAGGAGGCCCTGTCTTCGCCAGGGTGAGGGGTGATTGGTTTATCTTTACCCATGTCTTATCATGCCATTTCTTGAATATCAATCAAGCAATCCCACTTTGCTTCCATAGCCACCTTGTGTAAGGCAGAAATTAGTATAGCAATACTGGATTGTGTAATTGGCATATCTTGTATGCTTGTTAAAGCAGTACGGACTAACTCTTCGTCTGCAACTTTTTCATGTGCAGACCCATTAGAGTGTAGTGCAAGCCCATTCTTCACGAAAAGAGGCAAAGATAACAATTCCTTAACTGCTACCTTTTTCGCTTTCTTCACTTCCTTTTCAGTAAGCACTGGTTCACTCCAAGAGCAGGCAGTTGATGTACTTTGCTCTCTTTTGCTACTCAACACTATTCTTCCTCCTTAGGAGAAATTAGTGCGTGGTCAATATGTGTCCACAAGTAAGCAGGGGAATGCCCTTCTGCGCTTTTTCGTCTTACCTTGGTTTTTCCGATAGAGATAAACTCAGGGTAGGAAGATAAAACTCCTCTCAAACTAGGAAGAGTAGGCTTTCTGCCAGGGTATAGCTCATGTATACCCTGGCAGGTTAATGCGTTATCGGAGGATAGAAGGATGGCAGAAATACGACTACGCATTCTTACTTTGGCCATCTTCGATTCCACCGTTCAGCTGTTTCTTGAGAGCTTCCACTCTCTGTTCTATTACTTCCTTAGGAGGTTCAACCTCCTTTGTAGTAACAGAATCTTTCATCGAGTCCTCTTTACATAGCGACTCGTATAGTTTTGTAGCATTTTCAACCGTTTGCTCACCTTCAGGTAGCATCTTACGGAATTGCTCAATAACTTCATCCTTAGTAGGAAGCTTAGTCCTACTTCGGCCTATGTTGAGGCGGGCTTGATAGTAACCACCAGCGTAATCAAAGTTGACTACCCCGCTGATTCCTTGTTCTTTGGCCGCGCTCAAAATTTGATTTTGGAGACGCTTTAGGCGCTCTTGAGACGCCTTTATCTCCATCTTAGTTTCATTAAACCAAGATAATAATGAGTCCATATTATGGTCCACTTATTTGAGTCTAATTTCCCTGCCCATGTTGGCGGGCAAGATAGTCCACAGAAGCCGTAGCTCTCATGTACAGTGACTCAATATCGAATACATTGATGATTTCTTGCAAACCTACAAGTAAATCATCACAAGGGTAAAGCTCTAACAACTCGAACTTCGGGTTTTCATCTTTTTCAGCCTTCTGTTCTTCCGTAGCACCCATTAGAATCATACGCTCCCTGTAAAGGGGGGCAGTGTCTCTTGTGTATCGAGCGATTCTTTCAGGTAGCATTTTGATAACCTTCGTTTCTCGGTCATACCGCTTTGCCAGCCAGTCGTTGGTAAGTGTGACCGCAGCATTGACGAATGGAGTAATTAAACTCTCATCCCTCTCAGGCATCCGAATACGGGGCATTCTGAGGTGTTCACCAAATTCTTCTAACTCCTGGCGCTTTTGTTCCCAGGCTTCGATAGAATTCTTTGCTTTATTGTAGGCCCATTCGTAATCGGCCTTCCTTAGAAATGTAATAAGTCTCTTCATGACTTCATTTATCGATATGTATGAAGAAGCATTGTCTAAACATGCCTGAGAGTTTACAAACGCTCTCAAGCTAATGCCTTCAACATCATTGACTCTTTCGTATTTCTGTAAGTCTGCTCGGACTACATCAGGTACGAATTCATCAAACATCTGACCCACCTTGTGCGCGCCAGATTCCAATACCGCCACAAAGCGTTTCAATTCATCGAATTGGTCGCTCCATGCAGGCGTCATTTCAAATTCAGTAGGTCCCTCAATGATTTGTACATCTTCGGTTCGGTCTAGTGACATTAGTAACCCCTCCTTCGGTGACTAGATAGCTCATCAATCAAAAGTTGATGAATACAGTCCCATGGGGAATTCTCTAAAAATCTGTTGACTCCTACTCTTTGAAATATACTTTCAAACATATACCTTCTGTTCACTCCGTTTCCTTGTGCAACAAAGGTAATGTCTAGGTTTCTCCTAATAGCTATCGTAGTAGCTCTTAGGTTATTTGGGCCAGTCGATTGGCCAATATCCAAACCAGTCATTTGAATCAACTGGTCTTGGTAAAGTGTACCCACTGTGGGGTTCCACCTTGCTAGGGTTGCCAAAATTAGGAAAGCCCTTTTCTTTTGCAACGGCCATAAATAGACCGGAGCACGAAAGTAGTCAGCGAGGCGGTCTAGGAACGCTTGCACGACATTTTCGTTATTCTGTGTATCATTTTCTTCTGACACTAATTAGTAAAAAAATAAAACCCAGCAACGCTGGGCACTTGCCCTTTAGGGGCGACACTTATGTGGATAGAGTAAACTCCAATCCAGTATTCAAATACGACCCGAAATTCCGACTCCACCGAAGTCAATTTCTTCGGCTTCTTCTTCAGTTTCGGTGTTGGCCGGGATGAAACCACGAGCCAGACAGTTGTCTCGAATAAGGTCCAACTCCTTCTGCGGAGTGGATGTGTTCGAATTTCTGTTTATACCAGTGATGTAGTCCTCAAGCTCCGGCTCGCCTTGGTGACGAGTGTACGCAGCTCGGAATGTAGCATTCACGGCATTTGCCAACTGACGACCATTGCATCCATCGGTATACTTTAGCAGCTTTTCCAAGAATGGGTAGTCATCAGGGTTCCTACGAACTCGCCCTTCGTCATCAGCGTCGGGGTGTTCAGGGTCAAACCTTCGCTTAGCAGCAGTGTGGATTTTCAAAATCTCAAGTTGCTCTTCGCGAGTAGGATAGTTAAACAAGAAACGAGAGCCAGCACGGTCGATAAACTCAGGTGGGAGCATTTCAACACGGTTAGCAGTGAACGCGAACATAATGTTCGACTTATTCTCTTGAATCTCAGTTAGCAGAATTGAAAGAATAGAGGCCGTTGAGCCACCATCTCGTTCTGCTGATATGTTTTGCACTAGCTTTTCGACTTCATCAATCCAAATGATTCCATCCATGCTAGCTGCCAGGTCGATGGCAATTGCAAGTATGGCTTCTCCTTCACCGACATACTTCTTACGAAGGTCAGTTGCGTCTAGTCGAATTACAGGTCGACCAGTTTGAGCGCCAAGTACCTTGACAGCAAGTGACTTACCAGTACCGGGCGGACCAGCAAAGATAATCATACGACTTCCTGTCAACCCGAAGCCTATTGCAGCGGGTGTTGAACATGCAATTTCTTCCTGGAGATACTCCTGGAAAACTTGCATGCCCCCAACTTGTTCGTCAGGGTTTGGGTTGTGCAGTGTCAAACCATAGTCTCGGACTTGGGATGACTTCTCCCTAAGTATAATCTCAGGGACAATTCTCTTAAATTTAGAAACGCACATTAGGACAGCGGCTTCTCCTCTTGCTTTTGTCATACCAGTAACTGCGCTTACACAGCGCTCTAAGTTAGCATCTGATATTCCAACAATAGGATTTCCGTCGTCATCTTCATCCATCAACATCTTCATCTGATGGACATAGTTAGTCATGGTGTTACGCCAGTATGTCTTGTGAGGTCTTTCCCACTTGACAGTAAAGAAGCTCTCCTTGAGAGCATCAGGCATTTTATCATAACCACTGGGTACGAGAAGAACGATACCGATACCAGTTACTAGCTGGTTTCGGTGATAGTCAATCTTCTCTCTAAGCATTTCCACCGCGGTCTTGAGTGTCAAGAAGTGGTGGGCTGCTTGGAGGACATAAATACGCCCTCTTCCATTTTTCTGAGAGTCGAAGTCAAGAATAGACTTAAGCAAAGACATGCAGATTCTTTCAGGGTCTGCTTTTGCTTGAAATTTAACTCTCATATTTGCTCCCAATGTCTTTGTTCCTGAGGATTTAGGGATTGTTTCCAGTATTCCTTCATCAACATCAATTGGGTCACCATAAGGCAATGCTTTTGCACTGTCTCCTAAGGCGAAATCCCCATCTCCTTCGATAGGGTCAGTGTATGTTACACTTTCTGACCCGTCACTCTTTTTTGTTAGAGTTGCTTTGACGAATCGGTGCTCTTGTGCATAGCTAGCAAAACTAGCTACCACAACTTCAGGCCTTCTCCCCATCCATTTTGGTCCAATTTCACGGGCTTCAGGCATTACCGAAAGGCGGACAATCTCATTTGTTGTCTCGACCATTTCCGGTGTTTCTATTACTATCCCTGCTTCCGTAGCACGGAGCAGTTCCAGTATACGCTCGGTCGCCTGTTTATTAGGGCGGTCCTCGCGGAAATTTTGGTATGTCTTTTGATTTGACATGTTTATTCCTAATACAATTGTGTTATCACACTGGCGGAATCGGCTATCCATTGGGCGATATGGACCTCACCGGACAGGCTGAGGTGTCAATCGACCCACCATGTTTGACACACGGCATAGTATATACAACAACAACTGTGGTCTGAGTGCTCACATATGTGGCCAAGCAGCGTACGCTGCTCCAAGCAGTGTTTGTTGGTCAACATCACGAACACATTCAGCGGGCGTGATGTTTTGAATTGCAATGTTTCGTCGACGAGCCGCTCCGGAAAGCACGGTGACTTTCTCTAGGAGGCTTCGTCGGTTGGTATGGCACATGCCATAATTGGCATTTCCATAATTACGATGGCTAGTAGTTTTCGTGAGGAGATATCGGAGTTCGGTTCCGACGGTCTCGTCGATTTGGAATTCCAAAATGGAATCCGTCGTTGAGTCCCACTAGATTGTGGGTAACCATCTCAGGATGATATTTGACATGTAGCATACCTTAAGGTGCCCCCTTTATGGGAGAATCCTTCTGTTCAGGTAGCAAGATTTCTGTAAGAATTTACGATTTCAACTCATTACTCAACTAGTTGCATACTAGTTGTGTACTGAATTCCCATAGTTGGGTAATGAAACTCATCAATTGTTCCTAGTTCATATACTGTGGGCGATGCCGCATGGGCATTGACGACTACTATCCTCGGTGGGATTGGTCGCGTCTCGCTTCAGTGGCAACTTCTCTAGCCGGTTATTTCTTGCCATCACGGGCAAATCTTTCCTTTATCCAAGTCAACTGTCAGGAACCAAGTCCTGGTTCAGGCGGTGCACTATCGTCTTCAGTAGTTACATCATTCAAAGTGTCCTCAGGGTTGGAATCCTTATCGGATTCCACTTGATTCGCCACGAGTGTCTCGCGGGAATTTTGAGTTGTTATGTTATCAGGAGCGGCTTCATCTAGAGAAGTCTCGGCATCCGTAATTGATGTATCTTCATCGATAGCTCTGTTGGAGTTAGAGTTGTCTTCCATGAAAATAGGTTCCTGCAAGTACCATATGGTCCTTGCGGCGTTACATGACATCTGTCATCTTCATCCTTAGCAATCTTAGTAGTTGTAAGTACTAATTCATTTGAAATTGTGACTTTAATTGGTTATAGTTTAATTTTAGTGCGATTGTACATCCAAGGAATCTTGTTGGACAATCACTGTCTAGAATCGTCGTCGAAGTTAACCAGTTCCTGGAGTTTCTGCACTCCAGTTCCCTGGTAAATAGGTCCCATTGCTTTCCACGGAATTCATCCATGGAACTTGGGCCCATACTTCTCGAACTTTCAATTACGATATTGTCGACTGCGGCGCAGTGACCCGTTCTGCCCAAATATCTCGTTCTTACGCGAGATGATAGGGGTGACATTGTTCGCAAGTTTATTGCGAGCTCTAGTCGAAACAGGGTTGAAGTCTTACCTCCCAGTGATTATGACACATGTCACAATACCTGTTAGGTAATGTCCGCCTCACCTGCAGCTGCAGATAGAATATCTATGGTGATACTCGTGTTAGCTTACAAAAATCGTAAGTTCACACCAGAAGTGATTCCAATTATTCTTCGGCGGAAATGAAGTAGCTGTTCTGGCTCTAGAATGCCCATTCAATTCAGGTGACACATGTCACTGTCTTGTACAAGCAATCTAAATCATCAGGTCAAGCTTCTCTATTTTTCATATGTTTCTGAAACTTGCAAGTTTTTCGAAGAGCGCTGCGCATGCAACATCCTTTCCAACTTCAGTTTCCAGTATACGGTCGTAATTTCATCAACTTGTATTTCCACTCCTAGCGCTATTAATGCAAGCTTCAAAGCTTACAGTGCTGGGTGGACTACCATTTTCTCTTCCTTTGGTACCTAGGAATTGAACCCTAGGTCCCCTAGAAGAAATTTCATTCAACTCGCGCTAGGACCACTTCGTGGGCCTATACGCGGAGCATATTATGATGTTAGGTCAAATCAATCAAATTGTGTCATTTCATTCAACACTAGCGCGAAATAGGAGCACGGAGTGGTCCTAGCGCGAGTTGAATGAAATTTTGCTTTTCATTGGGAGTATAAAACTCCCTCAAGGGATAATTTACCATTCCTTATTGGAGGTCATTGCTGAACATAAGTTTGCTTCTCATTTTCAGCTATTACAGACCAATTTCCATGTCGGATAGTTTCTAACTCTCCGAAGTCGAAGCCAGCAGGCAGGTTGTCTAGAATGTGGTTGATTGCCTCTTGGCAACTCTTACCTTCAAAACCTTCTTTAGCTTCGATAGAAATTACTCCTTCTTCGGTGACGATAATCTTGATTTTAGCCATCAGAGACCACCACCGAGTGAACCACCAAGTGTGTTAGTTTGCTTCTCTTCATTGAAGCCGCTCGTGAATCCGCCAGTGTCAAGTTCTAATTCGAACTGACCCATCTTTTCGTCTTTTAGAGAGACGCGCTTAATTCCTGAGCTTGAGAAACCCTTTCTAACAGCGGTTTCTTCAAATGTCTTTGCGAGAAATAGCCCTTTTAGGTTCTTCTCGAAAGTATGACGGTCAGACCTTCCTTCAAAGGTCTCTCTTAGTTGCGTGTTGCCACGAACAACATATCCGTCCCAGGCCATTCCAATTTGGCCATCTCCGTCAACATAGATACCGACATCAGCGTCAGCTCCGTGAAAACGGACTTTAATATCCGCAAATTGCGCATTTTGAGCAACTGCGTGTCGACTTCTAATGCGAAGCCCTTGACTACCTTTTTCTTTGATAGTCACTGTTCCGGCGTCACCGACTAATTCTTTGACGGTTTCACCTAAGAGGTCAAACTGGTCTTCACCAATCTTTAACTCTTTAATCGAGGTCTTTTGAGTTGTACTCATTTTATTCACCTGTTCTAAATGGTGGGTTCTATCCCAACCTGCTACCTGACTTTCGCCGTGGACTTACGCCCTTCAATAGCTTCATGTTCTCCACAGGAATAAACCTGTGGCAATATTAGAACCACCTGATTTCACACTTGTGCCGTACAGACTACTAAAGTCCAAAATAGACACAAAGACTGATAGTCTTTGTTCATATCTTGACCCTAAAGTAGGTGTACGACGAGGACTCCAAAGAGACCTCTTTATTCGCGCTTTTTTTCCTCGGTCATTGCCTAAGGAAAGAAACTGTGAGTTGGATATATAGCGGTCATTGCCTACTATCATTTCCTTTGTCATACTTAAATTAATACAAATATTAACTCAGTATGTCACTAATTATTCCTTCACTGGGTGTGACACCCCTGCGTCAAAGAGCCCACGAGGTTGTGAAGCCTCGTGCGTCCCGGAACGGACAAGAAGTCCGCATACTTCATTGGGGTCAAGAATAGCTAAGCTTAGGAGACCTAGTTTTTCTTCGCCCAGGAAAGCTGTCCAAGGGTATGTTGCCCTCTTCCCTACGACCCCAATTTCATCTCTCTAACACAGGTGGGACGCATTGGTGCCACTTATTGAGGTCGTAGGTAATGACCTGTGTTAAAGAATAAGAATATAACATAAAAAAAATGGGCGCATGCCATAGAGACATGCGCCTTATTTTTTTCATTTGACTTCACAGTTTTGTGTCGTCTCCGAATTTCTCTCTGATTTCTTCTGAGAGTTCTTCGAATAGTTCCTTCATCGGTTTAGAACCCATTTTACAGGGTAATCATTCACAATTAGGACTTATGCTCTCATTGCCGGGGAGGCAAAGAGAAGGTAGGAGCATTACGAATAAATCCGTAATTTTCACTCTCCCAGTTTCAGGCTGCGCCCAGCAAGAAACCGTTAATGGAAAGCTAATCCTATGTTTCATTCTTTCATCACAACTTGCGTATGTTGCTTAATGAATCAGAATTCCACACTGAATGGTAGCACCAGGAGAGAAAATTTTCTCTCTTTTTCTGGCTCTAAGGCTCCGGGTACTAGCCCTTATTGCCTATGTTCTATTGTCCGCTCAACTTCCTTAATAGGTCGTTAAGGTTGTTTGACTACCAAACTTGGTGGACTGGAGATGTTGTTTAATCTGAGGGATAAAACGGATGGGATGCCATCTCCTCGGTCCATATTGTAGCGCCCAGCAAAGTAGTACTACTAGTACATATTACTGGGTTTACCTACTAATTACTTAGATTACGCTCAAAATCGGCTGTGAAGCCCAAA
>MDTG01033840.1_pt1 | contig 22658 bp, 23 predicted proteins | sample 811421 | NCBI WGS metagenome assembly MDTG01 (sample SAMN05326645, study PRJNA326480) | marine metagenome | isolation source: seawater | place: Pacific Ocean: South East | collected 2011
AAATAATCAGAGCATATTAATTGTTACCGAATGCTTTTATCCAGAAGAGTTTAAAATTAATGATGTTGCCATATCATGGAAAAATAAAGGCTATGATGTTGATGTGCTAACACTGACCCCAACTTATCCTTCGGGCAAAGTATTTCCCGGTTATAAAAACCGTATATTTTATCAAAAAGATATTTATAAGGGTGTCAACATATACAGAATATTTGCTGTAACAGGTTATAAAGAAAGTGTTTTTAAAAAAATATTAAGATATATAAATTTTATGTTTTTAGGAAGCATAATTGCTATATTTGTTGGCAGGAAATATAGATATGTTTTTGGATGGAATGCAGGCGCCCTTACAGATATGCTTCCAGCAGTTTTAATTAGAAAATTATATGGAACACCAACAATGCTCTGGGTTCAAGATGTATGGCCAGATAGTGTATACGCATATGGATTTAAAAAAACCAAAATTCTTTCTTTGCTACTTGATGCCTTTGTAAGATTTATTTACAACAATATAAGTTCGATTGCTATTTCAAGCAAAGGATTTGAATCTATACTTAAACCATATATTAAGAATGATATTAAATTCAATTATGCTCCTAATTGGGCAGAAGAATTAGATATGCAAATCAATCCAGTTAATTTTAGTAAAACCGAAAAAATTCACCTTACCTTTGCAGGCAATATTGGAAAACTTCAGAATCTTGAAAATATTATTAAGTCATATCTACTTTTGTCTTCAGAATATCAAAATAGGTCTCAATTAAATATAATAGGAGACGGCTCAAATTTCAAAAATGTAAAATTAAGTGCAAAAGAAAATTCTAATATCGTTTTTCATGGTAAAAAGTCCTATTCGGATATGGCCAGATACTATAAAGCTAGTGATTTTTTAATCATATCGCTTATTGATGAGCCTATTTTGAAAGTTACAATACCAGGTAAATTACAAACCTATATTGCTGCCAAGAAACCCATACTTGGAATTATTAATGGAGATGTGGCAGATATTATTCTAAATAACAATTTAGGTATTTGTGCAGATCCGTCTAATTTAAACATAATAAAAAAAGCTTTCGAAACTTGTATAGATATGTCAGAAAGTAAAAAATTAGAATTTTTAAAGAATAATACTAATTTACTTAAAACAACTTTTAATAAAGACATCATTATTGATGATCTAAGAATTCAATTACTTGAGAGTGGTTCATAAATAATGAATCCATTATTTTTTAAAGAAAAAACCGAATTTCTTACATCTAAAAATTTTAAAGATGTGACTGGGCTGTCTGATATACATTTTGATAAAAATACTACTCTTAGCTTAAAAGGAGAGATTTCTCTATCTGCTGGAATACATTTTAGTGGTATATGTAATTTAGATGATGGTGTTTCAATTGATATGTGTTGTTCTCTAAAAAATGTGACTATTGGAAAGAATACTTATGTTAGAAGCTATTCTGTATTGCAAGACTCTATATTTGGAGAAAGTAATATTGTTGGTCCATACTGTTTCGTGAGAGATGAAACTTTGGTTGGTAATAATTGTATTGTTGGCAGTCATGTTGAAGTTGCAAGAAGCAAATTAGGTTCTAAAACAAAAATATCTCATCAAGCATTTATTGGAGATGCGATAATTGATAAATCTGTAATTATTGGCGCAGGCGTTGTTTTCTGTAATTATGACGGTTCTTGCAAGCAATCGTCGGAAGTTGGAGAGGGAACCATTATTGGATCCGGCTCCATGATTGTTTCACCAATTAAAGTTGGGTCTCAAGCAATTATTGGTGCCGGAAGCATCATTACAAAAGATATTGACGATAATATAAAATTTATGCAGAAAAGATAGATTTAATATGAATAACTTCTTAACAATATTTCTTTTTGTAGCTTTTATGACCTATCTTATTGGAAAAGCTTATAAGCATATATGGCATAAATTCAATTTAAAAGATTCTACACCATCTGGCTTTGGTATTTTTCTGTCCCTAATATTAATTATTTTCTTTACTAATAATGATGACTCTCATATTCAATCAGTTTCAAATTTATGTATTATTTTTTTTGCTGGCTTAATTTATTTACTGGATGATTTGAAGGGACTTCGTCCTTGGCTAAGAATTTCAATAGCTTTTTTTACTGGAATTTTATTATTTTTGAATGCAGCATCAGATGAAACTTATACTCATTTAATAATGTTATGCCTAATATTTCTTTTTGGACTAACTGCTGTCGGCTTAACGAATGTGGTGAATTTTTATGATGGTGCAGATCTTAATCTTGCCACAATGATTTTTATATCAGGATTAATCTTAGTACTTTTTTCTGATATAGATAGCCTTGATCTTCAAAATATAGGAGTAGTCATGATAGCGTTTTCATTTGGTTTTGGAATACATAATAGGATTCCTTTTTCACTATATTTAGGCGATGCAGGTTCCTTTACATTAGCTATGCTACTTTTGTACTTTATAATTAGTTTTGCAATATCAGGAATTAATATTCCACTAGAATTGATTTCTGTTACAGCTCTTCCTTTGTTTGATGTTTTTTATGTTATGTTGATTCGCATAAACAAGAAACACAACATGCTTTCAAGAAATTATCTTCACCTTTATCAAAGAATTAATATTGGTTATGGAAGTTGTTTTCATATAATACCCCAGTTTATTAGTGTAATTGCAATAATTATTTTAGCTAGATCAATCGAAATGTCCCCTTTGGATAAAATTTGGTCTTTATTAATTGCTAGTTTTTTATTTACACCAATTTTTTATATAGCTTGTAGATTTTTGTTTGTAGAGAGGAGTTATTTTTTTGGTGATGGAAAATAAAGTGATGCACAATTTATCATGGGATAACACATGCATAGTCGGCTTTGGAGGACATGCAAAAGACAAGCTATTACCGGCTCTTAAAAGAGTTGGACTAAATATAAATGGAGTTGTATCTAGAGATTCTAGGTTAAATATAGATGGTGCCAAGACTTTTTCAAAAATTTCTGATGCTATTAAATTTTTGCCAGTTAATACTTTATTTATAATATCTTCGCCACCAGATATTCATTATCTTCAAGCTAAGGAACTTGCTATGGCTGGAAAAGATATATTTATTGAAAAACCTGCATTTACTTCGATAAAGAATTTAAATGAGTTATGTAATTTAGCAAATGAAAATGGATCATTAATTTTAGAAATGTTTATGTACTTTGAAAATAAAGCAGTTAAACAAATCATTAAAATTTTAAAAAATGATAACAATTCTATTAATAGCATCGATCTTAAATTCTATATTCCATCAATTCCATCTGGAACATTTCGAAATGAGTCTACTTTAGGATGTTCACTTTTATCTGATATGGGTTGCTATCCCCTGTCACTTTTGGCTATGGCCGGACACGATTTATCAAACTTAAATTTAGAAAATGTTCGTGAAGATGTCGGTGAAAATCTTAAATTTTGTATCTCAGGTAAATCAAAGAATATACTCATAGACATTAAGATTGGAATTAATGATGATTATCTTAATAATATAGCAATCCAATTTAAAAATAATCGTGAAATTATTTGTGAGCCTTTTTTTTATGGAAGAAGTGGATATAGAAAACTAATAGAAATAGAAGGTGAGTTAAAAAATGAGACTAAAATTTTTGAAAAAAATGCTTATGAATTGATGTTCTCAAAAAATAGATCTGACTGGATTAAGACCCAAAAAGATAGACTTAATCAAATGCATATCGTTACTGAGAGTTTGGTGCGATTGGGCAAGCAAGCAGGTTTAAGATAGTATTTACCTAATGTTTTTGAGTATGATATATTTTAATACCATGAAATTTCAACGACAAAATAAAGATCTATTGTGAGTAGATTTAATAAAAATATTTTTATATTTTCAGGTTTAATTCTTTTTAGTTTTTATTATTTATTAATTCTTTTATCTTTTTTCAAGGATGGTGGAGATAGCTTTTTTCTTAGCACTGAAATGATCACAGATAGCGCTTACCTACCTCTTTTACTCAAGGATAATGTTTTGTTTAGTAATGGTATTAATTTCTTTTTTTTACCTTTCTTGATAGAGAAATTCTTTATAAAATTTATAGGTTTTAATAATATATGGCTGTCTTTAATACTCTATAAAGTAATATCATTTATCATTTTGGTCTTTGGTTTTATAAAAATATATGACCTGAAGAATGATAATTCTAAAATTCTATTTGTGTCTCTTTTAATTGGCGTACTTTTATGTATAGATTTCCCACCATTTAACGATAGATATCCAAGACCTGCATTTAGTAACATTTTCTTTTTTTATATATTAATAGCTAATTTTTTTATGATTGCGCAAAATAGAATAAGCAAACTAAATCTAACATTAATCGGTATTTCTGGTGCAATCTTATCTTTTGCAAATCCATGGCAGGGAGCATGCATGGGTATAATGTCATTTTATTCATTATATAAAATAAGTTATTTAAAAAGATTATACATTCCATTAATCTCTTTTTTTCTTATTCTTCTTCCAATTGTTATTATTTTCATAATTAATTCAGAGAATAGTTTCCATAGTCATTATTTAGGACTAAAAGAAATATATAGTCCTATGGTATTTATACTTGATTTCTATCAAGCCTCACTAACCAGTGAACAAGTTATCCTCTCAATATGTATATTGTTAATATTTTCATATGTTTTAAAAAGATATTATGAAGTAAGTGTCTTTTTTGTATGTTTTATTTTGTTGCCAGTTCCTTTTGCTTTAATTGGTCATACACTTCAAAGTAACCATTTTTTGATAATTCTTAAGAGCTTGCTAATACTATTAATAGTTAATCAAATTATTTATTTTATGGTAACTTTTAATACAAACAAACTACTCGACTCCTATAAAAAACATTGCTTCTATGCATCTTTGATAATTTTATTCTCAGTTAATGTATCCTTTGGAAGTGCCTGGCTGGAAAGGGCAGAAGAAAGGCAGACAAGATGGATAAAATATAATGATGTATTTAAATTAGTAGATCAATTTCCTAACTCTTGTCATCTAATTACCAATGACAATGATATAAAAATATATTGGAGAAATCTTCATGGCGGTGAGACTTTTCCTAAAGATGGATTCGTACAAACATCTTCAATCAATAAAACACTTAATGACATAGCTTTGTCTATGAAGATAATGAAAAATTTAGGAAATTTTTCTGTTGAAGACGAAAGAGAGCTTATAAAATACAGTACTCATAATTTTTTTTCCTCGACTAGATCCTGGATTTCTCCAACTTTTCCATTTGAAACCACAGATCAAAAAGGTAATTATTTAAGTTCAAGAGAAGATATCAATAGCATGCAGACCTGGGCAATAGATGTCCCTATTTTTGTTAATAAGATTATTGAAAAGTCTGAAGAGAATCTTGAGAATATCGATAGAAATTACTTTGTTGTGTTAGTTGCTAAGAAAGACAAAATCATTGACTTTACTTATTTAGATAATTGTAAAAATTTTTAACTTAATGCAATATGATAATATACGCTAAATTAAAACACATATAATTATGGCACTTCCAAAACAATCTACAATTTATAAAAATATTCAACGTAATGAAGACTCAAGAGGCGGTATTTTATCTATTGTAGATGACACCATAGAAAATGTTTCATTAATTACTTGCACACCAGGGTCAATTAGATCAAATCATTATCATCATACCGACTTCCACTTTATGTATGTACTTGAAGGTGATTTTGATTATTTTTATAAAGATATTGATTCTGATGAAGTAAGCTATCTTAGAGTTAAATCCGGTGAGACTATTTTTACACCACCAAAAGAAATTCATGCTTGCCACTTTCCTGAGTTTACAAAACTAATTGTTAGCAGCAAAAATCCGCGTGATCAAGAAACCTATGAAGCAGATACAGTAAGAGTTGATTTTATTAATAAAAGTAATTTGGATGACATGTTGTTAAAACATGCAGGCAACTAGCAATTTTTTTTATGCAGGAATCTGATAGTTATCGACATATTAATAAATGCAGGCTGTGCGGTTCTTTAGATTTAAATCTGTGCTTCGATTTTGACAAAGTTCCTCTTGGAAATAATTTATCAGATACACAACTTGATGCAAAAAATGTTGATAAATATCCACTCTACGTTAATAGATGCTCTAATTGTAAACACTTCCAGCTTGGAGTGGCTGTTGACCCAGAAAAACTATATGCAACTAATTACACTTATCTTAGTGGTGTTGGCGAAAGTTTTATTAAACATTTTCAGGAATATGCCTTATGGGCACAAAATAAATGTAAATTATCATCGGATTCCTTAATAGTTGACATTGGTTCAAATGACGGAACTTGTCTTCAAGAGTTCAAGAATTTGGGCTATAGAGTTTGCGGTGTTGATCCCGCTAAAGCACCTGCAGATTTAGCAAATTTATCTGGCATTAATACCTTAAATTGCTTTTTTGATGAAGAAGCAGTTGAGAAAATAATTGATTCAAGCGGCAAAGCTGATTTTGTTACAAGCCATAATGTTCTAGCTCATGTAGATGATTTAATTTTAGTCTTTACAAATATTTATAGCTTATTGAAGGATGGCGGATATTTTTGTTTCGAAATTGGTTATTTTAAAGAGGTTTTAAAGAATAGTTTTTTTGATACTATTTATCATGAACATTTGGATTATCACCATGCTAAACCACTAGCAAAATTCTTAACTAGTATTGGATTTGATTTGATTGATTTAAGTATAAATCAGGTTCAAGGAGGATCTTTAAGATTATTTCTCCAGAAAACTGGTGATGGAAAAATTTTACCAGATGCACAAATTTTCTTAGATAAGGAATCTAAATCAATACTGTATCAGGATGAAATTATCTCAATATGGCAACCTAAAATTAAAAAAAACATGTCGCAATTTGGTAAAAAAATAAAAGAATATGCCTCTGATGCAAAAGTAGTTGCTGGCTACGGAGCTCCAACTAAGGCTACTTTATTATCAGAAATATCTGAGTTAGGCTCATCAGATATTTCGTTTATAATAGATGATAATGAATTAAAAGTTGGTAAATTCATGCCTGGAAATGGAATACCTATTGTAAATTCCTCAGAATTAATAAATAGGAAACCAGAAGTTATTGTAATTTTTGCGTGGAATTTTTCTGAGGATATAATTAGGAAATTAAAATCTATTGTAGATTGGGAAGTTTCGATATTAGTTCCATTGCCTGAATTTTATGAGGAGATATTATAGTGGAATTTCCAAAAAGCGCGGTTGTTATTGCCCCTCATCCAGATGATGAGACTCTAGGGGTTGGTGGCACAATTTCAAGATTGACTAGAAATGGAACAGAAGTATCTGTTTTGATAGTTAGTGGACATTTGCCACCAATTTATGATCAATCTGCTTTTGAAGAAACAAAAAAAGAAGCAGAAGAAGCCTTTAGACTTCTTGGAGTGACAAAATATAAGTTTTTAGAAATTCCTGCTACTCTAGTTAATCAAACGCCAGTTGCAGAATTAAATGGCCAAATAAGTCAATTTATTCATGAATCAAAACCGAGTTGGGCTTTTATTCCTTATCCTGACAGGCACATTGATCATCGAATTATCTTTGACGCATCAGTTGTGGCATGTCGCCCAGTAGGTAAGCAGCATCCTAAGTTAGTGTTAGCATATGAAACTCTTTCGGAAACACATTGGAATGTTCCTGGTGTTGAACCAGCATTTGTCCCAGAGTTTTTTGTCGATATAGGTGAGCATATGGAAACTAAAAAAAACGCACTAGAGAAATATAAATCTCAAATCTCAGAAGCGCCATCTAGATCTATTGATGCGGTAATGTCACTTGCAAAATTTAGAGGCAGTCAAAACGGTTGCTCTTATGCAGAGGCATTTAAGGTTGTTCGTATTGTTGTTTAATTAATGAATCAATATATCTTTAAATCAAATGAGAAGTAAAAAAATTCTTGTCACTGGCGGCGCTGGTTTTTTTGGTTCTATTCTTGTGAATCAATTGTTAGAACAAGGACATCAAGTCGTTAGCTTCGATCTCAATGAAATCTCATTAAAACATAAAAATCTTATTTCAATACAAGGCGATATTAGAGATGCTGATAAAGTTTCTTTAGCATGTCAAGGTATTAATATTGTTCATCATAACGTTGCCCAAGTTCCTATTGCTAAAGATAAAAATCTTTTTGATTCTGTTAATTTAGGGGGGGCAAGAATATTAGCAGAGCAAATTAAAAATTCTGATGTAGAAAACCTGGTTTATACATCTTCGAGTGCAGTATTTGGAGTCCCAAAACGAAATCCTGTAACTAGTGATACAAAACCAAATCCTGCTGAAGAGTATGGCGAAGCAAAATATGAGGCTGAAAAAATTTTTGCTACGCTTCAAAATGATGGAGTTAATATTGTGATTATAAGACCTAGAACTATACTTGGCACTGGTCGTTTAGGTATTTTCCAAATATTATTTGAATGGATATATCAAGGAAAGAATATTCCTGTTTTGGGACAGGGCAACAATATATATCAATTTGTACATGCATTAGATTTAGCATCTGCTTGTATTGCTGCTGGAGAGGTTAAAGGGAATCATACCTATAATATCGGAGCAAAAGTTTTTTGTTCAATGAGGGAAACTTTAGAGGGAGTGATTCTACATGCTAATTCTAAAAGTAGGGTTGTTGGAGTTAACAAAAAGCTATCTAAAATGCTTATGAATATAACATCCTCTATAGGAATTTCGCCTTTAGGCCCATACCATTCTCTTATGTATGGAGAATCGATGTATTTCGATACCTCAGATGCGGAGAAAGATTTGGACTATGATCCCATGTTTTCAAACATTCAAATGTTTAAAGATTCATATGACTGGTATCTTGAAAATCGTGAGGAAATTCTATCTGGAACGCTTGAGGGATCTGGCCATCAAAGCAAACTTCGTCAAGGTATACTATCTTTGACTCCATATTTGCTGAGATGGTAATATGCTGACAATCTTTTCGGAATATTAATTATGAGCTCTTTTTTATTTTTATTTGTTGCTGCTGTTTTATCAACAGCAGGCAATCTTTCACTAAAGCTAAGCAAGACATCAAACATTGATTTCTTACCAAGCTGGCTTAATGAGCTAAATCCTTTATTTTTTATTGCAGTTTTCTTTTACATGCTTAACTTATTAGCATTTTCTAAAGCTTTGGAAACAATGCCTGTTAATATAGGCTATCCAATTTTGGCATCACTTGGATTTATAATGTTAGCAATCACTTCCATGTTTGTTTTCAAAGAGACTCTTTCGATTTTACAGTTTTGGGGAATCATTACAGTAAGCGTAGGCATCTTTATGCTGGCTAGCGGAAATATTTTACAGTAAGTATGTTTAATGATTTTGTCTTGAAAGTGGTTATAAGGGGTCTGTTACCCTCATCAATTTTAGAAAATTTTTCTGAACCATCAAAATACAATTATCTAATTAATTTTACAAAGCAGGCTATATACAGTACAACGATTTATATCAAGGGACCAGAAATTTTTTTACGAATCTTTCTCTTTCTTTTAATCATTATCTTGAAATTTTTTCAATTTATTACTTTTCAATATGTAAGCGTAGAATCTGTACTTAAGAAAATATCTAATATACATCCCATTTTAGATGATGGAATGAGATTATATATTTTACTTGCGATGTTTGCTGCTTATGAAGATGATACATTTCGGGTTGTAAATGGCTTTTTGCCAATAGAAGATGTATCAAAACCATTTAAAGATTTAAAATATAAAAATTGAGTTTAGCTTGAATATAATAACTTGTGATTATTTAATTATTGGCTCTGGTGCTGGAGGAAGTGCTGTAGCTGATTATCTAACTCAACGTGGTTTATCAGTCTTGATGCTAGAAGAGGGTAAAGATTTTAGTGGTTCAAATAAAGTCTCCTCCGCTACAGATAATCTGACGGGTATGTGGAGATCATCAGGTTTAACGCCTGCATTTGGATCTCCATCAATTACTTATGCCGAAGCAAGATGTGTGGGTGGCGGAACTGAAATAAACAGTGGTATTCTTCAAAGACCACCAGAATCAGTTCTTAATTATTGGTCATCAATAGATTCTAAAAATAGTGATTTTTATCAGAAAAATATTAATGAATATTTCGATTGGGTTGAACTTAATTTAAATGCAAGCATTAGGGATACTTCTTTGGATAGACATTCACAGATATTAAAAGAAGCAGCAATTAAACAAGATTGGAGCTATGAAGCCTTGCCAAGAGCTATTAAAAATTGTGTTTGCAAAGAACCTCTATGTGTCTGCGGTGGCAAACAGTCAATGACCGAAACATTGTTAAAAAAAGCAAAAACTTATTCAAGTTTTAAGATAAAACCTAATACCAAAGTAAGAAAATTAATTTTTAAAAATGAACTAGTAACAGAAGTTATAGCTGAACATAAATTTGATGGAAAAACCTCTAAATTAAAATTAGTTCCAAAGCATGTTTTCTTATGTGCCGGAACTATACATACCCCACATCTTTTAATGAAATCTGGTATTAATTTTTCAGGGCTTGGACAATTTCAGTTACATCCAACTTTAAAATTACTTGCTCATTTTAAGGAAAAAGTTAACGCAGCGAGGCAACCTTTGCCTAATTATGCTGTAACAGAGTTCATGCCCGATATAAGGTTTGGAGGCTCTGTTGCTACTCCTGGTGTCTTGGGTATGGCATTGGCAGAAAATTGGCCAGATCGCTCTCACCTTCAGAATCAATTGGATTATATAGCTTCTTATTATGTAATGATAAGACCAAATTCATGGGGAAGTATAAAGAGTACAAAATTTTTAAAAGATCCGTTTGTATCATATAGATTAGAAAAGTCTGATATTCAAAAAATAGCTTTAGGCACAATTAACTTATCTAAATCACTTTTGGATATTGGTGCTATTAAAGTTCATCCAAGTATTAAAAAACATCCTGGATGGAGCTCTTTAGAATCTATACAAAAAGACATTTCACATAAAAACTTTCATAAGAAACTAAATCTCATGAGTATTCATCTGTTTGGTTCATGCTCTCCTAGAAATAATCCAGAGTATTTAATTGGTAATGGTCGTATTAATGGTATTAAAAATATTATATTAGCTGATGGTTCATGCATACCGTCAGCGCCTGGAGTAAATCCTCAAGCTTCTATAATGGCATTAGCAAGATATAATGCATATAAATATTGCGAAATAGTATGAATAAGTTTTTACTTTATTTGAGAATGTTGAGAGTCAAACAATGGGCGAAAAACGTACTTGTCTTTTTACCAGTTATTATTTCACCATACGAGATTAGTTCACAAAGTCTATATGCACTTATAGTGACTTTTATTCTTTTTTGTTGTTCTGCTAGTTTAATATATATAGTTAATGACTGGACGGATCGAGAGTCAGATGCTTTTAATAAAAATAAAAAACACAGACCTTTTGCTAATAAAGACCTTCATTTTAAAGATGCAGTAATAGGATTTATATCTCTTTTAATAATTTTTATCTTTCTCATTTGGGAAATATATAAGATTTCATCTGGCGTATCAATATTAATAATTGTTTATCTTACTCAAAGTATTTTATATAGTCTTTATCTTAAAAATATCACTTTAATTGAAATGTTAATAGTTTCTACAGGATATTCGTATAGAGCATTGGCCGGTGGTTTAAGTGTCTATCTTCTTCCCTCTTCATGGATGTTATTAACCATATTTTTAGCTTCATTGTTTATGATTGCCCAAAAAAGATTATCTGATAAATCAAGCGTCGATAGTGAAGATCAAATGAGACCTTCAATAAGAGCTTATCCAGAAGGATTTCTAGATATGGTTACTAATATTTCTGCAGCTTCAGCAATCATATCCTATATCTTGTTTTCTCTATCTGATTATGCGCAGATAAAGTTTCAAAATCCATATTTACCCTTATCAAGCGTTTTTGTAATATATGCGACTTTTAGATATCTACAGGTTGCTATGAGTTCATTGAGAGCACATGATCCTATTTATTTAATTATTAGAGATAGGCATATGAAAGTATGCATTTTTATGTATTTTGTATTTATAATTGCAACTAACTCTTTTTAGGAATCAGCATGCAACATTTTTCAAAAATTATTGTCACTGGCGCTGATGGCTGGCTTGGAATTGGCCTAATAAACAGATTGGCTAAAGAGATTCAAAATCAAAAAAGTGAATTTTATGGTATCGAAATCATAGCATTTGTTCAATCAGATGTTATGAGAAAAAAATTTGATGAATTCGGTATTAAATTTATTGTTGGAGATCTTAAAAATGAAGAAGATACTAAAAAATTACTCAAAGAAGCAGAAGGCGCCTTAATATTTAATATAGCTGGGATCATACATCCAAAAGTTTTTTCACAAAACAGTTTTGATAAGGTTAATCACATAGCAATGGCTTCTTTCGCTAAAAAATCTTATGACAATGGAGTTAAAAAATTTATAGCAATGTCTTCAAACTCACCTTGTGGTTATTCAAAAGATATTTCATGTAGATTTGACGAAAATTCTAAATATTCACCATATATGGGTTATGGAAAATCTAAAATGGAAATGGAAAAAAAGATTATTGCCATGGCAAAGATTTCAGACAAAACTAATTATAGTATTGTAAGAAGCCCATGGTTCTATGGACCATATCAACCGCAGCGACAGACAGAATTCTTTAGCCTTATTAAAAAAGGAGTATTTCCCCTAATTGGAGATGGAAAAAGTATGAGATCTATGGCTTATGTTGATAACTTAATTGATGGATTAATCTTAGTTTCTAAATATTATGATTCAAATGGAGAAATTTTTTGGATTTCAGACGAATCTCCATATAGTATGAAAGAAATTGTTTCTACAGTAAGAGGACTTTTGAAGAATGAATTTGGCTTCAAGGTAGTTGAAAGACAAATTAATTTACCTTCTATTTTATCCGATTTTGCTAGATATGCTGATTATATGACACAACATTTAGGTATTTACATTCAAAAGGTTCACGTATTATCAGAAATGAACCAAACAATTGCATGTAATATTAATAAGGCTAAAGATCTGCTTGGATATAATCCAAAAATTCAGCTAGAAGAAGGAATGAGAAGGTCAATAAATTGGTGTTTAAATAATGGGAGAGAGATTTAATGTCTATATCAATAATTATATTACTCACTCCTATAATTGCATATCTAGTTGCAGGAAGTTTGAAATTTATTTTAAATTCATATCATCAAAGAGCCTTTGCAATTTCGAATATAGGTATGGGTGGATTTCCAAGCACTCACAACACTATAACCTCAGCAACAACAAGTGTTATTGGCTTTCAAGCAGGTTTCTTAACGGTTGAATTTCTTATTTGTTTTATGGTTTTAATTATTATCGCTATTGATTCAGTTGATTTAAGAAAAAAAATTGAAGAACATGCTGTACGTATAAATAAACTAGATCACAATGCATCAGAGTTAAGAACAAGATTAGGCCATACACCATTTGAAATGATGGGAGGAATTATTTTAGGTTCAATAATTGGCTTTTTATTGAGTAATATTAATTAGATTAATAAACCTTGTGATTTAAAGTGATAACGTTCAATAATTTAAGCAAAGAGATCCCTTTCAAAATATTCAAAAAAAAATATGAAGAATCTTTAAGAGCTGATCAAAAAAATATAGAAGCTGTATGCATTTCTTCATATTCAAACGAACTGAAGGAAGTAAATTCAAGGTTTGTAAATCTAAAATTTGTTCAAAACAAAGATTTTATTTTTTTTAGTAATTATAGTTCACCGAAAGCAAAAGAATTCAATTCACATAATCAAATGACTGCAACTATATATTGGAACAGCACAGATACACAAATTAGATTAAAGGCACACATTAAAAAAAGTACAAAGAAGTTTAATCAAGAATATTTTTGTCAAAGAAATGAAAAAAAGAACGCATTGGCAATTTCTTCAAATCAGTCTGATCCAATTAAATCATATGAGGAAGTAAAGAAAAATTATGATAAATCACTTCTTACAAAAAACTTAAAGAAATGTCCTGAATATTGGGGTGGCTTTTCATTCACGCCTTATTATTTTGAATTTTGGCAAGGACATGTATCAAGATTAAATAAAAGAGATATTTATAAATTAGAAAATAATTCATGGAATCATATAATTGCTCAGCCTTAAAAAATATTTTGCGAAATTTAATAATTAGTATAAAATCTCAAAAAATTATGAATAACTTAATACCTGCATCCTTCATCATTAATTAATGCTAATTCAATCTTATAAATATATTTATAACAGGTGTCTCTTATAGCTACCACAAAAAGAAACTCAACTCCTTTAAATGAAAAGATTAGTGCTAATGAAGTATTGCTAATTGATGCCGATGGTGTAAAAAAAGGCTTGGTACCCATTAGTGATGCCCTTGATGAAGCAAAAAACGTATCCTTAGACCTAGTACAAGTATCACCTTCTAATGCAAGTCCGGTGGTTTGTAAACTTATAGATTATGGAAAACATCTTTTTGATAAAAAAAAGGGGATCTCTGCTTCCAAATCAAAAGTTAAAAAAAATACAACAAAAGAAATAAAATTTAGACCTTCAACGGATACAGGCGATTACAATATTAAATTAAAAAAGATTAAAAGCTTTATTCTTGACGGAGATAAGACTAAAATAAGCGTCCGTTTTAGAGGAAGAGAAATTCTTAATAGTGACATGGGGTTAAATTTGCTTAAAAATATTGAAAATGAACTTAAAGATATTGCTCAAGTTGATCAAGAACCGGCTCTTGAAGGTAGACAATTGTTGATGATCTTATCACCTTTAAAAAGAAAATAATTTTAGAATAATATGGGATATAAACTAAAGACACATTCTGGAGCAGCTAAGCGTTTTAAAAAAACAGGCTCATCTTTAAAAAGCAAAAGCGCTAATAGGAATCATATACTGACTAAACAATCTACTAAGAGAAAAAGACACAATAGGGGCCTTAATAAGTTAACCGGAACAGTATTAAAAATGGCTTCAAGATTAATAAATAGGTGATAGTATGCCAAGAGTAACAAAATCTGTAACTGCCAAGTCCAAACACAAAAAAGTTTTAAACGCCACGAAAGGTCATTATGGTGCCAGGAGTAGGCTATATAAAACTGCAAAACAATCAAACATTAAATCTTTGCAATATGCTTTCAGAGATAGAAAAAATAAGAAAAGAACGTTTAGAGCCTTATGGATCACTAGAATAAATGCAGCTTCAAGAGAACTTGGTGTTTCCTATTCGTCGCTTACTCGATCAATGTCTGAAAAAAACATTATATTAAACAGAAAAGTTCTTTCAGATTTAGCAATAACTGATAATCAAGCTTTTAAAAAGGTTGTAGACAAAGCTATTAGCTAATACCTGGTCCCATGCCAGCATATAAAGAAATAACACCACCAAAAATAATACAAGAATTTGGATCTGACCATCCAATAAATTATATGAAAGATTCAATTATGAGTCTTTTAGAATCTTATGGATTTGAGATTACGCATGGTCCTGAAATTGAAACCGAAAAATTTAATTTCGATATGCTGAATATTAAAAAATCTCATCCTGCTAGGCAAATGCATGATACATTTTATGTTAATAATAAGTCCAATGTGCTTAGGACCCATACCTCTCCAGTCCAAATAAGAGGGATGTTAAAAAGAAAGCCTCCATTAGCTTTTATTTCAGGCGGTAAAGTTTATAGAAAAGATGATGATTCAACTCATCTGCCAATGTTTCATCAAGTTGAAGGTATATATGTGGATAAAAACGTAAATTTCTCCAATCTTAAAGATCTCATTTTTAAAATCATTCACTCTTTGTTTGGAGCAGAAATTCAAGTAAGGTTTAGACCATCATACTTCCCTTTCACAGAACCTTCTGCTGAAGTAGATATTCTATCTACTGATGGAAAGTGGCTTGAGGTTTTAGGTTGTGGAATTGTTAACCCTGTTGTGCTTAATAATTGTAATATTGATTCATCTATTTATAGCGGACTAGCTTTTGGATTGGGTATTGAAAGAATTGCGATGCTCAAATATGGTGTAAAAGATATTAGAGACTTTTATAGATCAAATCTAGATTTTTTAAGCCAATTTAAATGAAAATTTCATATAACCATTTAATTGAATGTATAAAATCAAAACCAACTATAGATGAACTATCACAAAAGCTATTTCAGTTGGGTCATGAACATGAAATAGATGAAGGAATTTTTGATATTGAATTTACTCCTAATAGGGGAGATTGTCTTTCGGTTAATGGGTTACTGAATGATTTATCCGTCTTCTATGATACATCCATTAATCAAGAAGCTTTTCAAGGCAAAATTAAGCCTCTGAATCTGGATTTTGTAAATAATTCTCCTAGTTCATGTCCAAATATATCTTTTTTAAAGATTGAAATAGAAAATACTATATCTCCCTACAATAATTTAATAGAAAGTTACTTTTCTGAACTCAATATCAATAAAAATAACTTTTTTACAGATATTTCTAACTACCTTGCATATGAAACAGGGCAGCCAACTCATTGTTATGATTTTTCTAAAATAGATAACTCAATTACTTTAGATATTATTGAGGGAGATTTTTCTTTTGAAACACTTTTTGGAAAAAAGATTCAACTAAAAGATAAAAATTTAGTATTCCTTCAAGATAATAATATTATTAATTTAGCCGGTGTCGTTGGAGGAAGTTCTTCATCCTGCAATAAAGATACAAGAGCAGTTATTATTGAGTGCGCATGTTTTAATCCAGAGGATATTATTGGACAAACAATAAAGTATGATATCACTTCAGATGCAGCATATAAATTTGAAAGAACAGTTGATCCCTTATGCCATGATTTTGTTTTAAGGAGATTTATACAATTAATTTCTGAACATGCTGAGATTAAAAATCTAGAAATTTTTACAAAATCATACTCAAAGTTCAGTCATACTTTAATACCATTTGATGAAAATATAATAAATAATATCTTAGGAACAAAAATATCTTCCAAAGAGTACAAAGGCCTTCTTTCAGATCTTGGATTTATCTGTCTTAATGATTTGATCAAAGTTCCTTCAAACAGAAGTGATATAAAAACCCAAAATGATTTAGCTGAAGAGGTTGCTAGAGTTATTGGCTACGATAATATTCCAGTAAGTGCAATTAATCTAAATAAAAAGACTCAAAATGGTATTTCAAATAAAGAATATAAACTTAAAAGATTGCTAATTGACAATGGATTCTACGAAGTAATAAACAATCCCTTTGTAATGCATGAAGATAATGAATCAATTGAGGTTGATAACCCTCTCGACTCAAATAGGAAATTCTTAAGAACTAGCCTAAAAAAATCACTTTTAGATAACCTTTTATATAATGAAAGAAGACAACAAGATTCAATAAAATTATTCGAAGTATCTGACATTTGCTATATATCAGAATCTTCCAAATCGATAAAAACAAAAAAAACTATAGGGATTATATGTACTGGAAGAGTGGGAAAGAACTACAGAGATTTCTCAAAAAAAATTGATAATGAATTTTTATTATCAATAGTCACAGAATTCCTTTCAATCAATAACCTTCAGATCGAAAATATATCAAGAAATGATATTGATACAAAATCAAAAAATCCGATAAGTTATGTAGAGTTTATGATTAATGAAGTCGATCCTAGCGTAGAAGATTATAAGCCATTAAAACCAAAAAAAGACTTCTTCAGCAAATATATCCCAATCTCAGAATATCCATCCTCAAACAGAGATATATCAGTTTCAATCTCTGATTATACTTCTCTTGAAAAACTTCAAACAACAATCTTGGAGTATTCAAATGAATTATTAAAAGACTCATTTATTTTTGATTTCTTTGAAAATAAGAATACCAATGAAATCAAAGTAGGATTCAGATTTATATTTCAATCATGCAAAGAGACACTTACAGACTCAGAGATTGATTCAGTGATGAATGATATAATAGCTTTAGTAAAAAATATAAAAAGTGCAAAAATACCTGGTATGGAAATATAGCATGAAGGTTACAAAAAAAATTATTTCTAAAGAAGTTTCAAAAAATCTAAATATTTCCAATAATGTATCTTTGGATGTATTAAATTTTTTTTTAGAAACTATTCAAAAGAGTCTTGAAATTCATAATGTAAAAATAAGTGATTTTGGAACATTCTATAATCACAAAACCCCAAAAAGGCATGGCAGAAACCCAAAAACAAGAGAATCCTTTATAATAAGTCCAAGGATTAAGGTTAACTTTAGAGCATCTAAAAAAGTAAAAGAGGTATTGAATTAATTATAATGAATAATAATATTTTCCATAGGTATATGTTGATAGCTATTTTGTTGTTATCACCATTCACATTTTCCCAGTCTATTGACGTATCTGAATTTGATCAAGATTACATAGATAGTCTACCTGATGACATTAAAGAGGATGTTCTTAAAGAAGTCGAAGATGCTCAAGACAGTATAGAAAAAAATTATACTTCAAGACCATCTTCTGAAATATCAAAACTCAAAACAGTTCAGGATTGGGAAAACTTTAAGAAAAAGAATAATTTAGAAAATATGTCTGAAAGATATGGCGTAAAGATTTTTAATACAATGCAGTCATCATTTATGCCCTTAAATGAACCAAATTTTGGCAACAATTATTTTGTTGATTATGGAGATGTTTTTAAGATTAATAAATATGGAGGCGGAACTAGAAATGAAACATACGAGATTCAAATTGAAAGAGACGGAACAATTATTTTACCTGAAGTTGGAACACTCTCCATTGGTGGACTTAATTTTGATCAAGCAAGTAGCTTAATTCAAAATAAGTATAAAGACACAATCATTGGAGCTGAAGTTTTTGTAACCCTTTCTGAAATGAGGGATATCAATATCTTAATTACGGGGAATGTTGAGTTTCCTGGAATCTATACATTAAGTGGAAATTCAAATATCTTAACAGCCTTAAATGTAGTAGGTGGTGTGACTGAAAATGGAAGTTTACGAAATGTAATCTTGAAAAGAAAGGGTAGCCAAGATAGATCAATCGATTTATATCAAGCATTGTTGTTTGGAGATATTGATAATATACCGACCTTGATGTCTGGAGATTCCATTCACGTAAAATCTGTAAATAACTTAGTAAGAGCTGGCTATGGTTTTAATAATGTTGCCGTATTTGAATTAAAAGATAACGAAACTATCAAAGATTTAATTAAATTTGCAGGAGGCTTAAAAATAGAAGCAAAAAATAATTCTTTAAAGTTAGTTAGATATGATAATGATGAGTTTGTTAATTTTGATGTTACTTCTGATAAATATGACAAATATGCTTTAAATAACCTTGATTCAGTATACGCTTACAAAGAAAGAATAGGAACGGTTTCCATTTCAGGATATGTAAAACACCCTGGAAATTATTCTATTTCTTCATCAGATAGGCTTTTAGACATCTTGAATAGATCTGGTGGTTATATAGATTCTGCATATCCATTAGGCGGAAGTTTGTTTAGAGAGAGTTCAAAGGAACTAGAATCATCTTTCGCAGCAAAAACATACCAAAATATAATTTCTTACCTTGCTGCAAATCCAGCTATTGGGTCAGGTGCGGCTGGCCTTTCTTATATTTTAACAGAGCTCAAAAACTTTCAGCCTACGGGTAGATATATTGCAGAGTTTGATGAAGTAAAATTAAATGAAAATATTCAGACTAATATTTACTTAAATGATGGCGACAAAATACATATTCCATCATATACATCAAATGTTTTTATCTTTGGTGAGGTTGGTAATCCTGGCTCTGTTTTATTTAATGAGGATTTGTCATTAAATGGCTACATTAACAAATCAGGTGGCTTGACAAGAAATGCTTCGTCAGATTTTATGTTTATTGTTAGTCCAAATGGTGAAACTTTGAGAATTCAGACCAATGGCATAAGACGTTATCTTCAGAATGATTATAATATTTATCCTGGTTCTGTTATTTTTGTACCTAAACATATTGGTAAAATTGAAGGAATTAATTTATACGCAACTGTTGCACCAATATTTAGCAGTCTAGCGCTCTCAATAGCATCGCTAAACTCAATAAATAATTAACTATATTATTAATCTAGTTTTAAACACCTTAAATGAAATGTATTAATTACTCACTATCTTTCATAGTAATTTTAATTTTATCAAATTATATTTCTGCAACTTCATATAATTCTCATGGTCAAACAGGGCTAATACTTCTTCCTTCTGCTGAAATTCATGACGAACAGTCACTCTATTTTACTTTTAATAAAAGTAGTTATACAAAGATGGCAACCTTAACTGCAACACCATTTAAGTGGATGGAAGCCAGCTATTTTTACTATAGACCAGATGATCTGCTTTGGGGATCAAGCAAAGGACTTTTTTTAGACAAAGGTTTTAATATAAAATTTTCTTATAAACCTAAAAATATCTCATTACCTAAGTTTGCCTTTGGTTTAGACGATTTTGCAGGAACAGGCCAATTCTCAAGAGAATATATAACTTCAACATATAATTTCAACAACATTAAATTAACTTCTGGAATAGGTTGGGGGAAGTATGCTGGTGAATCAAGCTTTAAAAGTCCCTTAACTTTTATAGGTGAAAGATTTGAGAAAAGACCAACATCATCAAAGAATTTCTCATCAGGAGGAACTCCATCAATTGATTTATGGTATCGAGGAGATGCAGCTTTTTTCGGTGGAGTTGAGATTGGGTTAAAAAAGATTAGAAATACAAGCCTAAAAATAGAATCAAATCCCTTTGATTATTTTCAATATAGTTGTTGTGGGGAGGGGCTTTCTAGCAATTCCGTTAATTTAAGAAAAAAAGATTCAAATGTAAACTTTGGCCTAAGTTATAAATATAAGAATTTTGGAAATATAGACTTTTCTTATGTGAAAGGAAATACATGGAACATAGTATTTTCAATAGGCTTTTCAAGCAAAAAACCTGTTAGAAAAAAGAATAAATTTAACCCTAAAATTGAAAATAAAAATTTTAACAGAAACAAAAAAAATGAATTTTATTCAGATCTTTTAAATAATCTAAATCAAAATAAACTTTATTTGCAGACCGCCGATTTAAAGGATAGTGATTTAAGTATAACTATCGACTCTGCTGAGCATGTTAATCCAATAATTTACTCTTCAAGAGCGGCATATATCTCAAAAAAAGTATCTGAATTTAATGAGATAAAGGTCAAAAATATTAATATTGGTCATATTAATAGAGGTAGTTTGATAAATAATATTTCATATAGAACATCAGACTTAGATTTATATGATAGATACCCTGGTGTCTTGATTGAAATGAATACAAAAATTACAGATCCTCAGCCTAGAGCTTATCAAGACCATGAATTTAAACCAAGGGTAAATTATCCTATTATTGGTTATGAATTAGCACCAGATATAAGAACACATGTTGGATCTCCTCAAAAGGTTCTTTTTGCTGGATATGGAGTTAAATTAACTACAGAAATCCAATTAAACAGAAATACCGTAATATATTCAAATATTGGCAGATCTATTCAAGATAATTTTGATGAAAAAGATTCGATACCTAATTCTCAATTACCACATGTTAGAACTGAAATTGTTGATTATCTTCAGCAATCATCTAACGATTTCTATGTATCTAATCTAAATATTGAGTCTATATGGTCACCTTATAACAATGTCTGGGCTAGACTATCAGCGGGTTATCTTGAACAGATGTTTGGGGGTGTCTCTGGAGAAGTTCTTTATAAACCTTTTAATTCTAATCTTGCATTAAGTGTTGAATATAATAAAGTTAAAAGAAGGGAATATGATGGGAAACTCTCCTTTTTGAATTATGAAGTTTCAACATCACATTTAAATGTTGCTTACTATGAACCAAAATCAAACATATTAGTAAATTGGAGTTATGGAAATTATCTGGCTGGCGACCAAGGTTATACCCTAGATTTATCAAGAAGAATGCCATCAGGATGGACTGCGGGATTCTTTTTTACAAGAACAAACGTTTCTGCAGCTGAATTTGGAGAGGGCAGTTTTGATAAAGGTTTTTATTTTAGAATACCTTTCAATATATTATCAAAAGGGTACAGCAAGGACGGTAATGGCATTCTCTTAAGAACAATGACAAGAGATGGCGGTCAAAAATTAGTAATGAAGAATAAATTAACTTATTTATTTTATGGATCTACTCTTACTGAAATAAATGAAAATTGGAATAACTTTCTGGATTAATTAAATTTATAAAATAAGTAAAAAAAAGCGGCTAATGCCGCTTTTTTTGTAAAAAATATATATTACGTACCAGTAGTAGTGGTAGGTGATGAAGTTATAGGATCAGTACCAGTAGTTGTTGTAGTAGTAATAGTAGGCGCTTCAGCCTCTTCTGTACCAGTAGTTGATGTTACAGTAGGTGTTACAGGATCAGTACCTGTAGTTGTAGTAGCTGTTAAAGGCGCTGGAGTCGGAGCTGGAGTCGGAGCCGGTGTAGGCGCTGGTGTAGGCGCTGGAGTCGGAGCCGGTGTAGGCGCTGGTGTAGGCGCTGGTGTTGGTACAGGAGCAGGTGCAGATCCACC
>MDTG01065880.1_pt1 | contig 22656 bp, 25 predicted proteins | sample 811421 | NCBI WGS metagenome assembly MDTG01 (sample SAMN05326645, study PRJNA326480) | marine metagenome | isolation source: seawater | place: Pacific Ocean: South East | collected 2011
AGTTATTATCGCCGTTCTAGGAATAGTTAATACTTTGATGTTGTCGGTATTTGAACGGACCCGCGAGATAGGACTACTGAGAGCAGTGGGAATGACTCGACGCCAGACGCGGCGAATGATCAGATGGGAAGCAGTCATTATTGCGGTCTTCGGAGGAGTAATGGGCATCCTTGTCGGAACGGTCCTAGGGTTTATTGCCGTTCAAGCGATGCCAGAGTCATTCATTACTGACTTTGGTGTGCCTTACGGCAACTTTGTGGTGATCGTTGCTATGTGTGCAGTCGCTGGAGTTTTCGCGGCAATCCTCCCAGCTAGACGAGCAGCCCGACTGAACGTCCTCGACGCGATAGCGCATCCCTAATGGCTCTAGATCCTCTCGCGCTCGACAAAGAAGTAGAAAATTTCTTAACCGAGCGCCACCTAGCGTCCCTGACACTTCTAAGACCGGATGGCACTCCTCACGTCACCGCCGTCGGATTCACTTGGGATAGCCAAGCTCAGTTGGCCCGGGTAATCACCTGGTCTGGTTCAATGAAAAGCAAGCTCTTGATTCAATCACCCGAAAGTCGAGCGGTTCTATGTCAAATCGATGGTGGCCGCTGGTTGAGTCTTGAAGGCCCTGCTGTCGTGACTTCCGATGAAGCTCGATGCAAACAAGGCACTGAACGCTACGCCCAGCGCTACAGAATCCCCAAAGAACGTCCCGACCGCACCGTTATTGAAATTTCGGTCGACCGGATTCTTGGCTACGCCTGAGCAAATTTTTTATTTCCTGAATCGCTTTTGCCGAAGTTTTAGTCTCGCAATACTGCTGGCAGTTCGCGGTCATGGACAATAGCTAAGCGCTTTGTGGACCTAGTGAGAGCAACGAAAAGCGCCCGTAATCCCTGCGGCTCTTCATCCAAAATTGTCGCTGGCTCTATTACAACGGTGCCATCTAGCTCAAGACCTTTGACTAATTGGACCGGCATCAAAGCAATTTTAGGATGCAAAGGACCGCTGACGTTTCGGCTAGCGGTAGTTGCTCTTCCATAATCGATGCCCCTCGCCTCAAGAGCGGCGTCAACATCGTCAATCAAGGACTGCGGCGCGATCACCGCAACCGAACCACCCCCTAGAGCTTCTGACTCCTCTTCGACTAGAGACACCGATCGTCGTACGAGGTCATTGACGGAGCTTGTACTTTCTCGTTCGATTTGAATGATGCGCGGTGGAGTTCCAACTGAACGAACTGCCTTGGGAGTAGCGAGATCTGGGGCTGCAAGAGCAAGAACTTTGTTTGCCAATTCCAGGTTGGGGGCGGGAATCCGGTAACTGAGTGTTAGCTCTCGAACTCGAGGTTCTTTCGTATCGGCAGGCAAATAGTTGAGTACTTGGTCCCAGTTCGCTGCCGCACCTGGCGCCGTTGCCTGCGCAATATCCCCTACTAATGTCATGGATCCGTTAAGGGACCGACGAGAAATCATCCTTAACGCCATTGGCGTGTGGTCTTGTGTTTCGTCAACGACTATGTGGCCGAAAGTCCGTAACTCGGGATCTCGCGCTTTTCTGTCTCGGCCCAGCCGCGGGCCGAGACCCGCGTAAGCCTCATCAAGCAGTGGCACATCAGCGTCGCTCCAACGGTAATCCATCAAAGATTCACCGCGTTGTCGATACAACGCCACCCACTCTTCATGATCTAAATCTTTACGCGCCGCCGACGCCAATAGCGCTTCTGAGCCAAAAAGATCCCTCAGCAATTGTGCAGGGGTCAGTACCGGCCATATCCATTCGAGAGCTTCCAAAACTCTCCGGTCTCTCCGCAATCGGTATTGCACATTGTCAGGATCAGGCTCCGAGTTATGCGACTTGGCCAAAGCAGCGAAGAACTCTTTTTCTACATAACCGCGTGCCGCATTATGTCTTCGATAACGCCTTCTAGCTTCTCGAACAATTTGTCTGCTTTGGTTGACGGTGATGCGCAGCCGTGTAAGGCCGAACCCCACAGTGAGGTCTTCACGGAGAGCACGTTCACGGTCTTTGATCGCGCGACCGATTACCGAGACCATACGTTCGCCTCCCTTAACCGCAGCTGAGCGTGGCTTGTCAGGAAGGGTTACCCGAATGTCGTCAAAGAGGTCTTTGAGCAGGTCCGCCAAAACCGTCAGATACACCCCAGCTTCTCCCAAACTCGGCAGAACTTGTTCGATGTATCTCAGAAAAAGTCGGTTGGGGCCAACTACTAACACCCCTTGACCCTCAAGAGGGAACCGGTGTGTGTAAAGCAAATAAGCAGCTCTATGAAGCGCTACGACGGTTTTGCCCGTTCCTGGACCACCTTGAACGATAAGCATCCCTTTCAAGGGGTCACGAATAATTTCATCTTGTTCGCCCTGAATTGTGGCGACAATGTCTCGTAGCTGTCCGTCACGGTTCTGATCTAGTGCTGCCAGAAGAGCGCCATGACCTTGAAATCCTTCATCAAGCTGATCAAGGTCGAACAACTCATCCTCAATATCTAGTAGTTCACGGCCGCGACTTACAAAATGGCGTCGTCGGACAAGACCCATGGGGTCACGACCAGTGGCTCTATAGAAGGGTTCAGCCACCGGAGCTCGCCAATCGACGACTACTGGTTCCTGCCTTTCATCGGATACGGCGAGTCTTCCAATATAAAATCGATCGTCACTGTCTAGATCTATTCTCCCGAAAATCAATGACGCAGATCCCAATTGCAGCTGCCCGAGTCTATTTTGAACACTTCCTTCGATTGCGTCTCTTTCATAACGCGCTTGGGTAGTACCACCACGACCGACCTCAACCATTCCACGCAACTTTTGCGCTCGTTCACGCGCCTGATCTAAGAGCAGGTGTGCACGCTCAATGTGTGCCTGTTCAGCTGCGATTTCGGGATGTGTCACTCGTAAATTACCGGTTTAGAGAACGAACCAGCATACCGCCCTGCGCCTTAAGATTTCAGATTGCCACTTGTTTCGGAAAAATTGTATTAAGTGAGGCCATGAAACAAGATCGCTAAGGGTGCCGAAACCAAACCAAACCAGCGAAGGAGTCCTCGCTGCGTAGCATTTAGTAACTTCTATGAATGACAGCACAGAGACAGGACCTAAATGAAGAATCAGCTGCTTTCCTCCACAGTTAATTGGATAGAGTTCCCTGGTTTCACAGGGCTCTACTACAACGTCTTAGAAGTCGACGAAACTAATGATTCGGTTGAGCTGCTCATGAAATTTGAGCCGGGAGTCAGCTGTATACCTCACCGCCACATCGGACCCGTCAAAACTCTCGTTTTGGAAGGCGAACATCTGATCTACAAAGTTGATGATCCAGACGAATTAGTAGATAGCCGTCCTGCAGGTACCTTCACTACTCATAATGGTGACGAATCTCACATAGAAGCCGGAGGCGACGAGGGCGCTGTCATCCTTTTGTCTATGACCTCAATCGACGGCGATATTTGGGAAACCTACGACGAGAATCTACAAGTCGACCGGACCTCGTCTACCAATGACTTTAAGAGAGGACTTCGAAAGCAAACTCTGCCAGAAAACGCACAAACACTGGCCTAGTAACCCAAGCGAAGCCGTTCATATCGGCACTCATTTTCGAAAAGTTGCTTTAACTCACCGCCAGGCAGGGAACAGTGTGGGTAAAGGGACGGTAGCGTCTGAGTTGGAATGTTGATCCCAACCGATCACCCAAGCCATGCGCTTTCCGAATGTGTCTACCTGCGCGCCTGTAGACGTCAAAGCGTTGGGCATGTGCCGGTTTGGTTTCAACGACAAGCAGGTCGTTCTTTACCTGAATATCGAAACATTCGCGGTCCAGGCAGCATCTTGGAAGCAATTGCGGATCCTTCACTAGCGGCTGAGATCACCCTGCAACCCGTCCGTCGTTACGGTGTCGACGCAGCGATATTGTTTTCCGACATCGTGGTGCCGGTTAACGCCATCGGCTTTAAAGTCGACGTTGTTCCGGGTATTGGACCAACGGTTGAGGAACCTTTTAGAGACAAATCGGATCTGAAACGTCTTCGAGTTCTTGAACCCGAAGTTGACACTCCTTATGTTCTGGAGACTGTCGGAATTCTGGCCAAGGAATTAAAGATCCCGCTCATTGGCTTCGCTGGCGCACCCTTCACCATTGCTAGTTACTTAATCGAAGGTCAGCCATCTAGAACACATGCTCGAACAAAATCACTCATGCAGTCGGAGCCAACTATTTGGCATGACTTAATGGAACGTTTGTCCGATATCGCTATTGCAAGCATGCGCTCCCAGGTCTTGGCAGGGGCTAGCGCAATCCAGTTGTTTGATTCCTGGGCGGGCGCTTTATCAGCTGTCGATTACAAAAATTACGTCTTTCCCCACAGTCAGCGGGTTTTTAGCGAACTTGAGGATCTCAAGGTTCCTCGAGCCCATTTCGGGGTCGGTACATCTGAATTATTATCCTTAATGAGTGATGCGGGAGCCGATGTAGTCGGTGCTGACTGGCGAGTACCGTTGGATGAAGTACGCCGCAGAGTCGGCCCAAACACTGCCATACAAGGAAATCTTGACCCCGCTGTCTGCTTAGCCACATGGCCAGTAGTTAAACGACAAGCCCGTGAAGTGCTTAAAGCGGCAAACGGTCAGCCAGGTCATATTTTCAATTTGGGTCACGGGGTATTACCTGAGACCGATCCGGAGATACTGGAAAGATTGGTTGAGCTGGTCCATACCGAAGGCTTGCAGCCCGAATCTTTAACATCATGAGCAAGAGGGTCGTCGTCGTCGGAGGCGGGATAGCGGGCTTGGCGGCGTTCCGTCAACTTCAGCTACAACAACCAGACATAGAGGTTGTGCTGTTAGAAGCCTCACCGCACCTAGGTGGCAAAATCAAGACAACAAATTTTTTAGGACAACCAATTGACGAAGGGGCTGACGCCTTTATTACTCGCGTGCCTTGGGCCACGGAGCTCTGTGAGCAACTCGGCTTGAACAGCTTTCTGGTTAGCCCCGCTACTTCTAACGCGTATGTATTGGTTGATGGCATTTTAAGGAAACTTCCTAAAGGTCTTGTTTTAGGAGTTCCCACCAAGCTATTCCCGCTATTACGCAGCCGCGTCGTAAGCCCCTTCGCAGCAATAAGAGCTGGCCTCGACCGCTTCCTGCCCGATGATTGGCCAGGTGATGACGAATCAGTAGGCAGTCTCATTCGCCGCAGAATGGGAGATCAAATAGCTGAACGCTTAGTCGATCCCTTGGTAGGGAGTATCAACGCAGGAGACACGGATCACCTTGATGCCGCCTTAGCAGCCCCCCAACTCGAAACGGCTTCTCGCAGACATCGAAGTCTGGTTACAGGCCTTAAAGAACAAAGCAAGAACAGCACTGACAGTCTTTCTCCAGTGTTTTTAGGTTTCGAACTTGGAATGAGGCAACTTGTAGACACGCTAGTAAGCAGTCTCAGAGAGGCCGACATTCGCACCAACACATTAGTAACTGACATAACCAAAAACCCTGACAATTTAGTCGTCCGGACACAACAAACGTCTATTGAGTGTGATGCTGTGATACTGGCTACGCCTGCTCACCAAGCTGCTCTTCTGTTAGCTAGTTGTCCAGCTGCAGCAGACCGGTTGTCATCGATAGAACATGCATCTGTCGCGATGGTCACAATGGGGTTCAGACAAGCCGACGTCGGTCATCCTCTTGACGGGTCAGGCATGCTCATCCCTCGAAGAGAAGGGTTACTCACGACGGCAGTAAGTTGGGGAAGTTCCAAATGGCCACATTGGGCGAACACAGGACACGCTATTTTAAGAGTTTCTGCCGGTAGAGCTGGCGATACCAGAGCATTAGCTCTTGAAGATGACGAACTCGTTGAAGCGTTATTAACTGAAGTGACAAACATCTTAGATATCGATGGAGATTTACTGGAGTGGCGGGTTTCAAGATGGATCGACGCTTTTCCGCAATATGCACCCGGACATGATCGTCTTGTCGCTGCAATCGAACGTGACCTTAGATCCGAAATGGGAGGACTGTTCCTAGCCGGTGCTGGCTACAAGGGAATCGGAATTCCCGCTTGTATTAATCAAGGCAACCAATCTGCCGAAGCAACACTCGACTATCTCAAAACGCTATGAAGCAACTAATGCCAGTAGGCAGGTTCCTGTTAGGCGCTTTGATCTCTCTGTCTCTACCTCCATATGGTTTCTGGGCGCTATCGCCAATTTGTTTAGGGATCTACTTACAAATCTCGAGGCACGAAAACTTTCGGCGTCAGTTGATCAATGCTTTTTCCCTATGGATGGGGTATTTCACGATCGCGTTGACCTGGATGACAGATCTAACTGTTCCTGGTTGGTTCATAGCAACACCCGTTCAAGCATTCATCATGGCTCTTCCTCTGGCCCTGGTTCCACACCTAGGGCGGGGCAGAGCCGTCGCTGTTCCCTCGGCATTGGTGGTTGGCGAAAGCATCAGGTGGGTATTGCCCTTTGGAGGTGTCCCAATGTCCAATCTGGCAATGGGACCTATCGACACTTATCTGGTTGAGGTTGTCAGAGTAGGTGGGTCACTTCTGCTCATCGCTGCAATTGGTCTTTTAGCAATCGCTGTAGAGGGCGCGTTATCAAAAAAACCTCGAACGGTACTGTCATCTGTTGCGGCGATTGCCGCCCTGATAGGAGTCGCTCAAATAGCTCCAGCGGGCGAGCCCGGACAGAAGATCAAGGCCAGCGTTGTGCAAGCTGGCGGGCAGCTGGGAACTAGGGCGGCTTCGAGTGATCAGGTAGCAGTCTTTGACCGACACTTGGCGGCAGTCAACGCGCACGACGTTGATACCGATTTGATGATTTGGTCAGAAAGTAGCGTGACAACTTCTGCACCTCTCGAACAGAGCTCGGAATTATCAACCATCAGCCAATTAGCAACCGAACTCGACGCGGTCATTGTTGCCAACTTCTCAGAAATCAAAGGCAACAACTTCCGAAACGCTTCAATCTCTATTGACCCCGGTAAAGGGCTCAGAGATCGTTACGACAAAGTGCATCTAGTTCCCTTCGGTGAGTACATACCTCTCCGAAGCTTTATAGATAATTTCGCAGATTTATCTCTTATCTCAAGAGAGGCGTTGCCCGGTAGCGGCCCCGGGGTACTGGAGTCGCGTCTCGGGCCACTTGGAAACGTTATTTCTTTCGAGGTTTATTTTCCCGAACGGGTGCGCAGCGGTATTCAATCTGGAGCGCGGATTATCACTAATCCAACACTCGCCTCTTCTTACACCAACTCCTTAGTTCCCGAACAATCCTTGGCTAGTGCCCGACTGAGAGCGATCGAAGCCGGTCGATGGGTTCTGCAGGCATCTACCACCGGATATTCGGCGATAGTCGATCCTGACGGGCGGGTAGTAGTTCGGAGTGACTTGAAAGAGCAAGTAGTCCTAACTACCCAGGTACAACTACGAGAAGGAAACACCTGGGCGACAAGGTTTGGCAAATTACCGATCTCGATGCTCGCCGTTTTTTTACTTGTGGGAAGCGGTCTCATAAATTTCAGGCATCGACGCTCACCGTAACGGGCCCATCATTGTGGATCTCGACCTTCATATGGGCTCGGAATTGACCAGTAGCGATGCTCGCTCCGAGGGCTAGCAAAGACTCGCAGAACTTTTCGATCAGTGGCTCAGCGATCTCTGGCGCCGCAGCTTGCACAAATGATGGTCGTCGCCCCTTGGACGTGTCGCCATACAACGTGAACTGACTCACAACTAGAATTTCACCAGTCACCTCGCCTACCGAGCGATTCATCCGCTGTTCTTTATCTTCGAAGATGCGTAGGTTCCATATTTTGGACGCAAGTTTTTGAGCAGCAGCCTCATCATCACTGTGGGTAACAGCAACAAACACGCATAGACCAGCCCCGATAGTTCCCACAGTCTTTTGATCAACCGAGACGGATGCCTTAGTAACTCTTTGAATCAATGCCCGCACACTGTCTCCCATTCTTAGTCTTCCTCAAAAGTAACTGGGTCGGGTCACTAAGTGACTCATGGAGTTACCGACCGGTAGCATTGATATCTCCCTGTCCTCGCGACTTGCGGAAACACATAATGTTCAATACCGGCCCATTACGCATCGCATTCTTGACCTACCGAGGTCACCCCTATACCGGGGGGCAGGGCGTCTATACCCGTCACATGGCACGAGAGCTGACAGCCCTTGGCCATGAGGTTGAGGTCATATCCGGTCCTCCATACCCCCACCTCGATCCAGAAGTACGGCTCACTAAATTACCGAGCCTTGATCTGTATCGCATGCCTGATCCTTTTCGAATTCCCCGACTAAGTGAATTCAAAGACCGCTTCGATGTCTTGGAGTACCTAGTTACGTCTGCAGCAACGTTCGCTGAACCACTCACTTTCAGTCTTCGAGCACATCGAGAACTAATTAATCGCTTGGGCGAATTTGATGTTGTTCACGACAATCAATGTTTAGGCACCGGCATCTGGAAAATTCACCAGGCAGGGTTACCTGTATTGGAGACGATCCACCATCCAATTACGGTCGACCGCAGACTCGAAACTAAACATGCGACGACGCCTTGGAAGCGTTTTACTAAGAACCGTTTTTATGCATTCACAACCATGCAAACAAAGGTTGCCAAGAAACTGCCCAGAATTCTTACCGTCTCCTCAAATAGCTACGACGACATAGTTAAAGATCATGGGGTTGACCCTGACCGTCTACACATTGTCCATGTCGGCGTTGATACTCAACAATTCCGACCGCTGAAAGACGTTGACGTCGTGCCGGGGCGTTTGATGACAACAGCTAGCGCGGACGTTGCGATGAAAGGCCTCGCATTTTTACTCGAGGCTCTTGCCAAACTTCGCGCCGAAGACGACAAAGTGCACTTGGTAGTGATCGGGAAACCAAAATACGACTCGAAAGCCACTCAGCTAATCAAAGAACTCGACCTCTCTAGAAGCATTGAATTCGTGAGCGGCGTTTCTGATCAACGCATCGTGGAGCTCTATAACGAAGCCCAATTAGCGGTTGTCCCATCACTTTATGAAGGATTTTCGCTCCCGGCTATTGAAGCGATGTCATGTGGTGTTCCGCTAATAGCGACTACGGGAGGCGCTTTGCCTGAGGTAGTTGGGGACGATGGAATCACAGCACTCCAAGTACCACCAGGTGACAGCGAAGCTCTTGTTCAAAAAATTAGGTGGGGTCTTAAAGAGAAGGATTTGCGCTCCACTATTGGCGTCGCAGGTCGTCAACGTGTCATCAAAAATTTCTCTTGGACAATCACAGCCGAACAAACTGTTGAGCATTATCGAGCATTGCTTGAGGAAACAGATCGCTGATGCTCACAGTTAATTACGAACGATTGGGGACAAGACCCGGTGACCTTGTTCTAGATATGGGTTGCGGAGCAGGCCGTCACGCTTTCGAAACCGTTCGACGGGGGTGTCGCATCATCGCGCTTGATCAAGACCTTCAAGAGTTATTCGATGTAAAAAATACGTTTGCTGCAATGATCGATGCTGGTGAGCTAACAAGCGACGTTCAAGGTCAGCCGGTGTCTGCCGATGCTCTAGAGCTTCCATTTGCAAACGAAACCTTTGATCGGATTATTTGTTCAGAGGTCCTTGAACACATACCAAATGATCAGCGCGCTATAGAAGAACTAGTACGCGTCTTAAGGCCCGGGGGCAGTATCGCTGTAACGGTGCCAGCTTGGGTAGCTGAGAAAATTTGCTGGCGATTGAACGACGAGTATTACGCCCCCAAGGCAGTTGGCGGGCATGTACGCATCTATAGAAAGTCAGAACTGCGCTCGAAGATCAGCCAAGCTGGCCTTGAACCCGAAGGTTGGGACAGAGCACACTCCTTGCATTCGCCTTACTGGTGGATCAAATGTGCTGTCGGTCCCAATAACAACGACAACCGATTAGTGAAGGCATACCACCAATTTCTCGTTTGGGACATCGTAAAAAGACCGCTTATCACAAGAGTCCTTGATCGACTTCTTAACCCCCTGATTGGTAAATCGGTGGTGCTGTACGCCACGAAACCAGAACCGGAAACTGCGAATGCAACCTGAGTCAACCGGTGCTTTGACCGACGATCAGATCAAGGCCACAGCTTCAACGATTATCGACCAACAAACTCCAGACGGCATGATTCTTTGGTTCCCAAACGGACACTCCGACACCTGGAATCACACCGAAGCCGCAATGGCTTTATCAGCGGCAGGTTTCGTCGATGCAGCCGAGCGCGCTTACCAGTGGCTAGCTAAGAATCAGCGGGCCGATGGAAGTTGGCACCATTACTACCTGGAGAACGCAATCGAGGACGCCAAGGTTGACACCAACTGTTGCGCCTACGTAGCAACAGGGGTTTGGCATCACTACCTAAATACTCGTGACGATCATTTCTTAGAAGAGTTATGGCCTGTAGTGAAACGAGCACTGGATTTCGTTGTAGGTCACCAAACAGCTTCTGGGCATATTCCCTGGGCAATCCACACAAGTGGTACGGCATGGTCGTATTCCTTAGTTACAGGAAGTTCATCGATCTATCATTCGTTGCGTTGTGGCTTAGCAATCGCCCTTCACATCGACATGGAGCAGCCTGAGTGGGAGTTTGCTGCAGTTCGCCTTTCTAGTTTGCTACGCAACAATGAAGAGCAATTCGAGCCTAAGAAGCGATGGGCTATGGACTGGTACTACCCAGTTCTCACCCAAGCCTTAACCGGAATTCCAGCCTCGCAACGTCTCGCATCTCGAGTCGAAGAGTTCATGCTTGATGATCATGGCGTGAGATGTGTGTCAGATCAGCCTTGGGTGACAACCGCAGAGACATGCGAATGCGCCATGGCGTATCTTGCGATTGGGGATGAAGCCACCGCACACCGGCTCTTTCAGAGCATCCAGCCTTTGCGCGATCTTGACGGCGCCTATTTCACAGGAATGGTATTTCCAGAAACTATTACTTTCCCAGACGACGAACGTTCAACTTATTCGAGCGCCGCTGTGATTCTTGCTTCCGATGCCCTAACCAATAATTCGGCTGCATCACAGTTAGTGCTCGGACACGGGCTGCCATCATTAGGTTCCTAAAACTGAAATCGTTCAAAACGAGCGACGCAATATTTGAAGGCTCCCGTAGTTTGCAAATATTTCAAAACCGCCGTCCTCTAGGGCCCGTGAGTAAATCTCGTAAGGGGGACGTCCACCATCAGCAGGGTCAGAAAAGACGTCGTGGATCGCTAAAAATCCGCCAGCTATGACCTTCGGAGTCCATTCTTCGTAGTCAGTATGAGCGGGCTCACTGCCATGACCCCCATCAATGAAAAGCATCGAAACAGGTCCCGCCCAACGTTTGGCAACTGTTTGGGACTCGCCAATGATCGGTACAACTACATTTTCAAGGCCGGCAACTTCTATGTTGCGCCGCAATTCGGGTAATGAGTCAATTTTCCCCGTGCTGGGGTCTACTAACTCAGCGTCATGATGCTCCCAACCTTGCTGCATCTCTTCAGATCCACGGTGATGATCAATAGTGAACACCACTGACCCATTCTCAAGAGCTGCTGCGCCTAGGTAAATCGTCGACTTTCCGCAGTAGCTACCTATTTCGACAATGGTGTCTGGAGACGCCAATTGAAGGGCAGTTTGATAGAGGCCCATGCCTTCGTCATGAGGCATGAAACCGCGAGCCTTACGTGCCAAGGCTTCCAGATCTGGTCTCATACTTCCGCCACTACCGTTTAAATAGAAACTTTTCCAACATAAAGAATTTTCCCAACCAAAGAACCCCGAAACCAATCAGATTGGCTGACATCACCAAGGCCGTCGAATCCCACCACACGTCTGCCAAAGTAACAAGAAACGAAGAAATAGCTAAGCCAACGATGCTGTAAAGCCAAAATGGCAGTATTTCTTCTCGTACGGAATGTGAATCTTTACGTCCCCATACCCAAGATCTGTTCAGTAGGTAAGCAGGAACAGCTCCAATGGTTACAGCGACAACATTGGCTACTAAGGCCGGCCAACCAATAACTACGAAACCGAACCACAGGCAGGTTTGTGTGACGATGACAGCCGCAGCTGACACACCTGAATAACGAAATAGTTTGACCCGTAAGGTCCAAAGTTGGTTTGGCATGAGGTGTAAACGAGAAGCTTACGGTCGTGTCTACTGGTCTACATCAGGACGGTAGAAGGTTAGCAAGAGGGCTATTGCAGAACCTGCCCCACCAAGCCAAGTAGCAATGAACCAGCCGATACCGCTCATCTCAATTCCTAAAGAATTGTCCACAGACCATGACCCAGGTCCCAACAAAGCCAAAATTGAAGCCGCTACTGCAAGCACAAAAACATACTCCCAGCCGTCCTTGATGATGAAGAATCCATTCTTACGATGTCCGACCCAACCTGCGGTGATCATGACTCCGACGTACCCCATGCTGCTTAAAGGCATCAGTAAACCTGCCCCAACTGCAAGCCCAAAAACAATTTCGCTGGCAGCCGCTAGGTGGGCATGCAGTAGCCCAGGTGAAAGTCCTTCGCTCTTGAACCAACGACCAACGCCATCAATGCCGCCTCTGTATTTAGCGATCCCATGAAGCGCAAGCGTTACTCCTATTGTTAGCCGCAGGATCAGAAGACCCATATCGATCGCATTTTGATCCATAATCAACCCCTTGCTGACAACCGTACTCGGGTCCGGTTCAATCAGTCGTATTCACTAAGTGGGTAGCTGCCATTGAGAAGTATTCCAACATCTGGCCATGCAGTGCTGCATCAATTTCTATTTCGTCCAAAGCTGCCGCCATATGCTCGTACCAACGGTCTCGCTCAACGAGTCCTACCTGGAAGTGCGCGTGGCGCATTCGTAACCTCGGATGGCCCCTATCGCTTGAATACTGGACAGGACCTCCCCAATATTGTGCGAGAAAAAGCGCTAGCCAATACCTAGAGGGCTCCAAATCATCGGGGTACAAAGGGCGGAGCACCTCATCATCAGCGACTCGGCGATAGAACCGCGTACACAGATCATGAAACCAGGACATACCTCCTACAAGGTCATAAAGACTTTCTTCCCCGTTCTCGCGCACTCTTCTACACCTCGTAGCGATAAATATTGGTTTCGCGGGCTGTAAAACCAAGCCGTTGATACAGCCTGTTAGCAGCTTCGCGAGATGGTCGAGAGGTGAGATCAATCGTTTTGGCGCCCGCCTTTGTAGCGATTTCGATAGCTCGTTGATTCAGCGCTTCACCCACACCTTGACCCCGGGCTTGTTCATCAACCACAACATCTTCAATCCAAGCTCTGACGCCTGTAGGAATAGCAAATACGATCAACGTCATCGAACCGACAATCGTGTCACCTTCTCTGGCTAACAGAACCGTAGATGCGTCATGATTGAGGATTTCTACAAGTTGCCCCGCTGTAGGCAGAGACGACGAACTTGATAGCTGCGGTATCAATCTCTGAAACGCCGCTACGACCGCTTCGTCGACACTTTCACAAATACTGATCTCGATAGCCATCGCTTTATCCTCCGTCAACGTCTTCATGGTACGGATCGCGAGATCCGCGGATAGCCTTTTCGTCGTGGAACACGTCGAGTGGAGCGAACATCCCGTCCTACAAGAAGCGGTGCTCCTCGCAGCTTTCACTGGTTGGAACGATGCCGGGGATGCAGCAACCGAGGCCGTTAGTTATTTGACACGTCGCTACGAATGTCAACGTGTAGCAACAATAGACCCTGAATATTTCTACGACTTCGCGTCCGTTCGCCCAAGCGTCCGCCTAGAGGGCGACGATCGACGAATCGACTGGCCGGTAAACGAGGTCAGAGTCGGTGCCCTTGACGATGGTCGTCCACTCATAACAATTGTTGGCATCGAACCTCGACTCCGGTGGCGCACCTTTTCCGAAGCACTATTGTCAGTCGCCAACCAACTGTCGGCCTCTACTGTTATAACCCTTGGAGCACTCCTCACCGATACCCACCATCAAGCTCCGGTAGACGTAATCGGAGCTTCGAATAATGAAGTAATAAATCTCGAGTTAGGGCTGACCCCTTCACAATACGAAGGGCCTACGGGAATAATTGGTGTACTCAACGACGCCTTCCATCGAGGAGGTTTCGACAGTCTCTCCTTTTGGGCTGCAGTTCCTTCTTATATTGGTCACAATCCATCTCCAAAAGCAGCGCTCGCTCTGGTACAGCAACTCGTCGAATTTCTAGATATTCCTTTAGGCGCGACCGATCTTCAAATTGCAGCTGCAAGTTACGACCGCCAGATCAACGAGCTTGTTGATAGCGATCCAAACCTCGCCGAATATGCTCAACAGTTACTCGATGAAGCCACCGATGAGCTAACTGACATGGCTGATAACCCTGAAGCAATGATCGACGAAGTAGAAGAATTCCTTCGACAACAAGACGAGTAAAGATTTTCCACAAATCTTTACTTGCTTTCTTCTTCCCAGGGTTTAGCGCGTGGTTGGTCATACTTCACTTCGGTCACCTGACCTTCAATTGCAGCGAAGGCATCATCGACCCACGTTTCCAAACCGGCTAATGGCTGCGGTAGAGAGTCCCGAGCAAACCATCCACAATCGCTAGTTTCGAGAGGGTGGGGCATCAATTCACCACCAACCGCTCGGCAATAAAACACCATCGAATAAAGAGGGATCCGAGTAAATCCCTGCCGCATACCATCGACAATTGAAATCAGTGACACCGGTTCGCAGTGAATACCCGTTTCTTCATACACTTCTTTCATCGCGACTTCCACTGGTGAATAACCAATGTCAGCCCAGCCGGTTGGGTAAAGCCATACCCCACTATCTGCCCGCTGGACCAGAAGAATCTCATTCGCATCGTTCCCAACGACGGCACCTATGGCGGCCTTCGGAGTTACGTATCCAGCGACTCCGCTACCTACCATCCGCATCCATTCAAGAGCTACGTCCTCGGGATCGACGTTCCCATCCGCTGCTCCATACATTTCAGAAGCAACTTTCAGAATCTCTTCGTAACGCTCCTTTTCGTAGAGGCTTTCGGTAAACCCCAATCCCGTACGGGCTATTCCAGCGAGGGTTTCAGCCCAATTAAGGAGATCTTGACCGGTGGCTGATTTTGACATCAGGGCGAGGCTAGTCGCGCTGACAACAAGAGTTACTCGACCCTCATCAATGAGTGACGTAATGCCGCGTCAATTTCTCGTCTGTGTAGGTCATCTAAAGCTGGCCCGTCGGGTCCAGTTACATAGAAGGTGTCTACAACCTCGTTAGAGATGGTCTGAATCTTCGCCGAGCGGATGTCGAGTCCCATTTCAGCGAGGGTCCTCGTTAAATGATAGAGAACCCCTATGTGGTCTTCAGTTCGTACTTCGATGATTGTTGCGTCCGTTGCTGACTCAACATCAAAACCAACGCTGGTCCTAACTGGTTTAGCGGCTAAAGCAGTTCGCCTTCGGTAGACCCGTGCTCGTTCCGCTATTCGCGCATCTATGGCTAGATGACCTTGCAAGCATTGATGAACATCATCAATAACCCGACCCCAATCCACAGGAGTATCGGGTTCAACAACTCTGAATTGAGAAACGGCCATGCCTGCGTCGCTGGAATAGGCATCAGCCTGTAAAACATCAAGCCCTCTTAACGCAAGAGCGCCGGCAGCCCGACTAAAGATGCCGGCCCGGTCCTGAGCGACGATTGTGACCGTATCTCCCGAACCTTGAACAACGGTTTCTTCTTCGGCCATTAACGTTTCGATTTGCTCAGTAATGAATGATCGTCTTTTGCGGCGCGTGGACCCATCGTTCGATATGAAATCAGCTGTAGCTTCCGTGAGCGTTTCAACCAGATGGGCTTTCCAGTCACCCCACGCCGTTGGGCCAGTTGCGATGGAATCAGCTTCAGTTAACGCAGCTAGCAACTCTAAGAATTCGACCGTCTGTACCTTCTCGGCAACGGTTCGGATCGTCTGGAGGTCTTCGAGGTCTCTTCGGGTCGCTATATCCGGCAATAACAAGTGATTTTCTACGAGTTGGCTTAATAAATCGGCGTCTTCTCTCGAAAAGCCACAGCGAGAAGCTATCGAGCCAATAAGTCGCATACCCACCTCGGTGTGGTCACCCGGGTAACCCTTACCAACGTCATGCAGGAGCGCCGCCAGCAACAAAAGATCAGGTCGCTGCACTCGATGGGTTAGACGTGCTGCCTCCGCAACTGTTTCAAGTAGATGCCGATCAACGGTGAAGCGGTGGTAGACGTTTCGTTGGGGGCGCGACCGATTGGGAGTCCATTCCGGAAGTAAATGGGTCCAAACTTCGAAATAGTCAAGAGCTTCGATTACCGGAATCGCCCTATGCCCTCCTTTGAGTAGCTCTATAAACAGGTCGCGAGCGCCTTGCGGCCACGGGTCTGGAAGATCAACTTGACGATCCGCAAACAGACGAAGCGATTCTCTTGCCAGGGGCAAACCGGAATACATCGCCTGCACTGCCGCGTGGAGAACTAGAAGGGGATCAGTTGATGGATCACCCAAGACAACAATTTCGTCACCGACAACTGTTAAACCCGCTACTTCTATTTCGATTGAGACCTCTTCAGTCAACTCGCGATCTAGGTGACGCCAAGTTTCGTCACTCAAGTAGGCAACAGTTCTAGCTGCAGCAGCTACTCGTCCCATCAATATGTCTGCATCATGATCTCCCAATGCTGCAGCAACAGAGTCTTGTTCTTCGAGCAGGAGGACATCTCCTCGTTTCCCACTTAATCGGTGCAGCTCGACGCGTGCTTCAAGCAAGACTTGGTATGCCTCCGTCAACCTCTCATGATCGTGGACAGGGACTTCAACACCAGCGCGAACTGCCCAGTCGATGGCGTGAACGTCTCGCAGCCCTCCACGACCTTCTTTGAGGTCCGGTTCTAACAAAAAGGCGACCTCACCCGAAATCAGGTGGCGCCGTCTGACATTACGAGCCAATTCGTCTAGACGGTCTAGGCCATGAGCAACCCATTGTTCTTCATTACGGGCTAGCAATTCTTGCAAAAGGGTTGAATCTCCTGCCACAAGTCGACCATTAAGCAAACTGGTTGCGGTCTCAAGATCAGTCGACGCAAGCCTCAAAGTTTGCTCCACCGATCGAACAGAATGGCCTAATTTAAATCCTTCGTCCCATAGCGGATACCAAAGACGGTCCGCCAGAGAATCGATATCGTCTCTGTCTTGATGTATCAGCATCAGATCAAGATCACTCGATGGGGCTAATTCCGACCGGCCATATCCACCTAACGCCACTAATGCGACACCATCTTTGTTTTGGATTTCGGTCACGTATAGCTCGGCCAGAAATTGATCTGTGACGTCAGACAAGGCTTTGGGAATTTCTCGCGCAGATAAAGCTCTGTTACTAATTATTTTTTCTCTGAGTTCCACCAGGCTGGTTTCAGTCATCCAGAACCCCAAGAAGAGTTGGGAGACGTCTGAAGAAAACTGAGCGGGGAAGCGCTTCTGCGCATCCAGCTTTTTTCGCTGCATCCAGTATTTCTTCAGCTACATGTGGAGCAAAACCAATGACTCGCGGTCCCGAGGGAAGATACTCGAGGACTTTTGAACGTGATAAGTCAACCAACACCAAATCGGCTTCTACTGACTTCAATTCCTCCAATTTATTGACAATTTCCACGCCGTCGCCGAAACGACTGCGATCCATCAAGTTGGGTATATAGGCAGCTATCCGGGTCATCAGGAATTAGTTTCTCGGCGTTCTGTTAGGTGAAGATAAGCTTTGGCTGCACCCCAAGCTATTCCTAATTCGTGACAAGCTTGCCCAAAGTCCAAGAATGCTGCTGGGGTTAAACCATAAATATCTTCGGGAAATGTAGTTTCGAGATATTCGTCTCGTTGAACTGGGGGAACCTGGTTTCGCTTCAAGACTTGAGTCGGATATTGCGAAGCTCTGCGAAGTATCGACATCGGGTTGGTTTGTTGCAAGGCGGTGTCGGATTCCAGTAGTTCTCGCAAAGCGGGAATCAACTCAGTAACACAACGTTTTCCTGCTAGCTGTGCTTGGTCAGTTATCTCCTTAGGCGCCTCGCCCTTCCATGCCTGATAGATCTCATATATTGAACTTTCTACCCAAAGAGGTAAAGCGGCTTCTAACTCCTTGGCCAGTTCCGCACCTATTTCTTGTAGTTGATTCATTGGATCGAATGGTTCAAATTTCCTGAGCGAAACCCTTCCAAATCCAAGGTGACATATTGATAACCAACTGACTGGACGGCTTCTACAATTTCGGCTCTTAGGTCAAGCGCTCTCGGAAGTTGCTCTAGGTCTATTTCTAGGCGAGCAATTTCTCCGTAATCTCGAACTCGTAGCTGGTCGAAACCGAGGTTCTTGAGTGCCGATTCCGCTCGATCTAGTCGCCGCAGCAGCGGGACACTGACTTGGGTGCCATAAGGAATTCGAGAAGCTAAACAAGCAGCAGCTGGCTTGTCCCAAGTACGAAGACCTAATTTCTTACTGTGCTCTCTAACATCTTTCTTGGAAAAGCCAGCTTCTACCAAGGGAAACTTAGCTAAGCGTTCTTGAGCTGCTGACTGTCCCGGACGATGATCCCCAAGATCATCGGTATTAACTCCCAATACAACAACTAACTCTTGTTCACACGCAACTGGTTCTACAACATCCATGAGAGCTGACTTGCAGTGATAACAGCGATCACCGTCATTAATTCGGTACGCAGCATTATCCATTTCGTTCGTCTCTACACAAGACCAGTTAAGCCCCCATTCTTCAGCTAGGGAAGCACAATCTTCTAACTCGGTCTGTGCAAGGCTTGGCGAGACGGCGGTAAAACATTGAACAGCGTCAGAACCCAATGTGTCATTAGCAACCCAGGCAAGAAACGCAGAATCTGCTCCCCCGCTGAAGGCAACTAACACGCGTTGTAGCCCTTGAAGATTGCTTCGGAGCGCTTCAAGGTCTGCCGGCATTACAGCCGATCGTTGGGAATAGCGTAGAAAAGGTCAGCGCCCTGGGTGATTGTCGGCACTAGACCAGCCACGGTCGGAAGTATCTGCTCTGCATAAAATTTTGCGACAGCGATCTTGTCGTTGAGGAAGTCAACGTCACCTTTACCGGAGTCGAGAAGTCGTTGGGCTATTTGTGCTGATCGCGCTAGATAGTAGCCACCAACGATTACCCCAGTTAGACGCATAAATGGAACCGATCCAGCTGCTGCATCGTTAGGTTGAGCCGCTAGCCGACCACCCAGCCAGCCTCCAGCTTCACTGAGTTGTTCTTTGCCTTTCAGTAATGCCTGCCCCATAGAACTAAGACGATCATCTTCAATGAGTTGTTCGGCTAGGCCGCTGATTTCGGAGATGAACTTTTCTAATACTTGACCTCCACCAAGGGGAAGTTTTCGGAATACCAAGTCAGCTGCCTGAATTCCATTAGTTCCTTCATAGATGGGCGCGATCCGAACATCTCGCCAGTGTTGAGCAACTCCTGTTTCCTCTACATAACCCATTCCCCCATGTGTTTGAACTCCTAAAGAGGTCATCTCCACACCGAGGTCTGTGCCCCATCCTTTGGATATAGGGGTAAGCAAGGCAGTCACAGCATCCCAATATTCACGCTCTGTTTCATCAGGACTGCTATTCGCGAAGTCGATTGCCGCCGCGTTGGCGTACATCACGCATCGCATAGCCTCCGCGTTAGCTCGCATCGTCATCAGCATCCGACGAACATCTGCGTGGTCAGCTATGGGTGAGGACTCTCCAGCTTCCAGTTCAGCTCCAATGGCCTTACCTTGCTTTCTATCTAGTGAGTACTGACGGGCTTGTTGGTAAGAACGGTCAGTTAGCGATAGTCCTTGAAGGCCAACCGACAATCGGGCGTTATTCATCATCGTAAACATCGCGCGCATCCCGGTGTTCTCTTCACCGACCATCCACCCCACAGCACCAGCCTCATCGCCATAGGACATGACACAGGTGGGACTAGCGTGTATCCCAATTTTATGTTCACTTGAAACGACACGCAGATCGTTTCGTTCCCCAAGACTTCCATCATCGTTCACTAAATATTTCGGAACTAGGAAGAGACTTATTCCCTTAGTTCCTGGCGGAGCGTCTGGGGTTCGGGCCAGAACTAGATGAATAATATTTTCCGAGAGTTCGTGTTCTCCATAGGTGATAAAGATCTTGGTACCAGAGATTAACCAGGTCCCGTCTTCCACTGGTACTGCTTTGCTAGTAAGAGCTCCCACATCAGAACCTGCTTGAGGTTCAGTGAGATTCATAGTTCCCGACCATTCCCCACTGATCATCTTTGGAAGGTAAATCTCTTGCAAGGTTTCGTTCGCATGGTGACTAATCGCGTCGATGGCTCCCTGAGTGAGCAAAGGGCAAAGACTAAATGCCATATTCGCGGCAGTCATCATTTCTTGAACCGCCAGACCAACACACCATGGCATTCCCCCTCCGCCGTGGTCCTCATCTAGGGCAATGCCGTTCCATCCAGCTTCAACAAATCTCTCATAGGCATCTGCGAAGCCGTCGGGGTGGAAGATTCGTCCATTCTCAACCAGCAATCCTTCTTGATCACCTTTTTGGTTAAGTGGAGCTAGTTGTTCCTCCATAAAGCGGGCAGCCTCATCCAAGACACCTGCAACTGTTTCAAGGTCAGCGTGGTCGTAGCCTTCTCGGCTAGCAAGCTCTGACAAATTAGCAATGTGCTCTAATACGAACAACATGTCGTCGGTGGGAGCTCTGTAATCAGACATTGTTGCCTCCTACCTACAGGTTATTAGGCCAACTGCCAATGAGGAATTACAAAACGGTGATGAGAAGATAAAATATGCAAACTAAAAAATTACGAAGGGTCTTAGTATCTAGTCGAGCAACGGTCGGTTGGCTTGCAGTTTTGGCTCCCAGCCTTATAGGTAAAGTCTGGGGACTGGACTCTCCTCTCCATAGCGAAACTAAATATTTGGTTCGGTTATTCGGCATCAGAAACGCTGTTCTCGCTTACCAGCTCTACCAAGCCGAACGCCCAGACGCCGGCACGGACGAGTTAGAAGAAGCGCTTCGCCAAGGAATAGCGATAGACGCCTTAGACCTTGCCTTTGTCTTATTTTCTAAAACACATGATGGGGAAAGACCTCTGGGGCGCACCGCTCCGGGTCTAGCTGCTGCTGCGGGTATCGCCCTAGGAATGTTGTCTAGAGAGAACCCTGAACTGACCGAGGATCGGGATGACTAACCATGCAAACGAATCATCACGTTTTTGAAGATTCAACTTTGTTCTAACCCCGTGGGCCGGTAGTTGGGATAGTGATGATTCTGACGCCAACTTCAAAGAAGCGCGTCTTGCTGCTCACGACGAACTGCGACAAACGATCGAATGCTTATATGTCCCGATTGAAGACCCTCAGCTCTACGACAGCTGGGGTTCACCCATTCATTACACGCTGAGCAACTATTTCCACCTCTTCAAGCAAGCCAGTGTAGAAGGCACCAAACTCGCCATATATCGCGGAGGCTTCGTCGTAACGCATCGTATAGACAACCTCTTTAAGGTCGTCTAAATACTCAGCAAACAGTGTTACCCCCCACTCGTAGTCATCAACCCCGGTGGACCCGGTGACTACCTGCAAAATTCGGCCACGAAAGTTTCTTCCAGACTTTCCATGTTCATACATGAGTTCTCGTCGAGTCTCGTAATCAAGGGTGTACCAATTTCCGTGTTCTTCTCGACGTTTAGACATTGGGTAGAAACAAAAAGCGCGTTTACCTTCAGGTGGTAGCTCCGGGTGCAGTCGGGGCATCTTCATTTCCTCTGGCAAATCAGGTGCATATTCAGACGTCTCAGTCATTGAGACATAGCTATCGGCTACTAGCAGCCCGGCCTGCTGAAGTTTGCTTTGCAGACTACGAAGCCTCCACAGATCAGGCCCCAGTGCCATGAACCCAATATCAGCTTTGTGTCCAAACAGCGCTACGCAAAGAACTTGATGTTCGCTGTCTTGAACTTCTTTAACTGCAGCTATTACTCGCTGTTCGTCAGTTCCGTCCGTGACCTTGCAGAATAAGTGGAGTACACCCCACCCAATTGATGTCGAAACATATTGCGGTTCGGTCATGCACTGATTTTAGGGGTCTATTGGTCGATCTCACCGGTGTAGATGTTCATTGAACCCTGACGAGCGAATCCGATAAGTGTCATATTGGCTGTTTTCGCCAATTCGACGGCTAGTGCACTCGGAGCCGATACGGCGATAAGGGTGCCAAAACCTCCACACCATGCCTTCTGTACCATCTCAAAGCTGGCGCGTCCGCTCACGAAAAGTCCGCGCTGCGTTGCATCAGATTTACCTTGGAGAAAACGATTTCCGATGACCTTGTCGACAGCATTGTGTCGACCAATGTCTTCGCGTATTACTTCAATAGCTCCATCGCCCCCAAAAACAGCAGCCGCGTGGAGGCCTCCCGTCCGACTAAACATTTCCTGCCGGTCGCCAGCGTCTTCTACCACTTGTTGCAATGTCTCAACGTGGAAGGTTGTCGACTCATTTATTGGCGCCATTCGGCGAGCCAATTCCGTCAGCGCAACGGACCCGCATAGACCA
>MDTG01110252.1_pt1 | contig 22651 bp, 20 predicted proteins | sample 811421 | NCBI WGS metagenome assembly MDTG01 (sample SAMN05326645, study PRJNA326480) | marine metagenome | isolation source: seawater | place: Pacific Ocean: South East | collected 2011
GTACAGAGGCAAATCTGGATCACTCATAAGAATAACATTCACATCGGACCCCCTCTTGAGCTCTTCAATAATCTTCACCGTGCCGTCTTTCGCCTTATCGAAATTAGCCCCTCCGGCCGCCTGAAAATCCATAGAGTAACTGTTGTCCAAAAGCACTAGTAGCGATGCCTTCTTATCAGCCCAAAGAACTGTTGAGCCCTTAAGTATAGGCCTAGCCATACACAGCGCTAACAATACCGGGATGGAACAACGCAACAGCATGAGCAGCCAATTTTCGAACCGAAGCCTCCGTTGCTGAGACTTAAGAGTAATCTCTATGAGATGCATAGCACCCCATTTAAGTTCGCGATGTCGGCTCTTACTAATAAGATGAATTAGAATCGGAATCGCGGCTGCAGCAACCCCACCCACCAATGCAAGATTCATGAAGCTCATACCACTCCTTGTCTCATTCTTAGAAATCGAGCCAAACTGTCAGTCAATGGTTCGTGTGTGTACATTGGAACTAATTCAACCCGATGACGTTGACAACCCAACTTCAGTGCTTCGGTAAACTTAGCAAAGTTATCGAGATATGCCGCCCGAAAACTAGCCGGATCCACCATTTGAAATTCGGCTGTTCGTTCTAAATTCTCAAACCTTGTCCACGCATCAAAAGGAAACTCTACCTCATCTCTATCCATCACATGAAAAATTACGACCTCATGTGAAGCGTGACGGAAATGCGCGATTGAAGCCAATAGGCTCTTCACATCTGTGAAGCAATCAGACAGAATGAAAACCATCCCTCGTTTATCGATTCTCGGAACTATATCATGAAATACTTTTGAAACATCCGTTTCACCTCCCGGCCGAGTTTTCAACATTTCCTCGTACAGAATACGCAAATGACGGGTACTTGAGCGCGGGGGAATGTGGGAGCGAATCTTGGTGTCAAAGGTCATCAACCCAATACTATCACTCTGTTTCATGATGATGTGCGCCAAACATGCAGACAACTTAATAGCGTGTTGTAGTTTCGTTATTCCATTTTCACCTTTATAGCCCATGCTGCCACTAGCATCCAAAAGCAACATTGCTCGCAAATTCGTTTCCTCTTCATATTCACGCACGTAATAGCGATCTGTTTTTGCGAACACTTTCCAATCCACTCTTCGAATCTCATCACCCTGCACATACTCGCGGTGCTGGGCAAATTCCACACTAAAGCCTTTGTGAGGAGATCTGTGCTGCCCGGTTATGGCACCCTCCACCGTCTGCTTAGCCATCAACTGAAGGTTGACGATGCTCTGCAGTTCCTCTGGCTGCAATATATCGTTGATAGAAGCCATTAGGCACCCAACTGACTTACTGAAATCTCATCTATAAAGTTGCCCCGGTGGGCTGCTGCGGAACTGCTTGAAGAACCTTATCAATAATATGATCAACAGTAATTCCCTCAGCCTCCGCATTAAAGGTGGGTACGATACGGTGCCGTAACACAGGATGAGCCAAGGCCGCTATATCTTCCGGTATCACATTGGGTCTTCCTTGTAGAATAGCGCGAACCTTACCCCCCATAATAAGCTGCTGACATGCACGAGGACCGGGACCCCAGCTAATTAGCTCTGGGACAAAGTCTAAGGCCTCTTTATCATCTGGCCGACAACGCCTAACAAGGTCCAGAACATAAGCATTTACGTGGTCAGGAACCGGCACTTTCCGCACGATTTGCTGACATTGGATTATCTCATCACCACTAATAACAGGTTTAATCGGATCATTGTGAACCCCAGTGGTGCGCCGTATAATTTCGGCTTCCTCATCCTTTCCGGGATACTTTACCTTAATATGAAACATGAAGCGGTCCTTCTGGGCTTCAGGCAATTGATAAGTACCCTCCTGTTCCACGGGGTTTTGAGTAGCCAACACAAAAAAAGGTTGCTCCAGCCCATATGTTTGCCCGCCAACTGTGACTGAGTGCTCCTGCATCGCCTCCAGCAATGCCGCCTGGGTCTTCGGGGGAGAGCGATTAATTTCATCCGCCAATACCAACTGGGCGAAAATCGGACCACGCAGAAATACTAATTGTCTGCGCCCTTCAGCATCCTGCTGAATAACGTCGGTGCCAGTGATGTCTGCAGGCATCAAGTCAGGGGTAAATTGTACGCGCCGAAACGAAAGGCTCATGGCCTCTGATAAACTTTTAATCGTATAGGTTTTAGCCAAGCCGGGAACTCCCTCAAGCAAACAATGACTCCGGGCAAATATAGCTATAAAAAGCTGCTCAATAACATCTTTTTGCCCAACAATGGCTTTACCTACCTCAGCAGCCATTTGGCCGTACATAGTCGCGATTTTGCGAGCCAACTCAGCGTCACTTCCACTGGAATAATTGGTTGAAACAGGAGGAGATGATTGTGTTGATTGCGGACTCAACTCAGGTACCACTAGAAGAGTACCGCAATTGGGGTCTGGGCATTTGATTTGAGAACCGGCGGCTTGATCATCAACCGAAAGTTCCGTCGAGCAAGCAGGGCATTTGATAACCATCTCCATGACGCTGTGCTACAATCTGCCCGCTTTTACGCTTTTGCGCAACAGACTAGTTTCCACATACAACCTACTCCATTTATTTTAGAGGCTGTAATGTGAAGGGGTCACGCATTGGAATGTCTTTTACTCCCCCACTAGTTAAGCTATCCACACTTACTAAATGATCCGGATGCCCTTTGAGAATTTCCTCCTTATCACCAATAATTAGAATTGCCACTTTATCTGGGGTTAAATATTTGCCAGCCACCCTTTGCACATCAGCCTTAGTAACTGCTCGAATTTTTGATCTAAAATTGTCAAAATAATTGGGATTATTACTTAGCCGACCGGTAAATTCCTCGCTCGCAAAAGTGCTCGCTATGGCCCCCTTGGTTTCGAAAGCTTGGGGAAAAGTTTGAATGTAGCTAGCCTTTGCGGTTTCAATCTCCTTATCTGTAACTTCCTCCTGAGTGATCTTACGCATTTCCTCGAGAACGATCTGAGCAGCATATAATACCGTTCGAGATTTACTTTGATAACCCGCCACAAAAGTCCTCGGGAAATATGTGCCTCCAGGACAATATGAATATGCACTGTAAGCTAAACCTTCATCTGAACGCACCCGATTAGTTATACGGCTAGTAAACCCTCCACCTCCAAGAATGTCATTCATAACCTGAACTGCATAGTAATCGGGGTTATCACGCATAATCCCAGGCAACATGATATCCACCCGGCCTTGATTTACTTCTTTATCAACAATGTAAATACCCGCTTTTGCAAATTTCTTGTTGGTTGGAACGGGCTGCGCCGTTTTTCCTTTAGGGGACCAATCGGAAAATAGTTTCTCTAACTTCAGAACCATCTCCTTTCGATCAAAGTCTCCACTAACCGAAACGACAAAATTACCCGGATGAAACCAATCTCTGTGAAAACTCCTTAAATCCGACACGGTAATTGAATCAATAGAGGCCTTGGTAGGGGATTGACTCCTGAAAAAATGATCCCCATAGGCTAACCGGACTAATTCCCGGCGCTCAATGTTGCGGGAATCATCATTACGTTGCTTCATTGATTGAATCTGCTGGGTTTTATAAAGATCAAACCGATCCCTCTGAAAACGCGGGACGGTTAACACTTCACGAAGGATAGCCAACCCTTCATCGAGATCCTTAGAAAGAAGATTTACACCTACACTCCCCGATGTATCGCCAATGTTGGAAGATAATCCAGCCGCCAAAAACGCCAACCGCTCCTCAAGAGCTTCTGCACTATGGCTCTTAGTGCCTCCTTTACTTAAAAGGTACCCCGTCATAGCAGCCAAACCTTCCTTGCCTTTGGGTTCATTATATTTACCGGTACGCACTAGTATCGAAATACTAATTAAAGGCAGTTCCCGGTTGGGAACCACAAAAGCAACAGGCCCGCTCTTAAGCTCAACGCGGTAATCAGAGCCTTTTGGTGGCTCGTACTTTAACTCGGGAAACTTAAGCTTTTCCGGACGGCTTGGAATATCTGCCGCAAAAACCGAGAGCCCCACTGAAAAAACTAAGAATATTACAAATAAGTTTTTCATCTTTTTTTCTCCAACTATTTTTTCTCCAACTGGGCAATTCGTTCCCGCAACACGGCTCGGATCACCTTCATCACTGGAGGTGCCTTAGCCCCGGCCTTTTCCATTTGCGCCTCAAGATCCGCGAGACGTTTTTTCAACTGCGCCAAGTCTTTGTCAGCGTTTATTGTGCTGGTAACCTTACGAGCCATTGCCTTGGCCTGCGCATCAAGACCAGCAAAAATAGGATCTTCATCACCTCCTCCAGTACCTGGTTTGCGTGTATAAACTGCCACCGCACGATTTTCCTTTGCGAAATATTTTTTAGCGACACGTTGGAGATCTTCCGCGGTAACCGCTTGTATCTTTGGCCCTGCCTCATTAATTTCCCGCCAATTACCCAAACCTTCACTGCGCATAATCTGCATTAGAATAGGATGATTTGAACTCAAGCGTCGGTACTCAGCTGCAGCAAAGTTGTTTTTTACTTTCTGTAATTCCTTAGCCGGGACTAGCTTGGATTTAACTTCCTCCACTAAAGAATAAATTACCTGCTCGACCTCTTCTGGCGTATTTCCATCCGTTACTTCAGCGCCCATATTAAATTCGCCGGCGTATTTACGTGCCCCCTGCCATGCCCAAGTATCAGTAGCCATTTTTTCACCTAGGACCAATTTTTTGTGCAAACGTCCCGTTCGGGTACTAAGCACCTGAGCCAGTACACTCAGAGGGTATGTATCCTTGTGCCCAAAAGCAGGCGTGTGCCAGTAGATATCAATATTAGGATTGGTCTCTGCCTCAGCATAAAAACGTTTTTCAGCTTTCTGCGGCTGCTCAAGAGTAACAACATCTGGCACCAATCCTTTACCTTTTTTAAGGCGTCCAAAATATTTTTCTGCCATTGCGAGAGCAGCATTTCCCTCAAAGTCCCCGACCAGAACCAACGTTAAATTCTGGGGCATATAGTAGGTCGCATAAAACTCATCAGCTTGTTTCTTAGAAATAGCAGGAATATCCGAGGGCCAACCTATGATTGGCCAGCTATAAGGGTGAGACTCCCAAAAGAGAGAATTGAAACTCTCAAAAAACTTGCCTAGGGGAGTACTTTCCGTTCGCATTCGGCGCTCTTCAAACACCACGTCACGTTCAGTGTAAAACTCGCGAAAAACCGGATCCAATAGCCGGCCACTTTCCATCCACATAAATAGTTCTAATTTATTTGAAGGCACGTCGATAAAATAAGCCGTATGATCGTAGCTCGTATAAGCATTCATTCGACTACCTCCATTTGAGGTATAAATCCTATCGAATTCATTTTTAACAATAACTTTACGATGCTCCTCAATGAGCACCTTAAATTCCTCATTCAATTTCTTCCACTTATCAGTCTTCTGATCAGGGTCCTGTAAATCGGTAATTTCTCCTTTTCGCCACATCTCTCGCATTTTTCGTTCTTCAACCCGCATGGCGTCACGAACTCTTTCCTGTTCATTAATAATTTTAACATCAGCCTTGTAATCCTTGGTGCCGATTTTGGGAGTTCCTTTAAACATCATATGCTCAAATAAATGTGCGATGCCTGTGATTCCCGGCCGTTCATTAACACTTCCCACACGGGCTACCCAACCTCCGGAAATACTGGGAGCATCGTTACGCTCCAAGAGAAGCACTTTCATTCCGTTGGATAAAAAATGCTCTTTTACGGGAACTTGCTGTGCTCCAAGGAGCAAAGGAAAAAATAATAGACCCAATATCGCTCTCATGATTAGGGCGAAAGAAAAACACTCTCATAGAGAGCCGTCAACGGCGAAACGCACTTATTACAATAGAAAATAGGATAAATCAGGATTCACTGTCTGACTCATGCTTGTTTTGCTCAGCACTTTCAACGACTTCTCGGACGAGCTCCTCCATGGAATCATAATTTAAATCCCCTTCTTTCTCCAAATCCCGATAGATCTGCTTTTCCACTGCCCGCAGGTGTGCCGACTCCATTTCCAATTCAATTTTATTTAAGGAAGGCATGGATTCCAGCATTTCTGTCATAAGCCGATCATTTATTTCTTTACGCTTTAATAAGCGTTCATGGAGAAACCTATAGGTACCATCTGCCATACTGCCTTTGCGTTCGGCTGATTCCAAATTTGCCAGCACAGCCCGGATTGCTTGCCTACGGGCCAAGGCCATTTGGTATTCCTTTTCCTCTTGTGAACCCTCTATCAGCCCAGCTCTATTCATGAGCCAGTGCATAGTGGTTCCCTGAAGCAAAATGGAAAGCAATACCACTCCGTATACGATCTTTAAGATGTCAGACTTATTCGATTGTGCCTGTTCCTGGGCGACTATGACTGCTTTGGCTCCTGTATTCTGATCACCTTCTATTGCAACTAGCTCTCCATCAGCCTTACTGGAGCTATAATCTGTATTTTTACTATTACTGGCGCCGACTTCGCCTATCCAAATAAGCATCATTGCAAGCACCATGGAAAGACTCCCTCGCACCCCACTCCATGTGATAACCGGAAGCCAGCGTCCCTTGAGTCGCAAATCTTTTCGACGCACTAAATTATGCACGCCATAAACAGTAATACCTCTAACTACCATCATAATTACAAAAAAGATTACTACTGGGAGCACCACTTCTTGTGATAGCATTTCACTAATTTTTATTTGCAATCCGATTAATATGAAGACAAACGAATTGGCCATAAAAGCCGCAAACTCCCAGAATGAAATCACCGATTCTCGCGTCGTAGGACTCATGCCGTGTTTTACTCCCACATTTCCTATCATCATGCCACAAACTACCACAGCGATTACCCCCGAAGCATGCATCTGCATGGCCAGAGTGTTTGCTCCGTAGGCAGCAATTACAGTAAGAGCCACCTCAATATGGTGATCATCGAATTTGCTGGTTAGGTAGGATATTACCAAACCCATTCCCAATCCAACTGCGGTTCCCAAAAGCACTTCTCGAAGAAAATCGAGAACCGCGTGCATGGCCTCAACACTTATGGCCCCACCAAAATGTGGTAGAGTAAGGCCCAAATGAACTGCTGTAATCTTTACCACCACACCAAATAATACGACAGCAATCCCATCATTAATTAAACTTTCACCTTCGATGATGATCCCCAATCGTTTAGACACAGAAAATTCTTTAAAAAGTGCAACGACAGAAATGGGGTCGGTTGCAGCTAACATCGCCGCAATCAAGAGGATCATTGGCCAACCCAAACCCAACCCAACCAATTCACTCGCCAACAGAAACAAGCCTGTGGTCAGTAACATTCCCACCATAACGCCCGGAATGGCCAAGTACAAAATTGGTCTCCAATTTCGCAAAAATTGCTTCAAATTAACGTGGAACGCCGCCTCAAATAAAAGAATGGGCAGAAAAACTTGTAACAGCAAAGGAGGATCTAATTTGATTCCTTCGAACACCTCACCCGGCCCGAAAGCGCTGACAATTAACCCGGCAACAACCAATACGACTGTGTAAGGCAGCTTAGCCCGCTTGGCCAGCAATGCCATGCCACAAGCAATGACAAGAATCACTATATGAGGTGCTAACAACTGCTCCATAAACCTAGATTTGATTCATCAAAAATATTTTGCAACCCGGCTATGTTGCATAACAAAAAATTAAATTAATCAAAAGTTGAATCATTTTAAATATCTTATAATTTAATTTATCGACTGTAAAAATAAGGGTTTTTGAGAAAGATATGCCGAACGAGGATAACCAGTTATACAACCGGAGCCCGTTGACAATACAACCTGTAAGGTAGTAGTTTAATTAATGCAGCGAACAAAGTGGATTGCCGCCGGAGTTATGGCAGCCGTGCTGTTACTGGCCGCGATTTCGCGTCCACATGAAAAACCTGTAACTCCCAGTTTCCATGGCCCCACCCGGCTTGTATCCAATTCAGGCATAATTTGTTTGGAAGGAGAATCATCCCCATATAATGGCCCAGTAGAGGAACTATATCCCAATGGAAATAAAAAGTACTCTCTGGAAATAGTTGATGGAGTAAAACAGGGCAAAGCCACCCAATGGTATATGAATGGTAAAAAGAAAACCGAGGTAATCCTTAAGGACGGACGACCCATCGGGACCATGAAAGGCTGGCATGAAAATGGAAAAAAGTCCTACGAGATGCCCTTAGCCAAGGGGGTTGCTGAAGGAATTGTCACAGAATATGATCTCAATGGTAAGCTTCGAAGTAAAACCCCTCACGTTAATGGCAAGAAACATGGTAAAGAAATAGGGTTTGACGAAGACCAAAACAAACTCTGGGAGACAGCCTGGGTAAAAGATAAAATGGAAGGCGAATATATAAAATTTTACCCTACTACTGAAATAAAGAGAAGCGTAACAACTTATGTAAACGGTGTTCGTGAGGGGCCACAAACAGGTTATTTTGCAGATGGGAAGAAGAAGTCATGGATGGCCAATTGGAGAGGTGAAACACCCGTGGGCACACACTTGGAATGGCATGAAACTCAAGAGGGGGACCCAAGACTGAGCAGACAACAGTCTTTTAGTAACGGGCAGCTAGTCAAGCTTTTGGAATGGTACAGCAATGGGCAACAATCAGTGGAAGCAGAATATGCCAATGGGAGACTCATAAACCAAGTGCGCTGGGATAAAGAAGGTAAAGAATTAATGCGAATGGGGATGAACACTCCGAGCAATTCAACAAAAGTTCCGGAGAGTGTAATATCATCAAAAACTAATCCTAATGCCGTTGGACGCAGAACCTTTTGGTCCAAAAAAAGACTAAGCGCGATTTACGCAAACAAAGAGATAACCACTGTACTGAAAGTGTTTGGAGAACCAGATCAAAAACTGGGAGACACTTGGATTTACAATAAGATGAAAGTTTTTGATCCCGCTACAGGTCAAAACTACAGGACGGTTCAGTTTTTAACTAAGAAAGAAAAAGTTCTATTAGTTGAGATTCGGTAAAAACCTACTTACGTTGATGCTCTAAGAGCCAGCGGTACAGCTCAGCATTATCGTATGTTGTTGTCCAAGAATCATGCCGGGCATTGGGATATATCGTAAGTTTTGGAGCTGAATGCCCGAACTTCCTCAATGCATCTACCATCTTTTTACTTTCACCGACTGGCACAACGGTATCTTTGGCTCCATGGAAAGCCCAAACTCCAAGGCTCCTTAGAGCCTTTCCTTTTGCCCCACTAGCATTATAAACATCAATAAAACTACCACCACCGCATATTGGAGCAATTGCCGCAAAACGATCACATAGCGCCATCCCAAGACTCCATGATCCGTACCCTCCCATACTCAGTCCAGTCAAATACAAGCGACTCGTATCCACACGATATTTTTTACAAGCATAATCCAACAATTCCGAGAGCACCTCATCGTCCCACTTCTTCCCTTTGGGGCACTGAGGGGAAATAACAACAAATGGAAATTTTTTCCCTTTCTCAATTAGTTTAGGTGGCCCATGCACTTTCACCTTATTTAAATCATCCCCTCTCTCTCCTGCACCATGAAGGAAAATCAATAACGGCCATTTGATATCTAGTTTATCCCGATACCCTTCAGGCAGATAAAGTAGAAATCGTGCTTTATATTCACGGGTTTTCTGAACTGTGATTGATTCCTGAGTTTGCACGGAGGCTCCAAAAGAGAATCCCTGATACGCTAGTAGTAACACCAAAGAAAAACGAATCATGTCTCCTCTAGCTTTGCTTCGGGCGATTATCTCGTCAAGATTTGAGTCTCCCTAACGTACTCTTCGTTTGAACATATATCCCCCCACCCCGGCCTGCACCATTTCCCATCCATCTTTTCCAAGTGAATTAAGCACTTTGGACTGCACTAATCTTTGCTTAAGTTCACCTGAGGTTTCAATTTGCTCAAATTGAACCGAATGCTGCTCAATATAGAGGTACTCCCAGCTTGGGATCACCGCGGTATTAGGTCCTGCTGACTCCTGTGCCACTGCAAAAACCAACACTGCGGTCAATGCCGCACCAATAAGATAAGGACGTACTTTTTCCATCATGAAAAGAGACTATAGGAGTAACAGGATTTAAGCCAGCTTCAGCTTTGGCAGATCCTGAGAATCGATAAGCCCAACAGGCTCTTTCTTGGAGTTGATGACGATGAGATCATCAATTTTTCGAGTATGAAATATTTTAAGCGCTTCCACTGCCAAGGAAAAATCCTTTATAATCGTAGGATTAGCTGTCATCACCTTGGACAAAGGCTGCTCCATAACTGAATCACCGATCTTGGCTATACTACGGCGTAAATCACCGTCAGTAAAAACTCCTACCAACTTACCTGAACGCCCGACCACGCACACGCTGCCGCTTTTAGCTCGAGTCATAATCAACAGTGCTTCGCCTACGGTAATTGTGCGTGGAGCAATCGCCAGGCGTTTACCTGTCCGCATGATATCCTTTACTTTCAGAAGTAACGAACGACCGATCGAACCTGATGGATGGTATTTTGCAAAGTCCTTTTTCTTAAACCCCCGTCTCTGCAATAGAGACATGGATAGGGCGTCCCCTAAAGCCAGCATCGCGGTGGTACTAGCAGTCGGCGCAAGATTGAAGGGACAAGCTTCCTTGGGCACCGTAGCGTTGATCACCACGTCACTAAGTTGAGCCAAAGCTGATTTAGGGGCACCTGTTAAAGCCAATATTTTCACGGGAAACTTTTTGATTGCTCCCACTAAATTCAACAGCTCATCGGATTCCCCAGAATAACTCAAAGCCAAAACGATGTCTCCATCACCCAAAAGGCCGATATCCCCGTGCAAAGCATTAACTGGATCAAGCAGAACACAAGTAGCTCCTGTACTGTTAAAAGTAGCTGTTATTTTTCTACCAATTTCGCCGCTTTTTCCTATCCCCACGATCACTAACTTGTTGCGCCTGGACAGGGCTTCAGAAAGCATCTCAACAGCCTTTACGAATTGCTCATCTAATTGTGAGCGAACCGCCTTGAGCCCCGCCAACTCGATATCAAGCACCTTACGAGCCAGAGCCAGTGTATTTTTTACTTTAGTCGCCATACGGATAGGATCCGAGAATCTTAACAAAAGAACATTTCTCGCTGAGTTTACCAATAGCCTTGGCCAGCTTGGGATCATCACTATGCCCATCCACATCAACGAAAAAAATGTATTCCCAAGCCTTTCTTTTACTTGGTCGCGACTCGATTTTGGTCATGTTCAGGCGGTGTGTACGGAAAGGCTGAAGAGCATCGTGTAGTGCCCCAACCTTGTCATTTACGGTGAACATTAAACTTGTCCGATCATGGCCGGTGGGCGATCCGCAAATTCGACCGAGCACCAAAAAACGCGTAGCATTCCCACTGTGGTCCTGTATTGCAGCATCAAGAATATTTAGTTTATATTTCTCTGCAGCCAACGCGCTGGAAATAGCGACGGCCGTCTTGGCCCTAGCGGCCAGTGCAGCAGCTGCAGTCGTCGATGAAGTTTCTATGAACTCAACACTAGGCAGAGTTTCACGCACCCAGTTTCGACATTGAGCATAGGCTTGAGGGTGAGAATAAAGCTTTTTAGCTTGTTTTAGGCTGCCCTTGCCTACCAAACAGTGTTCGATAGGCATGACAATCTGAGCAACAATTTTAAGTTCACTGTCGACAAACATATCCAATGTATGAGTCACCACTCCCTCGGTAGTATTCTCGACCGGAACCACTCCGTATTCTGCCCGATCTTTTTCCACCTCACTGAAAACTTCAGAAATAGTTTTTTGTGGGACGTAAGCTAAGCTGGTTCCAAAACGCCGTACCGCAGCTTGATGAGTGTAGGTGGCTTCTGGGCCGAGAAAAGCGATCTTAAATCCCTTTTGCAAGGCAATAGAACTACTCATGACCTCACGGTAAATATGCCGCAGAGATTCATCAGATAAAACTCCATCAGACAACTTACATATGCGCCGCAAAAGTGCCTGCTCGCGGTCTGGCTGGAAAATAGCTTTCCCTGAAGCCAATTTCGCTTGGCCAATATTGAGAACGTGCTTGGTCCGGCGATTCAGGAGTTTAACGATCTGAGCATCAATCTTATCAATCGCAGCCCGATTTTCTTGGATATTCATGGAGTTTCTGACGCCTCTTCTACCTCTTCACCTTCCTCCTCGTCAAACTCCTCTTCGTCCTCATCATCTTCCTCGAAATCATCCTCGTCATAATCCTCTTCTTCCTCGCTATCTTCATCAACCGACTGAGCTACTTGACTAGCATCGTTATCCTTGGCTTGTGTCACCTCCTCGAGCGACATTTGCTCGGGCTCTTCGTCATCTCCATCGGTGGTAAGCGGAGCCTCTGGCTTGCTGAGAGGCACTTGCCGCAATTCTTCAGCATCGGGCAATTCTTCAAGATTACGCAGCCCGAAATACTCAAGGAATGTTTGAGTCGTTCCATAGGTCTGAGGCCTGCCGGGCACATCAGCACGCCCAACCACCTCGACCAGCAATCGTTCAGACAATGTCCCGATTACCCCATCCACAGACACTCCGCGTATTTCCTCCATTTGCGCCCGGGTAATGGGTTGGCGGTAAGCGATAATAGCCAATGTCTCCAATGCAGGCTTAGACAAACGTGTTGGCCGGTTTTTTATTCCGACCAAAGCCCGCACCCAAGGGGCATAATTAGTTTGTGTCACGAACTGCCATGCGCCAGCTACACAAACCAAATGATGAGGTCGATTCAGTTGAGCAACCTCCTCAGCTAAGGTTTCAAGCACTTTGGTAATCGCGGCGGCTTTAGTCTTTGTAAAATCAGCAGAATCACTCTCACCGGTTTCTCCAGCCTGCTTAAGAATGTCTTGCAATTCCCTAGCGCTCAGGGGTTTTTGCGAGGAAAAAAGAATTGCCTCTAGGATGTCCTTTAGGTCCATGGATTAATCAGTAACTACTGCAGGAGTGTTTGAGGTATTGGCAGTTGAAGGATCAAATTCATCTTCCCCATCTCCTTCACTAATCATAATTTCTCCAAAGCTAGTTTCTTGTTCTATTTTCAACTGTTTGAGTCTGATCAATTCCAAAAGCGCAAGGAAGGTGGCAACGATTTCATTTCGGCTGGCGGCTGAAGCAAATAGCTCGGTAAAAACAAACCGCGGTTGATTAGTCAAATGATCACGCAAAACCTGAATTTTTTCAGCGACGGTAAATTGTTCATCTTGAATTTGACTAGTGCCCGCGTTACGCACCTCCACACGCTTTATGACATCATTAACCGCATTGATCAGGTCGAATATGCTGACTTTCAAGTCAGGCCCTCGGTCCTCAGGCATCTCAAACTGCTGCTTAGCAGGTAAACGCGGATAAACATCCTCCTGCTTATGCTCCAGTGTGCCGAGCTTATCAGCTGCGTCCTTGAATTTCTTATATTCGACCAGCTTTCGGATGAGTTCCCATCGAGGATCCTCGCCTTCCTCTTCGTCATCTGTCTGAACCTGCTGATCAACCGGCAAAAGTTCCTTGCTCTTAATGTACATAAGCGTACTAGCCATCACAAGAAACTCGCCGGCTATCTCAATATCAAACTCCCGCATTAGATCCACATACTCGATAAATTCGCGGGCGACCTTTGTTAGGTTTACCTCATAAATATCCACCTCCTCCTTCTTTACCAAGTAAAGTAGAAGATCCATTGGCCCTTCAAAGACCTCAAATTTGACCTTATATTCCGACACAAACAGCGCTCTAGGAGAATAAGACGCGACAGCTCCTGCGGAAAACGAAGGTTGTTCACAGTGGACGCATCCCAAACATTCACGCACACTAGCCAATGTGCACGTAATTACTGATAAACGATGTTTGAACTATTCGCAAAAAGGACATCCCGAACGTCCTCAACGCATAGCCGCCACCCTTGAATTCTTACGCGCTCAGAAGGAAATTGAAATAATCTGGGACAAACCCACCATAGCCAAGGAAAGCCTCATAGAGAAAGCCCATATACTAGAGCATATACATTTGGTGGAGAACCCCATCGACGCTTTCGACGCGGACACTCCTAATTACCCGGATATTGATGCCCATGCACGACGATCTGTCGGAGGAGCCCTTCGTGCACTTGAGCTTGCCCAGAAGAATAAACCTAATTTCTCCCTGCTACGCCCGCCGGGACATCACGCAACTAAGAAAAAAGCAATGGGATTTTGCTTTTTCAACAGTATCGCAATTACAGCCCTTGCAGCGCGCTCAGCTGGCGTAAAAAAAGTAGCCGTGTTTGATTTTGATGTTCACCACGGTAATGGCACTGAAGATATTTTGAGAAAAGTCGACGGAACCGCTTTCTTTTCTATCCACCAACATCCGGCATACCCGGGCACCGGATCCGAGAGTTTTGATAACTGCCACAATTTTACCGTAGCTCCAGATAGCTCTAATCTCATCTGGCGCAAGTCCGCTTCGGCGGCATTAGCAGAAATGAACAAATTTAACCCGGATCTGATCTGTGTCTCAGCCGGTTTTGACGCCTACAAAAGAGATCCTCTCTGCCAGCAGCAACTTGAAATTGATGATTATCAATGGATTGGCCAGCAACTACGATCTCTCAAAAAACCTTTGGCCAATATCCTTGAAGGTGGATACAGCAATGATTTACCCAAGCTAATTTTCGCTTATTTGAAAGGGCTTGCTTAATTCTTGAATTCACTTGCTGCGGGCGAACGCCATTCATGAAGACTCTGGTAATACCCAGATAAACTAGCAGGTTTTGGGGAAGGATTTGCCATTTGATTTAATTCACGCAATGAAGATTCCATAGCAATATCCAGCAAAAGCTGTTGAGAAGCTTCCTCGAAGCCTGGACCTTCATTTTGATTAATTTGTTTTAATGACACGCACGCGTACAGAGCATGCAATGTGCCATGTATTTAATAATTAACATAATATTCTAATAAATGCCTCCAAAGGCATTGTTTTCCAATTTAAATAAAAAAACGGGCCATTTAATGACCCGCTGAGAGTAAAAAAGGTTATATTTGGTTAACTTGCAGTAGGTCGAACCAGAATCATCTTCTTATTGGTATCTTCTACCTCAATAGATTCTGTGGTCACATCTTCCACCTCTTTTAGAGCTTCGTGCACCACTCGTCGATCAAAGGCATTCAATGGTTCCATTTCTACCACCTCACCCCAGCGACGCGCCTTTTCGGCTGCTTCATTAGCTTTTTTGATCAAGCTCTCCCGGTTTTCAGTGCGGTAATTACCAACATCTACCGTTACTTTGGCAGCCTCCTTATCCTGCACAATAGATAGGCGATTGGTAAGGTATTGCAGATCACTTAAGGTCCGCCCCTGACGACCAATTAAACGGCCGGGATCATCTTCGGTTTTTACATTCAACAAGCTGCCGCTATCTAAAGTAGTCTCTTCCACCGAAGCATCAAAGCCAAGGTGATTCAGCATGTCTTCCAGAATGGATTTGGGTTTAGTAGACATAGTCATAATTTAGGTTCTTTTTCGTTTTTTATTGGGTGGAATCACTTCCACTTGGGTATTACCTTTGTCGCCTGCCTCAGGATCAACCTTTGTCAACTTGGTTTGGATAATAGTCAGTACATTTTGCACCGTCCAATAGAGACACAAGCCTGAAGAGGCGGAGTAAAAGAAAATAACAAACATCAGGGGCATATACTTCATCATTGCCTGCTGGGTAGGATCCATTCCTGGAGAAGGAGGCTGCAGGCGCATTTGAAAAAACATCGTAGCCGTCATCAAAAGCGGCATAATATTAATCGGAAAGCCGGCCAGTGTTGCAATGGTATCAGGTGAGGAAAGATCTGAGGCCCAGAGAAACTCAGCGCCACGTAATTCAACCGCGCTTCGCAACATGGTGAAAAATCCAAAGAAAATCGGAATCTGAATTAACATCGGCAAACATCCGCCAACCTGTGATAATGGATTAACCCCATACTTTTTATAGGTCTCCATCATCTTCATATTCATCTTCTGATAGTCGTTCTTATACCTTTCCCTGATCTTGGTAATCTCAGGCATCATCTTAACGTTTACTGCCGCCATCTTTTTCATGGCTCGCGTGGTCTTTGCAGTAATTGGCCAGAAAACCAGTTTAATGGCCAAGGTGATACAGATAATTGCAAGAGCCCAGCTGCTGATCTTGATCGCCTCCAAAAATTCAAGACTTGGAGCCATCCACTTCATTAACCTCAGAAGTCCCTCTGCAACCCAACCAAACCACTTACCAAATCCCATGATTCGGTGAAATTGATTCCCGCCATTGGCTGTCCCAATTTCCCTCAAGCGATCGTACTCTTTAGGCCCAGCATATAGGATGTAATTAATTTGGTTGGTACCACCGGCCGGAAGTGGCGGAACCTCTACCCTCAAGGCAGCTTCCCATGCTTTTTGATTGTTTTTGATTTTAACCTGAGCATCCCCCAATTCCTCTTTGCTCATCGAATTGAGGCGGAACTGGTTCACATGCACTGACTGCCCGGGTTTCTCGGGAATTAATGCCTGAATAAAAAATCGGCTATAAGCTCCCAGCCAGCGTACATTACCTTGCCCTCCTATTTTTGCTGAATTGTAGTTATTCCGTGGATTCCCACCAGGTATGCAACTACAACCCATTGGCTTATTATCAAACCACCCCGAGGCATCTGTCTCGGTATTACCCAACATTTCCGATGGACCAACCTTTATTTCTTCATCCCCATTAAACCACATCGCCCCGAAATTAAGGCCCATCATTCGTGATGAAGAAGGAGGTTCAAACCCGGCACCAGCAACCAGAAAGAAATCATTCTCTGAACTTGGGTTTTCTGACCGATTGACTAACTGAATTGTTGTTTTTAATTGATAATCAGCCTGCAGAGAAAATATTTTTCTAATTTCAAAATTTCCATACGTACTAGTAGCAACAATATTTGTTCCATTCTTGTTTAACACATAATTTAACTGCTGCGCATACGGTCTTGGAGCATCAGGAGTATTATCATTTATATCACCAGTTTTGGGTTCAAATGCCAATAGGGGCAATCGACCCCGATCCATCCTTAATTCCACTGGTTCAGCATTCGTTGCATTACGCCCAACCTCTTTTAAATATTTCTTAAGTTCTACTTTTTTAACCCCACCGCCGCGATTGGTGAAGGTGAACTTCACAAATTCATTTTCCAGAAATTCATTCTGTTCCGGATTTTCCGGAGTCAGTGGAGTTTTAGGTCCTGATTCAGGGTTTACTGGAACAGCATTAGTGGAAGGACTGACTGGAACGGCATTGGTGTTCTTAACTTCACCCTCAATCGGGGTTGGCTCAACCACAGAGGGCTGACCATTCGTTTGTGAGACTAGATTAGTCCCTTTAATGGAAGCATTAGTGTCAGAGACTGGTAGCTTTGACTTCGGCCCAAATTTATTCTGGAGTATTGGCCCCGCAATAAGCAGTAAAATCGAAACAACAAGAATTAATTTTCCGGTACGGTCCATTAGGCAGCTGTCTCCTTTACTTCCGGCACCGGATCGTGCCCGCACCCACCCCATGGATGACAGCGACCCAAGCGCTTTAAAGTCAACCATGAGCCACGCATTGATCCGTGCTTTCGGACCGCTTCAGAAGCGTACTGGGAACAGCTGGGTTCAAACCGGCAGATACTCCCGCCCGCAATAGCCGTGAGTATCGGCGAAATAGCCCACCTGTAAAAGCGGAGCAAACCTAAGAGCAAATGTTGTAGCAGATTCACTTAGTTGATCAACTTAGCTTGACGTAATAGATTCAGGTAAACTTTTTCCACTTGCCCGTAGGATTGCCCGACCATTGAGGCTCTGGCAATCAGAACCAATTCCACCGGCGCCTTGAATTCTAACTGATGCAAACGAAAACACTCACGTAAAATGCGACGACATCGGTTACGAGTAACGGCTTTGCCAAGTTTGCGGGTTGTAATCACGGCGAATCTTGAGTTTGCTCCGGGTGAAAGTTCCTGCCAATTAAGTACGATACAACCGCGTGCAAGTCGCTGACCCTGCTGCTTGAGACGTGCAAAATCGGCTCGATGACGAATCCGCATCGCACGCGTCAGCCTCAGCCGGGCCGGCGTATTCATCTTCAGGCAGGAGTAAGGCGAGTTCGGCCCTTTTGCCGACGACGTTTGAGAATAGCCCGGCCACCTTTGGTCGCCATACGACTCCGAAAGCCATGCTTGCGGGCCCGCTTCAAATTTGAAGGTTGAAATGTACGTTTCATGAAAACAGCCTAAAATCGATAAAAATTGTCCAATAACCCCAGAATCCAATTGGGGGAACCGCGGAGACTGCCAGTATTATTCAGACCTGTCAAGGGGACAGAGAGTCCCTATATTTACCTCATAATTTCAGAAATAAGTTCAAATTGACCGACTTTTTCATCTAAAATCTCAAAAGCTGACATTAACCGCTCCTCGGCAATGTCTGCATCCTCCTCCGAACGGGCGTGAATTCGGCAAAGGGGGCCATTTACAGGCTCGTTTGGTTTAAGTATTTGGTCGAGACCCACATCAGGGTGGATTTTCGATTCCTTCGTCTGCCGACCTCCCCCAAGATCCCGAACGACTTCTCCGATCACGCGGGCGTCACAACGGGCGAGATAGCCTCGCTCCCTCTTTGAGAACTCCCGCACAACGGGTGCTGTAGAATCCAGCTTTAATTTGGTTTCAAAAGCAACCAAGTCAGCCCCTTGGGCGGAAAGTAGTTCGGTAAACTTTTCGCGTGGACGGCCACTTTCGAGTTCGGCAGAGGCACGCTCAGCATTGCATCCGGGAAGTTGGTCAGCGCAAGAAATCACCAGCTCTTCCAAATCTACCGGTCCATTGCCCTCGAGAAACATAACGGATTCCTTGACCTCCAGCCAATTGCCCGCCGCACGTCCAAGGGGAGTATTCATATCAGTTATTAAAGCGCTACATTCCACACCACACTCAGCTGCCAAAACCAAAATCGTTTTAGCCAGAGCCCTTGCCTCATCACGCTCTCGCATGAATGCAGCACCACCATATTTTACATCCATCACCAGTGCATCCAGACCTTCGGCTAATTTCTTGGAAAGGATACTAGCTGTGATCAGCGGAATCGACGGCACGGTGCCGGTAACATCACGTAATGCATACAGTCGCTGATCTGCCGGGGCGATTTCAGCAGTTTGCCCTCCCATCGCCACCCCGATCGATTGAACCTGGGCAATAATTTGATCTACAGACAATTGGGTGCTGAAACCGGGGATACTCTCCAATTTATCGAGAGTACCACCTGTAATTCCAAGCCCGCGCCCTGAAATCATTGGCACCCGATACCCAAGACACGCAAGTAGAGGGGCCAACACCAAGGAAACCTTGTCGCCGACCCCTCCGGTGGAATGTTTATCAACGATTGGGCGCTCGTCTTCTGGAAACTGAAACACTGAACCACTATCACGCATGGCCAGTGTGAGGGCACGAGTTTCATCAGTACTCATGCCGCGGATGTTCACCGCCATGAGGAAAGCAGCCATTTGATAGTCTGGAATGGAATCCAACGAATATGCCTTAATGAGCTCATCAATAACTTCGGACGATAACTCACCGCCATCACGTTTGTGCTCAATGAGCGAAAGAAAGTTCATTTCCTGCCTTCAGCCTCTAGGCTGTTCTGGCAGCGTAACCGTGAAACTTGGTCGCGGCAATGGTCGCGTTATGCCCACCGAAACCAAAGGAGTTACTTAGGGCCGCATTTATCTCCATCTCACGTGCTTCATTGGCCACGTAATCGAGATCACACTCGGGATCTTGATTTTCCAGATTTATGGTGGGCGGCGCGATACCCGTTTGTAATGCCTTTGCCGTAAGTACCATTTCCACACCACCTGCTGCACCAAGCATGTGACCGGTAGAACCTTTGGTGGAACTTACAGCGAGCTTATCAGCATGCTCCTTAAAAACAGTACGAATTGCCTTGGTTTCACATATATCACCTTGAGGAGTACTAGTACCATGAGCATTAATATAATCAATGTTGTCAGTATCTAATCCTCCGCTTCGTAAAGCGATCTGCATACAACGTGCAGCTCCTTTCCCATCAGGGTCTGGAGCAGTTAGATGGTTGGCATCCGCAGTATTCCCATAGCCAACTATCTCACAGTATATTTTTGCTCCACGCATAATGGCATGGTCCATTTCTTCTAAAACCAGCACTCCAGCCCCCTCCCCCATCACAAAACCATCTCGATCTTTATCGAAGGGACGAGATGCCCCTTTCGGGTCATCATTGCGCGTACTCATGGCCTTCATTGCCGCAAAACCACCCATGCCCATAGGCACCACAGCTGCCTCAGCTCCACCGGCAAAAATCGCCTTGGCATCACCCATTTTTATGGTCCTCCATGCTTCACCCAATGCATGAGTACTGGTGGCACAAGCACTGCAAGTGGCCACATTGGGACCACGTAGGCCGTAGTAAATCGAAAACACACCAGAGGCCATATTCAAAATTAACATCGGAATGGTAAAGGGGGACATCTTACCAGGCCCACGTTCAGTGAGTACAGTGTGTTGCGTTTCTTGCGTCCCAAGACCACCGATGCCACTTCCGATATAACAACCGATCTGATCGCGATCTAGCTCCTCCAAATTCATTTCCGAATCCTGCAAAGCTTTCCAAGCTGCAAATATTCCTAGCTGGGTAAAGCGATCTGCGCGACGAACTTCCTTAGGGTTAGGAAAAGCAGGTGTCGGATCAAATTCACCAACCTCAGCAGCAATTTGACAGGCAAATCCGGAAGCGTCGAAAGACTTAACTCGATCAATCCCACAATGACCGGCAACCACATTCCGCCAAAGTGTCTCAACCTCACAACCCAGAGAGGAAGCAACACCCAAACCGGTTACCACAACTCGATTACCTGAAGTGCTCGACATAAAAAAAGGGGCAGACGGAACCGACTGGCCCGCTGCCCTAAATCGCGGGTCAGATTATGTATTATCCTCGATGTGGCGAACCACATCACCAACGGTGGTGAGCTTCTCAGCGTCCTCGTCTTTAATTTCGTTGCCGAACTCCTCTTCCAACGCCATCACCAACTCCACTGTATCTAGGGAATCTGCCCCTAGGTCTTCAATGAATTTAGCTTCAGGGGTAACCTGATCAGCGTTCACTCCAAGCTGCTCAACAACGATCTTCTTGATCCGATCTTCAATGCTAATTTCCTCTGACATATCGTTCCTTTAATAACGAGCGCTCTTGTCAGCCAATTCCACCAAAGCGTCAAGTCCGGAGTCGGGTTTTTTTATTCACAAAAAAAAGAACCTTTAATTTTGGGTTTTTTCTGCTCACATCACCATGCCGCCATCAACGGTCAACACCTGCCCAGTAACATAACTCGCTCCGGGGCTCGCTAGGTAGGCTACTGCCTCAGCGACGTCCTCTACTTTACCCAATTCACCCATCGGAATATTGGTTTTTATTGACTCCTTAACCTTATCACTAAGCTCATCAGTCATATCAGTAACAATAAAACCAGGAGCAACGGCATTTACTGTGATCCCACTTCTGGCAAATTCCTTGGCACAACTCTTGGTGAGCCCTATCAGGCCTGATTTGCTCGCTGCGTAATTGACTTGGCCTGCATTACCTGTGAGACCAACCACTGAAGAGATATTAATTATCCGGGCATTATCCGCCTTTCTCATGGCGCGAGAAAAAGCTTTTGTGAGGGTAAAGACACTTTTCAAATTGGTATCAATCACTGTATCCCAGTCTTCTTCACTCATGCGCATAAGTAATCCATCACGCGTGACCCCGGCATTATTAACGAGAATATTAACCCCTCCAGTGTCCTCAAGAATTTTTACTACCGACGCCTCAACTGCAGCTGAATCACCCACATCAACCGCAACGGCCCAACTCTTCCGGCCTAACCCCGCAACTTCTTCGGCAATTTTTTGAGAATTAGATTCGGTACGGGAAACACAAACAATGTTGGCACCGTCCTGAGCAAGTTTCAGTGCAATTGCGCGGCCGATTCCACGACCAGCTCCAGTAACTACTGCTGTTAAATTTTCGAGTGACATAATGTTTTTATTTTAAAGCGTTAACTGTTTTTTCCAGACTTTCAGAATCCGCAACATTCAATACCTCGATCTCACGATCAATGCGACGCATAAAGCCGGTTAATGCAGTTCCCGGACCCAGTTCAATAAAGCGCGTAAAACCTTCATCCAAAAGGTGGCGAATAGATGCCTCCCACAGCACGGAGCTGGTTACCTGTTCCACCAAACGTTGTAGGATTTCACCGGCGGTTGCGTGTGACTTGGCGGTAACATTGGATATTACCGGAACACTGGGCAAATTGAGAGGCACTTCGCGCAGAACAGCTTCCAGCTTTGGGCAGGCACTTTCCATAAGTCGTGAATGATAAGCTCCCGCTACGGTTAAAGGCAATGCCCGCTTGGCCCCTTTTTCCTTAGCCAATTCACAGGCCTTTTCAATGCCAAGGTTGGTTCCGGAAATGACCAGTTGCCCCGGACAATTAAGATTAGCCAATTCCACGTCTGCAGCATCGCAAACTTCTCGGGTGACTGATTCGTCCAA
>MDTG01395406.1_pt1 | contig 22651 bp, 19 predicted proteins | sample 811421 | NCBI WGS metagenome assembly MDTG01 (sample SAMN05326645, study PRJNA326480) | marine metagenome | isolation source: seawater | place: Pacific Ocean: South East | collected 2011
CTTTGAGTATCTTTCATTACCAATACGGAAATGACACTCCATAATTAACTTTAGGATTAATGCTACTTGTTTTTCTTTCGAGTCTTTGGTTGAATATAAGTCTTCATTAATTTTTTTATTAATTTTTGTAAATTTCTTACCGAATGCAGACATATGATCAAATTTTTTATCTTTTTGTTCCTCAATAAACGTTTTGTTATAAATGTATTGAGGCCTTTTTTCAGTATCGTAACCAATAGCCCTTACTTTTGCTGATTTTTTAATATTTATTTTAACATCATTGTAGGCTGGAGAAATATAGATATCATCAATGACCTTCTGAATGTATTTTTTATCGTTGATCTCTTTTCCCTTTTTATCATAAAATTTATGATAAAATTTCTTACCTCTTTTTCTAGAAATCTTACGTAGTATATAATCCTCCATATATATATATTATATCTTATTTTTTATCTTTTATTTTTTTAAGTTTATAGCTAATTGTTATTTCACGATTGGTCCATAGATCATTCATTGCTTCATCTAATTTATCTTGTTCCGTCAAATATTTGGATAGATTTTCACGAATATTATTCTTATTCAAACCCTTTTTTGTTTTTCTTTCTTGACATTTTAACTTTCCATTCCCGGTATTTAGGTCTGTTACATTATATTGTGTCATGAATGTTGTAATCTCAGGTTCTAATTCTTTATTCCTTACCTTCTTAAGTTCCTTAATTTGAGATTCTAGTTCAGTAATTTGCGAATCAACATGTAACCATCGTTGAACTTTTTCTTTAAAGAATTGTATTTCATTTTGTGGTATTTGTTCAAATGGATTCATAATACTCATCTTTTTACTATTTACTTTTAAATTATTTAAAAAAAAAAATAAAAAAACATATCATGAACTATTTATGCAATCATATTTTATTGAAAGGGGTAAGGAAAGGTGAAAGATGTAATAAAAATGCTTGGTTCCCTTTCTTCTTTCCATGCTTCTGTAAACAACATGCTTTAATGTATAATATCCCTCTTACGAAAGAAGAAGTTGATTTATTTATCTCTAATAACATTTAGACAATACTCCTCAGTGTATTTACCGGATTGATTCACCTTATAATTCTTACCCTTATATTTCATATAATATCCATAGGGTCCAATATGGACTGTAATATCTTCATTTATTTTTTTAGGATATTTGAGAAACTTAATTGCATCCTCAAATGTAAATTCTTTCTCATCCATATTAATCATCTCTAAATACTTCTGGAGGCTCATATTTTTCTTCTGTTCCGCTTGATTAATCATTTGAAGATAAGGTCCATATCTACCATTTCCCATATATATTTTCTTTCCTTGTTTTTCACCAAGTAATCTTAGTGAACTAGTCTTTTTTAATCCCATTTGTTGATCAACTACATGAATAAATGATTCATATACTTTTCTTATTATTTCAATGTAATCAGCTTTACCAATAGCAATTTTATCCAGATCTTTTTCTACTCCAGAGGTAAATTCCTTGTGTAAAACATTTGAGAAGTGTTCTTGAAGATAGTGTAATACCTTTCTACCAAGAGGTGTTGTTTGAATCCTCTTTTTAACTACTTTTCCTTTTTGGACAATCGTTTTTCGAACCAATTGATTTTCTTTTGTCAATTGTAGTATTTTTACATCGATATCATCAGTCTTCATATCCTTAATGACAGTATATTTACGATTACCTAATGTCGATATAATACTTGCATAAGTGGATGGCCTTCCTATTCCAGTTTCTTCAAGAAGATTTACAATAGCAGATTCATTATAAAGAAGTGGTTTTAGACTGTCCTTTTCAGAACTAGTACATTCTTCAAGGATATATTCTTCCTGAAAGGAAGGCTTTTCTTCGAATGGTAGATCTTCTTCCTTCTTTCCATAGGATAGAAATCCTGGAAAGGTCATTTGTCGATAATTCGTTGTAAAATAACCATATTCTTTTGATTTTTCATTTGTAAGTTGAATACGATAAACATCATATTCAGCTGGTTTCATATGGGATGTAATCGTCCTCTTAAAGATAAGGTTGTATAGACGTTGTTCTTCTGGAGATACATCAAGTTCTTTTTTTAGCGTTGTCGGACGGATTGCTTCATGTGCTTCTTGTGCCCCTTTAACCTTCTTTTCATTTGGCTTTTGATAGTATTTGTTTCCAACGTAATCATTAATTTTAGTTTGGAAGTCTTCGGATACAAAAGTGGAATCGGTCCTCATGTAGGTAATGTGTCCATTTTCATATAGTTTTTGAGCGACATCCATTGTCATTTTTACAGGGAATCCAAGTTCATTTTGAGAAGTTTGTTGAAGGGTTGATGTAATGAATGGTTTTTTAGGATAAGTTTTATCTTTTTTCTTCGTTGAACTTACTACTTGAAATACTCTTTGCATTTTAAAACACTTGAATAGTTGTTTCATAAAATCATCATCAATCTCATAGTCTTTTATGAAAATATACTCGGCATCTTTCAAATCCTTAAACTTCCCTTTGATATCAAGGATTAAATCAGGTTCATACGATTGAATCATATTCTCCCTTTCTTCCAATAGGTTAAGTAGAGCACTTTGAACCCTCCCTGCAGAAAGGCCTGATTCGGAGGTATGAATATGTTTCCATAGACATGGAGAAAGTTTAAAACCAATTAAACGATCAATAATACGTCGAGCTTGTTGAGCATTAACTTCATTCATATTAATTTTGATAGGTTTTTTAAGGGATTCAAGGATTGCTTTTTTGGATATTTCTCGAAAGATAATACGATTCTTTTTTTCGATATTAACATTTAAAACATTTGCTGTATGCCATGCAATAGCTTCTCCTTCTCTATCATCATCCGCAGCAAAGATAACATTCTTACCAGAAGCATTCTCTTGTAACATTTTCACAACATCTTTTTTATCGGCGGTAACTTTGTAAGTTGGTTGAAAATCATTTTCGACATCAATCGACAACTTCTTCTTTTCCAAATCAGTAATATGTCCACATGAGGATTTAACCGCGTATTCATTAGATAAGAACCCTTGTATTTTTTTTGCTTTTGCAGGTGATTCGGTAATTAAAAGATACATAAAAACTTGTTTAATAAAATAAGTAAACAAACTATCAAATTTAATGGAAAAAACTATATATTATCCAGTAGCAGATAAAAAAGAAAATGGTATTCAAAATGATCATTTCCGCCTTCTATCAATTCAAAATATCCTTTTTGATCAAGGAATGACAAAAAAAGTGAATGAAGTCTGTGGAGATATAGCTAAAAAAGTAGGTATTAAGCTTCTTAAGAGGGATTCATTACCTCTTTTAAAGTGGGATAATGTTTTAAAAGATATTAAAAATAAGACTCCATTAGATCCAATAACAGTGAAACGATTTAAAAAAACAGATTATTATGAAGTAATCCAAGGAAGACACAGGGTTGTAGCAAGCTTACATGAAAAATACACTCATGTCCCTGTAATATTAATTAATTAATTAATTAAAAATTTGATTGTTATTTAATAACTATTATTAATAAATAACTATCAAATGGGTCGCGGAAATAAGAAAGGTGGAAAGAAGCATAAGCGTGGAAAGAAGGATGGATATGAAACAAAATTACTTCGGTTTAAGGAAGAAGGTCAAGAATATGCACAAATTAAGGCTTTGAAAGGAAATTGTCGTTTTGATGTTTTCTGTTTCGATGGAAAGGACCGTATGGCTACACTTTGTGGTACAATGAGGAAAAGGAGATTCGTGAATCAGAATGATATTGTCCTTGTCTCTCTACGGGATTTTCAAGATAGTAAATGTGATATTATTGATGTTTATGATGATACTCAAGTCCATTTACTCAAAGAAAAAAAACATATTCCGGATTCGATACGATTAGAAGAAGGAAATGAATTCACAGAAGATCTTGATGGTATTGAATTTACAAATGATATCCCTATTGAAAGTGATGATGATGATGATGGTGGTGAAGGTGATATTGATCTAGATGAGATATAAATTATTTCAATAATGAATACGTTAAGCAAACATAAGCAAAAAATCCAACAAAAATGGAATGTATCCATCTGTTTTTCATTTCGGAATAAATATCGGCCCATGCATCTGTTTGATCTTTGGAATAAAGTGAGTATATCATAAGGGGGCTCTTAGGGAATAGGTAATAGAATCCTAATTTAACTAAAAATCCAATTACAAGGAGCTTACAGAAGAGATGTTTTGTATTTTTGTTTTGGTGATAATATATATAGGAAATAATTCCTCCAAGCACGCTTCCTCCAAGATAAATCATTAGTCTCTCCTTGACAATACTTTCGTATTTATTTTTTTGACCTGCATCTAAAAGATTATAAAATCTTTTAAAATGATCTGTATCCCTGTTTTCAAATGTCATATAGATACTTGAAAAAAGTAGTGTTAAACCAACCAAGCAAAAGTTTACTTTCATATTATTATATTATATAATATAAAATTTGATTGATTCTATAATATATTTTATTATAGAATGAGTGATAAATATACGCATGCTGATGGGTGGACAAGTGATGAAACATTCAGGAGTATGAGAAGAAACGCAGAACAATATAAAAAAGTATCCAAAGAAAATATTCAATTAAAAAAAGATCTTGAGTTTTATAAATCTATTTTTCAAACACATTCAAACTCGGCTGTATTCAATTTAAAAATTAAAACGATCAATGGTGAAAGATTATGGGTCGATAAAGTTAAAATTCATACAGACTATCAACTATTAAACTCATTGGATAAGGATGCTGAAGTTTTAGAATGGATGAAACCAATTCCATGTGAGAGATAAAATTAATATTTAATGAGGCAAAATAGGATGACATTCCCAATAATATCGTTTAAATACAGAATGCAACGGTGTTTTTTCAGGATACATATAACAATCATCTTGTAAAGGTAAAACAATATTTAATTGTTCCTCTGGTGTATGGGGAATACTATCTTTTTTTATAATCTCTAGATCATTCAATGTATTTACATACTCTAATAAATCTACAAGTAATGGTGTAAAATGATATTGATAGTACCATTTCCAAGAAGGGCAGGTATTAAAGTAATAATCAACCGTCCAAACAATTGAACGTAGATATTCTTCACATAACTTTTTTTTATCTTGATCCAAAATCATTTCATAACTAGGATTATAATGAAATGTATCATAGAAATGATGAAGGTAATAATTTATTTTTGATTGAAAAATTTTATCTTCATTACCTCTTAGAATAATTGGTATATGGTTTTGAAACTCTTTGAAACGATCTTCTGATGTAGTAAGGCTTTTATGCGAATGATCCTGTATTTCAGAAGGGTGAGTGAGAATATTCTTTTGAAGAATTTCATTATAGATTCCCTGATATTTTTTTTGTTGGTTTCTTCTTATTTTTAAGATTTCATTGATTTTTCCTTTTTCTTTGGATGATAATTTTTTCAAAAATATTTTGAAGTTGAACAAATTAATTTTATTTTCATTGATTAGAAAGAATCTTCCGAAATGTTCTTCTTGTAGTGTATTGTATGTTTCTAATAGATGTTCCAACCCTCCATATCGGATATGAATACTTGGTGTATGAATAATAAAGTCATTTCCAATAAAGAAACAGATAAATAGATAATCAAGGAGAATTGTTTCATTGGATATTTGAAACGTATCTTTTTTTATAGTCGATAGTAGAGATTTTTTAAGGAGTTGAATATTAAAATAAATATAAGATGTTTCTAGATTTTCAATATTATATTCTGTTCTTTCCCTTAATAAATAAACATTATGTTTTCTTATCATCGAAAGCATAATAAGGTCGGCATCTAATCCATATACAGCATTTGTTGTATTAATTGGTAATGTATCCATATACTGCATAATTTTATGTTCACCTTCTCCAGGTTCGTTTGAATCAGAAAGAATCCAATTAACCTTTAATTCTTTACATCGGTTCTGTAAGTAAATACTTAGTGTATTCATAAAAGATGTCCCGGGTGTAATTTTATTCGTATCCCATATTTTTTTTTCTTGTGAGGATCGTAATCTTCTTTGTCTTTGTTGTTCCATTTTTGTTCGTGGAGCAGGGCCATCAATCGCTAGGTAGACTAGTTTTTGGACCTTTGTTAAAGAAATACATTCTTCTATTTTTTCAAAAATAGTGTTATACATTTCATTCTCATCCGTTTTATTTGCACAGCAAGGATGAATCGCACAATTCAGATCAAAAAATAAGTTATCGATAGGTTCATTGAATTGTTCACGGGGTAATATTATTTCAGGATAATCCTGTATAATATTCTTATAATAGGATGGTATTCCCATAGTACTATTAATAGAATGTTACTTTTATATACTAAAAAAAAAATATATTTAAATATATAAATGGATTTTGCGAATTTAAGTCTAACATCAATTAAATTATGTTCACCCGTTATAGTATTTATTGTTTATGTAATCGTATCAGGTGTTTCTTTATTTATGTCAAGAAATACATTGAAACGATTCAATGATCAAAAAATGGAAAACTTATACAACCTTTACTCATGGAGTGAAGTAAAACTTGTCATTGTTCTAGGAGTTGTTATTTATGGATTATGTCAATATGATCAAATGAACCTGGCATGGTTATTTTTATTACTACCTGTTATTTATATTATGTTAAAGAATATACTTGTATATTACAGTGTTTCAATTGCCCATCAGAATGCTCCAAAGGAACCAGAAGATTTAGTTAAACAAGTAGTAAGCCCTTCTGTCCCAAGTCCTGGTACGAGTGTTTATCCAAAGCCACCGATCGTAAAAAAAGAAGTTGATACGACTATCTTTGGTATGAGAGGTGATCCAGAAAGTGACAAAAAACCAATCATTAGTATTCCACCCACTGCAAAAAAAGAAGCGTTTACAGGTCCTAGTAGTCCACCCGGTGGTCCTCCACCATCGTCAAATGTTGATGAACTCCTTGGAGCAGGGGATAATCAATGGATCGATCAATTCGGACCAATGAGATAATTCTTTTTATAAAGTTTTGTTTTATAAAATTCTTTTTTAATTCATTTATTAGTTAATAAAAAAATGATTCTATTACTTCAATATAATGCCCATAACAGCAAGTCCAGAAGAAATGATGCATAAGAACATAAATATGGTAATAATTAATTGTTCAAGGGTAATTCCCTTCTTAAGAGTATCACTCCAAAATAAATATTTTGCTTTCGGGTCATAGGGTTTATAATGTGGTTCGGCATTTGATACAGCTCCAACGGTTGGGAAGGTTGTTCCAGCGGATATTGCTTTTGAAATCTGATCTGTAAGGACAACATTTCCATCCGTATTCTTATTTAAGCGGAATGTAACAACAACGGAACCTTCATTAATATCAAGGATTTCACACATAGTTGAAGTAACTGGAATATCAATATGTTCGGAAGCATTTAAGATGGTTACAATATCTGAGCAAAAGTTCTGTTCAAATGTATCTCTTATAACTGTTCCAGCTGAACCAGCTATTTCATCATAATCAGCATCAAGAGGCACCGTAATTGTAGGGGCTTCTGGGACAATACAACATACTTCTTCCGTTGTTCCTTGCGCTGGTAAGTATTCAGTTGATTCTCCATAGTAAGCCTTTTTATGGATTTTCCCTGTAGGACATGCAACATCTTCACTTGGTTCTGTATTATCCTTACATAGACCCGTACTATAACAACACTGTTCTTTATTCCAATGAGGGATTTCACTTGCATTATCCCGTAATATTTGAGGTTCGGGACATTTAAATGATCCTTGGCTATTAGGAAATTTTGTTGGATCAATGGCTTCATTATTCCCGGCCCCTGTTTTAAATACATCTGGAACTTGATTTAAATTGAGACTACGTAAAACATTTCCTGTAATTGGTTCATTTTCTATTTTATTTTCCCCACATTTAATCTTAGGACGACAACCTATTGATGCTATACGGTGTGTATGTTCATCAACACGTGGATCTGGATTGACATTTTCGATACAGGTTAACGAAGGACTAACACTTGTTTCACTTTGTTCCCATGCAGGGTCACATGTTACAGTTAGATCACTCGGAGAATAATAATTATCTGTTTGATTATTTAATGTTGTATTTGGAGAAGATACTCCATCAATAGCTTTCTTTACAACATAACCTTGTTGATTTCGACTATCAGGTGTAAATGGACATTGCCATTCACAGTTAGCTACTTCACATTCATCGGGGTTGGTTTTAGTAATACAGGTCGAAGAATCCCCGGTGGAACCTGGTTTTTCTTTACAGTTAAAAACAGATTGCGGTTTTAAACCAGGTCCGGGAGGTTCCATAAGGTCAATATAGTATTCACATGTTTTATCCAATTCACATGTATCTTTCGTACTATGTTTCATACAGTCCTTTTCAGTTTGCCCTTTACATACCCTTTTATTATTACTATCATCATACTTACATGTAGGGCAAGGCCTTACAGGGGGATCTTCACCACTATCTGAAACTTCGTCCACATTTACCTTTCCGTCACAATAAGTAGCCGTAGGGTGTCCATAATCATATTCACTATTTAATTTACAAATATTACTATCTTCATCCCAAGTATACCCGGTATATTCACATATGTCTGTATTCCTTATACGGGAATTAATATCATGAGTTTTACAATCTAACCCTTCCCATATACCATTATTATATTCACATGTATCCATATTAGTTATTCCTCGGAAATACTTATATTTTTTAAATAGTTCCCCATCACTAATCATTTCTAATTCATTTACTTCTTTACGAATATAATTTTTAATCTTAACCTTATTAACTTCCTCTTTATTAAATCCAGTAATTTTTTCATAAATTGAAAGGGGGTAGATCCGATGGCCGGCCGCCGTGGGCTCAAACCCATTTGACAGTACCCCACCTTTATCTATATAAATTGTAAAGGTATAATTATCTTCAGATAATAGGAAGTCTCTAATTATCCCTATTTCTTTATCATAAAAATTACCTTCTCTTTTAACGATATATTCAATTACCCACTCATTTAATTCACCATCTTTAAGTGTTATACCATTAAGAAGTTTACTAAGTTTACTCTTCGGTACTTCAAAAATTCCTTCCGCTTGGGTACCAAAGGAAAATTCTCTTTCGGTGGAATCTTTTTTAAATATAGAGTCATATACGATCTGATGGGCGGTATTTGAGTCTGGAGAACACATCGCCCTTTCTAAAGAGCCTAACTCATTTGGTAAAGCATACTCGTGTTCAATTTCTTGTAATGTTCTATAACTACAGTCTTTATCCTTGAGTGTCTTGCTATCCGAGTACTCGCAGTCGCCGCCGCCAACCGTGCACTCATTACTGGTCCCGTGGAATGCACAGGGGGTACCCGAACTGTCTTCCGTGCCCTTGCATTGAGGCTTCTTCCCGTTAATGTAACGGACATCATTTGGTAAACATTTATATTGATTGAAAGTATCAATTGCATGACCGTCTAGTTCGATTTCTAATTTATATGGCTTCGCCTTAACGTTCGCAACGGCGACATCGTTATCGGTGCTCTGCTTCCATGGAAAGCAATTAGGAGTAATACTAGGGTCGCAACCTTCTTCCTGTTCAGTGTACACGCATGTCGCGGCGGCATTAGTGCACGTCGCCTCGTCGCCGTCGTTGGTCACAGCCGCACACGCCGGGTCCACCGACGCAGTACATGCCTCGGCCACGGCCGCGGTGTACACGCATGTCGCGCCGGCACTAGTGCACGTCTCCTCGTTGCCGTCGTTGGTCACAGCCGCACACGCCGGGTCAGAGTCGTCGGTGGACGCACATTCCTCGTCCACGGCCGCGGCGTACACGCATGTCGCGCCGGCATTAGTGCACGTCGTCTCGTCGCCGTCGTTGGTCACAGTCGCACACGCCGGGTCCACCGACGCAGTACATGCCTCTTTGGTAAGCATATCGCTATTCATATTGGTTTTAATAAGCTTATTAGTTACTATGTATATTGAATGATCATCATCCTTAGGAACGATAATATCTTCAACGATTCCGGCGTGGTGAGAAGGCTTCAACACGCAGTTGCCGCTCGCAAACTCGCCATTGTCCTTGTCCGTGCTGACTTCGGGGGAGGTGCCGTCGGGGGGGTTTACCTTCGTTAAAGTGACTGCGCTGGTTGATTCATCGACAATAACATTCAAGTCTATGTTCATGATTCCAGGCTCGAGATTACAAATCTCCCCCTCAGCGGAGACAATGCGCATAACATTATATTCTCCCACACCATCACCAATACCACTAATATCGTCGAGTGTAAAATTACCATTATTAAACCCTTGTATAGTCCTTCCCCAATCGGATATCAAATTAATTTTTAGTTCAAACTCTTTCATTGGCCTCAATAATTCTTTTATTTGATTTTTATTGTATCCTGGGTCAATTCCTTTCCACTGATCATCGAGCACGGGATCAGTCTGCCCCGTATTCCAATCCACCAATAATGGACTGTTCGAGCCCCCGACCTTGGGATTAGCCCCAGCAGTATTAATTTTTACCATATTTACTTCGTTACGTTCGTTCATAATATAGGTTATGTTCTCATCGTGAAAATTAAGAATTTGAAGTATATTATTTAAAATATTTACACCATCGTTGTAATTACTCGGTCGATCAGGTAGAACAGGTCCCTGATATTTGCACGTCGCGATCGCAGGGTCGATATTGGCGCAGGAGCCGGCAGCGGTCTCGTCGACATCGCTGGTCGTCTGGTCATCGGCGACGGCGGGGGTCAGAATGCAGTTGACGGTGTCGTCGGACCTAACCGTTCCGTCAGCAACCAGCGTGGAGGTACAGCCTTCGGCGAAATGATCATGTAAATATTTCATTTTTTCATATATTTTCCACGCAGCTTTATAATATTTTAAGTATCTTTCTACCGCTTCCGTGGTGGCGGTTGGGCCGCCAACATTGCAAAGGTTTCCTTGTCTCCCGCAAAGCCCGGTCGGCGTCCCTGCTTTGAGTTTTTCCAGTTCTGCCGGTAATTCATTAACCCCCTCGTGATGTCCCCGAACAAATGTAGTGAGGAAATAATCAAAATATCTCTCAAGGGTAGTAATCGGATCGTATGCAGCACCACTATCTGCTGCCGTGGATACAAGTCCAGCTGCATCTACATCTACTGGGGGGGCGGTTGTTACCTCACCGCAGTCAGTAGTGCCAACCTTGTTCTTACCATCTTTCATGCAGTATGTTTCTATGTAATCGATATTAATTCTTCTATCACGGCATTTTTTATCAGTGGAGGAGGAACAAGTACCATTTTTAGTTAGACAACCTTTCCATACATCTTCTTTATAATAACACGAAGCATATTCAGCTTCTTTTATAAAATCCTTTTGCGAAACTTCGGGAGTTCCCGAAATAGTTTGTATTACACAAGATGCTGGTTCAACCTTATATCTCCCTGGATAATATTTTCCAGATTTACTTCTTTTAACATTGTTAATTGTAATCTTATTTTTTATAAAATCGACATCTGTTATTCTACTGTATATTTTTTCTGTACTACTATCTTTTAAACTAAACCCTGTATTAAAATTTTTTTTAAATTCTCTGATTGATGTTTCGCTGCTGGCTATTTTGTCTATTTCAATTATATCATTTTTTTTATATAAGTTACGGATATCGGATTCAAAGTAGATATCCATTTTAATATCATGAAACAATATTTCCCTTACTACAGCATCATTTCCGCTCGGTAAACCATCTATCGTATGGAATCCGCGGAGCGTGGAATCGATCTTTCCTTTGAATTCTAATTTATCACCTCCTATTTTTCCAGGATCAACACCATCAATTTCAATTTCAATCATCCCATTTAAATACCTTTTTACACTATTAAGTGTATATTTTTCTGGAGCAGTTTTTAACTGTTTTCCCTCATCGCCCCTGTAGTTGAATTTGATAACATTGTCATCGACATGTTCGAGCTTATCTTGTACACGTTGAATCGCTTCTTCATTACCAGCAGGTATCACTTCTAATAATATAGTAGCTTTACCCGTAGAATATACTATATCTTTTATTTTATGATCCATTTCCTTTGCATTTTCAAAATATGCATTATAATCTCCTTCATAAATGATTCCATTTAAAATAGGATATTCTTCTGTAGATAATTGATACAAATTAGCATATTTACCCTTTTCATTATCTTCAACTCTATAAAGGTTCTTCCCTATATCATACACAAGTTTATTTGATGGTCTTAATCTACAATTAGCATGGGCGGCGACCGGACTATTAAGAGTTAAAGTATTTACATCTGGACCCGTAATAGTAATATTAACTTCTTCACCAGCATTATCACAAAGAGTATCACTACCAGGGATATTAACTATTTTCACAGTGTCTCCTTCATTGAAAAAGGGGGTATATTTATCATCCTCTATAGTAATAGTATCGGAAGAGGTGAACTCAAATAGAGGCCAGACATCTATGAGTGTTATTAAGTAGTGGACAAGGTTATTGATGATTTCTTCTTTATCGCCTTCTGTCTGACGGTCATAATTATAGATGATTTTATCTATTCTATCCTCAATATTTTTCCACTTACTATTATAATCATCGGGAGGATTATTAGTATGTGGCCTTTTCACTCGTAGTTCCCAATCATGAGTGGTAATTACCACGGGGGGGTCTCCTTTAGTTTCTAAAAAATCTATGATACTTTTACGTTTATTTAGGAGATTAACTTCATCCCTGGTATTGAGAATAGACTTTATATTAGCTTTAAACCCCTCATGAATAGTATAATATTCTTTACGTGATTGAAGGTGTGCCTTTAAAGTATCACGGCTGCTACCGCTACTTGCCTCCTCACTATTACGAAACCAATTGGATTTACAATTTCCGGGTGCGTAACATCTATTGGTGGGGGGAAGGTACCAGTGACCCCCATCCACCGACTCGCAGCCTTCTTTATTATCGAGAGGAATATCATCACCTTCACACGGGTATCCGAAAGTATTTATATTTACCTCATTTCTTTTACATGTTATTTCTTCCCCATCATTGTTTAAGCATTTTCCAAGACTTTCATAAGTTCTTGCGCAATTATCACCAGGAAGTGTATATACACCATCACCATCAGTATCCTGACATCTCATCCATGAGTTGAACGAATTATGTCCGCTACTAGTCGACGGAACATCTAGTAATGGTGACGTTGATTGATCATTCACTAGAACTTCCCTTTTATATTTGTCTTTTTCAAGGTAAGTATCTAAATATTCTTTTTCACTACGAAAATCTTCTTTTACTCTACAACGTTCGTTAGGATCATGCCATTGACAAATTCCAATCTTCCCCGTCCATGTCCTGTTTCCTCTCGAAGCGTCTTCGCAATCACTCTTAGTTGCGGAGATTCCGTCACTACACTCCCCAGCGTCCTCACTTTCGCCGCAGCCAACAGGGCACTTCATAGTACTGGGGTCCCGTTCGCAATCCATAAACGTCGGTGTACAGCCTTCCGGGCACTCCTCCGTTCCGTCCGTGTTGGGGTCCAGGTCACACGTTTTGGTGTTATCGTTGGCGATGCCATCGCATCTCGTGATCTCCGTGGATGTGCCTGTACAATTCCCAGTCCACTTATGATTTTTACATTCAGCCTCGGTATTTGCTTCTACTGGGGTACCCGCTTCTTTACATTCCCCGCTAAAATCAACTGTATGACATTCAACTATGTCTTTGCCATCTGTTAAACACTTATTTCTTCCATACATCATTACTTTTTCGGCTGACGGAACATCCTGTTCGTTGTTGCATTCATCACCACATTCCTCTTTTGCTGCTTTCATTGCGAGAGTATCTATATTATCTTTACTCCCTGTAAAAATGCATTTTGCATCTTTATAATATTCTAAGTATTCTTCATAATCATTGGATAGAACATTACTTTTAACTTTATCACACAAATCGATCATATTACTATCACCGTCCTCGTCGGCACATGTTTTTAATGTTACATCATATTTATTTGGAATAAATGTTTTTTGGGCATCTGCTGGTCCTGGATACTTACCGCGTTTCTCACATGATTCTTTGTATAAATTTGTAATATCATTTTTAAACTTACTTCTTGCTCCGAGTTTGATTTCTTCACCTTCTCCCTTATCATTGAGAAATAAATTATTGTTCCCCCCTCTAACGTCTTCTTTATATTTTCTATGTTTTTCACTTATGACCCTTTGTAGGTTATTTATTTCAGTACTTTCATCAGAAGTATGTCCAGGTAGTTCCATTAATCCAGGTGTTTTATGTGGAATAATCATTCTTTCAGAAGATACACATTCTTCAGGGCCCATTTCCCCCCTTTTACATCTTCCATCTGGGTGATATCCTCTACGTTTACCACTTGCAGATGACCGCGTATTTTGAGAACAATAATTATTCATACAATTAATTGTATTTGGATATGTACAAATACCAGAAGTCTTAATATCATAATCTATGTCAGGTTCTCTTTTACCATTGATATCCCATATACACCCCCAATTATTACATGTTTCTTCGCTTGGTTGAGTTATTTGTTTACATATATCATCGCTCATATCCCCCACTACATCATCTATATTTTCCCTATCTCCTAATATTGCTTTAATTGACCGATTATAACCACAATACGCCGAATCATTTGGTTCCCATTTACATGTAGGTTCATTAATACACGTTTCAACGGAGGAGTAGGCCTCGCATCCTTGGCTCGAATCGCGATTCTCGTGTACACATATACCATCGACACGGGTACTCCTTCTTGGTGTATAATCACATCTATCCTTCGGACATCCAAAAGTGTCTGGTTCTATGATTGAATATCTTCCTGTTTCCCTATTATCTCCTATTATCCAGCTACTTGGATTATTACTACCTACGCTTGCTTGACTACAAGTATAGGAAGCTTGTGTTCTCCCCCCGTCCTGGGTCTTTACCCCTTTTTTATTTGGTACGCATCTTTTTTCAAGTAAATCATCAGTGAATGTACTTGGATATGTCCACTCACAACCAACTTTCTTTTTACATTCAAATTCATCATTTACACCAGGTGTTATGTTACATTCTTCTGCTGTCCGTAAGTAATTAACTATTCCAGAATCTTTGGGGTTACATTCTCGTGAAGAAGGTTCTTCGCCGATACCAATACCTTGTAACGAGCAGAATTGTAGACTACTGTTACATTGAGAAAAATTCTTTAAATCACAATTTGGTGCTTTGCAACTTGACATACTAATATAATATACTATAAATTATATTATATTTTTAGAAAAAGGAGAGAAATATAAATATTATGCGAATATTATCAAAGAAATTAAAAAAGTAATTACTCCAACAATAAAATACCAAATCCAATCGGGCCAATGTTCAATATTGTACCATGAAATAATTTTAACATTTGTTACTCCACCGGATGTACTATATCCTATATTTGGTAATAATACTTTTCCACTGAATAGGTATGAAAAATATTCTTTTGTTATTGAAATATTTGTATCTTTATCAGGAATAATTTGAAAATCTATTATGATAGAACCTTTATATACTTTATTAATAACAACCTGTTTAGATGAAATATTTATTTTATTCTTTGAATTAATATGATTTGAAATATCTTTCTTAAAATTATTCTCAAATATTTTTCTTTTACCTGAACCATCTAACCCTGCGATTGAAAGAAAATCAGCATTAATAATAATTGTTCCAGAAATGGTTTTATTTTCTGAAATATGCGTTAATTCGGTCTCACTTTTATCATCTGGGTGACGGCAACATTTTTCTTTCGTACTCCCTATGACTTCTTCACTATTACTCACGGGTATTAATGGTTGTGGACAATTAAAATTTAAATTTACATTTTCATTACCTCTACATTTGATAGCTCCTTTACAACATTCAGCAATTGAATTGCCTTCTTCATTAGGTATAAGTGTCATTTCTTGAGGACAACTAATATCTTCCGCACTATTTGTATTCCCTGAACATAATCCCGTAATCTTACAACATTTTTCTTTTGAATTACCTACTTGAATAAATGGATTATCTATAAAATCTTGATTCGTAGCTAAACAATCGACATTTTCAGTTTTGTCTATATTTCCGTTACACATACCTGTTCCCAAAGGATGACCGGATTCTGTCCCCCAATCTCGTATTAATTCAGGAATAGTAATATAGCGATTTATAGTATCTAATTCTCTAGCATCATGTAATATTTCTAATGCTTCATTTAATAATTTATCTGCATCTTCAATTAGACCATTTCCCCTTATTAATTTAGAATCATCATATTTTTTAGAAGCCTTACTAATAAGGTAAGGTATTCCCCAGTATTTTTCTGCTAGAATAAAATCATTACGGGAAGTACAACATATTGATTGTCTTTTACTATGGGTTAATTCACTTAAACTTGGTTTTCCAACCATCCAACAATTCTGGTTTTCATCACCACTTCCACGGCACTCTGAAGGGATTATACTCGAATCTACTTTTGGCCAAGACCCATCATCGCATATTATGTCACGACTTGAATCTAAATTTCCTTGACACATTTCTGTCCGTTGTATACAACAATTACCTTCTTTTTCAATTTCCTCACATGTCGTTGTACCATCTTGACATTGGTCTATTATGAGAACATCATTCCTAAACCTTAACGGGTATTTTGAACAATCTACATCCTTCGTAGCATCAGTATTTCCTTGACATTTAATTCCTCTTGAACTTGTTCCTGAAGAATCTGTTCCATCGTCAGGATCATTACCTTCAATAACTTTTCCATTGATTAAATAATAAAGGATAAAAATAATTAGAAATAAGTTTAAAATATCTATCCTTTTCATTATAATTAATATATATATTTTACTATTATTTTTTTTTTGTAAGAATAAAAGTAATAATACCAAGAATAATTATTATTGTTATATAGAGTATATAGTTTTTATTACTATCATCCTTTGTAAGGGCTTTTTTTAATTGAAGTTTAGTTTCATCTATTTTACGATCCATATATCCCTTTTTATATTTTTCATTTTCTGTTTGAAGTTCTTTAATCCTATTAATAATTGCTATATCTTTACCCTTTAATTCTCTCGGACAAGAAATATTTAATGGTTCAATATTGCAAATTCCATTGATTTGTTTCCTTCCATACGAAGATTCACATGCTCCCTCTGATATCATTCTACTACAGAGTAAAGTATTGAATAATAATTTATTATCACAACTAATATTTACTTTTCCTGATGGAATCATTATTTTAAACTCATCACAATCTTTATTTAAAGATGCTTTTTTTTCTGGTTCACTACATTCATTCTCAAGCATTCTTTGAATACATGTATCCTTTGTAATCTCTCCTTGAAAATTCTCATAATAATTATCTTGAAATAGAATGTAAAGAAGAATTACAAATGTTATGATTAATAATTGATTTATATTCATAAATATATATATTATAATTAAATATAATATAATAAATGTTACATCTATTCTTTCTTTATAGCTACCTTCTTATTGGTATAGTTATGATGCTCCTTCATAAAGAATTACCACTTATTTATTTATTTTGTTTAGCATTTTGTTCATTTAAAGTGATTACAAATTATCGTGTTTGTTCTGTTGCTTATTTAGAATGTAAATTAAGAGATATTAAGAGGAATGAATCTTATATGAATAAATTCTTAGATCCAATTGTTGATTTAAGGTATACAAATCATATCTATCTATTAACATTACTTAGCTTTATAATCCTAACATATAACTTTGTTTATTTAAAGAGATTCAAGGAAATGATGTAAATACTTAAAAAAAATGATAAGTATTATTGTATGAATTATTTATCCTTTGATGTCGGTATTAAGAATTTAGCATATTGTATTCTAACACCTGAAAAGAATATCGTGAATTGGGATATTATTAATTTAAATAAAAACCCAATATGTCAAGTCACATTACAAAAAAAATGTCAAAAACAAGCAACCTACAATGTTATGAATGATGAAGTTGAATATTGTTGTACAACACATAAAAAAAAGTTTAAGAAAGTAAAAAAAATAAAGGATACAAATCAATTGTTTCAATTATCTCAAATATGTTTAACAGAATTAAGTACTATTGATACATCGACAGTAAATTGTGTTCTTATTGAGAATCAACCTGCTTTAAAGAATCCGACAATGAAAAGTATTCAAATGATTATTTATACATTTTTTATTTTAAACGGTGTTATGAATGAAGGTTCAACGATTCAGGAAGTTTTTATGGTAAATGCTCGCAATAAATTAAAGGTTTACAAAGGGCCATATGTAATTTGCCCGTTTAATGAAGATAAGAAGAATAGATACAAAAGGAATAAGTTCCTAAGTGTAAAATATACGGAAAAAATGATTGAGGCAGAAGATAAACAATGGAACGAACAATTTCAATTATCAAAGAAGAAGGATGACCTTGCAGATTCATACCTACAAGGTATTTATTGGATTGAGAAGATTAAATAAATTATTTAAAGGATTTTCTTCATAGATTATGAAAAATGGATATTTTATTGGAATCCCTTCATAAATATTATGAAAATGAAAAGCATATAAATAAATTATTAGAAGTGACTGAAAATAATAATAAAATTTCTTTAAGGATTATTGATTGGTTTGTAACAAATTATTCAAAGAAGAATAATATTTATTATACTATTTTCCTTACTCCTGAAGGTGAAAAGACATTTAAAAGTGAAGGGAATCAAATTTATAAGCAGTTCAATACTTATCATTCTTATAAATCTCAATTAAAGTCTTATTCAAAGAAGAAGTTTGATCCATTTTGTAGAAGAAGGAGAATAAAATTTAGTTATTATCAAAATAAAAGTATTGAAACGACAATTGGTCAATTAAACTTTTTCAAATGGGCGATTGATAATTTAATTATTGATTATATTTTAGACAATTATTCAAGTATTGAGGAGGATATGACTACAAGTTTTATGAAAATAAAAAAACATAAGAAAAACTCAAAGGAAAGGAAAAAAAGACAGGAATTATCAAAATCAGCTTCCCGTGGATTAAATCAAAGAAATGTATCCGTAATTTTGGATTTTGACTAAAAAAAAATGTTTTCTATAATATAAAATGAATCAAGTTATTTCCCCAATCACCCAAGCCTTAAAAAAGAATGCAACAAACATTAATCTAGTATTATTAACACTCGTTCTTCTATTACTATTCCCCCTTAACCATTTTCTCCCGTATGATATTAAAGAAAAAGTTGAAACCGAATTAAAAACGCTCATGGAAAATGTTTGGATCAAAGTTTTCGTTAGTGTTCTAGTCTTTGCTGTCTTCCAGTCCGGAAATATTAATATGTTAGTCCTATTACTCTATTTAATTCACCACATCGCAATTCATCAATAAGTAAATAATTCATCTTTTTTAAAAAAAAAATATAATCTATTATTAAAATGAACATTGAAAAAGGTTTAAGCAAAACACTTTCTCCATTCTCAAACTTTTTAAAGAAAAATAATAAAGTTGTCAATATGCTTTTGGTTACTTTATTAGTTCTTATACTATTCCCCATTGACCATTTCTTTACTTCAAATCCAGTCAAAGAAGTTCAAAATACAATTACCCCAATGTTAGGGAACCCAATGTCAATGGCTTTCCTAACATTATTAACATATGTTGTTTATGCTTCGAATGATACAACTATGTTTACATTATATATGTTCCTAATGCATTACTTGGTTATACATTCGGGTGGATCTCCTTCTAGAGGTCCCCCATCTCCCGCTCCTAAGAAAAGTCCACCTCCCCCTCCCCCCGCGCCTAAGAAAGCCCCACCCCCCCCACCTAAACCCCCACCTCCACCTCCACCTCCAGCCAAACCCCCACCTCCACCACCTCCTACCGATACAGTTGAAGGCTACCAAGGTTTAGCTGGTTATCCTGGAGCTGTCACTGGATCATAGAATAGATAATTTAATCTTTAAAATAAAATAAAGGATATAATATAATGCAAATATTTGTTAAAACTTTAACTGGTAAAACAATTACTCTTGAAGTTGAATCATCAGATTCAATTGAAAATATAAAAGCAAAAATTCAAGATAAAGAAGGAATACCACCTGATCAACAAAGATTAATTTTTGCAGGGAAACAATTGGAAGATGGGAGAACATTAGGAGATTATAATATTCAAAAAGAATCTACATTACATTTAGTACTTCGTTTAAGATAATTTTACTAATCTATTTTTTAAAATTTGTTTATAGGTTTTATAAACAAAAAAAAGGGCACTTCTGGGAATCGAACCCAGGACCTCTTGCACCCAAAGCAAGAATCATACCACTAGACCAAAGTGCCAAAATGAGTGCATCGTCCGGGACTCGAACCCGGGACACCAGCTTGGAAGGCTGATATGCTAACCCCTACACCAACGATGCATAAAAAAACAATTAAATACAAAGGGAATATAATATAAATCTAGAAACAGGTTTTAATTACGCATCAGCAGCCTTTACTTTCTTTACCCTCTTACGCACCTTCTTCTTTTCAGCAGGTGGCGGAGTAGGCTTCTTTACTTCTTCTTCTACTTCATCATCTTCTTCTTCTTCTTCAGTATCCTCAAGCATCACGGGTGCTTCACCCGCATTTGTTGTCACACTTGAAACATCCTCACCTTCTTCATCAGAATCAGAAAGGATCGCAAAATCTCGAAGTCCTCCTTCAGGAACCTCTACACAAATTTGTTCTGCCCTCCAGGTACAACCAAACTTACCATTTGCAACCCAAATACCATTACAACGGATAACAGTTTTTACACTCGCACCCTTCATAACTACATTTGAAAATTCAACTGGATTATCAGTCACCTTATTGACATCAAAGATTACCTTACTCTTATCATAAACCATAAATTCCTTGGGAATAAACTTTCCATCCCTCTTCACAACCTTGTAATTAAACTTAGGAGGGAACATACCATTTGGTTCACCCGTCTCTGAATCAACTGATACCTTAATTTGGCGTGTATAGAGTTCACTAATAGTTTCTTCAGAGATCTTTGCTTTCTTAAACCACGCCTGAGAATTTTCCTTGGCTGCAGCCATAATAAATTCATCTAGAGAAACGAAAACATCATGAAATGATTCCATATCCTTATTATCTTCAGTCTTAACAGACATAGTCAACTGATACTTCCCTGATGCGGACTTTTCAGGATTGTCGATACCATCATCGGGATAGTAATTTGGATCAAATGGAAGAGTTCCTTCTGGAACCTTCACATAAAGTGGATTAATACCACCACCATAGTTCAGGTAGATCATCTTACCACCATTATCAAGGTTTTTCGGAGCCGAGAAAGTAATCTTCGAGATATCCATATCTCCAGGTTTCACTGCATTTGACATATTCTGTTTTCCTCTGTTCTGTTTGTTCTGTTTGTTCTGTTTGTTCTGTTTGTTCTGTTTGTTCTGTTTGTTTACTCTTTACCCTTTTTTATTTATTAATTCTAATATTATAGAGTTTCAAATTTTTAAATATTTTAATAAAAGAATATTTTATGAATAAAATTCTGTGAATTATTATTTAAGTTTTTTTTTCAAAGATTATTTAATAAGGAATAAGGAATATGTGTATTTTGGACGGATGCAATTATAAAGAAAAATATGGTGAATATTGTTATAAACATAGACGTAACTATTTAATAGATAGTAGTAAACATCCTTCAAAGACTATTATAGTTGATCGTTGGACGAATAAATGTTCGGATTACTTGAAAAAGGATATTCTTGATAATTTATGTGATAAGTGTTACTTAAATGAACATAAATACGATGATATTATTCTCTCAAATAAAAATAAACAAGAATTATTTCTATTATTAACAAATAAAATAAATTCTTTGAAAAAATATAATGAAAAAGACATTCAAAGAATAATACAACTTCAGAAAAACATAAAGAATAAGAAAGAGAATTTATTCAATCAATTAAGAGGTGAAGGATTCTTGAATAAAAGTGTATCAAATAATGATAGTGATTTTTTTACTTATGATTCAAGGGATGAAATAGATGATAAATACTATTTCTCATATAAAGATGAAAAAGGGTTTGTATGGTTCTTTGATATACGATCATTTAATAAGTTGATTGAAATGAAGCATCCTAACCCATATACGATGGTATCAATACCTAAAAGAGTTATAAAAAGAGCGATAAAGTTAACGAAATTGTTGAATCTAAATCAATCTGATGAATTAATTGATCAAAAACAAATGAAATTATCACGTAGACAAATTATAAAACAAAAAACCATAGATTTATTCTGTGATATCGATAGTGCAGGATACTATTGTCAACCTATTTGGTTCTTAAACCTAAGTTTACATTTACTAAAGAAATTATATCGTAATTTAGAAGATTTATGGAATTACCGTTTACAAATCACCCCCGAAGTTAAATCAAGAATATGTCCTCCAAATGGTCTAGTGTTTACAACTAGAATAAGTGATATCAATCATTACACAAATAGGGATGAGCTTAAAGATTTAATATTGAATGATATTTTAAAGTTCCAAAATGCAATTTCTTTTGAAGATAAGA
>MDTG01432489.1_pt1 | contig 22650 bp, 14 predicted proteins | sample 811421 | NCBI WGS metagenome assembly MDTG01 (sample SAMN05326645, study PRJNA326480) | marine metagenome | isolation source: seawater | place: Pacific Ocean: South East | collected 2011
CAGCCGCCGGGGGTGTGTTTGTTTGGGGCCAAGAACCGGAGACCCGCCGTGACAGGAAGACCCCGAGACGGAATGCGGTAGGCTGAGGTCCGGAAAGGGGCACACCATGAACAATGCGGATTTCGACGCGCTGGCGATCGGGGCGGCGGATGCACGGAACAAGGCTGGTGAGGACGCGTTCGTGCGCGCGGCGTTGGACCTGAGCCACTGGTACTTCATCGGGGTGAGCCCGCCGGATGCGCCGGATGAGCCCGAGCCCATGGTCGCGGCGGGGACGGACGGGCACCGGGTGCTGGTGTTCACTGATGAGAGCCGGGCGGAAGGGTACCGGGACCATCTCGGAGCGAAGGGCAAGAAGTGCTGCGTGCTGCATATGCCGGTCGGCGATGCGGTGGAGTATCTGAACTTCCTGACCGACCATGGGGTGGGGTCGGCGCACTTTAACGATGGGAAGGGGTCGGCGACGGTGGCGATCCGGCGGGTGGTGCACTTGGCGGGGGCGTGAGGGGCAGGAGCGATAGGAGTCCCCCGGCTCGCGCCGGGGGCTCTTTGGGTTGTGATTTCAAGTGATGTGGCCGCAGGTGTTGAGGACCCACTTGAGTTCGTCGGCGATGCCCTCCGCGAGGGTGTCGCGCTTGAGGTCGTCGGGGAGGACGCCCCAGGCGTAGGTCTCCACCTCGAAGTGCTTGGTGTCGTGGTACTCCCGGGCGGCGGCGATGGCCTCGGCGATCTGGTCGTTGGTGGTGCCGAGCGGGCCGATCGAGTCGAGGTAGATCGGGACATGGAAGTGGACGCGGAGGCGGTCGGGGGTCGAACCCGCCGAGGCATCCTCAGCGAACCGCCACAATGCGTCAGGAAGGTCTTCCACCAATCGGAACTCGCCGTCCTTCATAAACCCCGTCTGATGGAGATATCGCGGCTCGACGAAGTCGAGAAGGTGTTCAAGTGCGGCGTCATAGCCGATCGTGTGCACATCGACATCGAGGGCGGAGGAAATCTGGACCTTGTTCACACGGATGCCCGCCTCGGCGTAGCGGCGGAGGACCTCGCGCTGGTCCTCGAACATCACGGCGGCGTGGCAGATGTCGTGGCAGACGCCGATGTGCTTGCGGTGGATCTCGTCGGGGAGGTGTTCGTCGAAAAAAGCGATGACATCGTCGGCGGTGTCGAGGATGCAGCCTGGCTCGGGTTCGAGGTCGATTGTCGAGTCCACGCCGAAGTCTTCGCTGAATTTCGCCAGGAAACGGACGGCTTCCCTGAGGTGGAACGCCGCGATTTCGCTGCGTTCCGCGTCGGCGTTCCTGCTCTCACGCCAACCGATTGGGAGCGTCGAGACGGAGCATCCGTGTTGATCCGGGTTCAACTGGTCGAGTATCGCGACTCGGGCGGATGTGTGCGCCGCCCGGTAGGTGCTCGTCCAGTCCGGCTCGTAGACAGTGTGTTTAACCACGCTCTGATGGAAGTCGTAAAGGGGGAAGGCATTGCATGTCACCGCGGCGAGCCCGAGATCATCGAAAGCGGCTCGGAGTCGTGCCAGTGATCTGTCGCTTTGCCTGCGGCTCATTCTGAGCAGGCTCACGGCCGTGCCAATGGTCTCGCCGAAGCGTGGTGGTTTCGCGGGGATCCAGAGGCCGATCCCGAGTTGGTCATGGGGGCAGACGCGGCGTCTGACCTCGGCGGCGTCCTGGGTCAACGAGGCGATGATGTCGTTAATCGATGCACAGGCGTGGACATTCGTGCAGTAGGAGAGCGTGGTGCCGGGGCCGAGTTTGTCGCGCATGTCCGGGCTCCGGAGTGTTGCGAGCACCTCGCACAAGCGAGGGAACGGGGGTGGTGTAAAACCCGGAGTCCCCCGGCTCCCGCCGGGGGCTCTTTGGTGGTGACCGGTGGTTGTGATCAGCCCGCGTTGAACTTGCCGCTCTGGCTCAGGAACTTCATCGGGTTGTGGTACGAGATCGTGTCGATGGTCTCTTCGGTATGGCCCCGGCGTTTCATCTCGAGGCGGCACTTGGGGACGGCGAGCGGATCGCTGTGCCCCCAGTCGCCCGCGGAGTTGATCCAGAGGCGTTCGGTGCCGCACATCTCGATGATGTCCGCGGCCCGCTGAGGGGTGCACTTGGTGTCTGGGTACAGCGTCATGCCGGCCCAGAAGCCCTCGCTGAGCACGAGATCGACGGTGTGTTCTTCGACATGGTCGATGAGGACGCGTCCCGGGTCGATCGTCCCGTTCCGTTTGATCGCGTCGATGATGAGTTTCGTGCCCTTGAGCTTGTCTTCGAGGTGGGGCGTGTGGACGAGGACGAGTTGGTTGTGCTTGGCGGCGAGGGCGATCTGTTCTTCGAGGATGGTGAGTTCGTTTTTCGAGTTCTTGTTGAGCCCGATCTCACCGACGCCGAGCACGCCCGGTTTGTCGAGGAACTCGGGGATGAGTTCGATGACTTCGCGGGCGAAGGCGGGGTCCTCGGCTTCTTTGGGGTTGATGCAGAGCCAGCAGTGGTGGTTGATGCCGTAGGCCGCGGCACGCTTGGGCTCGGTCTCGGTGAGCAGACGGTAGTAGTCGTAGAAGCCCTGGGGGCTTGAGCGGTCGTAGCCGGCCCAGAAGGCGGGCTCGGTGATGGCGACGCAGCCGGCGAGTGCCATGTTGTGGTAGTCGTCGGTGGTGCGGCTGACCATGTGGATGTGGGGGTCGATGTATTTCACAACGCACCTCTACCGTTTGAGTCGGAAGTCTCCGCATCCGAGGGCGTGCCCCCACTCTTCGCGGGTGGTTGAGCGCCGACGGCGCCTTTGCCGGGGGCGGTCGGGATGGGCTCGATCGAGTGATCCGAGAAGGCCTCCTGTACCCGCCGGGCCCGTTCGGGAGCGTCTTCGGACAGGATCTTCACCGCCTCGCGGAAGACCTCGATCCGGAAATCTCCCGCCCCCCCGGCCCGGTCGTACCGATCGAGGAACGCGGCGAGATCGAGCAGCTTGGCACGGTGCTCAAGGAAGTAGAGGTCGAGGACCTGCTGTTTGTCGAGGGGAATCGGTGGCATGGGGCAACTCCGGCTTTGCTGAGAGAAGCGTAGTGACCAGCCGGGCCCGGTTCCTGTCACGCCCGGGTCGTGCCACGGAGTCGCTCGATCGCGAGACGGACCACCGCGGGGTCGATCTCGTGCGCGTCGCGGGCGTCGCCGATCGAGTTGAGCAGAGAGATCGTGAGCCCGCCCCCCAGATGCTCTCGAAACTCTTCGAGTCCGTCGAGCAATCGCGGATCATCGAGCAGCGGGTGATCGAGTTCGAACCCGAGGGCTCGGAGCACCGCGAGCACGCGGTCCGCCTCCGGAGCGGTCAGGTCGCCCGCGAGCGATGAGTAGACCGAATCCAGCGCGACTCCGATCGCGACCGCTTCGCCGTGGCGGAGTTCGTAACCGGAGAGCTGCTCGAGTTTGTGCGCGCTCCAGTGTCCGAAATCGAGCGGGCGGGCTTCGGTGAGTTCGAACGGGTCGCCACCCTCGGTGATGTGACGCAGGTGGAGCTCGGCGCTGCGCCGGATGATCAGCTGCGCGGCTTCGGCATCGCGTTCAGCGATCGAAGCAGCCGCGCGTTCGATCTGCTCGAAGAAGCCCGCGTCCTTGACGAGCGCCACCTTGACCGCCTCCGAGAACCCCGACCGCCAATCGCGGGCGGACAAGGTTGCCAGCAAGTCCGCGTCGTTGATCACCGCATGCGGGACCGCGAACGCGCCAAGGAAGTTCTTCTTGCCGAACGCGTTGATCCCGTTCTTGACGCCCACCCCCGAATCGTCCTGGGCAAGCGTGGTTGAGGGGAGGCGCACGAGACGGATGCCCCGGTGCGCGATCGAGGCGGCGTACCCGGCGAGATCGAGCAACGCCCCGCCTCCGACCGCGATCAGGTAGGAACGGCGGCAGAGATGCGATGTTTCGATCATCTGCAGCACAGACTGCAGGATCGTCGGTTCGTTCTTCGCGATCTCGCCCCCCGGGACGACCATCGGCGGATGGGCGAGACGGACCGCCTCGTGCGCCTCTGCATAGGCAACCGCCTCGTCAGGGAGAGACGGGCGTTTGTTCACCAGCCCGGCGTCGAGCACGAACGCGACCCGCGCCTCGGCGGCAGCTCCGCCGACTGCGTCCGCGAGGTCCCGGGTCGGATCCAGGCAGTCCGCGAGCAGACTATTCGCGGGTTCGAACGCACCTCGCGTGAAGAACACGCGGTGCTCGAACGAAACGCTGAAAGGGGCACGGATGGATGCGTCGTCCTGCATAGAGGGGTCAAGAGGGTAGAGACCCCGCGAGCGGGGGAACGACACGCCCACCATCACGGCGCAGAAAAAAGCCCGGCGGGCGAGCCGCCGGGCCGCGGGCTGTCGATCAAGGTCCGCAAACGACGGAATCGGGTGCGGGCTTACTTGTCTTCCTCCGCGATGCCGACGCCGGTCCGGACCGGATCACGCGGCTTGCGGGGCGGCTCATACCCGTTCTTCTCGATCTCGTCGAGCATGTGGTTGATCGCGATATCGAGCTGGGGACGACGCCCCCGGGCGTGCTCGGTCGGGTTGTCCACGACCTCGATGTCGGGGTCGACGCCGTGTCCCTCGATGCCCCAGGTGCCGTCGGTCTCATAGAACCCGAAGTTGGGCACCGCGGTGTACCCGCCGTCGATGAGCGGGGGCACGCCCGAGATCCCGACGAGACCGCCCCATGTGCGGGTGCCGATGAGAGCGCCGAGTTCGTGGTGCTTGAAGAGCCAGGGGAACATATCACCGCCGGAGCCCGCCATGCCGTTGATCAGCATGCACTTGGGCCCCTGGTGGCTATCCATGGGCCAGGCCCAGTCCTTGCCATCCCGGCGCGCCCAGTAGTTAGTCCTCGGTCGGTCGAGCAACTCGATGAACCGGTTCGGGATCTGACCCCCGCCGTTCCACCGCTCGTCGACGATCAACGCGTCCTTGCCCATCTGCCCATAGAACTGACGGAACAGCTCGTTCTGCCCCTGGACGCCCGTGTTGGGCACATGGATGTAGCCCACCTTGCCCGACGAGGCCTCCTCGACATAACGCCGATTGTCCTCGACCCAGTCTCGATAACGAAGATCGAACTCGCTGCCGATCGGCTTGATCGTGTACTCACGCTCGTTGACGGTTTCCTCGTCGCCCGCGAGCGCGGACCTGACGGTGATCGTCGTGTCGCGCCCGGTGAGCCCGATGAACGCGGCCCACGGATCCTTGTCGGTTTCGATCGCGACACCGTTCACATGCGTGATGTAATCGCCCTCGTCGATCTCGATGCCGGGCTGGCTGAGCGGCCCCCGCGCATCCGAATCCCACGGCGCGCCCTCGTAGATCTTCGCGATCCTGTAGGCCTTGTGGATGTTGCCCTGTTCGTCGGTCTCGCTCGCGAGCTCGAAATCAGCACCGAGCAGACCGACGGATTCGCTGGGCTGGCCTTCCACATCGCCGCCCCAGTAGTAGGCGTGCCCCACATTCAACTCGCCGATCATCTCGCCGATGATGTAGGACACATCCTCCCGGCTCGCGGCATCCGCGAGCATCGCGTGGTAGCGGTCGTACACCGCGTCCCAATCGACGCCGTGCATGTTCTCGACATAGAAGAAGTCGCGCTGGCGACGCCACGCGTCTGTGAAGATCTGCTCCCACTCTTCGCGCGGATCGACGATCTTCCGGAGGCCCGTCATGCGGATCGCCTTCCCGAACGACTGCCCGGGCTTCGCATCCACGATCGCGACGCCTCCCGCGCCCATCGCGATGAGCTTCTTGTGGTCGCCCGACATATCGAACCCACCGGCACCACCGAGCACGGTCTTCTCTTCGGGCTCGTCATCCGTGACATCCACCAGCTTGATCGCGGGCGGCGAGCCGGGCATGCCCGAGCGGACATAGAGCAGCTGCCCGCTGTCGTTGGACGCGAGGTTGCGGAACGATCCCGGCGCGACGGGGATCTCCATCCCCCGCGCCTCGAACCCCTCGAGTTCGATCTCGACAGGCTCGTCGTCCCCGCCCTCGTCGCTGTCGCGGAGCTCGGCGAGTTCCTCTTCGTCGAAGTCGCGCGAAACACGCTCCGCGTCCCAGGTTCCGCTCGCACCCATCGCATCGATCGACCAGGTCCCGGTCATGGTGTCGCCGTTGACGGTGCCCCGGCTGACGACCGTGATCGGCCCCTGCGCGCGCTCGCGATAGAACTCCTGCTTGCCCTCGTCCCACCTGACGACATCGCCCAGGCCGCTCTCCTCGCCCTGCGACTCGGAGGTGCCCATGATCGTGCCCTCGTCATCGACGATGATCGACATTGTGAAGGCGACCTCGTCCTCGGGCATGCCCAGCGCCGCGAAGCCCTTGGCGCTGCCCTCCCACTTCCCGAAGAGCGGGTGATCGGTGTTCAGCCCCTCGTACTTCGCATCCTTCTCGGCGGCCGCGTCGCCTTCAGCCTCGCCCTCGGCGTCGCCGTCCGCGTTCTCATCGGAGGACTCCGCGTCGTCGGCCGACTCCCCCGTGTCCTCGTCGGAGGCGTCCTCCCAGGTCTCCTCATCGGGCTCGATGAGCCACGGGTTCTCGACCTCATCGTTGAGCGGAACCGCGATCAGCCTCCCGGTGTTGGCATAGATGAAGGTCGACCCCATGTGGTCGTACATCGGGCTCGCGAAGCGCCGGTCGGACGCGTAGTACAGGAAATCGCCCTTGCGGCTGAACGCCGGGCTCGTGTCGTTGAAGAACCCGCTGGTGACCTGGTGCTTCTCGCCTGTCTCGGTGTCGTAGACCCAGATCGCGCCGTTCAGCGATTCCTCGTTCGCACGCGACCAGGTGATCCAGCGGGAATCCCCCGACCAATCCACGCTCCCGGGATTGCCCCAGGGGTCCTTGTCGATCAGGGTGGACTCGCCGGACTCGATGTCCACGAGCAGGAGATTGCCCGCCTTGTCGGCGAGCACGATCGACTCGGAATCGGGCGCCCAATACGACCCGTAGAAGTAGGTCTTGTTCCCGTCGGTGATCTGGCGTGTCTCGCCTTTGCCGTCGGACTGGGTGATGTAGAGCTCGTACTCGCCGTCCTCGTCGCTGAAGTAGGCGATCCAGCGCCCGTCGGGGCTCCACGACGGCGCCCGCTCCGCGGCGCCCGAAGTGCTGGTGATCTGCCGGACCGGGCCGCTCTCTGCCGGCGCGGTCCAGATATCGCCCCGCGCTTCGCCGACCGCTCGCTTGCCGGTGGACGAGACGCTGCCCGCCATGAAGTTTTCGCCCGCGTCGACCGCGTGGGGTCGGATCTCGGGCCTCGCGCCCGGGATACGCACCTCGACGACGCGGGTCTTCTTGCTGCGGAGGTCCAACACCGTCAGCTCGCCGCCGTGCTGGAAGATGATCTCGCCCCGTCCGCGCTCACCCGGGCCGATGGAGGGGTACTTCACATCGTAATCGTCGAACTCGGTGACCTGCACGGTCTTGGCGCTCTTGGTGTCGTACGACCAGATGTTGAGTTTGCCCTCGCGCCCCGCGTCGGAGAGGTAGTAGACGGTGTCTCCGTGCCACATCGGGAAGGTGTCGGTGCCCTCCCAGTCGGTGATCTGCTTGCTCTCGTAGGTGTTGACATTGAACAGCCAGATGTCGGCCGCCATGCCCCCGCGGTACCGCTTCCAGGTGCGCTGGTCGCGGACCCAGGGGGTGTACGCCATCCACTCGCCGTCCTCGTGGAAGGACGCGTTGCCGCCGTAGGGGACGGGGAGCTTCTCGGGGAGCCCCCCGTCGGCGCTCACGGTGTACAGACGCGGGCTGGAAATGCCGTCGCGATCCGCCCCGGTGAAGAACACGACGCCCTGCTCGGGATGCCAGTCGGTCGGCGCCTCGCCGCCCGGGCGGTGGGTCAGGCGGACGGGAACGCCGCCGAAGGTGGACATGCGATAGAGATCTCGCCCGCCGTCGTAGTTGCCCTGGAAGACGATCTCATCTCCCGCGTCGCTGAACTTCGGGAACATCTCGGGCCCGGGCGGGCTCGCGAGCGGGCGGGCCAGACCGCCCTCGCGCGAGACGATCCAGAGGTCGTTGGCGTAGACGAAGACGATCTCCTCAGCGGAGATGTCGGGATATCGCAGCATCCCCGCGTGCGGGGTCGTCTCCTCCGCGCCCTGCGCAGCGGGAACAGCGGCGAGCCCCGAGGCTGCGATCAGCAGCGCGGGGACGGAGCGGGTGGACCATCCGGTTCTCATGGTGTTCTCCAGTTCCGATGAAGGAACCCCGCGCCGAGCGGCAGCGGGCGTTTCCCCGAGGGACACAGCGTGTGCACGGGACGCCCCTCTCGCGGCCCGCGCGACGCCCCCTGCAGGAGGCAAGACTTCACTATAACGGGACGCCGAAACGACACCCCTGCCGGTCATCCCACACTCATCTCCGCGTCGCGACCTCTGATCGGCACGGCCAACGGGTTTCGTGGTAGCATCCTCCCCCGAGACTTGTACGCGCGCGACCGGCGCGCACCGGAGGCCGCATGCGAGTACTGGTTGGGATGTTCGCCACCCTTCTTTCCGTCGGGATGGCGTCGATTTTTCTGAGCGGGTGCGCCGCGACGCGTGACCACGCGTCCGCCCCCTCGGGGTACGCACCGCTGTTCGACGGTCGAACCCTGACGGGCTGGGATTTCCTGGGCGATCCCACCGCATGGGGCGTCGTGGAAGGCGAGATCCGCGTGGTCGAACCCGGCCGGTTCGGCTGGATCCGCACCGAGAAGATGTACCGCGATTTCGAACTCGTCGCGGATTTCTACCTCGAAGAGGACACCAACAGCGGGCTCGGCCTGCGGTGCGCCGGGGACGGGGATCCCGCCTTCACGGGGATGGAATTGCAGATCTACGACAACCATGGCGACGAGCCCATGAAGAACGGGTGCGGTGCGGTCTACAACGCAATCCCGCCCAGGTTGCAGGCCGTGAATCCGCCCGGCGAGTGGAACACCTACAAGGTCCGCCTCGTGGGCGATGAACTCACCGTCTGGCTCAACGGGACCATGATCCACAACCGGGCGAAGCTCGATGATCGCGGGATGGTGCACCGACCCGCGGACCTCGCGCCGCTCAACCAACGCCTCACCACCGGGTATATCGCCTTCCAGGCGCACGGCGAGCCCGGCTTGCGGCTGCGGAACATCGCGATCCGTGACCTCTCTCCCGATCCGGATCCGGGTGACCTGAAACCCGCCTTCGCCGCGAACCCCGCCGGCCCCGCGCTCAACGACGCGATCTCGGGCTGGACACCCCGGGGGGGGGGCGAGTGGATCCTCGAGGGCACCACGCTCACCGGCAAGGACGGCCCGGGGCACCTGTTCAGCGACGCGACGCACACGGACATCGAACTTCGGATGTCCGTCCGAGTCAACGGGCGGGGCAACAGCGGGGTCTACTTCCGCACGGTCCCCCGTCCGGAAGACCCCGACACCTGGCCGCTGGGATACGAGGCCCAAGTGGACAACCACGACCCGAAAAACTTCACGGGCGTGATCTACGACCGGGCGTGGCCCGACGCGTTCAACGCCCCGATCACCCGCGACGGCGCGTGGTTCGACTACCGGATCCTCGCGATGGGGGACCGGATCCGCACCTGGATCAACGGCGTCCCCATGGTGGACACAACGCTCGACCTCTTCGACGAGGGACACATCGCCTTCCAGACACACCACCAGGGAAACAGGATCGAATACCGCGATGTGCGATGGCGCGTCCCGACGGGCTCGGGGCGAGGGGGTGACCGGTGACCGAACCAACGATCGAGAAAAAAGGCGGCGCGGGCACGCTCGTCCTGCTCAGCGTGATGATGTTCCTGCAGTTCTTCCTCTGGGGCGCATGGTTCGTCACGCTCGGCCCGTTCATGGGGTCCCAGGGATTCGGCGCCGCCGACATCGGCAACGCCTACACAACGGCTCCCATCGCGGCGATCCTCGCGCCCCTCTTCCTGGGAATGGTCGCGGACCGCTTCTTTTCCAGTGAACGCGTGATGGCGGCGCTGCACCTGCTCGGGGGCGTCCTGCTCTGCCTCGCACCGGCGGCGGCGGGGACCGGCAACGCCTGGCTGTTCATCGGGGTGCTGCTCGCGCACATGCTGTGCTACATGCCCACACTCGGTCTGAGCAACACCGTCGCGTTCCACGCGATGGACAAGCCCGACAAGCAGTTCCCGCTCGTCCGTGTCTGGGGCACCATCGGGTGGATCGTCGCGGGGTTCGTCGTCGGCGCGATCGCCGCGAAACTCGCCGTCACCGAGGGGCTCGACGATGCCGCCGCGGAATCCGCCCGCGCCGCGATCCCGGCCTTCTTCTATGTCGCAGGCGGATCGGGCATCGCGCTGGGCCTGTTCAGTTTCTTCCTGCCCCACACGCCCGCGCCGGCGCGCGGGAAACCCTTCAACCTCGGCGCCGCGCTGGGCGCCGACGCGATGGGCCTGCTGCGGGACCGTTCGTTCGCGGTGTTCATCGTCTGCTCGACGCTGATCTGCATCCCGCTCGCGGCCTATTACGCCTTCGCGGCGACCTACGCCGGGACCGCGGGAATGCAGGATGTCCCCATCAAGATGACCTTCGGGCAGATGAGCGAAATCTTCTTCATGCTCGTCATGCCGCTCATGTTCGCCCGACTGGGCGTGAAGTGGATGCTCGCGGTGGGCATGCTCGCCTGGGTCGCTCGGTACGGCCTGTTCGCGGGCGCGTGGGGCGGCGCGGGAGGCAACCATGTCATGTGGATGATCCTCGGGGGCATCGTGCTCCACGGCATCTGCTACGACTTCTTCTTCGTCACCGGGCAGATCTACACCGAGCAGACCGCGCCCAAGCATGTCCGCGCCCAGGCCCAGGGCTTCCTCGTGCTCGTGACGCAGGGCATCGGTATGCTGATCGGCAACCAGGTCTTCGCCCGCCTCGTCGCGCGGTACACCGATGAATCGGGTGCCGTCGATTGGCAGACGGTCTGGGCGATCCCCGCGGCGTTCGCCTTCTTGGTTCTGGTGGTGTTCGTGCTGCTGTTCAGGAGCCGCGCCAAGGCCGAACCCGGAGTCGTTGCCGAACACGCACCCGACGCGGGCGAAGGCTCGCCCGTTCCCGCCTGATACGGAACGGTTGCGGCCGATGCGACCCCACCGTAGCCTGATACTGGATCACCACAACGGAGTTCTCCCCCATGACCATCCCAAGCGACTCACGCCGTGATTTTCTCATCAAGGCCGGCATGCTCGCCGGTGCCGCCGCCCTGATGCCCTCGATGACCGCGACCGCCGCCCCGATGCCGGGCAAGCGTGGCAAGCGGGTCAGCCCGCCCAAATCTGGCGAAACGATCCGCATCGGCATCATCGGAACCGGGGGCATGGGCACCGGGCACTGCAACGCGATCGCCTCGCTCGTCAAGCAGGGGCACGAGGATGTCGAGATCGTCGCGGTCGCGGATGTCTGCGACATCCACTCCAACAACGCCGCCGATCAGGTGATGAGCACCCAGGGCACCCGCCCCGATGTCTACCGGGATTACCGCGAACTGCTCGCACGCGACGACATCCACGGCGTGCTGATCGCCAGCCCAGAGCACTGGCACGCGAAGCACGCGATCGACACAATGATGGCGGGCAAGGATGTCTACTGCGAGAAGCCCATGACGCTCGATCTCGACGGGGCACTCGCGATGCGCGCCACCGCGATGGCGAACCCCGATGTCATCTGCCAGGTGGGCACCCAGAAGATCATGCTGCCCAAGTACATCGCTGCCAAGAAACTCATCGAGGACGGCGCGATCGGCGTCCCGACCTTCAGCCAGACCTCGTACTGCCGGAACAACCCCAACGGCGAGTGGAACTACTACAGCCTCAACCCCAACTGGAAGCCGGGCGAGAACCTCGACTGGCGCGCCTGGCTGGGCGACAAGAAGTACCGCGAGTGGGATCCGTTGATCTACGCCCGCTGGCGCCGATACCGCGAGTTCTCGACCGGCATCATCGGCGATCTGCTGGTCCACGAGGTCACGCCCCTCTACATGTGCATCGAGAACGCGGCGGGTTGGCCCACCCGGGTCGTCGCCGCGGGCTCTCATCTTGTCGACAAGGAGATGGAGAACCACGACCAGGTCAACCTGCTCACGACCTTCGAGAGCGGGCACCAGATGGTCGTCGCGGGCTCGACCTGCAACGAGGTGGGGCTCGAGAACCTGATCCGCGGTCACGAGGGCAACATCTACCTCAACAGCAAGGACTGCCAGGTCCGCCCGACCCGCCCCTACGCGGACATTAACGACCCGCAGACCATCACCTTCGAGGACATCGGCAACGACCAGGACAAGCTCCGCCTCAACTGGTTCAAGGTGATGCGCGATCGGAGCGAGCCCGACAGCAATATCGAGCGAGGCGTCCGCGTCATGGTCATGGTCGACCTCGCGACCCGCTCGATCTGGAGCGGGAAGGCCTGGGAGTTCGATCCCGAGTCGATGACCGCCCGTCAGGCGTAATCACTCCGAATACATCCGCTTGCCCCGGCGGGAAACCCCGGGGCAGCATTTCTTCCTACCCGACTCTCAGGCTCCGCCACCCGGTGACCGTGTGACCACTCGACCCGATCCCTCCCCAGAGCCCGGTCACGCGCGCCCAGACCCCCTCGCGACGGTCCGGCTCGCGACCCACGCGATGGGCACCCGTTTCGAGTTCATCCTGTGCGGCGAGAACGAGCGGACCCTGCGCGCCGCGGGCGAGGAGGCCATCGACGCGATCGAGGACGCCCATCGTCGGCTCAGCCGCTTCGAACCGGGCGGACCAATCTTCGAGATCAACCGGTGCGCCTGCGTGCGCGCGGTCCTGGTCGACGACGAGATCCGCACGCTGCTCGAACGGTGCGAAAGCGTCAGAGAAGAATCGGGCGGCGCCTTCAACATCGTGCGCACAGATCCCTCCTCTCGCGGCTCACTGTCGATCGATCAACGTTCGATCCGCCTCGACGGACCGGGCGCCTTCGTGGACCTGGGCGGGATCGCCAAGGGCTTCGCGCTCGACCTCGCGGGCGAGATCGTGCGCTCATCGGGCGTCACCTCCGCTCTCCTGCACGGCGGCTCGAGCACGATGCTCGCGATTGGCTCCCCGCCCGGCGCGGATGCCTGGCGAATCGCGCTTGTCGCAGACGATCGCTCGCTGGGCGTTGTGCGACTCCGTGATCTCGCGATGTCGGTGTCCTCACAAGAGGGGGATCGCCCAGGGCATGTCGTCGATCCCTCGACCGGATTCGCGGCGGGCGCGCGATGGGCGGCGTGCCTGGCGTCATCCGCTGAAGCGACCGATGCCTGGTCCACCGCCTTGCTCGTGCGCGCGCAGCGACCCGACGGCATGCCCCCGGAACTCACAAGCGTGATCCTGGATGAAAATGCGTGGGCGCCGGTCGCCTCGGGGCCCGCGGCATCGTGTATCGTGTCAGTCGGCTAAATCGCACCAATCCCACCCCGAACGGGTGCCGCACTCGAGGTGGCATCGGCGGGGCCCGGCGAGGAGTTTCATGATGACGGAGATCGATCGGCGTTCGTTTCTGACTCAATCCGCCGGGGCGATCGCGGCGGTGTCGCTGCTGCCCACGCTCGGGCTGGCGGGGATGCGTCTCGCGGCTCCGGTGAGCGTGGGCGTGATCGGGCTGGGTCGGCAGGGCCGCGCCATCATCGCGGAGCTGAGCGGGATCGAGGGCGTGACGATCGGGGCGATCTGCGACACGGATGATCGTCGCCTGCGGGCCGGCGAGCGGCGCGCGCGGGGCGCCAAGACCCACCAGGACGCGCGGTTTGTGCTGGAAGACCCCGCGATCGACGCGGTCTGCATCGCGACCCCGACGCACCAGCACCGGGAGCTCGCGGAGGCGGCGCTGGCCGCGGGCAAGCATGTCTACCTCGAAGCCCCGATGGCTCACACCATCGAGGACTGCCAGGCGATCACGCGGGCGGCGCGCGCCAGCGACCGGGTCTTCCAGCCCGGCGTGCACGCGCGGTCGGACCCGGTCTATCAGCTGGCGCGGACCTTCTTCCGCAGCGACGCGGTCCGCGACCTCGTCTCGATGTCCGCGGTGCGCGCGCGGAAGACGACATGGCGGACCCCCTCCAGCGATCCCGCTCGCGAGCGTGAGCTGAACTGGAGGCTCAACCCCGAGCTCTCGACGGGGCTCGCGGGCGAATGGGGCACGCATCAGTTCGAGGTCTTCCAGTGGTACCTCGACCGCTTCCCGGTCTCGGTCAGCGGGTACGGCGACATCCGCCTACACAAAGACGGTCGCGAGATCGCGGACACGATCGCGTGTGCGCTCACCTTCGACGACGGCGCCAGACTCGACTACAACGCGACGCTCGCGAACTCGTACGAGGGCATGCACGAGCTGTTCCGCGGGACGAACGCGTCGATCAAGCTCGCGTGGAGCCACGGCTGGATGTTCAAGGAAGCGGATGCGCCGACACAGGGCTGGGAGGTGTACGCGAACCGCCAGCAGTTCCACAACGACGAGGGCATCACGCTGATCGCGGGGGCGACCAAGCTCGCGGAGCAGGGCAAGCTCAAGGAGGGCGTGGGCCTGCCCTACACCCCGCTGCGGTACGCGCTGCAGGACTTCCTGAAGTCGTGCGCCGAGGGCACGCCCCCGGTGACCAGCGCCGAGGACGGGATGCGGGCGACGATCGTGGGCATCCTCGCGGATCAGGCGGTGCGCGAGAAGACGACGATCTCGATCGACCCGGGGTTGATGCGCGCGTGAGAGATCCCGCGAGCGTCCGAACTCGCGTATCAGGGCCCCCGGGGCGTGAGCGACGGGTCGGGGATGCACGATCGGCGAATCGGAACATCGGTCCCGCCACGGCCCGGCGCTGACGCTTCGGGCTCTTTTCGGAAAAGGAACTCGGATGGCCTCAACTCCCCCCCGCTGTCTCCGTGATCTCGGGCTCTTCGCCCGGTTCGGCGTGCTGTGCACCGTGCTGACGCTGCTGGGGGGTACGGCCGCATCGGGCATGTTCCTGTACCTCAAGCAGGAGAAACGCGACGAGCGGGCGGGGCTGACCGTCGATGACATCAAGGGGCACTACCACGGGATGTCCACCAAGGCGCCGCTGCTGGTGGCATTGCAGGACGGGCACCCCAACGAGCTGACGGACAGCGATCTGCCCGAGGTCGAGCGACAGGCCCTGATCGACTGGCTGACGGGCGACCGGGTGAGCAGGGACTTTGACAACTTCGACCTGGGCGACATGGCGCCCTCGGAGATCATGGCGGTGAGCTGCCTGGATTGTCACTCGCGGACGAGCGAGGGCGAGCACGCGGCCCCCGGGGTCCCGCTTGAATACTGGGACGATGTCGAACCGCTGGCGGCGAGCCGGGAGATCTCGCCGGTGAGCATCGAGATCCTCGCGGCGAGCACGCACACGCACGCGCTGGGTCTCAGCGCGGTGACGCTGGTGCTGGCGTGGCTGGCGCTGCTGACGAGTTGGCCGAGAGCGATCGTCGGGCTGCTCGTCGGCGCGACGGGGCTGGGCTTGCTGCTCGACATCGGCTCGTGGTGGCTGACGCGCGAGTGGATCGAATTCGCCTACCTGATCATGGGCGCGGGCGCGGTCTACAACGGCGGGATGGTGCTGCTGGGGCTGCTCGTCATCGGGGATGTGCTGCTGCCGGGGAAGAAGGCGACGGATTAGGCCATCTCGTCGCGGACCTTCTCCAGCAGCTTCTTGGTCAGCATGATGCCCTCGTGCTCGCTGACGCCCTTGCCTTCCCACTCGATGCCGACCCAGCCGTGGTAGCCCGCGTCGGTGACGATCTTCATCATCCTGCGGAAGTCGGTCTGGGATTCGTACCCGTTCTCGTCGAAATCGCGTGATTTCGCGCTCACGGCCTTTGCGAAGGGCATCATCTCCTTGACGCCCACATAGCGGTCGTACCACATCTCGGGCAGGTCGGCCTTGCTCCAATCGAAGCAGAAGTTGCCAAAATCGGGCAGCGTGCCGCAACGGGGGTGATCGACCATCTTCATGACGCCCGCGAGCCAGGTGCCGTTGCTGCTCAGCCCGCCGTGGTTCTCCACGATGACATTGAGGTCCATCGCGGCGCCGACCTCGGTGAGCCGGCGGAGCCCGTCGGCGGCGAGTTTCTGCTGCTCCTCGAACGAGCCCTCGCTCGCGGCGTTGACACGGATCGAGTGGCAGCCCAGCGTCTTCGCGGCGTGGAGCCACTTGCGGTGGTTCTCGATCGTCTGCGCCCGCTCGCTCTCGCTCGGCGCACCGATGCGGCCCTCACCGTCGACCATGATGAGCAGCTGGGTCACGCCGTGGTCCTTCGCCCGGGTGTTCATCTGCGCGAGGTACGCGTCGTCGGTCGCCTTATCCTTGAAGAAGGCGTTGACATACTCGATCGCCTCGATGCCGTAGATCTCCCGCGCGGTCTTCGCGAAATCGAGGTGCTCGAGTTCATCGCTGAACAGCGCGTTGTGGAGCGACCACTGGGCGAGAGAGATGCGGTACGGCGGCGCGGTTTCCGACCGCGACGCGAACGCCGGAAGCGTCGCGGCCGCGGCACCGACGACGGACAGCGCGACGAAATCCCGACGGGAGAGGGCGGCGGCGTTGGAGCGGTCGTTCATATCGTCGATCCCTGCATCAAAGGAGGAATGGTGCCAAGCGAGTGAAGAGCGTATCGCGGCGCACTCGTGAGCACCAGCCTGCTTTGCCGGTGTGCGTTGACCCCCCGTAGCGGGCCCGCTAGGCTCCCTCCGGCTTAGATCCCTGTCCTGATCGTGTCCCGTTTGGGTTCGTGGTCGCTGGGCTTCGGGGGTTGTCTCGCCCTGCCGGGGTGATGGGCCACCAGGAAGACTGAATCGCCGAGAGGCGACACACGAGGAGCGGCGGCGATCCGAGGCGTCCGTCCGCGCCCCCACCGCGATGGCAGCGTCTGCGACCGAAAGGACGGCTTGATGGATCGACCACTGACCGAGCATACGAAGTTCCGCGCGATCACCCGCTCGAACATCGAGAAGCTCGGTCAATGGGCGCATCTGGACTCGGACCTCCGGGAGGCAGCCGAGGTCGTGTCGCTGGTGCTCCCCTTCCGCACCAACGCGTATGTGTGCGATGAACTGATCGACTGGGACCGCGTCCCGGACGACCCGATCTACCAGCTCACCTTCCCGCAGCGCGGGATGCTGACCGACGAGCAGTTCGAGCGGATTCGGGTCGCGAAGGAGGCCGCCGACGCGGATGACGCGCACAAGCCCCTATTGGACGCGGAGATCAGCCGGGTGCGGCTGGAGTTGAACCCGCATCCCGCGGGGCAGATGACGCACAATGTGCCCCGAGTGGACGGGGACCCGATCGAGGGGATGCAGCACAAGTACCGCGAGACCACGCTGTTTTTCCCGAGCCATGGACAGACCTGCCATGCGTACTGCACCTTCTGCTTCCGCTGGGCGCAGTTCGTGGGGATCGAAGATCTGAAGTTCGCGAGCAGAGAAGCGGACCAGCTCGCGCGGTACCTCAAGCAGAACAAGCGGGTCACCGATGTGCTCTTCACCGGGGGAGACCCGATGGTGATGAAGGCGCGCGTGCTGGAGCGATATCTCGAGCCGATCCTCGAGATCGAGAGCGTGCGCACGATCCGGATCGGGACCAAGTCGGTCGGCTACTGGCCCCAGCGGTATGTGACCGACATCGACGCGGACGACACGCTGCGGCTGTTCGAGCGTGTTGTCGAACGCGGCAAGCACCTCGCGATCATGGGGCACTACTCGCACGCCGTCGAACTCTCCACGCGGGTCTCTCGGGAAGCGGTGCGTCGGATCCGTTCGACAGGCGCGAACATCCGCATGCAGAGCCCGGTGATCCGGCATGTGAACGACGACGCGGGCGCGTGGGTGGACCTCTGGACCCGCGGGACGCAGATGGGGCTGATCCCCTACTACATGTTCGTGGAGCGCGACACCGGGGCGAAGTCCTACTTCGACATGCCGCTGGTCCGCTGCTGGAACATCTTCCGGAACGCGTACCAGCAGGTTCCGGGGACCGCGCGCACGGTTCGGGGCCCCAGCATGTCGTGCTTCCCGGGGAAGGTGCACATCCTCGGGATCGCGGACATCGGGGACGAGCAGGCGTTCGTGCTCGAATTCCTGCAGGCCCGCGAGCCCGACATGGTGCGCCGGCCCTTCTTCGCGAAGTACGACCCGAAGGCGACCTGGTACGACCAACTCGAGCCCTTCGGGAAGGGGGACGAGCCGTTCTTCATCGAACCCGACGCGGAAACCGGCATGCCGGTCAGCCTGAAGGTCTCTGCGAGCGGTGGAGAGAGATCCCGGTCGCGCGGCGCCCCGGCCCGTCGGTGAGAACGGATCCTCGCGAATGTCCGGGGTTTGCTTCCCGAATCAGGGCGACACGATTCGAACGTGCGACCTCGTGGTCCCAAACCACGCGCTCTACCAAGCTGAGCTACGCCCTGCACGCGGGCCTCAGGCCCGCTTCACCGCGTGACTGTATCCGGGCGGGGGCCCCGAAGCACCCGCCCGAATGACTCAGAGCGGCACCTCGCGGATGAACAGGACGCGGGGCAGCTCGCCCGACTCGGTCACATTCGAGCGGTCGAGCACCATCAGGAAACGCTTCTCGTAGGTCGGCCGCATGGGCTCGCCCGGCTCGAGCCCCTCGACATCGTCCTCGCGGTAGCCGCGGACGAGGAACCACGCCGCGAAGAAATCGCTGCGGACATCGACGGTGTTCGCGGCGCCGTTGAGGACCGCAAGCTCCTCGAGTATGTCGTCCACGACCTCGTCCTCGAGTGATCGGGACCGGTCGAGCAGGTCGGGGTTCTCGTTGAGATACCGCCCTCGGCCCAGCGTGTACGAGAAATTGTCGTCGTTCACGGGGTCGTTGGGCACGAGGATGACCTCGTCGCCGATCGCGAGCGGGTTGGTGTCCGCCTCCCCGTTCTCGTCCTGGTCAATCGCTTCCATCGCGTACTCGTCGATCGCGAGGCGCGTCGTCGTCCCCTGCGGGACCGCCTCGTACACGCTGACGCGGTAGTTGCTCGCCGCGGGGTTCGTCGGGTCCTGCAGGCGCGGGTTCGCGATGATCTGCGGGTTGTTCGCGAGCGGATCGAACCGCGTGACGGTCAGGCCCAAGACGGACCCGATCCCGCTCAGGCCGGGCTGCTCGCTCGACGCGTTCTGCCCGCTCAGCGCGTTCCGCGCATAGTCGGTCGCGAAGTTGTTGAGGGACAGCGAGAGGATGTCGTTCTGATCCGTGCCCGGCGCCCAGATGGGCGGGCTCGCGATGAACCCGTTCAGGATCGAGCGGTTGGGGGTGTAATCAAAGACCGATTCGGGCTGCCTCGCCTGAACCGTGAACCCGCCCTGCCCGACCGCGGGGTTGACCCGCGCCGGTCGGCGGAACGCGCCTCGGGTCCGGTCACGCCACGCGAGCAGCGAAGCGGGGACATCCGAGACATTCTTCCAGCTCCGGATCCAGTCCGAGTAGGCCTGGTCGTAATCGCCGAACGGATCGCCCACGCCGAACGGGGGCGTCCAGGGCTCGCCGTTCGCGGGCAGGGGCTCGCGGAAATTCAGAGGCGTCTTGCCCGCGACGCGGCCCGCGCCCCAGTCCAGAAGCTCCCCGTTGGGCACGATGTTCGTCCCATCCGCGTTGTAGCGGTCATACTCGATCCCCGCGGCGCTGAACTGCAACGGCGTCGCGAAGCCGGGAACGGACCGGAGCACCGTGTCCGGCGCGGTGTTCAGGTTCACCGTGCCGATGAGGGGCGTCGTGAGCGGATCCCCGCCCCGGCTCAGGGCGGTCGCGAGCGACAGCAGCCGCTGCGCGGGGGGCTCGGCGAGGCCCACGCGGGTGTCGCTGCCCAGCAGCGTCCCGGAGAGCGGGTCGCCCGCGGGGTCGAACTGGGGCTCGCTCGCCAATAGCGCACCAGGACCGGTACCAATAAGTGGCTCGGTGCGGTTCACGAAAGGCGTGAAGGCGTGCAGGTCCAGACGCCCGAAGTCGAGCACGCTCATGCGCTCGTAGATCTGCGTGCTGACCTGCAGCGAGTCCGCGATCTGTCGCGAATCGCGGCGTCCCTTGTTGTCCAGCGTCTCGCTGAGCAGGTCCCACCCGTCCTGGTCGGGTTCGAGCGTGTAGAACGACGCGGGCTCGAAGCCCAGCCCCGCGGACGCGGCCTCCGCGAAGGTCATCCATTCCTGCGCCAGGAAGTTGCGGGGCAGGCGGTTGAGCGGATCGAAGGGCTTGTACACCGCGCCGAACGCGAAGGGCGTCAGCAGATCGCCCACGCGGATGGGCTTGAAGCGGGGTTGGTCGCCCGCGCCCAGGCCGTCGTCGCCCATCGAGAGCACGATCGGGAGTTCCGCGATGATGTCGCGGGGCTCGCCCTCCGGGTCCGCGTCGAGGCGCGCGATGGTGCGCTTGTCGGTGGGCTCGAACTGCAGGTTGCCCGGGATCTCGCTGCGGAAGATCGTCCGGTGGTCCAGCGGGTCCTGGAACTCCTCGGGTGCGCCCAAGCCGTTGAAGTCGTTGATCTCGTTGATCAGCTCGACGCGCCGATATTTGAGCGCGGGGTGACGCGTGATCGTCGGGATCAGCATCGGGTCGAACTTGACCTGCCCGTTGATGCCCTGGTTCTGCAGGATGGGCGTGCCCTCCGCGTCCGCGAGCAGGCGGACCGGCACATGCTCGAGCATGAACCGGCGGAAGTTCATGAAGAACATGCCGCGGGTGTCGTTGTTGTCCCCCGGGTCGAGCCCGTGGCAGCCGCGGAAGCCGAACAGCTCGCCCGCGAACCCGCCCGCCTGGAACTGGGCGTCGATGACCTGGTTCTGGATGCGGTTGAGCGCCGCGATCCCGTCGGGCTCGTTGTCGAGCGTCGGGGTCGCGATGTTGTGGTTGGTGCCCACACCCTCGAGGCACCACGCTGGGAGCAGGCCTCGCGGGGAGCGGTCCTTCTCGTTGAGCAGCCCGTCCCCGATCGGCTCTTCGAGGTGATCGGGTCGGCGGTAGCCCGCCCAGCGGACGATGGTCGCGCCTTGGTTGGTGCCGCCCAGGAGGCTCCACCCGCCGATGGTGTCGTCGGTCGACATCGTCAGGGGGATGGACCGCTCGTCGCGGACGGTGGGCTGATCGAAATCGAAGAACCCGAACTGCCCGTCGGGCTGATAGAAATCGGTGCCCACGACCCGCGTCTGGATGCGGTCGGGCTGCATCGTCGCGTAATCGAGCGCCGCCTCGTTGCTCTGGCTCGCGACGGTCTCGAGCACGGGGTCGCGCAGGCGGTCGACCAGCAGGTCGTTGCCGATCCAGTTCTGACCCGGATCGTTCACGCCTTGGAAGGTCTGCCCCTGGTAGGTCGTGCCCTCATCGCCGCCGATGGGGGAATCCTCATCGACCGTCATCTTGCGCCACAGGCGGACTTCCTGCCGCAGGCGGGCGTAATCGTTCGCGTTGGGCCCGTACTGGCGGAACTGGAGGTTGGTCCGCGTCACATCAACGAACGCGACGGGATCGAGGTTGCTCTCGTTCGTGCCCGCGGGGCGCACGGCGCCCGTCTCGGGGTTAAACGGGACCATGCGGACCGGCAGGCTCACATCGGGGTCCACCGGGAGCGTCGGGTCGCTGACATCCCGCGCGCTGCGCCGGACCGCGAACTGGTCGTGGATGAACTTCTGGACCAGGTCGGGATCGACCGCGGTCGTCGGGATCGCATCGGAGACCGCAAAGCTCTCGCCCAGGTCGCCCAGGTTGGGGTAGGCCTCGATCACCTGGCGCCAGCGGACCGAAAGGTCCGTCAGGTTCGGGTGCGCGGAGACATAGAACACGCGCGACTCGCCCGGCTGCAGGATCACGCGGTGCAGCTGGTTCGCCTGCTGCGGCTCGTCGTAGATGCCCTGCGTGAGCAGCGGGTTCTCGACGAGGTCCGCGAGAGCGAAGAAGTGCCCGTTGTACTCGATGTAGTAGCGGATGTCCTGGAGCTGGTTCGGGTTGCCGCCGGGGAGGGGCTCCCCGTTCCGGTCGTCGAAGGGGACCTGCGTATCGTCGAACGCGGGCGCGGTGTCGGTCAGGTTGATCGGGACATCGAAGGGGTTGGTGAGCTGAACCGCGAGGACCTGGAGCATCAGGTCGGGGTTGTTGGGCGACGCGTCGTACTGGATCAGGATGTTGTCGTCGAGCCCGTCGTCGGCGCCGATGCCGCAGGTGAGCGCGTTGGCGAACGCGCCGTTATAGGCCAGCCCGATGGGATCCTCGTAATTGCCGCCCGGGACACCCTGCGGGAGCGTCGCGCCCTCGGACTCGCCCTCCGCGAGGTCGGTCGGGTCGAAAGTGCGATAGCCGCCGTTGATGGGGGACGAGTTCAGCAGGGTGCGGGGCGTGTCGTTGTAGACCGTGACGAGCGCGACCTCGGTGATGAAGGGCTGGGGCTCGAGGCCGAAGACATTGTAAACCTGGCGCGAGAGGTTCCCGCCGCCCGTGATGTCGAGCTCGTTGCTCTCGGGCGCGAGGCGGTCGTCGCCCAGGTCGAAGCGGTCGTTCTGCACCCACCAGGGGTAGACCGCGTCCTGGGGCGCACCGGCCTGCGTGTCGAGGTTGGTGCGCCGCCATCCGTTCGAGAGCCCGGTCGCGGACGCGGGGCCC